>Ga0307507_10002221_pt1 | contig 41481 bp, 16 predicted proteins | sample 7_EM_MG_FD_207223 | JGI IMG/M metagenome (GOLD analysis project Ga0307507, IMG submission 207223) | Populus trichocarpa ectomycorrhiza microbial communities from riparian zone in the Pacific Northwest, United States - 7_EM | ecosystem: Host-associated > Plants > Roots > Unclassified | place... | reverse complement strand
TTAAGCGCTAAAGGTGCGTCTCTAATTGGGTGTAGGCTTAAGTAATATCTTATAAATAAACCGCCATTCTATTCTTTATTAAGGAGGGAGCTAGCGTAATAATAACTCGCTAACTAGCTCGTTAAATCATAGGAGACTACATAAGAATTACCTCCTTACTATTATTATTGTAGCCTTAGATAACAAGCCTTGATTTCTTAAATAGGGCGTCAGTAGCTTTGCCCTTAATTTTATTAACTATTCTTAACTTAAAGATGCGAACTCTATTAAACTTAGTAAGGTCATACTTTTTAAATTTAAAAACTTTTTTTATAATAAGACCCTTAATCTCCTGCTTATTAGATACTTAAAAAGGAGCTCCTAAAGTTATAATATAACCTTCCTTTCAGAGCTATTTTATAAGTTTGAAGTTATCCTTCTCCTTAGCTATTATAAAGGCCATTAATAACTCAACTCCATTTTTAATGGCGGCAATAAATTACTCTTTAAAATTAATAAGATGTTGGCGATTTTATAATCCCTTTAGGCGACCTCTACTGCGTTATGGTTATAGCGCATCTACTAATATTATATTGGGATTGTAGTCGCCTTCTAAAGCACATTAATTGTGGTTCTCCTCTAGGGCATCTTCTAGGGCATCCTGCAAAGGCTTAAAACTGTTATCTTTGTAGTAAGGCTTAATAACAGTTAAACGGAATTAAGTGGGTCTATAAGGCATCTAAATAGTGCAAATTTGGCCATCAATTGTAATAAGTTAATATAGGCCTAACTATCCTCCCTTTTTACGCTATACGCGTACCTTAGACTGGAGTGGCAGATTAAGCATAGTTAAGGTATTTAGGCCATTTCTTATTCCTAGTGCGTCGTTAACTTGGCATATAGCGTAGAGATATTATACCTCCTTTATTGCCTTGCAAATAGCCTCAGCTCGTTGCACAACGGAGGGAGATAGTAGAGAATCGTTAGTTATTTAAGGGTAGGCGCCGAAGACTAGTAATATAGGTACAAGTCCATCTAGGCCAGCAGAATTGTTAATAGCTTTAACAGCCATTTACAAGGTAAGTTCTTCGCTAGCATCCTCTAGTTCTAAAGAGATAATCTTATATACGCGGTGTAATAGCGCGTAATATTACTCCACTTTTCTAATACTATTATATGCCTTAACAGGGACTTCCTTAACCTTAATTGCCATTACCTTTGTCTATTATTAAAACTCTATAGATAAGAAGTTCTTTCCTATATTATAGACAATTTAATTAGGGGGTCCTAGGTAGATATTAATCTAGTATAACTAAAGGGTATCCCATGCGTTCCTAGCTAACATATCCTTTAAGAATTATACGGCTTAAAAGGAGGTTAAGAAGTTAACAACTTAGAGTACTAGCTTACCGCTAAGATATATAACGTCAACGATAATATAGAAGTTGAAGTTATAGTTATCTTTAAGGGTGAACTTAAATCGGCTAGGGGACTTCTGGTTTATTTAGCAGTAATAGCAGTACTTTATAAGATGCTTAATTGCCTTAACCTCAACTTTATGGCCTACTCGCTAAAGAACCCTAAGCAATTGATAAACGGATAGGTAGCTAAAACGACGGTATAGTTGGCGTAATTCCAACTTAGTTAAGTGGCTTTAAGCAACACTCTTTTCTAGTTAATAAAGGAGCAACTAGAGGTAACCCTACTTGCGCATAACAGGCACCTAATTGTCTCCCTAAACAAGTATATTCTTAAGGTTATTAAGCCTAACGCCTAACTTATCTATATCTTTAATGCAAAATAGAAACGGAGTGTTCGTAGGAATAATATAGAAAGTAATATATCCTAAGGGGGTTTAGACCCTAATTGTGCTAAAAGAGATTATAGTACCTTTACTAAAGCAAATCGTATATTGGCCTGCCGTTAATTGGTTAATCTAAACAGAGCTATTAAGCTACTAAAGGGCTTAAACTTAAGGTTCTCCTACTATAGATACTCCTACGGCTCTAGTATCCGGTATAATACCATAAAAGACGTTCGCCAAGTATCTATTATTAAAGGAAAACGCGGAGCTCTCCTTTGGCTCATTAAAGATATCTAACTTCGTGATAAAATAGAGCATAGATTGGTTATTAAGAACAGCAACAGTTTATATGCCATTTACCTCACTATACTTAGTAAAGTATTGGTTAGGAAAGTAGTCCTTAATTTCTATATCTATAAGGAGCTGTTCGACCTTATTAACCTTACCCTTAAGGTCTTCTACACCTTCGTATTAAACTAGGAAGCTTTAGAAGTAGGCCACAGTAACCTTATAATTTCCAACGTTTCTTGCACTCTAATGGAACTTGTTATATACCTCTTTTTGCTTATTAAGGGAGTGTCTAGTTAACTAGCACTTTGGCTTTTTACAAACATAGTACTTCTTCTAGCGATTACTTTAAAATAAACCTCCATAAGGACCTCCACGGTTGCCTTATAGTTAACGTTAATTATACCCTCTTCTGTATTCCCTACTACGGCTACCATATATTCAATTAGTCCAGTTGTGATTATATTGGTCGGGAATACTTATTTAGGTAGGGTTTTTGGTATAGAGCTATTGAGATTCTTGTGTTTGCATTATAGTACCTACGGCAGAGCGTAGCTTAGTATATACTCCTTTAAACGTATCCGCAGGTTTGTATAGCGCTAAGTTACACTTAGGAACGCTATAGCATGCTAAGATAACCTAGTCCCTTAGGCTGTTCTCATTTTGGTAAATTTTAGTAAGGCTATATTAGATTTTCTAAAGTTTATTAAAGAGTAGTTAAAGGCACTCTAAATAAGTCTTTATTGGGTTGGAAGCAATAACTCTCTAAAACATAGTCTCTCGCCATTTAGATATATAAAGTTGGCAATTCTCGTTAGTCTTAAAGTGGGCTCTAGTAAGCTAAAGTATTATATTAAAGCTATAGTTTTTACCCGCAATATAGTTATAATAGAATGTTGCTGCCCGTCCCTTTAACATAATAGAGAAAGCGTAATGGTACTAGTAGTGTTAAATTCCAACCTTATTACAACAGTTATAAAAGACCTATAGTTTTGCTCTAAGTATATTATACAGTTCTCCTTTAAACTTCTTCTCTTCGTCCGAATATACCTTTATTAGATTCGTGACTTCTTGTAGTAAAGGCTTACCAGTTAGCTAGAGTAAAGGAGGTAGAGACAGAGTAACTCTAAGTAGGAGGGCACCTCTAGGTGGAAAAGTAGCTCTAGGTAGGGGGTTAGCGTTCTAGGGGTTTTAATACAAATTAAAGTTACCTTTTAAAGAATATGGGTTGTTTTTAGGTTTCTGTAGTTAACGTATAATCTTAGCTTCCGTCCATATTAGTTCTTCTATACTAGTAATAACGGCCTAAATATTACTAGCAATTGGGTTACTATTCTCAGCAATATATACCCTATTTCTATAGAGGAAGTCTCAAAAATCCCAAATAATATTAACGTTGCTAAGTGCCTAGGTATCAGCAGTCCATCCCATAAAATCCTCCCTAAAATACTCCCATAGTTGTAAATCGGCGTAGTATCTATTTCGGTAGAATATAATATGGTATAGGAGAAAGCCGTTAACTTGTTTTACGGTATAAGTTGTTATATTAAAGGCGAATTTGTCCCAATCTTCATTAATAAGTTTCGCGTGCTTAGCTACCCCTAGTGGTAAGGAGTCTTTCCAGTTATTTAAAGTAGGCGTAGCCATGTTTTTAGAGGGAGGGAAGTGTTATTAGTGTAGGGATTGTTATTTGGTGTAGGGGTTGTCATTTGGTGTAGGGGTTGTCGTTTGGTGTAGGGGTTGTCGTTTAGTGTAGGGATTGTCGTTTAGTACGCGTTTGTGACGTATATTTGCGGTTATAGGGCTTAGGACCAGTTCTGGCCTTAAATCGCGAAGACTCGTAAAGCGTGTTATTCTGCGTAATGGACGCAAGAATCCGTAATCTTAGAAAGGCTCAGGACCAATTCTAGCCTTTTAGATCCTTAGATTTATAGAAGAGTTCTATTTAAGGTTTAGGACCAGTTCTAACCTTAAAAGACAGCTTCCTCTAGCACGAGTAGCACTGGTATAGTGGCTCGTCTCTTCTTAGTGATACCTAGCTGTTCTGTGGTATAACAGTAAAGTTAACCACTGATCAGTATTGGTTACACAAGGGGATATCACGTAGCTACGGTTCGTAGATAGTATGATGGTTGTTCTTCTTTTTTGATAGGAATGAGGAAAGGGGTGAGGAACTTAAGGTTCCTCACCACGCTAGGGCCACGTCAGTATGTAACGGCAATATGCCTGGCGTGACGGCAGCTTGCCTTATTCCCGACAATATATATTAGGTAAATACTTATAATATACAGCTACTACAACGGTATTCTATAATTATGGCGGCAGTGTACCTATCCTAATACACAAGAACGTATATATAGTGAAAGCAGACTAACAATGTTTTCTCAACATGGAGTGCGTATATGGCCAGCGTATGTGTGATATATGCTTATTATATACAGATAATGTTCATCGGTTATTCCAGCAGCAGTAATACTAAACTATGGCACACTGCTTAGCCTTTATTATCAACAACTACTAGGGTAGATATTTAATACCTATGTCTACTTGTTAAATATGGGGTTTAGGAACTTAAAAAAGAATATACCTATATTAGACATTCAACGTCAAAGCAAAAAAATTGTGGTAGGTAATGTATATACTATATATACGCTACGTATATGCTAAGCCTATTAGGGTTTAACCATCCGCAAGGCCAAGGTAGGGTAGTAAGCCGAACATATAGTGCACGGTTAGATTACTATATTCCTGTTAATATAGCACGGTATCCTTATATTTGCCTTATTACACGGAATTCTTATATATATTATCCATTATACCCAACAAAGCTACCAATTGACCTTGCTAATAATGTAGTTAAAGCAATAAGGTAGGTGGAAGTCCTAAGCCTTACTATACATATGCCCCGTATATGCATAGTATATGCGAATAAAACTACTTACTATGGCATAGGTCGATTTATCCTATCTCTACAGTATTATACTCTATATAAGAAGTATGGGGCGCAGACACTACGTGCAGTGTATAGTAGTCTTAATATTAAGGATCGAATTACTGCTCTGATTTAAAAGGAAAGGATGCTATAATTCCTAGAGGGGACGGCATATATAGGTAAGTATAGGTTAGATATACGCTAAGTATATATAGAGCCTAAGCGTAGTAGGTGTACTACGCGAGTTCTCTATTAACCAACATAAAGAGAACATAGAGCAATAGATTTAGGCAATTTATAACTTTAATAATAAGCATTTCCTTATTATATGCTGTATATACGCGTAAGCTAAGGCATTCCAACACGTAATATGTATCGAAATGGACCTATTATTTAAAATGGTTTAAGGTAAAACAAATTTATTCTTAATTATGGGATGGGACGAGAATTCTAAACGTATGCATGCCCTATGCTATGCATATGCTATGCACAGGCTAATACCTATAATAGGAATTAAGGTGTAGGTATACGCATTTCTGAACTTAGAAACACGTGCTATATACGTAAAGATGTTTTAGCTAGTATTTAAGGTTTTAAGTAATACTGCCCGATCATCTATACAATTTGCATATATTTATGGAACCGGACTTTGTATGGCTATAGTTAATATATATAAGAAACAAGCTGGTGGTAAGTATATGCTACGTATATACCTAGCATATGCTAATAATATATAGGCTTTGGGGATTACCTATATATAATTAACCTATCCTATAAATGGGATAAATACCTTTAGCACATGCTTATATTCTGCTAAGTATATATTAAATAAAACTTTGTGAAGCGCTTTCTAACCCATAAAGCAAGATATATTATAGAGTAGATATGGGAAGTGGAGACGGAGTAGAAACTAACAGAGTGTATATAAAGCATATATATACTACATCCAGAGCTTACGTCTTGGATAAACAACAAGAAGAAAACATAGATACTAGCTAGGCTTATAAAGGAAAAGTTAAAGGTCCCTTATAAGTGGTGGGCATATACACAAAAGCATACTAGAATTGGTAAAAGTAGTCACTTTTAAAATAATAACTTTACTGGTCAAAACTTATGCATGCTTACTACAGTACTATAGTAAATATATACGCTCTGCATATACACCGCATATTCTAACATTTTAGTATAGGCTCAAACTCCATATATAAGAAATGTTCGACCTATAAGAGCTATATAAAGAGACAGGAATAGATAATATATAAAGAAATTATAGTAACTTAAAGCGGATAGCAGTACAGCTACAGAAATAAAGTATGTATATACGCTGCAAATGCAAAGTAGATGCTAAGCTTAAGCAGCCTAAAAACAGCGGAAAGTAGCTAAGTAATAAGCTAAAAATCTTAAACTAAATCTTCCTTAAAATCCTTAGAACCTATTTAATACCCCTAAGCCTAATCTACAGTATATACCTAATATAGAATTACTTACTATATTTAGTGGGCAGACTATATCGCAGATAAGTAGAGCAGATAATAATATTATATTAGTATTAGATACGTCGCGCGTATCCACAGCATATATAGCGCAGATGTTGCCCCTACTATCTTAAAGTCAAACGCCCCAGACTATGGGTAAAAGGCATAGGTCTAACCTATCTACAAAGGAGATAGAGAAGGAGGCATATACACTCCATATAGAAAATATAGAGCAATGAATTAATAAATTAAAACAGGCTAAAGATATATATAATAAAGCGAAGGAGCTAGCAGAGCTTAAGAAGTAGGCGCAGAAGCATAGTGTTAGCATATAGGGCGCATATGCACGGTATATACAGAGCAAGTGTTATAGAGTTCTATCACTATAAATAAAGAATTAATTGATATAGGCCTATAGCCCCACGCCCTATATCGGGCATATACCTAGCCTATTTATCCACTAAACTCCGCCTAAACTCCAACTATGCATATTATATATTGCGTATACAGTATATAGGCCCAGCATATACTAGGACCTAACCAGTAATGCGAGACAAGCGGCGGGTTCCACCTACAGTGGGAGTAGCTTATATAGAGTATAAGCATAATATACGTAATAGAATAAACTAAACTTACCAAAGCTCTTACTACTACTATAGCGGCGGCCTGTTGTTTTTCTGCTCCCTATGCTAAACATTAGTAGTGTATATATAGGATATGTGCAAAGCAAACCTACCGCTCTAGCGGCGTGTAGACGGCGAGGGGGACTCCTCGCAGTCGTCTAGGGGGGTCAGGCCGCGCTGCGTATATAGTTAGCGTATGCTAAATATATATAGGTGAAATACTAACCTTGCGCTTTAAGCTGGTGGAGGGAGTAGTGGGGCCGACGCGCTATTTCCCTTATGTTAGCATACGCCTAGCATAAGCGCGTGTTAACCTATGGTTAGTAGAAGATATTAGGGGTTTGCATATATATAGGGTATACGCGTATAAGCTAGCAATATAACCAAGTAGTGGTTTTGGTAATATATATATAGGGGATACGCCAAATCGAACTTTCCCAGTCTCCTAAATATAAAGTCAAGCGTTGGTTTCGGAATCGGGCAGTATCCCTAGTAGTAGCCGTACTTGTTCCTCACACACGCTACCCTTAGGCCTATAAGTGCCTTTAGGTTTGAAATCAAACTTAGGGGGAATAAGTATATAAATAAATAGATATATATATTAGGGTATAGTGCGCATATATAGAAGCGACACTAGTGCTCTTACCTTGCGATAGAATTACCTACTAAATTAGGTAGCAAACCCCTGGTCCTAAGCACTACATTTAATTAGCTTAGGCTAAGCGTATACGCGGCATAGGGTAGATATATACAAAGAGTATATAGGCATTTATATACTCCAAGATCCTAGAACCCAAGGGGCCACGACTATAGACACTATTAGCGACGCATATGCAACGCATAGGCATAGATATACCTGGGCTTATATAGGTATCTCGTATCCCGCTAGCCACTAAAGAGAACAAACAGCTTTAGGGAACTATAATACATTAGCCTTGTATATACGCTGTATATATATAGCATATACTTCTCGCCTGCGACCAGCTCTCCAACTAATGTGTTATTAGTAGTCGGGTTAGTTACTGCATATAGTAAGCATATGCCAAGCTGCTATAACAACATAGTAGTACATATAAGCACCGCTGTGCTCATTACGGACATGCCAGCGATACTATAGCCATATTAGTAGAGCCGCAGGCGCTGCGCATATACAAAACGTACACTTAGCTAAGCGGTAAAGACACGGCCGCACATCTACGTACTGTTAACTGCAATATTACACCTAAACTTTGGCTTAGCATATGCTACGTATAGGGTGTGGATAAGCAATATACACCATAGTGTTAACCAAGGAGAGCATAAAGGCGGCGTTAGGTGGGTCTGGTATACGCTTAGCATATACCTACGCAATACATAGAGCTGTACATACTCGCGTTATCTTGGACCAAAATAGTTGGGGCTATATACAGTTAGCATATACACCGGATATGCGGCTCTATATACACTCACGTCTTCCTCTAGCAAGAGCTGCTGTAGCGCGCGCTATAGTTATTGTAAGCATATACCGTGTATATACAATCCTATAACTAACTAGGAGTCACCCAACCGGGATTAGGATTTAGAATTAGACCTATAAGGCTTTATAAGTATGGTATATACATATGCTCTACATATACTTACCATAATAATAGCCAAAGGCAGAAGGGTTGGCGGTGGAGGCCACCTACAGGTTGTCAAAGTCTGCGATTATCAGATTGCTCATAGTGAGCGTATACGCGGCGTATGCGATGGTTAAATTAGTAATAGAAATTCGCCTTATTTTTTCTATTAGTATATATAAGACCTATGCCTATATTATACTATACATACTCGTAGCATACACTGTGATGTTATGGAGAAGAAGTTATAGTGCAACTGTTATTGTGGATATGCTACGCGTGTACATAGGCCATATTTTGATAACTAACTACCATTACCTTATATAGCCATTGTTTAGCGCATATGCGCGGCATATGCACTGCCATAAACTAGGATATTTATAATTTAAGGATAAACGGCTTTGCATTTTCTATTTTATTTGAATTGCATGTGCATTGCATATACGTAGGCTCAGCGTAGTCTCAAGCTAATCGTGGTCACGAAGCTGGTTTGCAAGTTCTGACCACGTTGAACTTTCTAACCACGCCAAGTCTTTTCCGTGACCACGCCGAGCTGTGAGCCCCTGTAATTGCTGCAAATGGAGGCCATACTAAGTGGTAATTTCAGTGAGAAATTGTATGGTTGGATCAGGTGTAGATACTCTCTATTGCGCACGGTTTTTGACAGGGGGGGCGTTCGACCCGTACGTGGTACCCCCTTGTATGAGCGTAAGCGAATAGTCCGTGGGGCGGATACTCGTCTATTGAAAATTATTTTAGGAAAACAGCCCGCTTTAACATGCGCGAGGTTTAAGGGTGAACCCTTACCGGTCGATTTTTGTCTTTTGAATTCACTGAGGTCCAAAGATTTTTTGGGGGGTGGAAAAACCCGTCAAAGTTCGTTCCGGGTTGTGTGAAGGTAGAGGGGAACGGCTCCTAGCTCCTTTGTAGCCAAGATCAGTGCCAAGATCCAATGCCAAGACTTACGGAGCGGAGGATCCTCGTGGAAAGCACACAATCCGTGGAGAAGGACAGCGGCTAAAGATGAAGATTCGTTCACCTTCATTACGGCATCTTATTGCTGCTATTGTAGTCTGTTCGCTGGCAGGCACTGCTCAGGCATCACTCGGCGACAGACTACCCGAATTTCGTGAGTGTGTAAAGGTAAGTCCGTCCAGTTCAAGAGACCCCTTCAAGAAGGGAGCACGCACTCACCCGCGCCGCAGGTTTGCAAGGAAGCCAATTGCGAGAATGACCCAACTCCAATTCGTATGCAAAGCTTTCTCAACTTCAAACGAGCAAATCCTCTAATATAACATCCAGCCCTCCAGCACCGCCTTCTCCTCTGGGACTGCCCCTCAGAATGCGACTACACCTGCCAGCATATCGTAACAGACAAGCGCCTAGCCCGCGACCCTCCTTATATGCATCCCGTATACCAATTCCACGGCAAATGGCCCTTCTACCGATTCCTAGGCATGCAGGAGCCCTTCTCCGTTATCTTCTCCCTCTTCAACTACCTCGCACACGACTACGGCATGTCTCGTCTACGCGAAAGCATTCCCGCCTCCTATACCCTCCGTAAATACTATCTTCTCTTCGGATACTTTGGGCTGGCGAGCTGGATTTTTAGTATGCTCTTCCACACACGCGACTTCCCTCTGACGGAGAAGCTAGACTATTTCGCCGCAGGCGCAAGCGTGCTGTATGGGCTATACTACACACCAATCAGGATATTCAGGTTGGATAGGCGCGATCCGATGAAGCAAAGCGTGCTGCGGGTGTGGACGTTCCTCTGCCTGTCGCTGTACGCTGCGCACGTGATGTACCTAACACTATGGAGCTGGGACTACACCTACAATATGGCGGCGAATGTAGCTGTGGGCATAGTGCAGAACCTGATGTGGAGTGGCTTCAGCTATATACAGTACAAGAAACTAAACAGGACATGGGCGATGTGGCCCGGCTTGATTGTTGCGTGGCTAGTCATGGCAATGAGTCTGGAATTATTAGATTTCCCGCCCTGGTGGGGCATGATCGATGCACATAGTTTATGGCATTTAGGCACAGTTGGGCCAACGATAGCGTGGTATAGGTAAGTACCCCCTTTCGAAACTTTGCCCCAGATATTGCATTGACAAGTTGCTGATTACTGCGCAGCTTCCTTCTCAAGGACGCCCAGGAGGATTTGCAAGGCGCACGGTTGAAGGCTTGAAACCATTCATACGAAATTACGTTGTCCTGCAAATTGGACGATGGAGCATTGCGTACAATCGTTTTTGGGTATTGTACTATCACCAGCGTACTGTCAGATAATCTGTATTCTCTAAAGGCGTGGGTCACGTGCACGAGTCACGTGCACGAAGACACGTCACTGAAGACACGTCAGATCAAGGTTAAAAATCTCAATTAAGACGATTATCAAGATTAATCTATTAACCCATTGCATTAATGAACTCATCTACACAAACTTCGTGACAGTTATAAGCCCGGTCCGCCGACTTAAGAAGCTATTTAGCTATTACTCAATCATTTGAAGAAATTCTACCTTATTGTTAGACTCTGACACCTTATCGTTAAGACGCAGACTCTGACAGAAATCCTACCTTAATCGTCACAGGACAATTCTTCTACGAGATTCCACGAGATTCCACGAGAAATCCTACCTCAATCATCACAGGACGACCCTGATGATAAGGACGATCCTAAAGACAAAAATACCATCTTAAATCCTCCTTTGCCTATCAGTTAAAATGACTCCACTGACATCAAGTTCGTCAACTATAATTATCCTTAATAAACCAGAAGACTGGGAGCAATAAATCTGGCAACTATAAGCCCTTATAGATCAGCAAATTTGGGCCTATATTAACCCAACCACAGAAGCACCTTAAGAAGGTCTACTTGAAAAACCACCTCTTCCAAAGGTTATAGATTTTAATGAGAGTGTAACCTTATATATATAGCTCTCGACGAATTAACAGAAAGTGTACAAGAACAGCAGATAATACTATAACCAGGATATGAAGTATTTCCTTAGATAGGAAGATTGTCTTTAATAGATCTGCACCTAGATCACGTCTATAGTATTAATTTAGAAGAAGCTACTGCTTAACCCTTCCTTAATAGTTAAAGAATGGCTATCTTGGCTAAAGGAGAACATAGAACCTACCTCGTTGTTTATTAGGAAGAAGGTACAATACCAGTACATAGAAGCCCTTAAAGGGTTTAAATAGTTGTTAAAATTAAACCAGTGGCTAGATTAATGGGAACACGTAATATTCCTAGAAGAGAAGTATAAGATCCCTTAAATATCCGATAGAATCTGGCTTTAAGATTTAGCAGAAGTTATTTAACCGTTTAGCGACACCTACTGTGTAAAGTATACTACCAAGTTAAATAACCCTTAGAAGTCAAGATCTTCCGAATACCGCAGAGTAGCAAAGGAGCTATAAGAAGGACTTAGAATACCCTTAAAGAAAGCCAATACTACTATAAGAGGGAGTACCTTTAATATAGACTTTATAGAGCAAGCTATAATGGATTACTCTGATACTACTAAAGGTCCAGGGAAAGAAACCTTAGTATATACTAGACGCTTAAAGAGAGCCGGGTTACTAGTAGACGAGGAGACGTCCCACAAGAAGCTACTACCCGTGTGCTTAGCGTGCGAGAAACGAAGACATTCCCTTTAAAACTGTTGGTATTTATTTAAAGACAAGAGACCTAAAGGAGTCACGATCGGAGATGCTTATATTAAAAGAGTGCTAAAGAAGGTAGAAAAGAATAAGAATCTTACTAACTAAGTTGCGAAGATTAGACTTGAAAAACAAGAAGACGAGGCTTAATAATAACAGGATAAGAAGAGTTATAAGATAGTTAAGATTAAGGGAGAAGCTAATGCGATATTCCTAGAATTATATTACACCGGTTAACTCCATCCACTAAAGCTATTAACTATTCTGGACTTAGGAACTACTCTCTATATCTTTAATAACCTTTCTTATTTTTATAACTTTAGAAAAGCTCTAAGACATAAATATATTATCGCCGGCAGCTTAGAAGTGCCTATACTAGGCTATAGCAATGTTACCGTCTAAGTTATAAAACTAGACAAGAGTAAGGGAATCCTATATCTTAAGGGCGTTGCCTTCTATACGGACTTTAATATAAATCTAGTGTCGTTCCGTCTACTTTGAAAGTAAGGGTACTTCTAGAACAATAAAGGAAACAATAATCTTCTAGTTTGGAAGGATAATACAATCCTATATTAAATGGAAGAACGTTATAGATAATAGACTATTAAATATATCCGACCAGGAAGTCTATTAGCGTTTAATATAAGCCGACTGCTATACTACTAACGGAAGCGTAGAGCATTGTCAAGAGACGCTCGTTTAGATTTAAAAGGTGATGCGTATTTATAGTATCTATGTCTAGGTCATCTAGGACCTATAAGCCTTTATTATCTAGGTCTTAATGCCTTAGGAGTTAAGCTTTAAGGCCCAAAGACAATGGAATGTTAACATTACAGTCTTGCTAAAATTAAGCGTTAGGTCTTAAGAAGGTTCTTAAAACAGAATATTAATAAACCTTGTCTTAACCTCTATATTAACTGGACTAACCTTAAGGAAGCGTATACGGGATTTGTACAAGTTATGCTTATCTATAATACCTTCTTAGGAAGAACCTTCCCGTATTTTATAACAACGCATAGCGAGGAGAAGGAGACACTATAAGTACTTAAAGATTTCATCTAATAGATTCGTCTAAGGTATAATCTTAAAGTCAACACTATTAAATCAGATAACAAGCTAGGGAGAAGGAGAACCCTTAAATGGCTATGGACATAAGGGATTACATTTAAGCCTTTGGCGCCATATACTTAAGCTTAGAACGGTACCGCCAAACGCTTAGGGGGTGTAATTATTAAGAGAGTATAAGCAATAAGAATTGCTGCTAATCTACTACACAACCTATAGAACGAGATAGTTAACTATATAGTCTACCTTCAAGATCGAACGCCACGGGAAAGCAATAATTGGAAATCGCTATATAAGAGGTTCTATACCTTCCTAGCTAATGGGTCAAGAAAGCCGCAACTAGCATACCTAAAAGCCTACGGCTGTAGGGTGTACGCGATGACGTCAGATACCCAGCTAAAGAAGAAAAGGCTAAGTAAGCTAAATCCACGAGCCCACATTGGCTACCTTATTGGCTATAACTCTATCAATATCTACAGGATCTGGATCCTATATAAAGGTATCGTTATCTCTACTAGGGACGTTATCTTTGATAAAAAGACGTTCTTTAACGGCAAGCGAACGGACATCTTAAAGGACCTATACGCTGAATTAGATATGCTAATTAAGAAGATTTATCTCCCTAATACCCTAACCAAGAATGAGGTCCTTCTGGAAGATAATAAAGAAATATTTAAACCGTTAATTTAAGAGGAAGACGATGATAACGTTAATAAGCTAGTTCGAACCTTTAATAAGTTAGCAGATCTTAAGCTTATAAGAGCTCTTAAAGATGCGTACTATACACCACCTCTAATAGAAGAAGATGAAGAATCTCTATATGCCTTTCACGTCGAGTATCCTATAAAGTTAGGTGTATAAGGTACTGATCAGGACGTCGCTTATTAAGTAGAAGATGCGTTTAACACTTAGGGGGTGTCTAATAACTTAGTTAAAGACTCATTTAAGAAAGCCAGTGATAATAGGTTTAAAGACTTTATTACTAAAAGGATTATATTAGCCTATCACGGCGCCTTCTTAGCAGGAAGGAAGTTTAACCTTAATAGTTAACTTAACGATAGTAAGCTGAAATTAGGCAGAATACGCAATGTTAGATTATATAGGAAGAACCTACCTCCGCCATTTTAGTTAATCCGGGACCTTAATACGCATCCTCTTTAAAATCAGTTCTAAGAGGCTTAATAAGCCCATCTCCAATCTCATTATTAAATAAGGTTGTTTTAAGAAATAGAAAAGAAGTATGCAAAGGAATAGCAGATCCTTAGCTTAATATAGGTGTTCGTCTACAAGATAGACAAGCATGGATTTCTCCAGAAATGCAAGGCACGCTTAGTAGTATGCGGAAATTAATAGGCCCCAGGAGACCTACCTATAAGAGCTATTATATTAGCTAGTACAACCTTCTAAACCCTTATAGCAATTACCGCAAAATTCGACCTGGAGATGATATAGATAGATATAATTAATGCGTTTGTCCATTATAATCTTAATAAGGTTGTCTATATAAAGTAACCGCCAGGGTTTAACAAAGGAAAGAAAGACAAAGTACTACGCTTAAGAAAAGCCTTGTATGGACTATAACAATCACTACTATTATGGCAGAAGAATCTTATGAGCTTATTAAATAAATTGGGCTTTAAAGAGGTACCTTAGGAGCTATATGTTATGCTAAAAGGTAGAATAGTTGTCTTCTTCTACATTAATAATATTATCTTCTACTACTAAAAGATAGATGAGAAGAAAGCTTAAGAAGCAATTAAGGAGCTATATAAGGAATACTAGATAAGTATCCTTAGCGAGCTAAAATAGTTCCTAGGAATCTATGTAATACATAATTGTAGCTAGAGGCTCCTATAGCTATCCTAGGAAGCCTATATTAAGAAGATAGCTAACTAGTATAAGATAGATCTTAGAGGGCGTCTTCTAGACACTCCTATAGCAGAATCGGAACTCCTCTCTATTGATCACCATATGATCCGTCCAACGCGTCCGTTCCCTAATATAGACCTATTAGTCCGTCCTATATCCCTACCAGCTTCTACGATACTATATTAGAGAAAACTGGGTTTAGTACTCTATGCAGCCACTATAACGCGTCCAGATATTGCTTTTATAGTATTACAGCTGGTAAGGTTTAACTAGGACCTAAGCTAAGAGCATTATTAAGCGGTAGATAGAGTTATCTAGTACCTATTATTAGCGACTCAGTCAATCGAGGCACGAGTACGGCAAGAGGGTCGCGCAAGCCTGTACGATTAGATTGTCTATAAATGAGGATCCAAAGCTAAAGAAAGGAAACAAGAAGAACGGAAGTACCGCTTAAAGTTATATACAATCTAATGGTTACGTGATGGCAACTTGCCGCAACTTGCCGTTACGTAACGGCAGTTGCGGCAATTTGCTAGTGCCGTAACATTACCCCCCCCTCTGGAAAAGCCTGCCCTCAGGCTTTATATGTCCGTATTACCCCCGCGGGGCATTCTTATCTTTATGCTCTACTGGTAATTTGTCGTCTTCGCTATGCTAGCAATCCATCTACTTATCTAAGTACTTTGGCGGTCTAGGTTCGTTAGGATAACAGCTATAAAACTCTTATAACTTATAGGGGCTACCTATAAAATTCCATGCGGGGTACTAGGTAGGGTCTGGATTATATCCTTTCTAACTTATGCGGTACTTTAGTATTCCTCGTATAAGTTTATAGGCTAGTATTTCTTTAATTTCCCATTCATTGTTGCCATTAACTTAAATTGGCAGTGGAGGCTTATTCTTTTATCCAGGTAGTAGGTTATTTACAGCTTTCTATAGCTTATCCGGTAAGAAAACAGGGTGGACTTTAATTGAGTCTGGGAGTTTGACCTTATATAAGTTACCTTCTTTATTAAGGATCTTATACGGTCCTGCTATCTTATAGTCTAGCTTATAGCTAGGCCGTTCTGTCTTTTAGTTCTTTGTTATAACCCAGACCTTATTGCCTTTGGTAAAGTTAGGCTCGCGCCTGTACTTATTTGCTTGCTATTCTATTAATTTCTAGGCCTTCTTTAGGTTCTTATAGGCTACCATCTATACTTCTTCCAAGTATCTAGCATACTGCTGTGCTTCCTTATAAGATAGTTTCTTGCGTATAGTCTATGGTCCTTCTGGTCTCTCCTAGTTGAAGCTTATATAGGGTAAGTATCCTATTTCTAGCTGGATAGGTGCAAACCCTATTAAGTTATAGGGTAGGGTTGCCTAGGCGTAGTTTATTATAGGTAGTAGTTCGCCCTAGTTATCCTAAAAGTAGTTAATGAAGGGCCAGAGTCTCTAGTCTAAGTATTAATTTATAATCTCTGTCTGACCGTTTGTCTAGGGGTAGTATACTATAGAGAGCTTTAGCCTAATACCTAGGATCCGGGTAAACTTGTTCCAGAAGGCTAATATAAACTGCGGCCTATAATTGGATATAATAGTATCTAGTAGTCCGTAAATTTGGTAGACGTAGTAGATATATAGTTAAGCCGCCTCCTTAGCGTCAATATTCTTATAATAGGGAATTAAGAACAGGCGCTTATTAAAGCGGTCAACTAGAATTATAACCATATTATATCTGTCGCGGTCCGTAGGTAACTTGTAGAAATCTATAGAGATATACTGCTAGGGGCGTTCTGGTATTAGGAGTGGCTTTAATAGCCCTAGGGTCTTGTCTTGTAGAATTATAGACCTATAGTAGTCGTCGTAGTTCTGTATATAGCGGTTAATATCCATAACCATTCTGGGCCAGTAGTAGCGGTTGCCAATAATTCTATGGGTCTTATTTTTTCTAGGGTGTGCCGTAGAAACCTAAGTATATGCTTTGGCGATAAGTTGAGTCCGTAAATTCTATTTCTCTGCCACTACTAGCTGTTCCTGGTGCTTAAGCAGTCCGTTTTTAAGGGACTATGGGCTAGTAGCATCCTTTACCTTTTTGTGGTACTCCTATAGAGAAGGGGCCGTGCGGTTTGTCTATAGCAGTTTATTAATAAGGTTAAGTTCCGTAGAGTTGATGGGATATATCTCAGCGTCTAAAGGGTCTGTATTTTGTTCTGCCTATATCTAAGGGTTAAGGTGCTCTAGTTATAGTAGTGTCTAGATCTGTAATAAGATCTTCGCAGCCACCTAGTTACCTAGGTCCTATTTATGCCTTATAAGAGTATCCGCACGGTTCGTAGCGCCAGGTTTATATATAATTAAGAAGTTAAACTAAGATAGGATATCCGCCTAGCGTGCCTGCCGGGCCATAAGGGCCTTAGTTGTTATAAAGTATTCTAGGGCCTTATAATCCAAAACTACCTTAATAGGCTTAGGGGTCCCCTCTAGCTGTATACACCAGTACTAAAAGCTAGAGATAATAGCCAGCATTTCTTTATTATAGATGTGGTAGTTTAGCTTGGCATCTATTATAATCTTCGAATAGTATGCAATAGGGTGCTATTCTCCATCTAGTTACTTCTAAGAGAAAACACCGGCTATTGCGCCGTTTAAGGCATTAGTTTCTAGCATTAAGGGCTGTTCTGGGTTAAAGTGGGTAAGTAGGGGAGCTAATACCAGCCGTTTTTTAAGCTTATTAAAGGCCTGTATATATATAGCGTTAAAGTGGAATGGCTAGTCCTTCCTAGTAAGGCGGTTAAGAGGCTAGGCGATTCTACTGTAGTTCTTAATAAAGTGTTGGTAGAAGTTATAGAAACCTAAAAATAATTGCACCCCCTTTACGGTCTATAGGGGTGTCCACTAGTTAATTACAGCCGTTTTCTCTAGGTTGGCCTTAATTCCATCTATACTAATAATAAAACCTAGGTACTTTATACGCTTAATACTAAATTCTAATTTCCTAATATCGGCCTAGAGACCGGCCTCGCGGAGCCATTATAGGACTTTATAGACATGCTCCTTGTATTTTAACTTATTCTTAGAGTAGATTATAATGTCATCTAGGTAGACTATATAGAAGTCGTTAAGGTAGTTAAAGAGTATATTATTTATGTATTACTGGTACGTAGCCGGTCCGTTAGTTAGTCTAAAAGGAAGTACTTTATATTTATATGTTCCGTAATAGGTCTAAAATATAGTAAGATCTTCTAATCTAGGGTCTATCCTAATTTAGTAAAAAGCCTAATGGATATTAAGCTTAGTAAAGACCTTAGCTCTACTTATTTGGGCTAGAGTCTTATTAAGTAAGGGCAGTAAATAGCGGTCCTTATGGGTTATATTATTAAGTTTATAATAGTCAATACAGAAACAAAGTCCTCTATTTAGTTTTTTGGTAAAAAGAATAGGTGAGTTAAAAGGGGCTTAACTAGGCTTAATAAAGCCCTTATTTAGGTTATTAATAAGGTACTACTTTATAGCTTATAATTTGGCAGTTAACTGCTAATAAAGGGGGCTATAACTAAGGGTGTCTTCCTTGTCTGGCTCAATCTCAATCTTATAGTTGTACGGTTGGTGAGGTGGGAGCATATTGGACACTACCTTGGAGAATATGTCCTTGAATTTCTGGTGTTAATGGGGCAGTTTCTATTCTACTAGTTCCTTATCCATAGGCTTACTTTCCTGTCCGCTAAGCTTACTCTCCTTTTCCTTAATTAATCGATTAATTTTATATAAGCTGGTGGTAAAGGTAATAGTATTAGGTTGGACCAAGTTCTAATAGAATCCTATAGTGCTGATATAGTAGATATTAACTAGGGGAAGGTCTATAGGTTTCTTTACGGACTTTTATTAGGCCGTATTTTATGGGATAGGGTTTATAGTCTTCCTTAGCTTACGTTCTATTTTCTATAAGTTGTCCTTCTAGTCTATTAGTTTGGTATAGCGTCTAGTATTCCTGGCCTTCCTTTATAGCTGCATAGGGCCTAAGTTCTCTATGGGGGACTTAGCTAAGTTACTACTAATTTCCTAGGTCTCTGGTATGGGTGGCATAGCATAAGTAGTCTGGGGGCGGCTTAGTATATAGACCTATTACGGATTAAGCTGTATATCTTTCTTAAAGGCCTGGTCCCTACGCATAGCATTGGCCTGGTGAACGGTATCTATCTATAGGCGCATAAGGTTTTCTATTATAATGCTGATTTCCTTTATAAAAGAAGGTATTAGGGGTAGGGTTTTGGGCTAGATAAGCTGTCTACTCTATACATTAAGCTATAAGCCTAGATAGGCTAGCTATTTTCTTCCTAAGATTATATCGTGGCTTTCTAGGTCTGTAATAAGAAAGGGGATGTTATACTACCTTCGTCTATTAACATAAAGGTAGATCCGTAAGATAGTTGTAATAGGTAGTCCTATCTATCCATTATACCCGCGGATAGGGACTGGTTTAGGCAGTTCTTTAAGGGGTGCATTTAAAAAGTTAGCTAGCTTTATAGCGCACTGGGTGTCTATTAAGGCAAAGGTATTTACTCCAGAGTTAGCTAAAGTAGAGGTTAAAACTTAATATCTATTACAAAATAAAGTATAAGGGATAGTGCAGCTTCTTCTACTAACTAGCTAACCTAGATTAATATATAATATATTAATTCCTTTTAACCCTAGAGAGGAGTCTTTCTTTAAGGTTCCTCTTTTTTTAACTCCTCGCTGTTCTTCTGGATTAATAGAACTTTATCCGTTTTTGCCTTTATCGGGCAGTCCTTGGCGAAGTAGTCCTTCTGGCCATATGAGAAGCAAGCTCCTTAATTACTAAGGGCCTATCTATAGGGGTCGCTATATGTTGGCCAAGTATACGCCGGACCCGCGGTAGGGCTAGCTGCGCGGCTAGCTGCTAAACTAACGGCGGGCTATACGGCTGGTGCTATAGGAGTTACTGGTTATGCTAGGGTACTACGGGCCGTTTTTGTAGCGCTTATAGTCTGGTTTAAAGAGTTTCTAGCTTTATACCGCTTGGCTCATACCTTAATTTAACGGAGGCCTTAATTAATAGCTAGGCAGTGGTCTGTAAGTACCTTTAGCGTCTATACCGTAGTAAAAACTGGCAGTACGGCACGCTGTAGGTCTAGGGTAAGCTTGTTAAAGAGGTCTAGCATTAGGTCTTTATAGGGAATTCGGGCTTGGCCGGCTAGGTGCAGAAAGCGGGTCTAGAAAGCTAAAAAGGTCTCCGTTGTTTTTATATTAAGGGCCTTATAATTAAGGTGGGCGTTCTATATCTTAAAGGGGTCCTTATAAATGGAAGACAGGTGGTTAATTATCTCTTCTTTAGAGAGGAAGGGGTCTGCCGAGTCCTAGGCGTATTGCGGACGTAGATACATCTATACATCCCTATTGGTACGGCTAAAGACATAGGCCATCTTAGCTTAAGTAGTAGGGAAGTGGTCCATATTAACCTTAAGCTTGTCTTACAGTTGAAGCTTCCAATTATTAAACGTAGGGTTAGTTCCGTCTGTAAGTAAAGGAGGGTCCGCAACCTTCGCGGATCACAACAATGCTAATACTATGTGTTAAGCTAGGGTCTTAAGGACCGTAGCAAGTCTTTAGGTATTTAATAACTCTTTGCTAGGTATAGGGGTGTCTCTAGTTTTAAGCAGCTCTTAAAGCCGCTTGATTTCGGCATTGGCTGCTATAAGTTCTTCCTGGGGGGTTAAGACGGTGACTGTTTCACTATTGGAGGTATTTACAGGTCCTGCAGCGGCTTTACCAGCTGCTGTATTTCTTGGCATAGTAGTAGGGGTTTTAGGTAATTTCTAGTATTTGTTTATTTTCTAGGGGTTCTAGTCCGTATGTGTCCTATTCTTAGGTTTCGTATTCTGTTTATATTCTTTTAGTTCTATCCTGTCCTTATAGTCCTAGTAATGTCCTTAGGGTCCTATTCTATGTCCTTATAGATATATTTAAGTTCCTTCTTAGGAAGAAAGAGTGGTAGAAAGAGCTTTGGATAATGTTAGCGACTTAGTTAATCAAGGCACGAGCACGGCAAGAGGGTCGCGTAAGCCTATATAATTAGATTGTCTATAAATGAGGATCCAAAGCTAAAGAAAGGAAATAAGAAGAACGGAAGTACTGCTTGAAGTTATATACAATCTAATGGTCATGTGATGGCAACTTGCCGCAACTTGCCGTCACGTAATGGCAGTTGCGGCAATTTGCCAGTGCCGTAACACCTATATAGTATAAGAAGCAGAGCAATCTGCTATAAAGGAGATAAGAAAGGAATAAATGGTAGAGGGAGAGATAAAGGAATACGCGATAAAGGACAAGACGATAGAAGAGACGGTAGAGATAAAGCGCAATTATTTATCTGTGCTAGCAATATATTATTTGCGGATAACTCCGTTGATAGAAAAAGCTCGTAAGGATATATTATAAAGCTATTTAGGGGGCTAATTGCCTGGAGAGCAAACAAGTAGGGTATAGTTATGACGTTAAGCATAGAAGCCGAGTTATTAGCCCTATTATAGACAGTAAAGGAAGCTATCTTTATTAGTAGGCTATTTAAAGCAATAACGTTACACCTAAATAAGCCCTTGATTATTAAATGCGATAATATATAAACGCTCTAACTAATTATAGAAGACACGGTAAAGCTAATTATAAAGCTCTAATATATTAATATCCATTAACACTAGCTACGTTAGGAATATGCAATAAGACAAGTATAATTTTAATAGATAGTAATAAAGGAGATAATTGCTAATGGACTTATAAAGGCCCTGCCTAAGCAGAGGTTTTAAAGCTTTATTAATATAATTAGAATGGTGGATATTAAGGAGCGGCTAAATAAGGAGAAGCAACTGGAGGACCTAAGGGAGAAGGTTAGGGCGGGAAGGAAGGATTTAGATAATATTATGGTTTAATTAACGCATTAACGGACATGAGAAGGTAGTTAGCTTTAACCTTAAAGAGCTTAAAGCTAAGGGGGTGTGTCAGATAATCTGTATTCTCTAAAGGCGTGGGTCACGTGCACGAGTCACGTGCACGAAGACATATTACTGAAGACACGTCAGATCAAGGTCAAAAACCTCAATCAAGACGATTATTAAGATCAATCTATCAACCTATTGCATCAATGAACCCCTCTATCTGAATTTCGTGACACGTACAGGGCGTAAGTGAATATGCGTTTCCTCTAGATTTAATACTACATTTCTATGTTTATATAACATTATTAGAAATTGTTAAACAAACGGAAAGTGATTGATCTATTTTCAGTGCCCGGAAGTTATGTGGACCATATAACCTCCAAAAGTGACATAACAGCAAATGTAAAGAGTAATTATTTTGAAGGAAACACCACGCTTTTTTCACGCCGGCTCTCATCGTTCAATCATTAAATAGATGCATAAAGTCCTTCCGTAAATTGAACACCAGCTTCTCCGCACCCTCTAAGCTTAACATGCTTATTGGACAGAAAACACCCACATCCAAAGATCCATTCTTGACTGTAGCCTCGACGTCAATCGTATGCTACAGTTACCAAGATTAGCACAATATTCCGCCAACTTCCTGATTTCAAACTTACCAAGTAGGCATCCTTAACTATATTCTTCTCCTTCAGCTCATCCGGTTCCACAAACTGCTGCATAGGCGGTTCAACAACCCGACTCCATGATTCGGTCAAGTCCGCACACTCTTCTCGAATTTTGATTCCACCAGTACTATCGTCGTCCCCTTCAGGAAGCTTCAAGAAATTGACAAATGTCTCGACCTTCACACCAGTCCAGTCTGCTATTTCCCACAACCCGACCGAAGAGTTTTCTACACTACCAATGTCCTGCAGATCGCTCTGAATGCGTATCGCGGATTCTAGCAGAGTGTTCCTTAGAGGTACCTTCACCCGTAACGGAACTAGATTGACGGTGGGTGCTGCAACCCCAGAAAGCCCCTCGATGGCATGGGACCGATTGGCAAGGTATATCCCGATAATGACATCCCCAGAACTCGCATTCTGAAGCCCAGTTTCGGGTTTAGAAACGAGAGCTGCATAGAGTCGAGCGTAGGCGGCGAAAAAGAGAGATTGCATGCTGAGACCATTATTTCTTCCTAACTCATCAAGATCTTTGATATCCGGCAGTACATTTGGTAGGAAATGCTCAGCTCGCGCACGCGTAGCGTCATCTGGCTGAATCAAACTTCTCCCAGAAATGTCTTGCAGATATGAAGTCCAGAAAACCTTTCGTTTTATTCGGTTTTCTCCCATGCTCATGGAAAGTAAGCTGGTAAAAGCTGAGGTTTGGGGAGGCGGTTTTCTGGTACTAGTGCAGAGATCCTGGAAGTGTTGAACCAGTTGTGGGAGGCTTACACCATCATACAGGGCATGATGTACCTTCAGAGTTAAGAGCCAGTCTCCATCTGATCTTTGTACAAACAGAGAGGCGTAAGGTTGACGTTGGGAGTGTTGTTCAATGTAATATCGCACGCCGTCTTGGGCGTTTCCAGTGATATCATGGAATGATTCATCAACTTCGCGAAGTACGGCTTGGATGAACGGAATGTCTCGGTTTCCAGTACCGAGAAAGCATGTTCGGAGTATAGCGTTCTGGGCGATGAGAGTCTGCCACGATTTACGAAGAGAATCCACACCTCCAGAATCAGCCATTCGATACTTGAACTCTGGATAGAACAAGACGCCTTGGGTGTTCTCCCAGGTAGAGAGCATGTAGACTTGACCAGAATTAGCTGGTAATATCTTCTCGATACTATTTGGAGAAATCCCAGCATGCAAGATGATTCCAGTCCTATCAATTTCCTTCAATGCTTCGGAGACAGTGACTTCGGGATCTGTCTCGCATTTTATGGTCCTTGAGCTACGTTCATCGATAATTCGTGCCATCATTTCAACAGTAGCGGCTCGAAGCATTTCGCTTACACTGAGTCTAATTGACCGCTTCCTTAGGAGAGCAGAGACTTTGATTGCGTTTATTGAATCGAGGCCTAGATGGAACATTGTGATATTCTTCGAAATCTGGCTCTCAGGGACCTTGGATACTGTCGAAAGTACCTCGCGAATAGTCCTCTCGATAGGTGACCAGATTGAAGAGGGAGGAGTTACAGCATGACCATTGGAGTTATCACCAGCCTCTCTACCAGCATCCTTGAAATTGCCTGTGAAAGCGGGAAGACCACAAATTCTTGTGCCGTCTGAGCCAATCTCAAGAGTGGCAGCATCAGGGTCGTCCAGAATGTTGTTTAGTACCATATCCAACCTGTCCAACAGCTCTTCCGCACCATCGCATTCGAGAACCTCGTCTTTGCAAGCACATCGCCATATCAATTCATTATCGATAATCTCCATTTCCACGCAGACTGGATATTCTACATCGGAAGCACCGCCGACTGACTCGTACAAGCTTTTTGTACTCTTTGCAATAACTTCCGGGCGTTTCTGGTAGATGAAAAGCGTATCGAACAAAGCTGTCCCTGGGGAACCTGCCAACACTTGGGCTTTGCGGAGTGGGAAATGTTGGTACTGACGAATACTGGTAAAGTTTTCTTGTACATACTGAAGTATTCCTCCTCGACTACCATATAGAATGGTACGGATTGCGACGGTGTTGATAGTAGGGAAAAGGACATCGGCAGTTTCCGCGCTGTCCCTACCTGACAGGACGGTCCCAAATGTAACGTCCAGGGTATGTAGGTAGGATGCAAGTACAAATGACCAGACCGTCTGCCCAAGCGTTTGTAATGTAATGCCATGCTTTTTACAGAACGATCTGACTGTACTAGCCGGGATACAGCTGATATGTTCTTCGCGGTGGACCTTTTCATCCGATTGAGTTTGCAGGCGCTGTCTGTGAGGAAACGCGATGCTCTTTGCACCGGAAAGGAAACCCCGCCAGAAACTATGAGCTTCAGAGCCAGATGCATCTAGAATCTCTTCAAGGGCTCTCTCGTACGGCTTTCGACATCTTGGGTCACCGGCATAGGCTTTTCTCACGTCTTCGTGCAAAAGACCTAACGACCAGCCATCGTAGATAGCATGAGCAATCGATAGCACCATATACTTATCTGTAGGAGTATTAACAAGAGTGAGCTGGAGCAGTTTGGCCTGATCGCCTGCTCTGACAGTTCTTTCCCGAATATCTTCGAACAAATCAGTGAGTTCATTCAACTCACTAATATTGACATCATTCCGGGTCACTCCAGAACGTCTGTAGGTAACCTGGGAAAATGGCCCTTCCACTCTCGGGTCGTCTATTTCGATGAACGAAGTTCGAAGTATAGGAGAATTGTCTATCACTGTACTCCAGGCATTCCATAGATTTTGAATATCAATCTGGCGGGATAGCTTTAGAACATCGTGATTAAAGTACTTTGTGAAATTTGACGAGATCATTCCGGCAACCATGGCTTCTTGAAGCGGAGTAACGGGGTAAATGTATTCAATATTGTTCATATCCCGACCGTTTTTGCGGAAGTAGTTTTCAAGTAACTTTTGCTGTGTTTTGAGGGTACTCTCTGAAGGGGGGGGGGTTTTGATCGAAGAGTGATGAGACATTTGCAGCGTCATCTTCTCGATTGTGAGATTCCGCATGATCTGACTGACAGAGAGATCGATGCCCCTTTTCTTGAGCCTTGAGGAAAGCTTTATTGCGTCGATACTGTCCAATCCTAATTTAAATATCGACGTGTGCGCTTTGACCTCGTCGGATTCGGCGCTGGCAAGGATGGAAATTTCTTCTCGTATGCAGCAGGCTTCAGCTGTCCATTCAAAATCAACAATACCGTTTGAGGAATTCTCAAACCGGCCATTCGTTCCTTCTGAGATACCGTTGCTCATGGTTGATCCACGAACTTCTCCTACAGAATCCGAAATGAGAGTATCGGGGTTGTCAAGGAGGGCCTTCAAAGCCTTTTCGAACTCCTCAAGTAACCTGGAGGAGCTCTTCGAGTCGGATATATGACCTTGTGCAACTATTGTAAGATTCAAGGTTCCACCGTCCTTCTGCTCTACCTCAAAAGCGATTGGATAATCCGCTTGAGAGATGTTATCAATCAATTGCCACATGTCATTACTGGCAAAGCTCCTTGTATCGTCTGTTGCTTTTTGAAACACGAATAGCGCATTAAAAAGTGGCTCACCTGGGGTGCATTTTACCCACTTCATAATATCTCGGAGAGCGGTATGTTGGAAAGGGATAGTTGAAGTGTTGAAGTCGTGGCATCTTTTGACAACTAATGCCCACGTATCGGTATTGCTGAAACGGATATGGAATGGGATTGTGTTGAACAAAGGCCCTATGATGCGTTCTATACCATCAAAGTCGATCAATCTCCCAGATACCACCATTCCTTGCGTTACGGCACCGCCAAAATGCTTCTGCAGAACCGCAGCCCAACAACCCTGTGCAATAGCTTGATCTGTCACATTGAGTTTCCGTCTAACAGTTTCATACCCTTCGAGCTCGCCGACTTTCCTCGTGACAACGCTTTCAACTTGCTGGGGTTCAGATATCATACGTGGAGATGGTTGGAAAGACACGCCTTTCAAGTGTGCACTCCAAAAAGACCTGGCCGCCTCAGCCCTTCGCAAAGGACCATACGCAAGAACTGATTGAAACGGTGGACCGTAATCAATTCCATCTTTCGAGTGGTATTCTTCCCAGACTTTCTCGAAGATCATTGGTAGGCTATTTCCATCGTACAAGGCGTGGAAAATATGTACGGCGAGGACTTTTCGTAGTGGCGATCTCACAATAACCAGTTCGAAAGGTCTGTGAAAATTAATCCTGTTCTGATTCGACCATTTATCTCGGCAAGTCCCAAGGAAACTATCCATTTCAGCGGTGTCGGAGATTGAGTACTCTTTCCATGGAAGAAGAATGTTGCGAAGGGCGACTTGAAAAAAGCCATCTTCAGAGGCTAAAAATGACGTGCGCAAGATCTGGGTAGACTTGAAAACAGTCTCCCACGCTGCGCGCAATTTTGATTCTTCCACCTCATTGAATAGCTGGAAGTGGAAAGTTCCGAAGTACAGCGGTTTAGAGGTCTCGTGGGACCTGGAGATAATCCCTTCCTGCAATGGGGTGCAAGGTGAAATAGCCTCAACATCGCTTTTCTGTATATCTAATGCCTTTATGACTGTGCTCTTATGCCGTTGCTGCACTGCATTGATCGCCTGTCTTGCACTTATGATTGAGTCGGGATCCTGCAATTTTGAATTGCTTCGAGAAGCTAGATGTTTAGCAAGGCGACTGATCGATGAGTCTATTCGCAAGTGTAAGAAAACTACTTTATGTTGTTATAATTCCACTTACTTTTCATTACTAGAGAAGCTTCGACGTTGCTTAGCCCAGCGTTCCTGAGCTCTCTGGAGAAACCAATGACGGAAATAGAATCTAAGCCAAGTTCAAATATACTTGACGATTTACTGATGCTGTGTTCATCAACTTGGACCATTTTCGCTAGGACGGTACGAATCTTTTGTTCTTCTTGAGACCATCGATCAGATCGGTCATTTGATAGACCAGAGAGAAGCTGAAGATCTTCAGTAGAAAGCGAATTATAAAGCCCTTTAAGCATCTTGGCGTCCACTTTATTGTTAGTCGACAAGGGCATAGATGTAAGCAGGACGAAATGGGTAGGAACCATATATCCGGGAAGTCTATTTTGACAGCGCTCTTTAATCATGGTCAGGTGACCTGTGTGCTCCAGCAAGATCATCGGCTCCTCCTTCTGCTTAGACGATGATGAATTGACGATAAAGGCAACAAGTTGCTCTTTCTGTTGCTTCGGGTGCTTGAGGACAAGCGTAGCTATATCAAGAATGGTATCAGAGCTTTGCTTGATGACGATATTGATTTCTCCAATTTCCAGCCTTTGTCCACGAAGCTTGACTTGATCATCAGCGCGGCCAAGAAAATCGAAACAATTGTTGTGTAGAATTCGGACTAGGTCTCCGGTGCGATATACCCGCTCTCCGAATCTTTCAAGGAAGGGAAACCGCCCCTTTGTGAGATCGGGACGATTCAAGTAGCCTTTTCCTACTAGTTTTCCCGATACACATAGCTCTCCGACAGCGCCACGGAGCACGGGAATATCTGTGTTGGGTTGGAGAACGTAGGACCCAACGTTGTCAAATTGTGGGCCAATATTAGAGGGCTTACCATTTTCTGGAACCCTCGGGTACATCGTCACTCCAATGGTTGCTTCTGTAGGTCCGTACCCATTGTATATGACGCCTTTGGGGCCCCAAAAATCGAGAATTTCTTGCTTGAGTTGCTCTCCACCAGTAATGAATACTCCTCTGCATAAGCTAGGCACGTCATCTGGGTGCAGAATTCTCGCCAAGCTAGGGGTCAGATCGATATGAGTAATCTCTAGCTGTTTGATAGATGCTGGTAAATCTTCAAAGATCAGGTCCCGAGGTGCTGATACGACGCGAATCCCGACAGACCAACTCCAGTATTGCTCCAAAACCGAGACATCGAAATGAAAGGATGCGAATTGTAGCCACCGAGAGTTTTCGTCCCAGTGGGGAGAAAACAATCTCTGGAAAGATAGCATAGCCTGCACGGCATTCTCATGAGTAAGCTCGCAGCCTTTAGGAGTTCCAGTCGTCCCTGATGTATACAGACAGTAACTGCGATCTTGTGGGGAAATAATACGTTCCAGTGCGGGTTTCGTTGTCGGTATGATTTCGGAGATATCGTCCAAATTGACTGTCGGCACCTCAATGTGGCATTCTAGGTCCTGGGATTGATTCCTCATAGAAAGCAGCACATCTGCTCCTGAGTCTTTGATAATAAATGATTTCCGTGCACTCGGGGATCCTGGATCCACCGCGACGAAAGCGCAGCCAGCTTTGAGTATCCCAAGTATGGCAAATGACGCCTCGGGACATTTATCGAAACATATAGCTACCAGCCTCCCTGGCTTCACTCCATTCTTCAACAGCAAATTGGCTATCTTGTTTCCTTCAGCATCGAGTTCTTTGTATGTCCAACACTGACTAACGAATTTATCTTCGTGTAGAGCAGAAGCAAACTCTAAAGCAGTCTTTTGTGGATGCTTTAGTACGCTATATTCTACAAACTGATGCAGCAACGTGACTTCCGAGCTGATCTCGACATTTTTCGCGGGAGTTATGGAGTACAATAGAGGAGTCCTCTCAATAGCAGTAACGATCTCATCCTCGGCGTAGAAAATAAACTCGCTAAAGAGTGTCTTAATCTGGTCTAAAAGTAGCAATGCCTGTTCCCGAGGTAAGATACTAGAGGCGAAGGTGATGCGAAACCCAAGGTTGTTCTCTGGAAGTGGTTCCATTTCAATAGATATGGGATACTGTTCTGGTTAGCGAATACGTGAAAATTAAATCAACTTGACTCACATCAACAGTTGCCCTCTCATCAACAACTTTCCATAGCGAATCGACATCGGTACGAGTCGCAAGTTTCTGGTACGCGAAAATGGTGTCAAACAATGGCTCATCAGGATGTCCAGCTATACGCTGTATTTCGGTCAGGGCAGTAAATTGGTGTCTCTGAACTGACGAATTGTAGCTCATGATTTGGTCCAGGGTCGCGCGCTTGCTTTGATCAGTACGACAGGTCATAGGCACAGTCGTTATACAAGGAAAGGCAACCGAGTCAGCACCTTCAGTCGTTCGACCGGAAAGAACTACACCAAATGTGACTACAGGTTCACCAATGTATGCAGAAAGTACCTGGGCCCATGCGGCTTGTCCTGCAGCTTGCATAGAAATATTCGCGATGCGGCAGCCCGCTTCAAATTCGGATCGACTTCTAGTGCAAGACTTGGAAACCACGTCGATGCTTGCTGACTTGGTTCTTAGGGGTAACATGTTTGGGAAATGATTTAGAACCATATCCTTTGTCTTCTCTTCCCAGAATCTGCGTCGTGCATCGCCGTCACCGTCCGCTGTCGCGGCATTCAATATTTCCCCGAGCGCTGGTTCGATTGGCTTTCGAGACAGCTCAATTTGATTATAGTAAACAGCAGCTACATCGCGGAGGATAATGTGTATGCTTTGAGCATCATAAAGGGCATGGAATAGCGCTAAGTCGATAGAAGAAATGTTGCCATTCCGAACAATCCGTATGCGCCACGGTGGCTCATGAAGAGATTTCAACGCTTTAGCAGCTGAGCGCCGAATCCAGTGTCCAATTTCGATTTCCGATATATTATTTTCTTCGTCGCCGTCCCATGGAATATCTATGACCGAGTCCGAATAATGGATCATAGCGAAAGAGTGCTGGCGATGGTTTATGTGAGCAAAACCGGTCCGTAACATCTCATGTCTTTGGAGAGCAGATTTCCATGCAAAACGAAGTCTAAAAGCGTCAAGATCTTGCTCGATTCGAAGTCGCAGATAATTATGGTACAATCCTTCTTTCGAATGAAGAAACTTAGCGATCATGCCCTGCTGGAGAGGGGTGCACGGACGGATCGATTCAATAGACGTGGACTTCAGGTTGTAAGATTCGCAAATCTCATTGCGGAACTGCCGATCGAATGCCGCAAAATCAAGGGATTGGCTGTGTTTTGGAGTTGAGAATACCTGCAACTTGGCAGCAAGATCCACGCAATTAGGGTGCTCGAAGACGTCTCCAGCAGATACTTGGAACCCTTTCCTTCGGAGTCTTGACGCAAGTTGTACTGCGCTGATGCTATCCAGACCGAGCTGATAAATCGTTGTCTTGCGTTTTATCTTCTCTAAGGGTATCCGCGAAAGCATTGAGAATGCCTTTCGAATCTCCTGCTCAACATGATTCCAATCGCTACTATGTTCCGCTGGAGAACTAGTAACTTCAAAGTTGATCTCTTCGGATGTTCGGAAGATTTCGGTCAAAGCTTTCTTATCAGCCTTACCAGCGGCAGACAGCGGGATGTTGTCGATGAAAATGAAAAATTGGGGTATCATGTATGGAGGCAACTGTTCCGCGGCAGCACGTCGCGCTCCGTTTTTAATGTCTTCTTTGAGTGCACTATGCTCCTGCACTTGTGTGACTAAGAATGCAACGAGTTGGCTTTTGGCACTTTCCGAACTGCGGATAATTTGTGTTGTAACTTTGAAGATCTTTTCATGGGAGCCTTGGATAACATGGTTGATTTCCCCAAGTTCTACCCGAAGCCCATGAATTTTAACTTGATCGTCTGCACGCCCTAGGAATTCAAAGTTGTTGTTTGCCAGCATTCGAACCATATCTCCACTTTTATAGAGGCGTTCACCATCTCTTTCAATGAACCTAGATCGCGAGAGCTCATCATTTGCGTAATATCCACGAGCAACTTGAGAGCCACCAATGTGTAGCTCGCCAACACCGAGAACTGGCACATCACGACCACCAGACTTGGAGAGGACGGTGAAAGACGTGGATGGAAATGGTTTGCCAATGACAGCAGATTTTACTGCTTTACTGACAGGAAATATTGTGCAGCAAAATGCGGCCTCAGTGGGACCATAAGAGTTTACACATTTTCCTTCCCAGCGTTGTACAATGTCGGGTGACATTTTCTCGCCTATGCAGTATAGAAACTCTACAGAAGGAACCTCATCCTTCTCGAGACTCACGGCAACGGAAGGAGTTAAATCGAGCAGCGAGATTTCCATGGAATTGATGATTCCTGTAAGATCGTTCAGCATTGTTGATTGCTCCGCGCTACAGAGACAGAATCCGAAAGACCAAGCTAAGAAACAGTCATAATAGCACATATCGAAAGTTATAGCGGCATACTGGAGGATTCGCGACTCGTGCGTCCACGGTATAATCAATTTAGAACTTTCGATAGTCTGAATGGGATTGCGATGTTCCACACTGACCGCTTTAGGTTTTCCCGTAGAGCCTGAAGTGTATAAGCAGTATGCCAAGCTGTCAGGCTTTAGATTAGGTACGACAGGATTTTGCTTCGAGTAATGGCCGAGTGTCGAGATATTCAGACACTGGATATCTCCACTCCAAGGTGAAGAACTCCCATCGAGGCAAAGAACGACTTTTGAACCAAGCTCATCCAACATATATTTTTTTCGCGCTTCCGGCAGACGGTGATCAACGGGCGTAAATGCTGCTCCAGATTTGAGAATGCCAAGAATGCTAGCATAAAAGAAGGGGCACTTTGGCATCGATACTGGGACGACATCCTCGGGCTGGATCTCAAGCTGCAGCAAAGCATGAGCGATTTTGTTGGATACTTCGTTGAGCTTTTTGAATGACCATGATGTTCTGCTGCCGTCTTCATACTGAAAATCAAGCGCAATCGCATTGGGACGAATCGCAGCATGGCGCTCGAAATTGGAATGGAGGAAGGGGCCATCCGCAGGACTGGAATAACAGAGATCCGAATTACTGGTGGAAAGCAGTCGTGTCGGAAAATTGACAGCACCAATGGCCGATGCTGAAGGAGAAATAACACATGAACGTAATGTGTAATCATAAGTATCAGCAATGAGCTTAGCAGCATCATCCAGAACGAGTGGGCTAGAGCATCATCATCAGAATTTACACTGAGCAGATACAATTGAAATAGTCAAGGTGCTTACTGTTGGTAATGGAGTGTCAGTTCAAGAGAGTTTTGCGATTTATTTGGCGAAATTTCACAGACCAATGGTACCTATTTTCCAATTAGTGCTTTATTCAGATGAATATGAGTTACTTACATCCATCTTTCCAACATCTTCTTTTAACACCCAAATGCTGTGGTTGAGTTCGGCGCGGGTCTGTTGCAAAATGAAAAGCGTATCAAACAGGCGTTTTCCTCTATGAGATATATTCGATTGAATACGTCGGAGTGGTGTTAGTTGATATGGCAACGATGATAGGTTTGACTCTTGCAGTCTTTGCATTAACTCCAGGTTATTGTTCTCCGGAACAATCTCGACTCGAACTGGAATGGTGTTGAAACATGGTGCCACAAGCCTTTCTAAGTCGTCGACAGGAATAGTGCGTCCACTGACAACATTACCAAAGCATATATCGCTCTCCCCAAGATAAGAGAGAAGCAATTTGGCCCAGACCGCCTGCGTCATGGAGAGCAGTGAGAGAGACATCCGTTGACAACCCTCCAAGATATCATTGAGAGGAGTTTGTATCGTTTTTGAGAGTACCCCATAAGTCTTAGAACCCTCTCCGGAGATACTCGATCTCCCAGTAAGATCAGGGAAAGATGACGGCTCAAATCCGCTTAACTTACTGCTCCAAAAGCGATCAGCCTCATCGTCGTTTAGCGAAATCATATGTTCCAAATAAGGTTCGTAAGGGACAGGTGGCAAAAGCTCTGAACAATGGTATAGTTCTTCGACTTCGTAAAGCAAATGAGCAATTGCGGCTCCATCGTATAATGCATGATGGCAGCAAAAGAGCAGCAGCTTAGAATCGCCAATAGTAACGACAGAAAGGCGCACAGGTGGCTTATTGGAGTCCAAGCGAGCAGAAAGAGCGTCTGCAACATATTTCTCGATTTGCTGATCTAGGTTTTCGGTCCTCAGAGCGATCTCGTCCCAATCAGGATCTCTGTGTTGAAGAACCACTTGGGCGAACGCATATCGGGAATCATCAGTAGGAAAGAAACAGGTCCGCAATATTTCGTGTCTTTCAAACATGGCGACCCAACATTTCCGGAGGCGCTTTACATCCCCAACGATATCAAATATCATCCTGTTGTAGTATGTTGAAGTTTGGACGGAATCGCCAGTATAAAGCATTGCCTCTTGTAAAGGTGTGCAAGGCAAAATCTTCTCAATATTCCGGCGATATTTGCCAAAACTGGAGTGGATATGTGAAAGTTGATCCTCGCTGAAGGCTTGCTGAACATCTGACCTAGACCTTTCATGAATTGGCATCTGCGGTGGAGCAGGTGCTGAGATCTTGGATGCCAAAAGAGCAATAGTGGCATTTTGAAGTATAATTGGTACAGGCGCATCAATGATACCAAATTTTCTTAGAGACCGCGAGAAAGATATCGCTGAAATCGAATCTAAGCCAAGGCTGAAGAACGAAGAATTGCGTCCTATATCCAACTTTGATACCCCGATTACTTGCGAGAGAGCTGCGGCAATATTCTGCTCAAGCGAAGACCATTCTACAGAGTCGTCAATCTCTGTGGTATGGTGAGCTACAGATTGCAGGTAAACCGTGGTAAGATCCCCGTAAGCTGCAACAAGCCTGCGTTTGTCAACTTTTGATTGATGGGTCGTCGGAATTTTAGTGACTGGTACGAGGTGCGCCGGAACCATGTATGTGGGCAGTCTAGCGATGAGGACTTTGAAAGTCGTCGAAATAGTTAAAGATATTTGCCCTTTCGAGGGCAGAACACAGAAGTCCTGGGACATCGAATCAGAAGGTACCCAGAACGTGACAAGCTTCTGTGGCATCCGGATCTGACCCTTATGATCAATCACAATAGATACGCAATCGCGCACATAATCAAAGTCCAGAATGGAGGCATTGATTTCTCCTAGCTCAACTCTTTGACCACGTATTTTCACCTGGTCATCCGAGCGACCAACAAAGAGTATTGAATCGTCAGGAAGGAGTTGTCCAAGGTCACCACTGCGGTAAATACGGCCATATTCCGGATGATCAATAAATTTTGCAACGGTTAAATCGGACATGTTGAGGTACCCACGGCAAACCTGATCCCCGCCGAAACACAGCTCACCTACACCACCTCGAGGAACCAAGCGGCTGCTATTTGGGTGGATTACGAACGCGGAGGTGTTTGCTAAGGGTGGTCCAATGTTGTTGATTAGATCTGCAGCGGCGACGTGCGGTCTGAGAGTACATATATTCGTAGTTTCTGAAGGTCCGTAGCCTTTTATCCAATCGTTAACAAGAATTTCGTACCTTGCGAATAGATTCTTACCTTGGTATAAGCCATTGTTCGCCCAATGTCTTCTCACATGTTCAGTCAGGGGCTCTCCGGCGGTAACAAGGAATTTTACTGTTGGAACATTATCGGGAAGAGTGAGACTGGCAACTGTCGGGGTAAGGCTTAAATGGGTAATCCCCATCTGATTAATGGCGCTTTCAAAATCGTGAAATACGTCATCCTTGGTCGCAGAACACAGACATATGCCGACATGCCATGAAAAGAATATCTCGAAAACGGAAACATCGAACGCTTGCGAACATGACTGGAGCAACCTTGAGCCTTTTGGGGCTGGATATATTTGGTCGAGCGCGTGTAGATTGCTCATAAGGTTATCTTGAGTGACAAGGACCCCCTTTGGAGTCCCTGTACTCCCCGAGGTGAATACGGCGTATGCAAGATTGGACCCTCGATAAGATATGTCAAGGTTTTGGTCAGAGTATTCTGAGAGATCGAGTATGTCCAAATCTAACACCGCATACGATCCAGTGTTCGGAAGAAGACCTGAGGTCGTACTTTTTGTCAAGCAGACGACAATCCTTGCTTCATTCAAGATCCACGTAATTCTTTCGAGTGGTGTTTCCGGGGTTATTGGAAGGTATCCTAGACCAAGCTTCATTATAGCTAGGATCGATACGTACAGATCAATAGATTTCTCCATGAAAACGCATATGAGTTCTTCAGCTTCAAAACCCTTGTCTCGTAGCATGTTGGCAAGCTGATTAGCTCTGCAGTTCAAGTCGCGGTATGTGAGGCTTTCTTTTTCCTCTATCGAACCCCCGATTATCGAACTAAATTTCAGTGCAGGCCTTTCTGGGCACTCGCTAGCCCACTTTTCCACAGAGAAAGCCGGACCATAGTCGAAGCAATACTTCTTCAGCTTCGGATTGGCAATAGAAAGACTTGGCTTACTGAAGCAATCTGTAACATGATGTAGATCAGCGTCATCATGTGAGATGAAGTATTCAACGAGTTCGTCAATCTGTGAAAATAGTAAATTTATTTGATTTTCTGGGATGATAGATGAGTTGTATGTTGCTTTAACCAGAATTTCGTCTTGAACTGGCTCGATTTCCAGCGTGAGCTTGAACTCAAGCTGGTCGGCGTTATTAATCAGCTTAACGGGGGACCTGTCAATTTCACGGCTATGCAGTGTTTCCTGCCAGACAAATAGCACGTCAAATAAATGGGTTCCTGGCTTAAGTCCACAAAAGCTCTTGATATCTTTCAATGGGATGGTGCAGTGATTGATCATTGCCCTATTGGAATTGTGGATATTTTGCAATAGATTCTTCACTGTCCCATGGTGTGACGTTGAAACCCGAAGTGGTAGAGAAGCGATACATGGACCAACAATTTCATCAATTCCTGGGACCGGAATGGTCCTGCCTGACGAAACTGTCCCGAAGATAATATCTGTTGTGCCAAGATAAGAGCTTAGAAGATATGCTAGTCCAGCTTGAAAAAAGACCTGTGGATTTATGCTAAGCTCAGTTGCTCGAAGTTTTAGCTGGATCAAGTTTATAGCGGAAGTCCGAGCAGTGGAATGGATTGCGGTGCTCGGAAGTAGCCTGCCAGTAAATTTAGGCAGAGCTATTGGGCGGTAATCACTCAGCAGCTCCTTCCAATATACCTTCGAAGCATCATATTCCTGGGATTCGCTGATTGCAGCATAGTACCTCGCTACTTCCTTGTACTGAGGCCGGTCGTCAAGGACTTTTCCAAGGGAAAGATTGCTCAAATCCCTCATGATCAGGTCGAAGGACCAACCATCATACAAGTGATGCGGTATCTGAAAGAGTACACGTGGTCTATCCCGAGAGATATCGATCTGAATTTTCAACGGACGAAGAAGCGATTGAGGGGATTCCAAGGAATAATTTCGAGAGAATAGAGTAGTTTCTACAATCTGAGTATCTTCCAAATTCTTCCAGATGATCTGTGCGTAGGATTTAGTAAAATGTGGCACACTACAAAATCCGGATCGAAGAATCTCATTCTTTGCTGCCAGAGTGTTTAGGAAGCCCCTGAGATCTGCAAAGCTAAACGAATCTACGAATTCGATTTCCACCCAATTGCAGTATGAAGTATGGTCAATCGCGGTCTCTGCGATCATTGCCTCCTGAAGAGGTGTACAAGGTGCAACGTCGTCGATATGTTGAAAATGATCTTGGAAATCCGGGCTTTTAAGAACCGCTTCTTTCAGAGAACTAAAGGCATTTTGTATTGATTGTAGATGAACCTCGCTGTTTCGGATTTTTGATTGAGCTCCAAGAAGTGAGCGGAGTGATTTAACATCCGCAGCGGACAATACATTAGTTGCACAAACTGGATAACTGGAAGTCCTTAGAAGGGATGCTATTCGAATCGACCGAAGTGAGTCCAAGCCAGCAGAGGGCAAGTATGTTGAAGAGGTGATGCTCCCACCAAGAACGCTTCGAACAATATTAAGGATCTCATCTTTGGATCCGTCAGAAATTTCCTCCATTTCCATATCGGCGGCTTCTTTTCTTTGAATATAGTCCCGCTCTAGCTTTTTCTTGTCGACCTTCCCCGAAGGAAGTTGTGGTAACTCGGCAAGCAGAACAACATCTCCTGGAACCATAAATGCAGGAAGCCAGCGCTCACAAATTTCCATAACATCTTTTCGGGAGATCTTGGCTGAGTCTGCGAGGCAAAACACCACAAGGATGTCATCAGTAATACTGGCCGCCACATTTAAGCAACCGTCAAGTTTGAATACAACTTGTTCTACCTCGCTAAGCTCAACTCGCTGACCTCGTAATTTGACTTGTCCAGATATGATGCGGCCTAGACATTCAAGAGATCCATTTGGAAGTACTCTGGCTTTGTCCCCAGTGCGGTAGAGACGACCGAAATGTTGGTGGTAGATGAACGCGGACTCCATGAGCTCAAGGCGATTGAGGTATCCTTCAGCGATCTGTGCACCACCGATCACCAGCTCTCCGGTTTGACCGAGTGGTAACACTTTAATTTCTGACGTAGCTGGAGACTGGTCAGAAATAGGGACAACAACAAAAGCCGAGACCGTATCAAGTGGGAACCCAATGTTACCAACCCCAGAATCAGATTGAAAGCTTGACTGCAGGGTGCAGTGAATAGCAGCTTCTGTAGGACCGTACATTCCCCAAAGTATGCTCTGCTTGGTATCGCTGCCCCCAAAGTCTTCTACAATTGGCCGCGTAAGCATTTCTCCAATTGTGAGAAGCAACTTCAATCCTGGAACACTTTTTCGGCCCCGAAGCAAGTTGCCCACAACAGTAGGCGTAAGCTCAGCTGCATCAACATCCATTCGGCCAATTACGCCGGGCAGGTCGTTAAGCATCTCCGGCCGAGTACAGCCAACGAGAGTGCTTCTTCTGAATAGAGGAAAAAATATCTCGAAAATAGATACATCAAAAGTTGGGACTGCAAATTGAAGGAAGCGCGAAAATTGGGGAATGTGACGATCGTGGGCAAGGAGACTCTGAGTAACCGCGAAATGAGAGACTGCCACGGCTTTCGGAACGCCTGTAGAGCCCGAGGTATACAAAAGATATGCTAGCTCCATTGGGTATATGGCAGCTTCAACAAAACTGGAGTCGATGCAATTTTGGTGTAACTCACAATCAACGTACAACATCTCTAAGTTTGTCTTGCGAGGTATCTTAGCTTTCAGCGAAGATGTTGTGATCACAAGAAATGCAGAGACATCCTGGAGGATAAAATTAAGGCGCTCCTCCGGAGCATCTAAATTCAAAGGACAGAATGCCCCTCCGGCTTTGAGAATGGCCAAGAGAGTGACGTAAAGCTCCGGCGACTGTGGCAGAAGTACTGGTATAACGGCAGTGTTTTGTTTCCGGTCTGAAAGAGATCGACGAATTCTCCTTGCTAAGGCATCACTCAGTTCATGCAGTGATTGATACGAGATCTTTCTTCTCGTGCCGTCATTTTCCAAGAAGTCGATCGCACAGTCACTTGACATGCGGGATGCCTCAACAAGCTGGTGCAGAAGCTGTGGGCCATCTAGGCGCACTGGATGCTCATTAAGTATTGAAAGAGCCAAATCTGGCTTCATCTCCATATTGGCTGGCACTAGTTTAGCTTTCAATACAATCGTCCAACGAATGGCATCTTACCGCTATAGACGGAGCTTCTGTAATTGGGTTGGCAGGGGGCGATTCGGAGTTTTTAAACGGTCGGTTTTCGTCGTAGAGTCGTGGTCGAGGTATAATGCCAGCGCACGAGTGCTCTGATTCTTAAGAACACGTTAATGAGGCTTGATGTGTGAAGCTAGAGCCGAAACAACATACTGACTCTAGGAAAACTCCAGTATAATTGCTTTTCCGGAAATTGACGGTTGGAAAGAGGAACGGGGAAGTTTTTGCACATCCCGGTTCGTACTATCCACTTTCACGTCGAAAGTGTCAGAAAGGAATAAGGGATCACTGTCTCCAGTATGAGCTCGCAGAAAGACGGCCCAGACAAAAAGTCTGTGGTCACGGAATATTACATGAGCAGGCATATCTGATCATCAGATAATCTGCGAGTGACCTTGGCATCAAAATCCTCCTCTAACCTGGTGAATGGATTGGCCAACCATCTTGCGCCCTTTCTTCACCCCCTGATCATGGCGGATCAGATAAGCCCCACAATCTACCTTAATCGGGATCTGGAAGGGTACATTGACAGCATTTTCCGGACTTGCAGAGCAATCAACGAGGCTTCAATATTCAATTGACCCTAACTATTACTCTTTTTACTCTATCAGCTATGATTTTACTTTTATTCTTATTTCTATATATATTTTTACTATTTTCACCATTTTAACTACTACTTTATTACTATTTTATCTATTACTTTAGCTTTAACTACTACTTCTACTTCTACTCCTACTGCTACTCTTATTATTCCTCTAGCTACTACTTTAGTTTATTACTCCGCCCGTTACTCTAACTACTACTCTAGTAACTACTTCTACTCCTACCCTACTTACCGTTCCCGCTACTGCTACTACTATCACTCTAGCTCCAGCTCCTACTGCTACTCCTAGTGCTACTCGTGCTGCTGCTGCTCCCGCTTTAGCCCCTACTACTGCTCTGCTCCTGTTTCCGATACTGCTCCGGCTGCTGCTCCGTCTACCACTCCTACTGCTGCTCTGTCTACCGCTCCCACTGCCGCTCTGTCTGCTGCTGAGTAGAGCCTTATGCAGAGCTTCGGGCAGAGCCTTGTGCAGAGCCTTGAGTAGAGCTTTAAGCAGAGCGTCGTGTGGAGCTTTGTACAGAGCTTATCTATATAGAGCTTGTATTTAGGCTTGTATTTAAAGGCCTTGTAAACAACTTTGTATAGAATTTTGTACAGACGTTTGTGCTTTGGAGCTCTAAATAGGGCTTTAAGCAGAGATTTAAGAAGAGCTTTATGCAGAGCTTTATGCAGAGCTTCGTGCAGAGCTTCGTGCAGAGCTCCGTGCATGGCTCCCTAAGTTTTGTTCCGCAGAGCTCTTGCAAGATCTACGTCTACGTAATATTACTTATATAGAAAGATATATGTCATAATTTCTCAGATAAGCTAGAACTACTCGTGCCACCCACTAGTAAGCCGCTCTTACTAGTGGTCCCGGGCTCAATGCAACAACCAGGCTCAATGCAACTTTTGTATTTATATGGCGTCTATTAGCGACTCAGTCAATCGAGGCACGAGCACGGCAAGAGGGTCGCGCAAGCCTGTACGATTGGATTGTCTATAAACGAGGATCCAAAGCTAAAGAAAGGAAACAAGAAGAACGGAAGCACCGCTCGAAGTTATATACAATCTTCTGGTTACGTGATGGCAACTTGCCGCAAGTTGCCATCACGTGACGGCAGTTTGCGGCAATCTGACGGCAATTTGCCAGTGCCGTAACAGCGTCTTATATAAAATCAACCTTTCTATATTAAATAACTCAACAACAACGCTATAATAATTTACTAAAGATATATCCCTTACATGGATAGAGTCGTATAAAATATAGACCGTGCACGCTGACTGCGAGATATTATAGTCACGCAGGCGTAGCTAAGATACTGCTTACAAAGCAGACCTGGCACCGATACGAACCAATACGAACCAATAAAATATCGGTTATCGGAAATATATCGGCAATATAATATTGCCAATATTGGGTAAAAAATTAAAATAACTAGCTTTACGCAGCCTTACATTATAAAAGAGCCTTACTGCTTTATAAAAAAGCTTTCTTATAAGGTAAGATATAGATAGGGAGTTTAATTAAT
>Ga0307507_10002220_pt1 | contig 41498 bp, 24 predicted proteins | sample 7_EM_MG_FD_207223 | JGI IMG/M metagenome (GOLD analysis project Ga0307507, IMG submission 207223) | Populus trichocarpa ectomycorrhiza microbial communities from riparian zone in the Pacific Northwest, United States - 7_EM | ecosystem: Host-associated > Plants > Roots > Unclassified | place... | reverse complement strand
GGCACAGCTTCCTACCCTACGGTGACTCCGATTAAGCAGTAGAGGCCTCAGCGGAGTCACCATAGGGTAGGAAGCTGCGCCCATATAATCATCGTTACCTTCTAAATAGCTAGTTTATTAATCAATTCCCTATATATTACCTTTCATTTAAAGCGTCAAGAACGAATTTAATGCGTCCAGCGTTGAAATTCATGTTCTGCCGGTGGGCGGTGAGCCAATTTTCCTAATTGGGAAGGTGCAAATTTAGATGTTAGCGACCTCCGTACCGACCGCCTATAAATGAGAGCCATTCGTTGGCTGAGCTCGGGCCACCAAGTTGAGGCACCAGTTATCGGTGCAAGGGATATTAAATACATTCCCTGACATGGACCTGCTCTGAGATCCACTCTCTTTCCCCTCAAATACATTGCTTAACCGCTGTGACTACTCCTAAGTCGATCGTCGCCTAACACAACATGGCAATGCCACAGTGGAAACGGTCGAAATCAGATTCTTCTCCTCCGCCTATTACTGTTGAAGACACAAGCTCCACAGAGCCACGCCCTTCTCCTATACCCAATAACGGTAAGAATCTCTTACCTCTACGGCGGAAGGAGGTCTAATTCCCGTTTAGAGTCACGTCCCTATAATGGTTATGAGCGCTATGAAACACGTCAGGATCAGTCGAACCTCCGAGACCGTCGGCAGAGCACCTGGCACCGTCGGAAACATAGTCCAGGCGTAGAATGGAGGGAGAAGTGGACTGCCGACAGTTGGAAGCAGGGTAGGGTGTTGTTAATTGACTACGTAGCTCGAGGTATGACGGAATGACCCTAGTGAGAGCAGTATGTGCCATGTGAGAAACGAGGCTCATTGAGTGCTTCAGAACACACCCAGAATGGTAGAAGAAAGATTGTTGCGCAGGAATTTCATGATGTGGATGGTTTGAGGAGATTTTACGCCAATGTACGGGATGATACACTCGGGATTATGGCTTTATATTGACTAGCAGTTATAGCAAGGCCTCTCTCAGCAAGCTGCGCTTCGAGTAATGTAGGTCCTCACAGCTCCACTAATCTTCCTCGCTTTTCTTTCTATGCCAGAGCTAATATCACTCGAAGCCATGTCCAAAATGCTTCCTGGGCGACCCGCTTTTTCCTTCGTAAATTTAATATAGACCATCATGATGACTTAGTAGGTACTGCGTTCGGCCGCTGGGCGAAGTACGAAAAACCCCAACATCGAGGCGGCAAGCCTGTCCTCAATGGTAAAACATTTCGAACGCAGCGCGATCCATGGCGCGGCATTAGTAGAGCAGCTTTTGGCCTTGACTATTTGCGCCACTACGATGCACGGCGTTTCGCTAACACTGAGACTAGCATGAAGATGATGGAGTTAAACCATTACGACGCCCTGGGGAACCCAACTTATGGCTACGATGTTTTTGTACAAAGACTTTCGGTGTATATTCAAAGGAGTGAGGGAGATCCTTATCTGCCTACAGATCCGGATATCAGAAATCCTTATAACGAAGCAGAGTATAGGGAGTACCAAAGATTGAAGAGGCAGTACGGATCCTCAGTTGATGAGAATAGTAACGAGGCGTATATTCCGAAGCTGCAGACGTTGGACAACGGTGGGTGTTAAGTTGTGTTTTGTAACTGTGTATCTTCCAATTAGCCTAATTAAATCATAGGCAGCACGATTATAATATTTGAGCACTCGCAATCAGGGTCGGTTGAAGATACTCTAATAGGTGCAAGGCAGGAGATCGAATCTCGATGGAGGCGTTTAACTTTCTATTTGCCTAGGGAGGAGATCTCAAACGACGACCGCTTAGCCTTGGAATGCATGGATTTCATCCTTCGAGACATATTCAAAGCACTCGCATTCGCATGGGAGAAGTATCTCAACATTTGTGAAACGCATGTGAGCATCCTAGTAAGCACTCTTTGATACCCTCACACCGTTATGCGAGACCACTGTTTTTAAATTACGACAGGAAGACAAAATCTACGAGAACCCCGCAGATGAATCTAGAGCACCTGAACTTTGGACCAACTCAAGTCTCTGGCTCAAGGTTGAAAGGCTGATGTTGATACATGTCGACATCATCAAAGAAATGAAGAACCATTTGAAGGAACTCGCGGATGAGGATCCACAACAGGAAGCCTGGTTAGGAGCAACTCCAGATGAATTTGACAAGCTCACGAATTTGATTCAGGAGGGAGTTGTCAAGCCGACTGCCAACCTCAGCGATTTAGTAAGTTATACCTCATGCTTATCTCGAACACAGCCATTCTTAAACACTCTTAGATGTACAAATCAGTTGGCATTCGCGACGCACGCCACTCTCTCCAACTCGGCACAAGCATGTGGAGACTTTCCTGGATCACCTTCATATTCCTCCCGCTCACGTTCACCGTAGGCTTCTTCGGCATGAACGTCGACACTTTTTCGGGCGATCCAAGCATCAGATGGTTCTTCATCTCCGCCGTCCCACTCATGCTCACTGTTTTAATCCTCTGGTATGCCATCAAACACACGCTTGCCTCGCAAAGACAGGACCCTCTACGTCGCGGTGTTTACGAATCACTCTTCCATGAGCTCTCCCTCACCCACCCAGCGCTCTGGTCTCGCCGTGGACCCCGTGATGGCGTCATCCCGGTCGGTTTCTTCTCAGCAATGAAGTGGCATCTAGTAACAACGTGGTTTGCTCCCGACCGCACTATTCTAGCGAGGGGATATGACCCCGGAGACGAGGAATTGGGCGCGTGGAGCCGCATCAAGCGCGCCTTGGCGCGCCGCTGGTTGAGTCAGATAACAGTGATGCCAATTACAACCGCTGCAGCTAGTGCCCTAGACCTCGAATCAGCAGGTAGGGGGTTAAACACGGAATTAGGTGCGATAGGCGAGCTGCTCTCACTTGCCACACCTGTTGCAATGGCGGATGGCGAACCCACCGCTGCATCGAGAATAGGGGCGAATGTGCCATTAGATAAGTTGCGCAGTCTAAGCCCGACGAGATCTGATGATGGAAGACCAGGTAGTAAGCAGACGAGTGGAGGTGGAAGTGGGATTATGGTTGAGGAGAAGGGACCTAGTGAAGATGAACATTCTGGAAGTGAGGATGACAGGGTTGACACGATCCAAAGGTTGACAGTGCCCCTATATCCTGGAGGGGCCGGAATCATAGCTGGAGGCCTGTAGGGCTAGGGACAGCCTTGCCTGCATATTTGGTAGCATGGAATGACTAATGGATATGCTCTCCTAAAATAAGATTTTTCGATGCATCTATGATCTCTCCTTTCCACAATACCACGTTTTCATACAGTTTACCCGGTATGATATCAATACGACGCCAATGTTCCCATTCAAACCGATGAGGACTTAGTAGGTACAAACCCTTTTGCGCCAACTTTCCTTATCCGTGGAATCCGCCTCCAGAACGCCTCCGAGCTCAATTCCTCCCGGCAAGCCCAAATTGCAGATATCTGAACCAGTAAACCTTGCCTAAGTCATACAAACCTGACAACCAAAAATGCTTAAATGTCGGGTTTCCCACCCATAACCTTAGCCGCCTGCACAGCATTCATTTTCTGTGTCCAACCGGGACTGGGATGAAGTTTGCGCACGGTACGTATCTCATCGGATGCGTAGCCAGGAATTCGAATGTTATAGTTGCGCTCGAGTACAAGCTGAATGTCACGGATGTCGAGTTGAGGGGACTCGCGAAGTTTGGAAAGTTTGCAGGCGGAGCTGATGACTGTGTCGACGAAGTCATCAGCGAGCTGGAGCATCGCCTGCGAGCGTTTCGGGTCAGCAAGTAGTCCATGGATACGATTTAAGGGCCAAGTAACGCTTTACAATGGAAGAAGATTGATTGGGCTTTGCCCAGTTCTCAAGACAAGTGGATCATACCTCTTCAACTTCAGGGGTGAGACTTTCGCCGCCGGGCCCCTCGCCTCCACCAGTGACTTGTCTAACAAGCTCATCTAGCTTTCGCTTGCTTAGTATACGATCGCCCTCTCCTTCTAACTGGAAAGGTGGAAATTTATTAATAACAGGCTGGCCCATCATGCCAGGCGCGCCGTTGCTTGGTCCACCCATTGTAGGCCGCGCAGGGCCCATCGGAACGGGCTGTGGCTGTGACACGTTTAAAGTTTTGGGGATTGGCATCTTCGGGTTGTTCAGCTGCTCGCGATTACCCATAGTATGGTATCCCCCACCTTGATTTGTAGGGATTTGCTGCGGTGTCACGGTGCGCTGGGGATCGGGATTTGAGTAGGACCGAGCTGCTGCTGTTACAGCGGCCTGGTGCGAAAGCGGAACTGGTGGGCCGGAAGGGTTGTTCGAAGTTGCGGATTGTGGGTGTGGAGAATTATGTTGCTGTTGTGGCGGCTGCTGCTGCTGCATGGCGTTCATTTGATGTGAATTTTGTTGCTGCTGTGGGTTGATCTGGGAGCGAGATGCATTCGCGCTATTTGGTTGTTGATTAAGTTGTGCTGAAGGCGCTCCCGGTGGCTGCGAGGATTGAGTGAATGAAGATGCGGTTTGGCCGGACTGCTGTGAATTATTGATATTCTGTGTGTTGCGTGCAGCGGCTTGACTACGTTCTATCGCAGCAATTGACGGCCCTTGAACGTGTGAAGGCTGTTGTGCCTGCTGCCCGCTAGACAACTGCATATTAAATGGTTGTCCTCCAGAGGCACCAGCCTCAGTTTTTATCTGCGGAACGCTTTGTTGTGAGTGTTGTTGTTGTGATTGCTGCTGTGGCTGTTGTCTTTGTTGTTGCTCTTTCCACAAAGTCTGCTTTTTCCTAAACTCTTCCACATATTGCTTACCGGCATTATATTCTTGTTCGGCCGCAGCCTTTTGGTTTATCAACTCTTGAGGAACGTCTTGGCCTTGCACTTTGCGCTGCTCCATAAGCTGGTTGAGATTCTTGACTCGATGCGTTGCCTTTTCTTGCTTGTTTAGCGCCATGAGGTAGCTGTTTCTCATCTCCTTCAGCTGCTTATCATATTCAGCAGTCCCATGAGATGGAGCACCGGGAGGCAAATGGTACGGAAAGTTCTGGACATGCCGTATTATCTCTGGGTTGATTTGCGGAGGCTGCGTGCCTTGCGGATTGCTTTGGGTCTGGGAAGGAGCATTCTGAAGGGGTTGGCGTTGTTGTCCTTGGCCACCTTGTCCTTGCTGAGCCTGCTGGCCTTGCTGGCTTTGTGGCCGATTACCCGCCTGCTGAGCGGCTTGCTGAGCTTTCTGGCGGGCAATGCGCTCCTGGGCGATCAGCTTCTGGGACCACTCAGCTAACCTAGTACGGGCTTGCCGGTATTCTTGACTGTCCTGCGCTTTGTTTTCCATGATGCTCCACAGGCTTGAGACGAGGGGCTTGTATTTAGTCTTCTGGTCGTCATTAATGCATGTGAGCTTCAGAACGTCCTCGGCCCTAAGAAGCTGCGGCCCAGAGCCTTGAGAGCCCTGAGCTGGGCCTGCATTACTCATTATCGAATAACAAAGCTCTTTTGAGGGGAAGAGGAATATCAGAGCAAAAATCAGAGCAAAATGGTAATAAGGATATTGCAGCGAGGATGAAGTGAGGTGAAGTGAAGTTTGGTAAATGTTGAGGCGTGAAACTAGTCCAGGCCAGCTTCTTGGCAATAGTCAGAGGGGCCACGCTACACCAAACATCCACCACTGCAAGTAGTCACGAAAATATCTATATACCTGCCTATACCGTACACTAGAAGATTTACGACACTACAGACTCCATTCTGAGCTATAATAGTACAAGCCTCAAGTCCTCTGCCACTCCTAAGCATCTTCTCATGCTCCCTCGCTGTCCAAGCCTTCTCTTTTCATGTCTTTCCCCGTTCCCATACTGCTGGCTGTTGCATCAATTGCTCTAGCCTTCACATTGCTTACCTCCCATTCAAATTCCTTCAGTGCCCTTAACTCACTGCCAACAAACAGCCCGCCCATAAGGCCATCTATAACGCCAGTGCTGAGACCAATTGTGCTAATGAACATCAGGATAAACGAGACATAGTTATTTGGCGACCACCAAACTGCAATGAGACAGCCGACGGAGACAATGAGCTGGAAGAGCAAGTGAGCCATCCGTAAACGGCGTTGCCATTTCTCGCGTCGCGCGTAAGTGGAGATCATGTGGAGAATCTCATCGTAGGTAGCTATTGGAAGATATGTTTCCGGTAAAGTCCATGGCCCGTTGTCGCTGTATGCCTTAGCTGGATCGGGGATATGGCGGATTAGGGTTGCTTCAATGGAAAAGTGGTCGCTTAGAGAGCAGTGAAGATGCGGGTGTCGGGTTGTCATGCCTACGTTCGCACATTCGAGCGTCCATTCTGAAGACACTTCTCCTGTGGCAGCACTACGACACAATCCACTACTGAAAAATATGTAGTCAAGACGTTTTGCATTCGGATCGAGGACGCTGTTTTCAATGACAACATTCTCACCTTTGGCGAGACGCTTTTTGTGCGCTTCATTCCACCTCCAGGTATTCAGGGCACTCTCGCAGGTAGTACCATTAGTTGCGAGATTGAATTCGGCTGTTGGAGTGGGAAGACCCCTATTCTTCTCCACAAGATCCTTTGCTGCACCAACTGAAGAGTCAGGGTGCATCATACGCCAAACATCTCGCACTGGAGAGTGTGTTTCTATTATACGGTGGGCAAGGGAGAGAGGAATCATATTGAAGTCTCCCATGCCAATGACTAAGTGGCCGCGTTCTGCAGCTCCGCGCATAAGTTTTGCTATCTCCCATGCTTGCGCTGTCCGGTGGCAAAGATACGAGTCAAAAGGCTCGGTTTCGTAGGGCGCATGGAGCTGGGCTGAAATTAGTATGTGGATATAATTAATCATCAGACAATGGGAATGCTCACATGAGTGCAGAATACTTCTACCAAATCTCTACGTTCCGGGCCTGTCCGTATCCGCGCACATGCGACACCTTTTCCTACAAACCAATCTCCACGATAAAACGCTGCAGGCCGGCCATTTAGTGGATATTGCACCATACTACTCTCTTCGATCGGCCATCTCGAAAGTATCACCAATCCACCACCGAAGATCCCGCTATGATAGAACTTGCCATACGGAAGGAAATGTCGTGTTTTCTCACGGATAGAATTATAATCTTGTTGCGTCCAGCACTCCTGAAGACCAACTATATCTGGCTGAGGGACTGCGGAGGCCAATTGCGTTCCTATTTCCGTCAGGCGCTCGCTGCGATATTTGGCGAGATACTTCAATCCCCAGCAGTTAAGGGAGACAATGCGTAAGGTGGACGACCGCGAGGATTGAGAATTAGTCATCTTCTATAGTAAAGGCGCTTGCGCGTCTACAATAGGAGTGAAGAATGTAAAGAGTGCGAATAGTGAAACTGGGAAGCTGTAATAAAACTTCCCCAGACCGCCTTCAGCCCAGTCTTGGCAGAATGAATTTCCTATCCAACACCTTCGTTCCCTCCCATGCCCTTGCGCCAACACTAATTCTATGCAATACGTTACGATAAACATCATGGAAGATTCCGCAGAACCCTCCCCAAAAAGGCGTCGGTCCGAAGACGGCTACGAAGAGTCACCACCGCGTAGGCGCCAAATCTTACGTTCCCCACCCAATACATCCCCTCAATATCGGCTGGCCGAAAGACCTGCGCGCCGTAGCTACAGTCGAGCAGATGGTGCCGACGACAGTGAGGATGCGCTCGACCATAGATTCTACCGCGATAGGAGATCAACTGAATCGTCATCGCCATCTGAACTCCATGCACGACGTTCATTGACCCCCCCGCTACCTGAGAAACCAACCCAGCTCCGCTACAGACAGAAGTTAGTTCTGAAAGGGCATAAGAAGGGAATCTCAGCGGTGAAGTTCTCGCCAGATGGCCGATGGATTGCAAGCTGCTGTGGGTGTGCCGTAAAGTTGCAGAAGAGCAAGAATACTGATTAAGAGCCACAGCCGCGGACGCGACAATCAAGATCTGGGACTCCAAGACTGGCAAGCTCGAACATACTCTCGAGGGACATCTGGCCGGAATCTCAGCCATTTCTTGGAGCCCAGATTCCAAAATTCTAGCATCTGGCTCTGATGACAAGTCCATTAGGTTATGGGACGTAGCCACTGTAAGCCGCATTTAAATTGCCTCCTGTATCATCGAGGTTAAAACTTCTCCAGGGTCAAGCGCATCCTGTTCCGTTACTCGGCCACCACAACTACATCTATTCTCTCGCCTTCTCTCCGAAAGGCAATATGCTAGTCAGTGGCTCGTACGATGAAGCTGTCTTTCTTTGGGATGTCCGCGCAGCCAAAGTTATGCGATCTCTCCCTGCTCACTCAGATCCCGTTGGAGGGGTAGACTTTGTACGAGACGGCACGCTCATCGTCAGCTGCGCGAGCGATGGACTCATCCGTGTCTGGGACACTGCGACAGGGCAATGCCTCCGGACTCTCGTCCACGAAGATAATGCTCCAGTCACGTCTGTTTACTTCTCTCCCAACGGCAAATATGTACTAGCATGGACGCTGGATTCGTGCATACGGCTTTGGAATTATGTAGAAGGCAAAGGACGCTGCGTCAAGACTTACCAAGGACATACGAATAAGAAATATAGCATCAGTGGGGCATTTGGCGTCTACGGTTACCCGCCTTACCAGTACGCCTTTGTGGCTTCAGGGAGCGAAGACAAAACCATTGTGCTATGGGATGTCGGTTCCAAGAATGTCATGCAGCGGTTGGAAGGGCACGTAGGAGTGGTTTTAGGTGTAGATACCCACCCTATTGAGCCTGTCATCGTGAGTGGTGGAGCGGACTGCACTGTGCGGATCTGGAGGTCTGATTAGGATACCACGGCATCAACAACCCATTGAAACCGAGCCGCCTGTAATTGATTCTTGAGCTCCTCTTTACCCCTTTTCAACTTTGATATGCTTATATTGGATGCCGTGCACTACCCTCAGGCTTCCAAGACCAAAGCGATTGAGGTTACTGACATTTAAAAGCCAGCGCTTCTACGTGTATCACATCACATTACCACACCATTTGTCAAAACTTGAAGACATTCAAGTTGAAATGGACATCCGTGTGGCGCTTCTTTTACCTAATGTTTTGCCTTTCGGTATCGATATTCTGAACCTAGGACTTGTCTTAAGTCGTCGAGCTAACCTATGAGTGCTTTCTTCATCTCATTTTCGCATTTTCCAGTTAGGAGAATCAATAGCATTAGATACCCTTAGAAATATTCAATAAATATCTGTTATATTTGCCTCATGAAATCTTCATTAGCAATCCGAATCTTTCCTCCATACTCTGCTCACGTCATCGCAATTGTTTTTTGGCACCAAATGACATCCAAATCGGAATCAAAGCTACGGTAGAGTTCGTGAAATTCATGTCTCACTGAGAAGAGGTATTCCGGACCTCGATCTAAGAAAATTTACCTACACATATGCTACCTAGCCATGCAAGAGAATTCCTGAGAACTGTCCCGGTCTAGTGAAGCTATCCGTAAGACCTACTCCACTACTAAAATTCAATATGAAAACTCAATGCAGATTATTAGTAAGCCATCTTTATCGCCCAACTCCATGCTCTCCTCCTGCTACAAAGTCTCCCATCCACCATTATTGACATCACCTTCCAACCTTCTTGCAATCATACTTGGAATCCCGTGGTTCAACCATACTTGACGAAGTAGCACGTCGTATCTCTTTTGATTCAAAAACAATTGATGGTGCCTTCGCAGCGTCGGGTCAACCTCGCCATGCTTATCGAGGTATGGCGCTACAGCCCAGGTACCGTTAGTCATGTTCATGAAAAGAATCATGCATTTTCGAATGTTGATGAAGAGACCTATGTTGCCACCACACCTGAAGTACGAGAGTTAGTATTGTGATTTTAAGAACTGAGGTCGGTGTTAAGTAGACGGAGATACGTACTTTCCCTGATGTTGAAAGCACCCCCCCTTATTTTTATCTTTCATGCAACAGACGCCCTGACTACAGAAAATCTCGCCACAGAACAAGCACACGCACGGATCTGTCAACTCTTTGCCAATAGTTGGACACTTGCGCCTAATCGCCTCATCGGTCAAGGTGTCGTAATTTTTTGGTAGGCCGACGAGCTCAAAGATGGCGGGATGGGATAGTGAGATGGTTGGGCGTGCAGGCCGTTTACCTTCTCGCGTCCAAACCCAGTGACGAAGCCATCCGCATACTACCGCGCGAGTTGCATACCCACCATCCGTGTCGCTATTGAACGAGGTAAACATCTCATGTAAAGACGGGAGCTTTAAAAGAGCTGAGAGGCGATGGAGTTCAGGTTCGTCTACGTTGCTATGGGAAGTATGAGGGAACTCAACGCCATAGCGGACGTGTAGAAGTATCGCCGCTTTGCGAACGAAGGGGAGCGCGTAGGAGGTTACGAGTGTGTGTAGGAGATGGAGCGAGCTTGCGTCACCGAGACCAGTAGCCTCAAGAATCTCGGCATCATTGTCAACAAGGGCTGAGGTCGCATGGTCATGCAAGCGAGCAGTGCTAACAACGCGACTGACGAAGAAAGAGAATGCGTGCATCTGCTCATTTGTGAGGTTGCCTTTGGCTGGGTTGATGAAATTCTGGGGGGATCGTAAATGGGACAGTAAATTGCCGCTACTAAGAGGCTCAACATCATCGGAATTGTCTAGAGGGGCGTTCGAGTCATCAGCAGCGAAAGCTGTTACCACCCTAACGACCTCAGCAAGGTAGCAAAGTCGCAATACGTGGAATATGTCCAGATGGAGCGCTGGCACAACACAAACTGAGCATTCAGCCAGGAAGATGAACGGATCCTGGGTCAAGAGTGCCGGCATGGCTTTGAGGTCATAAGGCAGGCTGTTTTGGTCGAATATCCGATCGTGTCCGATGAAAATTTGATGGAGCTGCCTAGTCTGACTATCCAGATGTTCCTGACTCGTTTTAGTTGCGCCCTGATTGCGCAGGCCTCCTACAGCAATATATGATGAGGCTGTTTCAGAGAATACCCGTAAGTGGGTTAGTGATTGGGGAGAAATTTTATCAAGCAGGGTTGCTCTTGGAGAATCAGACTCCACGCCTCGTTGCGCGATCTCAACGGCTGAAATCGAGAAGCCCAGTGCCCTTGCGAGCGTATCCGTATGTGTTAAGTCCTCAACGATTGCAGAGGGTGTGTGAGGGTACGTAAAGCGCGACTGAAGTGAATTGATACGCATTGAATCTCTCAATCGCTGATAGATCCTCACAAGTTCCAACATTGGTACGTTCTGCAGCAGGGCGGCATTGTTCTCAGAAGGCAGTATCACCGGGTCTCTAGGGTCCTCATGTGGCAATGGCAGAAACGCAGGTATCTGAAACCGGTGGTGTTGAGAGGGCTGAGGAACAGATGGCATGGTAATAAAACTTGCCTTGACAAGGTCCGACAATCGTGAAGCCAAAGGAGTTATAATCTCCTGACTTCCATAGTCATAGAACACTTTCTGCTGTCGAGCAAGCGATACTGGAAGGTCTCCTGACCTTTCAGGACTTTTATCCAGCTTCGATATGTTGATAGCAACCTGCGAACCAAGCCACTCGCCGAAGGATATTTCTGGTTCAAGTACACCAGGATATAAAACTGTCTTGCCTTTCCAAATAATAGGCAAAAAAGCGTTGCCAAGAGCTTTGCATAAGGGACATAAAAACTCTTTCACATCAGGTCTTTCGGGATGATTTCGTGCGATCTGGTTAACATGTCTTCGTTGTGTAGCTTGAATGTAGACCTCAAAACACGAATAGTGCATGATATGCCCGCAACCGGTCGTGACTGGTCCGCGCTTCGTGTGAGAATATGGAAATCCTTTTCCGAGATCCTGTCGCTCTGTCATTATAGTGCTACCGTCGGATGTCACCTTTTCCACCTTTCGTCTATTTTGGCTTGCAATACCGAACGGTCGAATCCCTTCCGCTGAACGATCAAGATTCGTAGGTGTATTACACACTTCGGCCACCCAGTCTTCATTCTTGGCATCTGTCTGCCGAAGGATACTACTCTCCGATATATATGCGAAAGTACCATAGAGACGCTGGTCGTCTGTCTCTTCTTGACAAAGAATGCAAGTGCCCGCAGGATACTTGAGAATCTTTTCCTGCTCGACTGCAGGTGTTGAAACTTCGTCGTCTAAATCACTAAAATCCTCCCCACCCCAATCAATGTCTTGGTTGGCCATGAATTTCCCTTGTTGCTCTTTGAACGATGCCATGACCCTAGCTTGCCTTTCAAGGGCCTGCTTCTTCTTCAGCTCTTTTTCTTGTAGGGAGAAAGAAGCCGGGGAAGCCGTGTCCATCCTATCCGGGGAGATATTTAGTGCTGAAGATGCGACAATGAACGTTTTCTGTTGCCGTTGTTTAAGACGGTGTATGATAAGCTTGATCTTTGGCTCGCAGGACTTGAACGCGTTCATCCCTGTCAAAGCATCCAGGATAGAAAGAATTGTGGGGTAGTTAGGAATCCCTACATCGGGACGCTTGGCTAAGACAGCCGTCACAAATGAACCAGGATGATCCTCAGACTCTTCATTTTCGATGAATTTGTCTTCGAGGACTGCTATTAGGACCAGTTGTAGGATGAATTGAACGTATCCCTCAACCCTTGTCATGGGAATACCGGGTGTTGCATCTTGAGCCACCAATGCATAGCCAAGAAAGTAATATATAATCTGGGCGAACAATGGGACTCTGGTAAAAGCTGACAAGTCCTTGAACACGCCCGACTGGATTGAGCGAAGCTTTGGCTCGAACACGATGTCTGCAGCTTGCTTGCCGGTTTTCTTGGCAACATAGCTCTTGTAGATGCTCTCTGCTTCCTCTCGTTGGTTTCGATTATACTGAGTAACATACGGATCGACCAAATCAAGATATTGATCTTTCAGTTCAAAAGTCCCTGTGTCTGAAAGTCCTTCAGGAGGTCTAAACCTCGTCATCTCAGTGAGCACTTCGGTGAATTCGTCTGTGTCCTGTACTTTCTCCGCCAAGCGAGTTGTGAGCTCTGAGAATGACAGCGGCTTGAAACAGAGGATATGAGCAATATCACGACGTATAGCAAATGTCTGAGGATTCATCTCATCTTCTACAGGGAGAAGGGATGTACGGTCACTGAGGAGAACGATAAGAAGATGAACGAAATCTTCAACAACATCAACAATCTGAGTATCTTCGAAGCCGGGTCGGTTATCGTAGGCACCCGTTGCCCAGTTCATCAGGCTGAATCGGTCAATCATAGAGGCAAGAAATGTAGCTGGAGAACATGTCACCAGTGCCACCTGCAGAAGGAAAATATCTCTCTGGTATGAGACATCTCGCTGTCCGACCCCTCGATAAGTAGACATTTGATGCCGGAGCGTAATACCGTTCCTAACCCACATTCCAGCTCTCATTTGGGCCAGCCACGCACAGACTCTTAGGGGAAAATCAAACAAAGCAAGCAAATATTCATCAGGTTGATGTTCAGGTATAGAGGCACCTTGTGGTATAGACGGTTCCTTCAGCTCCGACACCGAGAATAGCAACAAGCTTAATAGATGATCTCGAGACATACTCTTTCCCCGATCTATTAACCACGATAAAGTGTAGTGAAGAGCATGATGAAAACTCATGGGCTCTTTCGCCACAATAAAGTCAACGATTCTGTAACTGATCCCAAGATATTTGGATCGGTCAGAGTCAAACTCGAAGGCATCGAGTGTCTTAAATCTCGTCTCTGACTTTATCTCGGCTTGGTCGAACCTCTTGCGTTCCGCTCCTAATGAATTGATGATAGTAATCCTCGCTGTTCGTCGAATAGCTCGGCATATATTTGTGGCGTCCTCATTTCTTGTCCAAGCGAATGCTTCTGAGAATTGCCGGCAGAGCTTGTTAATCTCTCGAGTAATAAGAGAAGCACTAATCCAGGCGTCTGTTTCATACTCGAGATGTTCTCCAACTGCGCGAACATTTGGGCAAATCCCTTGGTGTAGTTTCACGAGGTCGAGAAATTGCACGAGGTAACGGTCCTCCTCACACAGCCTTTCTTTAACATGCTCTGAGCCTAGGAGGTATTTCATGTCCAGAAAGAAGTGGTACATCCGTCGGTTGGTGACTGCACCAGCTTCGAATGCCAATGTGACTTTGGGGTTGATATCCCATGGATAACCTACTTGTCGAGTGGTCAAGAATGTATATAGGATCGCCATAAGGTTGGTTAGAAAGTTTCCTCGCTCAACAATCTCGGCCGTGATGGACGGTGTCGTAAGCATCTGTAATGATAGGTTGATAATTGAGTGATCAGGTTCACGGTCTGCTATTAAGTAGAGTTGGGCTAACATGGTGTACAGGCCCGCAAATCTGAGACCAAGAAGACGTTTAAAATAAGGTATGGTAACCACCGTGCTGATGAAGACGTCGCGCATATCGATCCGAACCTTCTTCCACATCCTCAAATCGTAGAGAATCATAAAGTCCAGACGTAATCGCTGCCATAGATCTTCATGTGTAGGTGTTCCAGCTCGTCTGCCGTAGCCTTCAGGTTTTTCAAGCCAGTATTTAGGTGGTCTTGGGGGTCGAAGAGACCTTGGCTTGGCTCGAGGGGTTTTAGGAACCTCTATCAATGGTTCAGCAAGATTACCATGCGAATGTGGAGTAGGCTCTCCGTCTGAGTCTGCGGGTGTGTGATCCTGCTCACGTCGTCTAGGAGCCGGAGGTGGAGGCGGAGGAGGAGGCGGGTAACCAGCGATTGTGGCTTCCGAAACCTCAAGCTCATCGTCAGGGCCGTCTGACGCGTCCATGTCTATGTCGCCGTCACCATCATCGGCGAGAAGGTTGTCGAGATCCATCTCGTCTTCCGCCGCTTCCGTGCTTTCGCCGTCATCATCATCATCATTCCAGTCATTTGGTTCCTCGTCTTCTCCCAGGCGTTGTCGTTCCCGAGCAGCAACCCGTCTTTGAACGGCAATATGGCGATTGATAAAACCAGTTTCTTCCTCGTCTTCCACTTCGTGATCATCGATGCCGTCACGTCCAATCTGTTGATGGTGTGCCTCGCTCCCTACGCGCCAGGGTTTCAACATCTCTTCGCAGATTGTATTCCGGAGGACCTGATGGTTACTTCCAACACTGCATCCCGCAATATCAGAAATCCATTCTATAATCGTGCCGCACATTTGTTCCCGGAAGGTATCCCTGGCTGATCTGATCGTCACCGTAAGTTTGATTTCCTCAATGGTTTTCGCCATCCGAAGTAGATCTCTTATATCAGTAGAGTAGACGATGACGCTCCGGCCGACATCATCTACCTCGTATGCCTTAGCAAGTGCGATTTGTTTCCGCTGTTTACAAGCTCGAGATACTTGGTCCCGGACATCGTTGACTGTATGCTTCTCATCGTTCCACAACACCAATGTAAATTCTTGATCGACCTCATGTTGATCGCCACCACCATACCACTTCGAGGCGAGCCGGGATGATTTCTCGTCTTCTAGGATTGACTGCTCGGTTTTGGGTAGGCGCAACTGTTCTGGGGAACAAGAGAAGACATCGATTAGATAGTCAAGCGCCCTTGCGATTGTCATACGAATGCTCCCTAGAAGCTCTTCTGGTAGCCTTGAGCCTTCTTTGGCTTTGCCAGCAGTCTTGGACCCGGTCTCCAATGAAGCAGAATGGATATTGCAATGTACTGGTCTAATCCAGGCTTCTGCATCGCCGCAATCACAGCAACCCGAGTTTCCTGGAGATATGCTAACATAAACTGTATGGCCTTCATGGTCCGAGGCATCAAAACACCGAGCGCATAATACGCATGTATCATCCACAGTGCAAGTCTTGCATCTGTATGTAGCCTCGCCACTCTTGAATATGTGACCACACGGGTGTCCTCGTGCCGCTGCCGTGTACTCTGCTCCTTCTATTGCGCCTTGCGCGTTTCGAAGGCTCCATGATTCGGTCAGCTTGGAGGGTGGTCCCTGAGGGAAAAGGAAGTGGAGGTAATCGCCACGGTGAGCGGCTAGTGATCGAAAGAGTGTCTCAAGAAGGGCACGGCTGGCGTCCTCGGTATAACGGTATTTGAACTGCTTTGGAAGGTCTCGCAGGCATATGCAAAGTTCTTGCTCCTGTAAGGAGACTAGCATGTTGGTCGTAAGGTCAAAGATGTGACTCTATTAGGAGGCGGGGTTAGAATGTGGAGTTCGGAGGGGGTTTATAAGGTTTATAAGGTTAGAACCTTAAGAAATCGCCGCGCTCTATCCACACAAGTTCAGTGGACCGGCCACTTGTCATTGATATGGCGCACTGTGTTGTATAGTGATGAGGTTAAGGAAGTCGCCCTCTTGATGGTTGTTGATTGAGTTGACAAGCGAAGCGTCATCGGTGTCAGTCTCCCAAAACGCTTTGAAATAAAGAAACAACTCGTACTAGTCCTTGGAATTTTCTACATGGCTTAAACTCGGTTGCTTCGGTGTGTCACCTACACTTTATAATGACGAACTCTCGTTCACCTAGGGCGCCGATCCGTCTGATGAAGACTCATTAGTATGATAATCACACCGAGGGCCGTATCAACGACACAGCTGTAAGGACAGCAGACTTGGTCAAAGCTTGTACAGCAGTCTCAGAGTGGTCACATCTATTATGTGCTAGATTTAACTCGTGGCATACCCCATCATCATATCCACCAAGTTTAATTGAGGTATTCGACGGCTTTTAGCCATATTGTACACCAGTATACAGTACCATGATCTGAGAAACCTTCGATAGCGTCACTCTATTCCATGCTTTCTCCTTTTTCCTGCAATACCCTTACTCCTCTTCAGCAGCCTGCACATATCTGTGCTTAATGTCCTTCCATTGCCGCTGGAGAACCAATCAGTACTCGCAACCCTCGAGATATAATGTTAGACATACGCCCTTGTTTATGCCATCCCATATCTTCTCTGATCCAGAATCAAACACCCTGTTTTTAAGATTGAGTATACTATTCCGTTAACCCGAAACGCAATCGGGTAACACACATTTGGATCGCAAAAGCCGAAACAAAGACTGTTCCCAGCATTACAGTATTTTTGCGGAAGAAGAGGCTGTGATAAGGATTAGTTCAGCTTGGTCGGAGTGAACAGGATGCAGAAAACGTGCTTGTAGAGATTGGAAGATAACTGGGGATGAAGCTGTTAGCACACTGCCAAGGTAAAATCCTACATACCAATCCACTTACACCTGCCATTGTGAGAGATCCAGGAGCTTTAGGAGAGGTACGTAGGGAAATTGCTTGTGGTCGCTCAGACGAGGTTGTCGCGGAGGAGTCGAGGAAAGAAATGAGCCGCTTTGTAAAATGGGCCTCGCTTCTGTCCGCGAAGTTCTTCAGCCTTATGACTTAACACCTCCACTATACTGTCACTTTTTCAGACCTGCAAGTTTTCTTCTTGTGGTTGGAGATAGCTAACACAGACTTCTCAGTTATTGAATTTCAACCTCTGAGAATCGTTTTCTTCTTTCCCCTGCGATACATATGATTAAAAGTCCCAGGAATTGCAATTCGACTCCACAAAAACCTTCCAACTCCCATTAGCTACACTTTTCGAAGGACCACGTGAATACAACCCAGATATCTCCAATAGAACTTCCTTGATATCACAAGATGCCCACCGTCCCTACTGCGCAATCATCCAAGTCCGGCATCACGACCTCGGAAACTGGCGAGCGTCATATTCCCGCATCAACTCGCGCCGATGGCTCTGTACGCAAAGAAATCCGCGTACGCCCAGGCTACCGGCCTCCAGAGGATGTAGAGGTCTACAAAAACCGCACAGCTGAAGCATGGAAGAATCGTGGCAGCGGGGGAGTGCCTGGCGCAGAGTCGCTAAAGTCCCAACCCCCACCCTCGCAAAATAGTGCTGCGGCCAACAAAAATGCGAAGAGGAGAGAAGCAAGGAAAAAGACAGCAGCTATTAGTTCTGAAAACAAGGCTAGGGGAGCTACTGAGAGTGGGGGGGACGTGGAACAATGTGAAGGAAGTGAGAATACAACGCTTCTAGAGAACGGACAGTCGTCGAAGCTAGTTGATTCGCAAACAGAGAAAGAGAAGGAAGCGAAAAAGCTTGCGAAAAAGTTACGCCAAGCACGAGAGCTAAAGGATAAGAAGGAGAAGGGAGATACGCTATTGCCAGAACAGTTCGAAAAAGTCATCAGGATCAATGAGCTCATTCGGCAATTAGATGGTTTGGGTTTTGATGGAAATGGCGAAAGGAAAGCGGCAACCTAAACCTATGAAGACTCCAACATGATGGCGATATTTATTAGCTTAAACGTGGGCTAGACTCAACTGTTCACTCGACTCCTCTTCCTGTTCTCTAAGTTCAAACCAGCTGAGCGACGGTGATACAAGCATAGGCATGAAAGCACTCAAGATATATCTTAAGAGAACCGCAGCATGTTTAACGGAAGGCTGCTCGCTCAGGTAGTGGTACGCAAATACTGAAGAAAATCTATCTAAGATAGAAGTATGACGCAAGACTTCACGACTAAAATCTCCACCAATGTCATTGGCGGTTGCAACGAACTGCTGGGGATTACGGGCCATGTATTTTCCTTACCGAAAATTTAAACACAACAATGAGGAGTTCAGGTAGACGCCAGTCAAATACATTATATCCTTATGTACGAACATGAGAGTACCCTTCCCAGAATCGTGTCAAGGGGCTTCTTTTAGCCTGCCAAGTTACCGGGACAAGATTCAACGCTACTACCACCGAAAGTCTCCGAATTTTCTTGCGATACCTCGACCAGCAGATGATCTAATCGTTAAAGGCTGGGGCAATCGTTTATGGGGCCACCGTTATGTGGATACACTGCAATTCGGACACATACAACTTTAGGTGCTAGTCATACATGCAGTCTATCAAGCCGGAGAGTCCAGGCTAATTCCACAAATGTCAGCATCGAACTTTGCCCCTAATCACGATATTGTCCGCAGACACATCCCCTCAAAATTCACCTGCACCTGCAATTTGTTTTCTTCTAGCACGATACCCGGCTTGCCAGGGATTTGTAAATTTGCAAACTTGGGGGATTACTTATACGGCTAAAAAAAGGCCTCTTCAAATGCTTCGGAGGCAGTCTCTCGAGTACCTCCAGTTGAGGGTTTGACACTCTGAATTATGGCGACATACTAGGCTTCTCCTATCCCTTAACCCGCCGAGTTGCGTCCATCTGTTATCGATAAGTATTTGGCCAATCAGATCAACAGGATCAAGGCTCCGTGACCACACGCATACTTTTGATTCTGGTGTTCGCACGGACCATCTACTAGATGGACGCCGGCAGGTTTAGGGATAACACACACTCCAAGTCTCTCGCAATTCCTTATTATTTCCAAAACTCAATCCATTTCATGGCCCCTTCCAGTTAGACTCGCTACAAATCTTCGCCTAAAGAGAAGCTGGCTAGTTCAATCTTTCCAATCTTATTGTTTTCGAAGTCAAACCCCAGCTACACGTTATTAAAAACGAAACTATATGGGCACATAGCCACCAACTTCACCTAAATTAGTATTGAGAAAGTTATCATTAGGAAAAAAGGGAAATACTCCACGATATTAATTATGCACATAAGCTGGCGAGAGTTACACTAATATTTTTATTTTTATTTACTTTATTTTTGCAAGTCTGTTGTCTATACCTTCCAGAAGGGTTTGAAAATCTCCATAGCACCATTCAACTTCTATGTCTCTTCTAGCTATGATGGTTGAAAAGTTGAAATCCTTCTTTGCCTCCGATTTTCAAAATCGACCCTGCCAACAATATTGATTCTTTGACCAAGTATGCCGTGTTCCCTACCAAGGAATCTGATGACAGACCACCACGACCTCAAAGGGGTTGTTGCAGCAGTTGCTGTCGGTCGCAATCGCGTGTAAGATATGTTGAAGGACGTTATTTGAAGTGAGATACGGCCGATTGTCTCGACGATGACTATGGAAGAGCTCTCCCGGGAACGTCGGGTCTTCAAAGGAAAGGTGATTCAGCAGGTTCATAGCGAACTCGATGAAGTCACTCTATGACACCAATGTAAAAAATTTTAAGATACTTCGCATTTCTATCACGAAAAACCGGTAAAGGCGCGCTCAATCAAGCTAAGGTCAATGCCACCAGTAGGAGTCAGGTTACTACTCCAAGTGCCCCCCGGTTCTCGGCGGTTATCTCAGTAAGCGACGACAGCAAGGGCAAACTCAGAAGCTCAGACTTACCTCAGCAAGCCCAGACCATAGAATCAATTAGCGGACATACGTATATCCGCAAGCGGATATCGCTAACCTTTTTTGTCAAAAAGTTGATTTTATGGTCTGAGAGACTTTCGCGAGATTTATTAAGCGGTTTAAGGGGTTGTTCGGTTGCAAAAGCGTCAGATTGAATCTGAACTGAAAGTCCGGCAGAACGAACGCGTTCCTTCCCGATATGACACGCGTCTGTGGCTCTACGGGTTGCACGGACGTGTGCAATCTGAAGCCTTCAGATTCAACTGAGGAGCTCGAAGCTCCTTAGGGGTCGTTCGGTTGCAATCTGACGCTTTTGAATCTGAACTGAAAGTCCGGCAGAAAGAACGCGTTCCTTCCCGATTTTACACGCGTCTGTGGCTCTATGGGTTGCACGGACATGTGCAATCTGAAGCCCTCAGATTAATCTGGAGTTCAACTGAGGAGCTTCGAGCTCCTTATTTGAACTGACGCTAAGACCTCAGTTCAGATTCTATATATGGTAAAGTGCGCCTGGTTTTAGCGCGTTTTTTGGGCGGTTAGAGGAACATTAAAAATCTGTGGCTAAAGTTAAGTTGAACTGGAGTTCAACCGAACAGTCGCCTTAGAATCAGATTGGAGCTCCAGATTAACTCTGTTCTGGACTGAATCTGAGGCCTCCAGATCGCAACCGAACGACCCCTTATTTGAACTGACGCCAAGACCTCAGTTCAGATTCTGTATGTGGTAAAGTTGCCAACTTTTTAGTAACTTTTAGCGTGTTTTTTGGGCGGTCAGAGGAACATCAAAAATTTGTGGCTGAAGTCAAGTTGAACTGGAATTCAACCGAACAGTCACCTCAGAATCAGATTGGAGCTCCAGATCAACTCCATTCTGAAGCCCTCATTCTGATCTGAACTTGCAACCGAACGACCCCTAATTTGTTTTGTATGTAGAGCAGTTACCTTCTTCAACAAAATTAACCTATACCCCCACAACGGCTATTATCTCAGAAATACCGTTAAATTAATCCGCAGAAGCAGCTCTATAATCGATGAGTATATCTACTCCATAAGCCTCCACGATATCTAGTAGAAAGCGCCGCCGAATGGGCGATTCACCTACTCAGGGTCTGCACGAAGCTTTGCACGAAGGTCTGCACGAAGGTCTGCACGAGGCTCTGCACGAAGGTCTGCACGAAGGTCTGCACGAAGGTCTGCGTACGGAGGCTCTGCACGAAGGTCTGCACGAGGTTCTGCACGAAGGTCTGCACGAAGGTCTGCGTACGGAGGCTCTGCACGAAGCTCTGCACGAAGCTCTGCACGAAGCTCTGCGACGGAGGCTCTGCACGAAGCTCTGCACGAGGCTCTGCACGAAGCTTTGCGCGAAGCTCTGCGTACGGAGGCTCTGCACGAAGCTGTGCACGAAGCTCTGCACGAAGCTCTGCACGAAGCTCTGTATACGGATGCTCTGCACGACGGCTCTGCGTACGACGGCTCTACTACGGAGGCTCATAAAAGCTTTGTGCAGAGCTTCGTGTAAAGCTTTGTGCAGAGTCTCCGTACGCAGAGCTTTGTGCAGAGCTTCGTGCAGAGCCTCCATACGCAGAGCTTTGTGCAGAGCTTTTATACACGGAGCCTCTGTACGGCCTACCCAAACAATAACCGCCTAAGGTTCTTTAAGGTACCTATCGTAGATCTATGCGGGTTTTATATATATTAGGTAGCGTTTACTGGCGTTTAATAAAATTATATAGAGGTCACGCTCTTAACAACGCGTTTTTTTTTTTGGTAAAAATAAGTATAAGACCTAATGTTGGTTACATAGGGTGACTCACTAATAACGACTACTCGAGTAGGTTACAGTGATGTTGTTTTATTAATGCATGAATTAATTGAAATAAGGAAGGGCAAAGAGCTTAAGGCTCCTCGCCACGCTAGTGCCATAATGACACGTGACGACTGCTTGCCTTATTCCCAACACTGGCAACTCTTCTTTTGTAGTTGCTATTTATATACACTTGTAGATTACTACTATATAAAGATACTAAGCGAAGAAGAAGAAGAAGAATGTTAGGGTTAACACAAAGGTAAGGGGCCGCCAAGGCGCTAGTAGTAAGCGAGCCAATAGCAATTTTCCATGCTGGGCATAGAAAATCCTAATTGGCTGGTTGAAATTAGGGTCTGCGGAATGTTATGCTCTTACTCCCTTTTAACCCAACCTTTAACCTATATATATAAAGTATTTATATTAATAAATGTTTCTAGAGCCTTATTTAGGTTTGCCTTTATTATTACATCTGCTAGGTTGTCTTAGCTATTAATCTATTAAATTTTAAAGAGTTCTTACTGTTTATAGGATTACTAAAGTGCTATAATATTAATTATAAGGCGCTTCTCCTTTATAGTACTAAGCTTAACTAAGTACTTATAGAGGGAATATAAGTTGGTATATACAATTATAGGGATAATAGGAAGTTTAAGTTGATCTGTAATTATCTTTAGGGTAGTTCTAATTGTAATTACTATATTAACTCCGCTAACCATTCTATATATCTCTAACGCTAGAACACTTTAAGTAATATACTTACTCTTAGTTAAGCTCTAATAAATAAGATTGCTATAGATTATAAAGTTATTCTCTTTAGTAGATTTATTTATAATAATAATCTTATATCCTTGTAGGAATACCAATTCACTCCGGCCACGCGGTTGCGTAGCTTAGGCCATGTGACCAACCATCATATATATTAGCACGCGTATCCTATAGCTTAGAACCTTAACCACCGCCAAATAGACTTACCACTTGTATCCAAGAATACACGTATTGCGTCTATTAAAGTAATACCAACACTAATTAGTGAGCGCGCACAGATTAGGAAATACGCATTAGTTTGGAAGACGTCTAACGCTCCACCTTATAACGGCCTTATTTTAGTTAAAGAGAGTACTAGGGATAATCTAGAAGCTTAATAGCTCGCCGTTGCCTACAGACCCCTATTACTGCTAAGAATCAAATAATAACACTCTAGATTTGGAAGGATATTGCTTCCCACCTTATTAAAAGTTAAGTTTTTAACAACTTGTGTTAACTACCCTCTCTCCCTCCTTACGAACACCAATACCTCTCCTCTCTCTCTCTATAAACACCGATACCCTCTATTAATACCCTCTTTATAACCAGATAAGATAGCTTCTACCCCTAAGAATTGGAGTAAAAAAGTAAAAGAATAGAAGAATAGAATTAACGTATAAACTATAACCAACGATGACGTTATAGACTATATTTAGTTTAAGATATAGGAATACAATAATGATAACTCTGTTAATAGTGCTTTATGGGATTTCTTTTAAGAAGACTTTAAAAAGTTTATTATGGATATATTCTCTTAAGCCAGTACTAGAACCCTTAAGAACATTTTCCTCCTCCTTTATAAGGGAGGAGTGTATATACACAAAAACAACAAACGTACTAAGCTTGCATAAGTCTTAGCTGACGTACTACTTAAAGAAACTCAACACAAATGGAGCTAAGAAAAATTTAATGAAGCCTATAAAGAGCAATCTAATAGCACCTTTAAGTCTAATGTACTCACTAATATATTTATACACGGCTTAAAGCACAAGACTTTATAAAACCTTATACCTCAATTAATACCCAAAAGTATAGCTATGATGACTTTACTAATGTCTTAACTGACTCCGCTTCTAAGTCCACCATTTCTACCTCTACAGGCCACAATACCCGCTACTACTATACCCGTTACCACAGCACCTACTTCTACACTAGGATACGGAAAGGAACTAGCGAATGTGGCTAAGTTATACATAGACGACTAGAAATATAGTAGTATTAGCGGAAACTTCAACTTTAAGTTAACAATCTTCTACGATATCTGTAATAGAGCAGACGTTCTACCCAGTGCCTACCTTAAGGCCCTCCCTCTTATGCTAATAGGTCTAGCTCTAAACCACTATTACAATAGTAGACTAGCTATCCTAACGTTTAACAAAGCTTATTAGCAACTTTGTGGTTTCTTTAAAGGTCCCGGATCAGAACGCTAAACCCTTAGTAAATAGAATAAAGTCTTACTAATGGAGATCATGAGTAAGAACGTAGGAAAGTCAACTAGCAATTACCTTTAGATACTAGTCAACAAGCTCTCCTAGCTACAATATAGACTTACCACTAAACTATGGACAGTACCGTTCCTTTTTAATAAACTTATTATGGCTTGCCAGGGAGTTCCAGCCTGTAGATACGCTATATTAGACCTACTAGATAAACTTAGTCCTCTTATTAATAAGCTTTAGTTATCCATTATGGCGTATAAAAAGGAAAACGCTATATAGACAGAGTAGACTTAGGCCTATTTTGTAGACCGTAAATACTTTAACTGCAACCAATATAACCGTAATAACCGTTCTGGCCTACCACCAAGAGGCAAACTACGCTACTTTATATGTAATAAAGAAGGTTGCCGTTTATGGAAACATACTAAAGAGAAATGTAATAAGTCTAAGGCTAGATTTAAGACTTAACACAAGGATACATTCCGCAAGTTTGATTGCCGCTTTAATGAATATTTAAAATAGTATATTATTAATTACAAAGGAGAGGATAGTTCAGGAGACGAACTTAAAGAAGCCTTTTAAGCAGTTACTATTAATATTAGCTCCAACAGCAATATAACTAACCAGGATATTAAACAGGATATCTGCTAGTACTTTACCTCCTTTAGCTAGACTACCTAGAATAAAGCAGCCTCTATAACCGCTGAACTAGCCAATAAAGCCTTTATATATTTAATTACAGTAGTAGATAATACAACTAATCCATCCTCTTTTAACTAAGACCCCTTTGCCTATAATATAACCACTTAGTATACATTAAATAAGTTTTTAGGTATAATAATCAACACAGGAGCCTTAAAACGCTCTACGGCTAAATACAGCCAATTTCTAGCATTCTAGAAGTTCACTAGTATATACCTAAACACCTCTATACAAGGCAAAGTTAATGTATAGTTTAGAATAGGTTCAACCTCCTTAATTGGCTTAATTGAGATAATCACACCTATTAGCACAGTTGAGTTCCATATTGTTTAAGTTAATACCCCATTTTTACTGTGTTTGGCAGATATGGACTAACTACAGGTGTACTTTAACAACCTTAAGAACCTACTAGTTGCCCCTAGTGGGGATATACTAAATATAAGACATTTTAGGTATCCTTTCCTACTTTGGAACACTTTATTAGAAAACTACCTAACAGAGTCTTTTAACTAAAACCTATGTTACCTAACTTACACAGAACTACACTAACTTCACCGTTGTTTCAGCCATCCCTCTATTAAACGCCTTAAACGCGTACTTAAGTATTTAGGCTATAATGTTAATAACCAAGCCCTTAAATATCTTACCTACTATTACTTATTTTGCTAGAAACACGGCAAGTTACTAGGTAGATTTAAGTTTACCCTATAAGACAACGTTAACTTTAACTATTGCATTATAGTTAACGTAATATACATTAACTTAATGCCACTTCTATATATTGTTAATAAAGCTACCCACTTTTAGGCTAGTAGATGGCTACAGAACATTAGCGTAAAACACATATAGGATATACTGCGAGTATACTAGATTAACATTTACTTAGGCCCCCCAGACCTTATTACCACAGATGCCAGAAAGAACTTTGTTAGTAAAGAATTTAAACAATATACCGTAAATATGGGAACAACTATAAAAGGCGTACTAGTCAAAGCCCATAACTTAGTTAGCATGGTTAAACGCTATTATGGACCCTTACGGCGTGTCTACCAGATTATTACAGCTAAAATCCCTAGAATTGATAAAGATATAGCCCTATAAATGGCATTTAAAGCCCTTAACAACTCCGCTAGCCCTAATAGCCTCATTCCTACTCTCCTAGGTTTTAGAGCCTACCCATAACTTATTAACACTAACGCACCTTTACCTACAGTTAGTTAGAGAGCCAACGCCTTAAAGAAGGCAATGGAAGAAATTAAGAAAATATAAGCTAAACGTCAAGTTGCGGACGCTCTAAGCACTTATAATGGCCCTAATATAACCGCAATCTATAACCTGCCCCTTAATTCGCCTATATTAGTATAGAGAGAAGGCAATACAGGTTAAGCTAAATTCTAGTCAGGCCTATATCCCCTCCTTAACGTTAATGGTAAAACCTATATAGTAAAGCTACCTTACAGACCCACCGACTTCCGCAGCACTGTAGTTAAACTATACCTTATAGATCCAGAGGATGAGCTAACGAACCTAGAACCAGAGCCTAAAAAACAGCCTAAGCTATCCTCTAAAAGACTGCCTCTAAATAGCCCTCAACCTAAACCTATTAAACGCGGCCAAGGTAGACTACGCAAATACCCCACTTAGGTTAATACTGCTGATATTTCAATATCCATTTAAGAAAATAATAACCGCAATAGCCAATTCACGGCTTTACATTAGAAGGAGATTACCAAACTACTTAAGAAAGGCATCTTTAAGATTGTTAACCTCTAGGAAGTGCCTTAAGGAGACCAAATCTTTAACTTATGGTTTGTTAATAAAGTTAAGAATGTAGGCACTAGTAAAGCTTTTAAAAAGTTAAGATTAGTTATATAAGCCTACAACGACCTTAATAAGGATCTTGTGCTAACTCAGTCACCCACTATTTAATGAGTTAGTCAACGCCTTATTCTTAGCATTATAGCTATACTTCAGAACGACTAAACATACTTATATTTATAGGATATCACCCAAGCCTATGTCCAATTAAAATCAAAACTAAACCGTAATTTCTATATTCAGCCCCCTCCTAAGCTTAGTATAGAACTTAGTATAGTAAAAGGCGGTGTATTAAAGGTAGTTAAGCCCCTATATAGAGTGCCAGAAGTAGGCAATTACTGGTTTGCTATATACTATACCTATTACACTAAAGAACTAAGTATAGATTAATTAACCTACAACCCTTGCCTGTTATACAGCAATAACTACTCCTTTTTTAGTATTGTTGGCCTTTAGATTAATAACACATTAATCCTAGCCAATACTGAATTTGCAGCTATGGAGTAGGATAAGCTTAAAAAGGCGCAGTTTACGTTAAAGGAACGTAAACTACTTACAGTTAAATAACTAATTAAGTTCAATAGAGGCCTGATTACGCTCCTACCAAATAGAGATATTACCTTAACTTAAGAGAACTAATGTAAGAGCTTAGCCACAGTTTAAGTTAAGGAGCTAGCCTTAACCACAAGCTCTAGAGGTATCGTCCGCCAGACACTAACACCTAAAGAGTAATACGTCGCTTAACAAGCCAGAGGAGCGTATATTGCATCTGTATGCCAACCGGAAGCCACTTTTAACTGTTATTTGCGGTCTAAACAACAAAACCTAATAAGAATAGCGTTAAGGCCCTTAACAAACGCCTATAATGGCAAATAGATAATTAATTAAGAGGCCTTAAGTTTGTTAAACTTAATAAAGATACCTTATAACTCTTAGTGTTTATAGACTCCTTATTTGCTAATAACGAAGACCTATTATCCTAAATAGGCTTTGTTATAGTACTAGCCGACTTAACAAATAAGGCTAATATTGTATACTAGTCCTTAATTAAGTGTAAGAGAGTCACTAGAAGCGTACTAGCCTTAGAACTATACGCTATGGCTTACAGGTTTAATATTGGGGCTGCACTTAAGTTTATAATTAAAAAGTTGCTCTAGATAACCCTACCACTCATTATCTACACCGATTTAAAATTACTGTATAATTGCCTTGTCAAACTAGGCACAATATAAGAGAAACGCCTTATAATAGACATTATATGCCTCCGTTAGTTATATGAACGAAGAGAGATTATAGAAGTTAAATGGATTAACGGCAATAGTAACCCCACTAACGCTATAACTAAGAGTAAGGCGTCTACGGCCCTAAGGCAGTTAATTAATATAAATTATATTCATTTGTAGACTGTTAAATGGGTTAAATAAGTAAAGGAAGGATAGGAGGGTAGGATACAATGGGAGGGAAGCTAAGGTACTAAGTTATAGGGAGTATTTAACTGATTTACGGCACCTTAGAGTGCCCCTAGTATAGGAATACTAATTTACTCCGGCCACGCGGTCGCGTAGCTTAGGCCACGTGACCAACCATTATGTATATTAGCACGCGTATCCTGTAGCTTAGAACCTAACCACTACCAAATAGACTTACCACTTGTATCTAAGAATACACGTATTGCGTCTATTAAAGTGATACCAATAATCCTAGCTAAGAGCTAAAATCTTTATTATTTGCAAATAATCTATTAATAAATATAAAGAGCTTGGCGGTGGGAAGATTAATAGGTATATAGAGTAGTCCCTAATTAAGATGGTTTGTTTGCTAGGAAAGACGCTTATTTAGGGTAAGAATGTTATCCTTAGTTGGTTCCTAGTATTAGGCAGCAATAGAGAGATTAAAGAAAGCCTTAGGTTAATAGATAGAAGTAATATATACTCCGCAAGCACGTTACTCTATATATCCTTGCTTTAGAGAATTAATATTAATAACATTAATCTTCTTGCCTTAACCCTTTTGGCGTAAAGCAATAGAATCCTTATTTAGGGAGAGGATGCATCTATTAAAGAGTAATAGTGTTATTAAATTAAGCTTTTCCTTTAGCTTTACTATAAGATTTGCCTTTATTAGCTTATCTTCTTTAAGGGCTAAGAATTGGTTGTCTCCTAAGATAATTATATTATTAGTTTATATGCCAACAATTCTAAATAGGGTTCCTGTAGTTATAATAAGGAAGTAGGGATTAAATATAGAAGTGGTTATTAGAAGCTTCTCTTTATAGTGCTTATTATAGATAGCCTACTAATAAGTTCCTACCTCTATAATTCTATATAATGGCTTAAGCACAACTATAATTGTATCTTTAGAATATTGGTAGCGAATTTGCTCTGGAAGGTATGCTAATATTAAGCGCTAAAGGTGCATCTCTAATTGGGTGTAGGCCTAAGTAATATCTTATAAATAAACTATTATTCTATTCTTTATTAAGGAGGGAGCTAGTATAATAATAACTTACTAACTAGCTTATTAAATTATAAGGGATTGCATAAGAATTACTTTCTTACTGTTATTATTATAACCTTAAATAACTAGCCTTAACTTCTTAAATAGGGCGTTAGTAGCTTTGCCCTTAATTTTATTAACTATTTTTAACTTAAAGATGCAAACTCTATTAAACTTAATAGGGTTATACTTCTTAAATTTAAAAACTCCTCTTATAATAAGACTGTTAATCTCTTGCTTATTAAATGCTTAGAAAGGGGCTCTTAGAGTTATAATACAGCCTTCCTTTTAGAGTTGTTTTGCAAGCTTAAAGTCCACCTTCTCTTTAGCTGTTATAAAGGCCATTAACAACTTAACTCTACTTTTAATAGCGGCAACAAATTGCTCTTTAAAATTAATAAGATATTAGCGATTTTGTGATCCTTTTAGGCAACCTCTACTGCGTTATGGTTATAGCATATCTACTATAACTGTATTAGAATTATAGTTGCCTTCTAGAGTACGTTAATTGTGGTTTTTCTCTAGGGTATCCTCTAGGGCATCTTATAAAGGCTTAAAACTATTATCCCTATAATAGGGCTTAACAATAGTTAAGTGGAATTAAGTGGGTCTATAGGGCATCTAAAGAGTATAAGTTTAACCATTAATTATAATAAGTTTATGTGGGCCTAACTAGCCTCCCTTTTTACGCCATACCCATACTTTAGATTAGAGTGGCAGATCTGTTGTTATTAAGGTATTTAAACCATTTCTTATTTTTAGTGCATTGTTAACCTAGCGCATAGCATAGATGCGGCGTACTTCCTTTATTGCTTTATGGATAGCCTTAGCTTATTACATAATAGATGGAGATAATAGAGAATTATTAGTTATTTAAGGGTAGGTGCTAAAGACTAGCAATGTAGGTATAAGCCTATCTAGGCTAGCGGAATTATTAATAGCCTTAACAGCCATCTATAAAATGAGCTCTTTGCTAGCGCCCTCTAGTTCTAAAGAAATAATCTTATATACTTAGCGTAATGGTATATAATATTATTCTACTTTTTTAATACTATTGTGTGCCTTAATAGGGACTTTCTTAACCTTAATTTCTATTACCTTTACCTATTAATAAAACTCTACAAATAAGAAATTCCTTTTTATGTTGTAAATAACTTAATTAGGGGGTCCTAGGTAGACATTAATCCAGTATAATTAAAGAGTATCCCATATATTCCTAGCTAACATATCCTTTAGAAAATATGCGGCTTAGAAGGAGGTTAAGAGGTTAATAACTTAGAGTACTGGCTTGCCGCTAAGATATATAATGTTAATAATAATACAGAAGTTAAAGTTATAGTTATCTTTAAGGGTAAACTTGAATTGGCTAGGGGACTTCTGGTTTATTTAGTAGTAATAGTAGTACTTTATAAGATGCTTAATTGTCTTAACCTTAACTTTATAACCTACTTGCTAAAGAACCCTAAGCAATTTATAAACTAATAGGTGGCTAAAGCGATAGTGTAATTAACGTAACTCTAACTTAGTTAAATAGCTTTAAGCAACGCTTCTTTCTAGCTGTTAAAGGAGCAACTAAGGGTAATCCCACTTGCGTACAACGGGCACCCAATTATCTCCCTAAATAACCATATTCTTAAGGTTATTAAGCTTAACGCCTAACTTATCTATATCTTAGATGCAGAATAGAAATGGGGTGTTTATAGGAATAATATAGAAAGTAATATATCCTAATGGAGTTTAGACCTTAATTATGCTAAAAGAGATTATAGTACCCTTGCTAAAGCAAATTGTATATTAGCCTACTATTAATTAGTTAATCTAAACAGAGCTATTAAGCTGCTAAAGAGCTTAAACTTAAGGTTCTCCTGCTATAGATACTCCTACGGCTCCAGTATCTGGTATAATACTATAGAAGATATTTGCTAAGTATCTATTATTAAAGGAGAACGCGGAACTTTCTTTTGGCTTATTAAAGATATCTAACTTTGTAACAGAATGGAGTGTAGATTAGTTGTTAAGGACAGTAATGGTTTATATGCCATTTACCTTACCATACTTAGTAAAGTATTAGTTAGGAGAGTAGTCCTTAATTTCTATATCCATAAGGAGCTGTTTGGCCTTGTTAACCTTACCCTTAAGATCTTCTTTGCCTTTATATTAAACTAGGAAGCTTTAGAAGTAGGCTATAGTAACCTTATAATTTCTAACATTTTATGCGCTCTGGCGAAACTTATTATATACCTCCTTTTGCCTATTAAGGGGGTGCCTAGTTAACTAGCAATTTGGCTTCTTATAAATATAGCATTTCTTTTATTAATTGTTTTAAGATAGACCTCCACAAGGACCTCCACAGTTACTTTATAGTTAATATTAATTATACCCTCTACTATATCCTTTACCCTAGCCACCATATATTTAATCAGTCCAGTTATAATTATATTGTTTAGTTAGGTTAATTAAAGTATATTAGGGTTAGGTGTTAAATTACTATACTTCTTAAGAGCACAGAGCGGTACTAATAGAGGATCTTAATTAAATATATACTCCTTTATAAGTATTTGCAGGATTAAAGAGGGTAAGGTTGCATTCTTTAACACCTTAGTATACGCTAATAACTTAATCGCGTAGGCTAAAGTCCTCTTAATATAATTTGGATAAACCATACTAAATTATCTAAAGTTAATTAAAGAGCTTTTAAAGATAATCAAGTTGAAAGGCATCTGGGTTTATAGTAATAATTCTTAGGAAGGTAGTCTCTCTCCACTCCAATATATACTACTACTTATTCTCTTCTGTTTTAAAGTGGCATCTTATCTTATATATTATTTGGTTAAAATTATATCCTTTTCCTGCTAAATAATTATAATAGAAGGTACTGGCGCGGCCCTTAAGCATAATAGAATAAGTATTATAATATTAGTTAGGTTCCAGTTTAACCTTCTAGCAACAGTTATAGAAGATACACAGCTTTAAATTAAGGATATTATACAGTTCCCTACTAAACCTTTTCTCCTGGTCTAAATAGAGCTTTGTAAGCTCTATAAGCATTTTTAAAACACCTCCAAGTAATATTAGGCTACATTAAAATTGCATTAGAGATTAAGGTGGGGATTGCTTTATAGGCTGTAGTGGAGATATAGATCTTAATGGAATATGGCATGGTACCTAATCTTGCTATAATAGAGTTCGAAGGTTATTAAATCGCGAAGTAAGGGGATCTTGCGCTTGCTCTTGTTTAGTAGTTAAAGTTATGGGTTAAATTAGTGGATCCTAAGAAGCTAAAGATAATGGAAGTAATGGATACGGAATGTAAGAACTTATGCCTGGAGCAATAGAATTTAAACGTGTCTCTATTGGTGTATTATTTGGATTCTATTATAAGTTAAGCTTCTTTATAGTGCGTAGTTGGTGCTTAATCTTTTATAGAGTCTATTTGTACTCTTCTTTTATATTAATAACTTGCTCCTAAATATTATCTTTAATAGCGCTTCCATTTATAGGGACAAATACTCTATTCTCCTAAAGGAAGTTATAAAAGTCTTATATAATAAGCTTATTTACAAGAGCCTATATTTCCTTTGTCCATCTAATAAAGTCCTCCTTTATACAATACCATAGTATAGTGTTATTATATTTGCTGTCTGTGTAGTGTACTATATAGTATAATAAGAATCTATTTAGGTCCTTTTGCTTGGCGTTCGCAGGGTTAATGTCTTTATTCTATGTCTTTGGGTTAATATCTTCCTTATACTTCTTTAGGTAGGTTAACGCCATAATAGGTTAAAGGTAGGTAGGGTTTTCAGTTTTATAGAATCTTATAGGTTTGCTATTAAAAGGTAGGCAATTTAAGATATTATTTAACGCGTTTTGGACGTTAACTTAGGACCCTAGGTTTAGTAACACTTCTGACCTAAAGTACTTAACCAAATCTTTGTAAACGTAGCCGCTCTGCGTAATAGACGTAACTTAGTATCTCCTAGTACTTAGTGACACTTCTGTTACTAGTTTTCTATAAGTCTAAGGTAGTATAGTTGTCGGAACGTTAATCACGTGACGTAGTTACGAGACTACGAAGCGAGACTAACTGGTCTGACCTTGGAGTAACCCCTTTCTTCTAGACATCAACAACTACTAACTTTAACACCGCATACGTACCACTACAAGTGATATTTGTGCACGTTGATAATGCGAGTATACTGACACTAATTAGTAGACGTACAGATTAGGAAATACGTAATAGCAAAGCTTGAAACCACGCATTGGCTTAACTGCTGACGTATTAAATCGCAGAGCTATCGCCCTATTTTAGTTAAAGGAGAAAACTACGTTACCCTCAAAGCTTGAAACTACGTATTAGCTTAACTGCTAATGCGTTAGATCGCCTAGAGAACCGTATCTTTACTTAGAGAGAGCTACGTTATCCTTAAAGCTTGAGACCATGTATCAGCTTGCTGATGCGCTAGATCGCCTAGAGGACCCTTAAAGCTCAAAACCACGTATTAACTTAACTATTAATGCGTCAGATCGCCTAGAGGACCGTATCTCTGCTAAGAATCGTCTACAGTGTCTAAGAACTGTAGATTTGTTAATAGGACATGTATATACCTTTATACCCTTAACCTTGACCTTAACCACACCCCTAACCTTAATACAACCCTTAACCTTGACCTTAACCTCAACCTTAACCCTAACCTTAAACCTTAACCTTAAACTTAAACCTCTAGAACCTCCACTTAACCTTAAACCAAATATATATAAAAACACGATAATATGGAAATTAACTGGAAGGAAAGAGTTGCTAAATATGGCAATGGAATTGACTTGGAGACGGCTATGGATAATAATCTAGCGGAGTATATAGAGACTAAGATGCACCTATATACACAATCCAACCTTATAAACTCTTTATTGTGGACAGTGTTTTAGGAAGACTTTAAGGACTTTACGCCAGAGATCTTTATATAAGTACAATCTAATACTAGAATAGGAATCCGTAAATACCTAGTTAAAAGAGGAGTATATATTGTTAAGCAAGATAAGAGATACTCCCTTAGCAAGGTACTGACGGACGTCGCTAATAAAGAAGAGTTTTATAAATGGACGGACGAAGAGATCGGTCTAGCCCTTAATGATATTAAGCCAATGATTACTGTGGCTCTGCAAGACTAACTTAATGCAACCCTAGACAAGCTTGCTGCACCACCAGCTACTCCAATTGCTGCACCACCAGCTACTCCAATCACTGCACCACCAGCTACTCCGGTCGCTGCCCCTGCTACCCCTACTACCCCCCCCAGATCTACTCCTACTGCTGCACCGCCAGCTACTCCGATCGCTGCCCCCGCTACCCCTACTACCCCTACTACCCCTCCCGGTCCTTAATCCTCCAATTATAACTAAATCCACACTCTTATTAACCAACTGCTATGGCCAAGAGAGCAGCAACTATAGTAGCTACAGCAGCCGCAGCAACCGCAGCAGCTATATACACATATACTACCTAAACCAGCTGTGCCTAGTATAGAGTAAGGACCTAGACAAGGACCTAAATATAGTAAAGAGGTGGCCATAATTGCAAAGATCTACACAGACAACTAAAAGTATGATGGAGTTAGTAACAGCTTTAACTTTAAGTTAACTATCTTCTATAACATCTATAAGAGATCTAGCTTGCCACTAGAAGGCTACACAGTAGCATTCCCTAGTATGCTAAAAGGGCTTGCTTAGGACCACTACTACAACAGTAACCTTAAGTTAAGACCTTTTACTAAAGCCTGCAACTATATATAATAGTTCTTTAAAGGGCCAGAATACTACCGCAAGAACCTTACAGAGTGGAATAGTATAACCCTCTAAGGAGTTATGGACGAGAACCCTAACAAGTCAATCTATTAGAACTTCTAACTACTTATGGACAAGCTACTAAAGCAACGTTATGGACTATACCTAGACTTCCATACAAACCGCATTCTTATAAATAAGTTGGTTACTACTTGCTAGGGAGTACTAGTATGCCGTATTTCTGTCTCTAACCCTTTAGAAGACCTTTCTTAGTTAATTAGTAAGCTATAATCCTCCATTGTTGCGTAGGAAAAAGAACACCCCCTATAGGCCTTAATAAGATTGTCTTACTAAGCCTTTTTTACGGATTAATGCTACTACTAAAATGACTAGAATTAAGACCAAAACACCAATCGCTATGGCAGCAATCGCCCCTATAGGACTAATGGTAGACTAAAGGCCAAGTGCTACGTCTGTAAGAAGGAGGACTGCCATTTATAGAAACATATAGAGGAGGAGCGTAATCGGTCTAGAGACAACTATAAGAGACGTTTTATTAATATTAAGGGCCGCAATAAGGGCAACTTTAACAACTACTTTAAGCAATACATCGCTGCTTGCGAAAGAGATGAAGATAATAACTTAGACTTTAAAGCCTACATACACAACGCTGATGGCTCTGGGAGTGATGCTAGAGAACTTAATAACAGTTCTGCCTATATTACTACCTTTAGAACACTTACTACAGAGGAAGCAACCTCTATAAGCGTAGAGCTAGCTAATAAGGCTTGTATACACCTGCTTATGGCTTTAGAACTTACTACGGAGTCTACTACGGAACCTTATATAGAGACCAACCCATTTGCCTATAGTATGGCCACAACCATAGCGCCACAATATACCTTAACGGTCTTTATGGGAATTATAATTAATACAGGTGCTTCGCGTAAGTCTATGGCTGGCTATAGCTAATTCCAAGCTTTATAGGCTGTAGATAAGTCTATAAGCCTTAACACGTTAACTAAGGGCCAAGTGACTATCTAATTTGGGATTAGAGCCTCTACGTCTATCGGAACCATAGACGTTAACAGCCCTATAGGCAAGGTATAATTCCATATTATTAAAGTAGATACTCCTTTCCTACTTTGCCTAGCAGATATGGACAGACTCCATATTAAATATGATAACCTAAAGGACATTATTATTACTCGCACTAAAAGGGTGCCAGTAGTTAGACAATTCGGCCACCCATTTCTCTTATAGAGCTTCTCCTTATAGTCTTATTTGGTTAAGTCTTTTAATACAAACCCTTGCTACTTAACTAACATAGAACTATAACGCCTATATTGTTGATTTGGTTACCTGTTAGTTAATAGACTATAAAAGCTTCTTAACAAGGCTGGCTATAGCTATAATACTAATAGATTTGCTATTAAAGAGCTAACTAGACTCTACCACTACTGCTAGAAGTTTAATAAACCCCTAGGTAGATTTCGCTTTACCTTACAAGATGACATTAATTTCAATTATAATATTATTATTGATATTATGTATATCAGCAGCTCCCCTTTACTATACGTAGTTAACAAAGCAACTCAATTTTAAGCTGGTAGATGGCTATAAGACATTAGCGCCAAGCATACTTAGGACGTTCTTCAAATATACTAGATTAATAGCTATTTAGGACCACTAGACTTAATTACTATAGATACTAGGAAGAACTTTGTTAGTAAGGAGTTTAAGCACTACGCTGCTACTATGGGAGCAACTATAAAGTTAGTTCCAGTTGAATTACACAATTCCATTAAAATGGTAGAACGCTACTACGGTCCGCTACAACAAGCCTACCAAATCATTACAACTAAAATCCCTAAAATTAGTAAGGAGATGGCCCTATAAATGGCCTTTAAAGCCATTAATGACACAGCCGGCCCAGAAGGCCTAGTCCCTACACTCCTAGTCTTTAGAGCCTACCCCCAAATGGTTAAATTGGACGCGCTATTACCTTTAGTTATATAACAAGCTATAGCTATTAAGAAAGCAATAGTAGAAATCCAAAAGCTATAAGCTAAACAATAGATTGCTGACGCTCTTAATATACGAAATGGACCATAAACTGATGCTATTTATGGCCTTTTACCTAGTTTGCCTGTCTTAGTCTAGAGAGAAGGCAATACTGGCCAAAGTAGTTATTGGGATGGACTATACATACTGCTTGCTATTAACGGCGAGACCCACACTGTAAAGCTACTAAATGGGCCTATAACCTTCCGCTCTATAGTTGTGAAACCTTACCTACTAGACCTATAAGACCCAGTTAAACCATAAGAGTTTACTGAATTAGATAAACCAGTATCTTTATTAGCCGAACCTTAATTGTTACCTGAGGCTGAACCACAGCTACTGCTAAAGCGAGGTAGAGGTTGCCCCTATAAATACCCATTGCTTACAGCCGTTGCAGACACAACTGTTATGGATGCTATAATAGATACAGACGCTTTTACGAGTGATATTGCGGATATTGTAGATATTGTAGATATCACTATCTACTTACAGGACGATAATACTGTAGATATGGCTAGCACTACTATTTACTTACAGAACGATAGCAATACCTAATTTAGCGCTTTATAATAAAAGGAGGTTATAGGCCTACTTAAGAAAGGCGTCTTTAAGATTATTAAACTATATAATATACCAAAGGGGGTCAGACTCTTTAATTCATGGTTTGTTGATAAGATTAAGAATAAGGGAACTGATAAAGCCTTTAAGAAATCACAACTTGTTATACAGGCCTATAATAACTTAAAGAAAGAGCTGGTCCTTACTTAGTTACTAATAATTTAATAAGTTAGCCAGCGGCTAATTCTCTATATTGCTGCTATGCTACCATAGACATAACTCTACCTCTAAGACATCTTATAAGCCTATATCTAGTCTACTACAAACCTAAACCGTAAGTTCTATGTACGACTACTATATAAGCTAAATAAACAATTAGGAATTGATATGGATTTTGTTCTAAAGGTTGTAAAGCCACTTTACAGAGTACCTAAAGCTGGAAACTACTGGTTTAAGACCTACTATTCACACCACGTTAATTAGCTGCAAATGGACCAGTCCATGTATGACCCTTGCTTGCTTTACAGCAACAAGCCTTTTAGAATCGTTGGCCTATAGACTAATAATACACTGTTCCTTATAGATGATACCTTTACAGAGGCTAAATAAAGCGAACTATACAAGGCTGAATTTATGGCTAAGGAGTAAGAGCAACTGACTGCTAATACACCAATTAAGTTTAATGGAGGACTTATTTAATTAACATAAGACGGGAGTATCACGCTAATATAAAGGCGCTAGTGTAAGAACCTTAGTGTGGTTAACACTACGCTAGTAGATAGTACTAGCTCCAGAGGAGTTACGCGTGGCCTACTTACGCTAAAGGACCAGTATATCGCTTAACGCGTTAGAGGAGCCTATATCGCCTTAGTTTGTTAGCCAGAGGCCTTATTTAACCTATCCTTTGCTACCTAGGCAATTAACCCAGTTAAAGATGATATAAAGAGTCTTAATAAGCAATTAAGCTGGCAGATTAAGAACGCAAATAGAGGCCTAAAGTTTGTTAAGCTAGACGTTAACACCTTATAACTCCTAGTATTTACAGATGCTTCCTTCGCCAATAATAAGGACCTATCTTCGCAAATCGGCTACGTACTTGTACTAGCAGACGCCTTAAATAAGGCAAATATCGTCCACTAGTCCTTAATTAAGTGCAAAAGAATTACTAGGAGTGTATTAGCCTCAGAGCTGTACGGTATGGCGCATGGTTTTGATATAGGCGCTGCAATTAAATCTACGCTAGACAAGGTCCTATAGGTTAACTTGCCACTCGTTCTTTGTACTAATTTAAAGTCCTTATATAACTGTTTTGTCCAACTAGGAACTACGCAAGAGAAACGCTTAATAATTGATATAATGTGCCTTCGCTAAGCTTATAAATAAAGACAGATTACCGAAGTTAAGTGGATTAATAGAGATACTAACCCTGCGGACGCTATGACAAAGGGCAAGCCTTGTACGGCACTATTACAACTTATTAACATAAATTAAGTCAAATTATGGGCTGTAGGGTGGGTTAAACGAATGGATTCGGCTTTGGTAGGTACGGACTCGTACTATATAGAGCTAGCCGCCAAGGCGCTAGTAGCAGGCGAGCCAATAGCGATTTTCCATCCTGGGGATGGAAAATCCTGATTGGCCGGTTTAACGGTATGGCAGAATCCGATAGGCGACGCGCTCTAGGATTGAAGGTGGAACTATTGCGTATTATGGACGGAAGAGCTAGCTATTGCGTATACGCTACAAGTAGTCTAGAAGACTTAACTTTGGAGTATAGATTAGCCTTCTTTTTAGAGTTGCTCCAGAGTCGGAACGTTAATCACGTGATGTAGTCACGAGACTACGAAGCGAGACTATGGTCTGACCTTGGAGTAACCCCTTTCTTCTAGACATCAACAACTACTAACTTTAACACCGCATACGTACCACTATAAGTGATATTCGTGCACGTTGATAATGCGAGTATACTGACAATAGTATTGCTAGGATCTATTCTATATGAGCGTATATAGCACCCCTGCATAAGACTATCTCTTTTATTAAAAACCTTGCTATTCTATGGTTGTGTATTTAACTACTAATTAGTGTTGGTTATATAGAGTGACTTACCAATAACGACTACTTGAGTAGGTTACAATGATGTTGTTTTGTTAATGTATGAATTAATTGGAATAAGGAAGGGCAAAGAGCTTAAGGCTCCTCGCTACGCTAGTGCTGTAATGATACATAATGACCGCTTGCCTTATTCCCGACACCTAAAAATACCTAAGTAATAAAAATAATATATTCTGAAAGCCTAGGTTCTGTTATATAATTAATAAACTTTAGGAAATAATATAAAATATTAGTGTTGAGTTATTTTAATATCCGTAACCTCTGTAACGCGGATATTGTTTATGCGCTTTTACAAGTGTCGCGGAACACGCTTAGATGTGATTCCGGTGGTTTTGTATAAACGTAGTTAGTCCGCTTGCGGACCGATTAAAAATCCGCACTAATGGAATTACGTCTGAGCTTGCTGAGGTAAAGCTCAGACTAAGAAATTGGTTGCGGATATAGGAATATCCGCACCGTCCGCTAGGCTTATTTAGGACGGTAATCGTTTTCTTAGTCTGAGGCACTTTGGCGAGATTTGTAGAAAACCTATAATATAAGAAGACCTCATTAACTTTGATGAAATTGATCTACCCTCCCACAATACCTGTTGATATAAAAATTACACCAAATTATAGAGAAAAGCCTACTCTATAAGGTATGAGATCTTCAGCTCATTATACATGTGCGATGTTGAGAGGAATTCGTCGCTGCAGAGGCTCCAATTTTACCTCTGTACCACTAAGCCGCGTAGTAAACACTAACGCCCACGCCGCTAGCCCTCTCCACAACCAGCGGATATTCCATTTGCTATATACCTATTTAATTTATTTACTTTGCAGCCCTTTACAGGTTATGGTGTAGGCCCTAATAGAGTTGCAAGCTCTGCGTCTGCGTAGAGCTATGGAGCTTTATGAGAGCTCTGTGGAATGAAGCTCAGGGAGACCTGTACGGGGCTCTATACGGAGCTCTGCATGGAGCTCTGTATGGAGCTCTACCAAAACTCTGCAAAAGCTCTGCATGAAGCTCCGCATAAAGCTCTGTAAAAGCTCTACTTAAAGCTCTACTCAAAGCCCTATATAGAGCTCCAAAGCTCTACTAATACGCAGCATTAATATGCTAGGAAGGTTCTACAATTGCCCGTACGAATGCCTGTAAGAACGCCTATACAATCGTCTCTACAAACGTCTCTGCAATTGATCGCCCGTATGAACGTCTGCACGTCTGCACATCTATATGTCTGCACGCCTGCACGTGGCTCTGCACGTGGCTCTGCATGAAGCTATATATGAAGCTCTATACGAAGCTCTACTGAGGCTCTGCGCGAGACTCTACCTAAAGCTTAACCCTAGTAGTAGCAAAGGCACTCCGGCTAAAGGGAGGATATTTTAAAGGAAGGACCCAACTATAGCGCCTTATAGGTGTTGCAATAGCTTTAAGTAGTAGATATCTACATATCTGTATAATTTTATCTATATTAGTAGACCATTTAATAAGATACAATATGTGCTTACGCTTTTAACAACGCGTTTTTTAACTTTAATAAAATTAATGTCTGAACCAAGCAATAGCCGTATTATAAAATTTATACTATTTAGAAGCCCTAAGTTTTAAAAATAATGTATAAACTTTTGGTAATACAGGGTCCGGGAGGTTCAGTGTCGCCC
>Ga0307507_10002219_pt1 | contig 41507 bp, 35 predicted proteins | sample 7_EM_MG_FD_207223 | JGI IMG/M metagenome (GOLD analysis project Ga0307507, IMG submission 207223) | Populus trichocarpa ectomycorrhiza microbial communities from riparian zone in the Pacific Northwest, United States - 7_EM | ecosystem: Host-associated > Plants > Roots > Unclassified | place... | reverse complement strand
AGTTTTGGTATTTTTGCTGTTTAAGGGAAAGTAAGGCCGTGCAGACGTGGCTGCGCTAACCACCGGAGTTGACAGGAGGATGTACATAAGGAAGGTGTACACAACAAGGGGGGGTACAAGGGGGGTACAGGCAACAGGAACAAAGTAGTGAGTCATAGGGTAGTAGGCATCTGGAACAGGAACAGGGTAGTCGGCAAAATCCGACCTTGATCGACATCTATCGTCGAATAACTTTAAGAGCTGTATGGTAAAGATGAGAAGAGCTTACATAAACGATAACATGGAATGGTTTGATGGGTTTGAGAGGTTGTAGCTGTGGTTGTTGGGCGGATGGGGGCGGAGAGTTTGGGGAGGAGAGAGAGTAACAATAAATAAGGAGGCGAGAAAGTCGGCTGCAAACAAACAAACAAAAGCAAGGGAGCAAGTGTAGAGGCCGCACTAGGAATTCAACTATTTGATCCAGCAAAATCTTTAATATTGAAGCTTTTCTGGCTATGTAAGATGCATGCTAATATACCACAGGCTATCGTTAACAAAAGTAATTATGCAGGCAGCTTATCACAACGGCGAGTCAAGCGAATAGACCTATCGAGGTGGTGGTCTCTAAGAAAGGTCAGATTCCGCCGAAAACAATCTCGAGTTTTAGAGCCATACCCCACTACGTATCACAGCACCGTATTTCCATCCTCAGATGTACGGGCGCATCTAATCCTGCAAATAATACACTACATAAAAAGATATAACGTGTCTCTCGCGATCGTAAAGAGCAGCGTCCCTGTCGTATGTCTATCCGTATTGGGCAGCAAGATAACAAAAAGCGTAGGCGCCAGCAATTTCGCTCTGTGCGTAATAACTACTGAGGTTTAAGCTCCTGAGAGAAGCGAAGGTTGTAACGTTCATCTAAAGGGAATCGTCAGTAACACATTGGATTACGACAAGGTTGATGTTTACTCTTTGTAGGTTTCTTCGGCTTACCCCCTCCACCGTAACTCACCCTTGATACCTGGGTTGAAGAACGAATACGACTCTGCGAACTGGAAGGAATGTTCGACAAAGATTGAGTTTGTGGCTGGGATGCCTTGATTGGAAGTTCCTGAGGTTGCGATTGAGATGCCTTGATAGACACCGATTGAGATTCGCCAGGTTTGAGACGAAATTCCTGTGATTGGGTCTCGGGGATGGTTGACTTGGTGATGCGGCCCCTTGGTCCTTCCACAGCCTGGGAATATCTTTCTCTAGCCTTCTTATATTCTAGCGCACCTTCGTCCTGATTTGTCGAACTACGCCTTTTAATACTACTGGAGCCCGGGGTTAATTTAGCAATACTAGGTTCCGCATGTTGGCTGGTGCTAGAGGGTGGTCGGCTAGATGAACGCCGATACGTTGTGACTCTATGAAACCCAGAGAGACCTCTGTAGATATAATCTGGAGAGCTCATGTTGTTCAATGGCACCGTTGTCTCTTTCTGCAAAGATAAATGCAACCGACTCACCGGATTACGGTCACTAGTCTCAAACTTTTGAGGCTCAGCACCATTTGATACTGAAGGTGACCGCTGACTATGATAGGCTAAAGGCTGGCTCGAGCCAAAGCCTGAAGCCCTAAAAGTCGAGCCAGAGTGATGCATACTGGGTGCCATACGGGAAGCAGTATTGGCCTGGGACTTCGGACGATCGATATTGGCAAAGAATGGGTTATCTACGGAAGGCAGAGAACCGAACGCGTTCTGATCCCCTCTCGGCTCATAGGCAGGTTTAAGAGGCACCTTGCTGGGCGTCCTGGAGCCAATAGATTGTTTCTGAACCCCACAAGTAGAGACCAGATTAGAGACATGTGTAGGCGTACTCCCAATCCCGTACTCTTCTGGAATACTGACGGTATCAAGATCGGATAGAATGGATGATGACCGCTTGTGTTGAGGAGTCGATGCACGATCTAGACTTTGGTTGAACTGGGAAAAGCTCATCATCGGTCGAGACTTCAACAGGGGTTCTCGGATAGCCTCGTTCAAGGACGCCAAAGGCTGAACAGCCGATACACCGTATTCATCGAGCCGCTCATATACGCCAAGATCATTCTCTCCTAGGCCTGGATTGTCATCACTAGTTTCATTAAACTCCTTGACTTCTAGAGTCTGAGTGTGTTGATATTTATCAGTTCTAACTCGGAAAGGATCCATTTGGTCCTGATATGTGATGCCCATGCTAACAACAGAGTTGCTTTGTCTATCCACTTTCTTCCTCGGCTTCTTGAACGGATCGGCTTTGGCTATCGCTTGAGGACTCTGAACGTTTTGGCTACTCTCTGAACCCATTTGGCTAGATGCTTCTTGTTGTTCAAAGCGCTGCATTGATTCCTGATTGAGATGAATCCGAAGATCATTCTTGAGTGACTGAAGCCTAGACTCAGCCTGCAAAGCTCGTTGCTCTAGGTCGGTGCATTTTTTCTCACTTGCAATCTGTTTCTGGAGCATGACCTCGTTATCAGAATTAATACGCTGGATCGTTGCCTCAGCTTCGTCACTCAATGCTTGGGACTCGTTCAGGCGGCGCTGAATCTCCCCAAGGTCACTTCTGTTCCTCTCTTGCTGGTGTTTGACCGCATTTTCCGCATCCGTGCGAATTTTTTCTATCTCCAATTCTAAGCGTTTCTCTGCTGCCTCAGCTTTAGCAAACTGTTGCTGTAGATCCTCTTTCTCACGATTCGACTTGTCTTGGATCTCTCGGATTTGAGCCTCTGCTCTCTTTCGTGAATGATCCAAAGCTGATTCTAGTTCTCGTTTCGCATTCTCGGTTGCTATGATTTGGTCCTGAGCCTGGCGAAGTTCTTCTTTGCTACTGCTCTGCTTTCCTAGCAACTCGGAGTTAAAATACTCGCGCAGTTGTCTCATCTTCTCCTGGTACTCTATTGCATTGGCTTTCGCTTGAACTAAGGACTGTTCAAGGGTTTCAATTTTGCTCCTACTAGTCGCTTGCCCAGTGTTGAGTTTGTTGATCTCGTCACTCTTTATCTGCGATGCCTTTATTTCTGCAACGAGCCGATCCTTAATGGTCTCAATTTCCTTGGAGACATTCTCGGTTTCTCGCAAGGACTGTTGTACCTTTTTAAGCATTGTTTCATTTTCGCTCTTCTCTTGCTCAAGCCGATTGATTGTCGAGTCCTTGGTGCGGAGTTGTTCTTCAACAGCCTGCAAACTCTGTTTTAGCCTTACAAGCTCTCCAAATGTCACCTCTAACGACTTCTCCTTCTCCATTTTTGCCTGATTTGCTTGGTGCAGCGCGTTCTCAAATTCAGCCTGTTGCTCATGTCGAAGTCTGTTGGCGTCTTTGTTCAACTTGTTCCGAACCTCGTTAATGCGATTAGAAGCCTAGAACTCTAGGTTAGTAAACATAGAGCTAGGCATAGCAGTTAATTCCTTCACATTTTTTTCGGTTTCCTCTTTCTCAAAGATTGCTTTCTTAAGGTGGGTCGCACTCCCTTCAACATGCTCCTATTTTAGCGGTTAGAACTGAATTGTCCATTTAGGAGGCTATGCCAACTTACCCTTAGCTCTGAAATCTCATCACGAAGGGCCTGCTCGGAGACGCTGGCGCTGCTCAGCTTATTCATAGAACTAATGAGTTCACCTTTCACATTATCTAACTCCCCTCTAAGGCTGGAGTTCTCCGCTTGGAGATCGTTGAGGCGATATTGTTCCCGCTCACTCGGGGCTGGCATGCTCTTAAGATTAATGAGTTCCACTTCTAAGAGAGCAATCTGGCTTTTCAAGCACAATTCATTTTCTTTCGCAGTTTCAAGGTTTTCTTGGAGTTCAGAAACCTTCTGCTCCTGGGCCAAAGAGTGTTCGCTGAGAGTGGCATTAGACTCGCGAATAGAGGCTAACGACCTTTGCAACGTCTTATTCTGCAAAACTTCGTCCTTTAGAGCCTTGAGCTTATTACCCAGCTCTCTCTTAAAAGATTCCTCGGGAAATTGGCATGACGTAACTTGGTTGGTGAGTTTCCTAAAATGCGAATTCATGCTGTACACATAGTTAGCTTCTCTAATCTGAAAATGCATTCATAGAACTCACGTCTGGAGCAGATACTGAAGCATGGTTTCCGCCTTCTCGATATCCTTCGGTGTAATACTCTCTCTAGATTGGAGAGACCGAACAACCTCGATGCACTCATCCACCGCTGTCTGCGATTTACTGTTATCTTGCGATCGCTTCATGATCGATTGGAGCTCTGATAACTTCTCAATTAGAATCTGGTTGTTTTCATCAAGTCGTTTCTTAATGGCTCCTTGGTCAGCTGAAGATGCTTGGAGATGCTTTTCAAGGTTTGAACGCAGACTACGTTCCTCAACAAGGAGGCCGACTTTCTCGCTCAGCTGCTGCTCAAGGTAATCCTTGCTTCGGTGCAGCTCTTTAGCCTGAGCGTATGTCTCAGAAAAAGCCTCTTTGGCATGATCCTGAACACGTCTGGACTGAAGAATGGCGGCACTGAACTCAGTTCTCATAGTCGCACGGTCTTGTTCATATTCGTCCCGCTGTTCAGAGAGTGTATTGCAGCATTCGTTATAGAAAGCTTTACTCTCCGCTCGGACTTTTTGCAAATCGGTACCAAGTCCGTTAACATATTTCTGAAGACCTATCAACTTTTCTTTCTGGTATATCAGCTTCTTGGAAAGCTCCTCATTTTCCTTTTTAACTGACTGCAGTTTGCCTTGCATAAGTCGTTTCGATAAAATCAACTCGTTGATTTCGTTATCTTTTAATTTACTCTTTTCTACTTCTGCTCGAACGGCGCGGCCTTGTTCATGCTGTAGAGTCCAGCCAAGAACCTGCAGCACGTCCGGAACGGAAGGAAGAGAGGCCAGACCACCTTGAGTAGTAGCGGTTAGATGATTTGGTGGCATTAACTTGGGCTTCAGTGTCTTTTCCTTCTTCTTTGGTTTCACAACTTTCCCCGCAATGGTATGAGAAGAAGCTACATGTAGTACACTATCATCCAGGGTATATGTTGGGCTATCTGCTCGATGCTGAAGACCACCGGATACCTTGCTCTTGACTTGCTGAATTTCAGGCTGAGTGTGAGCTCGTGAATGAGCATTTTGAGAGGACTGTTCTGGAATAAACGCTGCGGCATGTCTAGGAGATTGTTGGTTTTGGATATGCACGCCGAATGGGATCTCGGAGTCTAGTACATCTTGGCCACCGTTAACAGGCCGATCTATTTCAACAATAACTAAGTCATCATCCGGCATGGAACCTGTTCGGGACTTTTTATTTTCGCAGTACACTAATTTTTCAGAGTGGATTTCGCCTTTCGATGGCTGAGAAAATGTCGGAATACTGTATCCCTTGACGGGCATAAGAGACTTTTCGGGATCTAACGGACATGAAGTGGATTTCAAATACATGTTATGCTGGGTTATCTGGGCCATCTGAGGGATGAGCACGTTGGATTTCGAAGTTTGAAAGACATCTATGATATCCTCGCTAGTTCCAGCAGGAGATTTTCGACTCTGGACAGGATCCCGCAGTCCGTCAAGAGGAAGAGGCAGTCCAGATGTCGTATCTTGCGTTGCCTGTGTCAGTGTACGCTTCGTTTTATTAACCGGCTTCCCCGGTTTGCGCCTGGAGGTATCCGTTCTTGGGATGGTGGCATATGATTGCACGCTTGCCTCCCCCTGCGAGAGTCCCGTAGTAACTCCCGTAGTGACTGTCGGACTTCCTCCACCAGCCCAACACTCATTCGTGGCCATTTCATTATCCACCAGGAGTTTCTGTGATGGCTTATGAGAGAGAGTATTATTTGATGATGCATTGTCGTAACCCTCGAGTACGATAGATTGATCGGCTGTCCGAGAAGGGGTGTTGCCACCCTGAAGGGGTCTGGTAGATATGGTTAACAAATGTATGGATGGGCTTGAGAGGGGGGGGTGTTGAGGGCGAGAAAGAAGGTAGAACTATTATGTGTGCGATGCGAAAAATAACTTACTCCTCATTTATATGATCAATAATAGCGTCAGCTTTTGATCCTGCGTGTTCAAGCGAGGGAGCCGGCCGGCCTTCCTTTTGCCCTCTCGGCTTGTCCGACCCGCCCGAGTCAGACCGTTGACTAGTAGGAAGAGGGACAAGCGTGGTAGTACATGCTTGAAAAGAAGCAGCATCAATACGTTGATCTTTTCCACCTATATCAATAATCTTTGTCAGTCACGTTAAAGGAGCAGTAAGACTAGGATACTACGCGAGGCTTAGTCACAGATACCAGTGACTGGTGAGACTTACTTGGCCCACGGTCCCCTTGGGAAGCTGAATGTGGATGATTGGGACCCCTGTTGATATCTGTTCCAGGTCTTTTGGGTATTGTAAACTTGAACGTTATGACAGGGTCGTCTTCTGCCGAAGCAGGTCTCTTCAGCAAGCTTAGCGATTTCGAAAATGAGGCGCTAGTCAAAGAAGTTGCCTGAGACGAGTTAATGCTCAAATCCCGAATAGTTGCTACCGAAGTAGGGCTGAGCGGTGTCTCGTCTCGTCCATTGTGATTGAAATGGCGACTGAGTGGATCATCAAACTGTGTCTCCGGGATCACTGCATCGCTGTCCAAAAGAATGACATGGTCTTGTAATGCCTCATCGTCTACACCCTCAGAAAGGGCTTCATGTTCCAGGTGAGGTAGCGACATTATGGCCAACGGTATTGAAAGTAGCTTTATCGACAGGCAACGAGCGGGAGTGAAGGCCGTGAGACAGACATCGAATGGTGCCACGGCGTCAATACATCCAGCACGGAACGTGAGTGCAAAGTTGGTTAAACATCAGACTATGCAGAACAGCGGAGCGAAGAAAGGTGGAGGTTGAGGAGTGGTAAGGAGAAAGGTTTGTTTGCTTCAGCTGAAGGGCAAAATTCCAACGGTGTGCGGGTTCTCGAGGGGATCACGACAGCGTCATTTTCTGACCTCATAAGACCTCCAAGAATATCGCATATTTAATAAGTTATGACTACGAAAGCGGGGGGGACAACGAAAAGGCCTATTGAACCCTTGTCCTCCCATATTGACAGACCAGGGAGATATCATGAAATCACGTGACATGTTTTCTAAGAGAATGAAAAGTTGAAATGGCGATAGGATAGGAATCGTGGAGCGATTGCCTGTCAAAGATAGCAGCCCAAATATAGCATAGCCTCATGTTTGCGGTAGGTGTTCTGATGGAGTATGACAAGCAGGCCAGGCGTGTTCTTCTAGTTGTCCCTCGGTCGGTTGGCATGGCCACATCCAACAGCTCGAAAATAGACTATCTGAACCGGGAAAAGACCGCCACGAGCATTTCCAGAGTATCGGCTAAGTATGAAACCTAACGACAGCCTTGAGATGACTCTAACATCGCGGTGCCACTGCATCGTTGCCCTACATCCGCAGGCTAATATCTGCGCATGCTTCATGTACTCGGCCTCGCCTCCAACCCATCGTTGTTGCTCCGTCGTCTTCGTCTATCTGGCAGTCGTCATTTTCTGCCAATTTAAACATCCCTCTCTCGTCGGCGTACGGCTCCAAGCGGACATGTTGTTTGACTGGGCAGTTTCGAGCGGCAAGGCGGCTTTCTATACCTGGAGGTCGACAAAACAACACGATTGTGGCAGGAGGATCTAGAAGGTACCTATCAGGTTCAAGTCGGCATTGTCTTTGGCGAGATTCGGCGTTGTCGAGCCTGTGCCTCGATGTTGTTCGTGCCCAGCGCCATCGCATGAAGTCTGGAGAAACTGCGTTTTACATACCCCTGGAGCCAAAAATAAGCATTGCTGGCGCTGGCATCAATCCAGCCAATTGCCGCCAAGAACGCCCTGGGTGAGCGCGTTGTGATCAGTTTGCATCTACCCACACACATCCATTTCTCCTTAACCGCCTGCCAAGTTCAGACAACATTGCCAATCAGGCATACCGAATTGCCCAAGACGTTCAAGCACCGAGTATTTTCGACGCTGACTGGTTCAAAATAGCAAGTCTAAGACCTTCGTCCCGCACGATCCATGCCCGTCACATCGATAAGCCCCATGATTTGGTAGCCGCCGGGTTTCAATGCCCAGGGCTCTCCGGCGACAAGAATGGACATTCAAATATAGAGGGCATCCGCCGCGATGGAGGCGAGCATTCTTTTGAGCGAGTTGATCTCATCCAGGCTCATACCCTTCCGCGACTGTGCTTCACCCCAGAGTTAACTCACTGTACGACCCGAGTGAACTTTCCTTCACGACATCATGAAGCGAAGCTTTGTACTTCTCGCCGTGTGCGCATTGCTACCCCTCTTCGTCCTCGCCCAGGAAACCTCAACAGAGACAGTTCAAGTCACCCACAAAGCTACGTTGACGGCCGCTTCATCTGCTGTGGCCACAACTCAACCTGCAGACCAGGGCTACAATGGAGGGTCGGACAATCCCATGGATCCCAGCACAGCAGGAGCATCAGGAAGCTCATCGGGTGCCTTTTCGCTTTCTAAGGGCGCTCTAGCTGCCATCATTACTGTTGTAGTCATCGTTGCAGTTGGAGGCAGTAAGTTTGAACATATTTGGTCAAGTTCCGAAGCGCAGAGACTGAATTTATCGCAGTTGCCTCCGTTACCCTCTTCTACCTTGCCAAAAAGCGTCAATGGGACGTCCGTCAATCCCTCCGCCGCGCTTCCCGCCGTCTTACAGGTCGCCCCGACGTATCTAAAGTCAACCGCCAAACACGTCGCACTGGTGTCCGCATGGCATCGCCTCCACCATTAGCTAAGAATATGCTTCGAGATTTAGAGAAGGGCACGCCAGCTGGCGGCGAAAAAGGCAGGACAACGACTATGATTACAAGTACATTTGAGGTGGAAACGCCTGTGGCGAAATCTTGGACTTCGAAATTTTTCGGTAGCAAGAAGTAAAGAGCAACTACTGGCAGGCAAGCGGCAATGCAACGAGGCATAGTCCGGAGGAAAGGTGGGCTTAGGGAAAGGGAAGGGTAGAGCAGGACTCGTCACGATGGGATGAACTTTCGGATTTCTTTGTCATTACTTCTTTACACCATTTCTTCCCTGTTAGGCGCATTATCAGAGGTTAGGCGATGGGCTATGATTCCACTTACTGCATGGACCGGTGGTTCTTGAAGATATTCAGGAGGTCCTTGGCGTTTATATGTGATCTTTCGTTTCCTATGCATGTAAAACAGGACGATAACTATTATTTTTAACTTCTGTTGGGAGCTCGTTGATCTTGTTTCGTGCAGGGTCAACACCATCTTCTGCGAGAAGTGCTAGATGGGGACCTACACGCATGTTTTCCTTGCGCACTTGAAACATCAGTTTCCAATCAGATATCTAGCCATTTCTCCTCCCCCCGGGATTTCAAAATCCAATGATTCAGCACTCATTCTTCAACTAATTACTTTATCAATTCTATATATATCTCTATATCTCCGAGCCGAAACCTCATCTGTACGCCACAGCGCCAAAGCATCGAATCTACTCCGCCAAACAGAAGCTGTTCCAACTCCCCTAAGCGCCTTTTATCTGATATTTTGCCGACCTTATCTTTCCTATAATACCTTCTCACGTGCCGTGCAAAGCGTGCACAGGTCCTCTCTCCTTTGGCTTTGAGTTTTTGCTCTAAATAGCACTGTACTCCGCAAGACTACAGAGCAAAGCACAAGGGGCCGTGCGGGTTTTTCCCACGACATGTGGGAACAGCTGTATTTGCTAGAGAAAATCTGATTATCCCACAGCCTGAGCTTCAATGGCCTATTTCTCCAGACAAGAACTCGCCACTACTAATGCTGACAACGTCAGCTAACTATCAAGCGAAATGGAACGGCAAGGATTAGAGAGAAACTCTGCCTCCGCCAAGGCATCAGCCTCGATGGTGCTGTAGCACACTTAAATCAGTGCGAAAGTCTCGCACGAGCAACAATGAACCCTTATGGCTTTCTCTGTATGCGAGGAAGGTTTTACCCCCAGTGATGCTGTTAACGAGTCTTTTGACAACTATCAACGGTTTTATTTCCGCAGGATTGTGGGCGTCGGGAGAGACGAGGTCGAAAAACACAAGTTCAGGCATACTCCAATTGAGAATGGACGATATACACGTCTCATTACTCTATTGCCCGGTCGGCAGTCTAAACCAATCTCTTGCGTTCTACAGGCGATAGCTATCGACGATCCCCCCTCATATACAGCACTGAGTTACAAGTGGGGAAGCGCACCCAAACAGAAGACTATCCGTATTGATGGTCAAGATTTTCTGGTCAGTCTAGTCGTTCCTATTAAGACTAATAATTGGATGAATGTGGTGTTTGGCTATACTGAACCCCTCAATAGCTCACTGACAACTTGTGGGCTGCTCTCCGGCATCTTTGGTTGATGCAATTTGCATTGACCAGGAGAATATCCCTGAACGCAACCGCCAAGCTAAGAGATCTGCGAAAGTGCGGAAGAGGTTATTGTATGGCTGGGTCCTGAATCAAAAAACAGTGCATTGGCCATGGCAAAGATTTCCAAAGTATATGATGAATACGAGCAGCATGCCAGACACTATAAAGATCCAGAGACTGCACTTCAGAGTATGATATCTGACACTTCTTGGATCCTCAGCTTTGAGCAGAGCACTTTTGGTAGTGGTAAAGGAAAAGCTATAGTGCTTAGCCGCAATCCAACCGAGCTTTTTGATAAGGAGACAGGGACAGCTATATGGAAGCTTCTTGACCTCAGTACTTGGTTCCATAGACCGTGCGTGCATGTATGGTACGGATCATATGCCAGCATCTTGGGTCCCTGATTAGTTGTACGAAATGAGTACTCATTTTGAAAGGCTTCACTAACACTGATGCTTTACTAGCTGCCGGAACCCTACCAAACCGTTCCCCAAATCTATTGCCTGCGCTAATAGCTGCGGAAAATGCCCACTCTACAACGCATCGGACTCTGCAAATCCTATCTGGAGAGCCCTGGATTTGTGTTGGTCAATTAGAGGAGCCTGTCTCAAGTTACATGGTGTACGCGTTAATCGTATTCAGACTGTTAGCCCTGTGGTTGGCTCTGATGATACAATTGATACAATCGAGTACGCGTGGACTCCTGAAAATCTTCAAGATACGTACATCCCAGCAAATGAGTTGGTCGAACACGCATACCCCCGCATGCTTGTTGCAGACATTTGTGTGCATCGTGAAGAAGTCGTATCTCGAGGCGGCTCGATGTACTGACGTGGAAAATCAGAGGACCTTCCGGAAACGTGCCTAGATACCACGCGAACTCTCCGGAATGCTGTCATTGCCCGCAGGTTCGCTACCACTGACCAACATGGGTACATGTGTCCTGTTCCGTTCTGGGTCAAATCCGGCGATGTCGTTCTCATGTTTATGAGTGGAGAATTCCTCTACCTACTCCGCTTGGGATCAAGTGGGTCGTACTAATTCGTTGGAGAGGCATATGTGCACGGGATGATGGATGGCGCAGTTATAGGTCCTCTCGAACTAGGTGAGAGACCCTTCGAGGAGATTGTGATGGACGGCGTAGCAGATATCCCAGCAAGCGCAAGAAAAGCAGGTACGAAAGACGCGATTTCGCTGAAGATCAAAGAATCCGCACCAAAGGTCACCATGCACAACTTGAGAAATCAATATGAACACATGGTACCGCGTATTTACTCTCGGAAAGAGCCGTTTTACAGTCTAGACTACATTGAAGCAACAGTGGATAATTTATGGGTTTCGGAGGAAGACCCTGAGGACGAGCCATTACGGAAGCGAATGCAAGAGTTGAGACATTTATAAGCCCATTGAAGGAGTTAAAGTGCCAGAGTTTACGAGGCTTAATGTTGGTTTTCAGGATACTAGCAACGTGTACGAGGGAGCAGCTCCTGCACGGTGGATGGATGTGAATTCTTAGAGGCATACCGACGAAGATGGAGAGCGTGAGGATGAAGCATTGGCAAGACGCTTGCAGGAGGAAGAATAGGCTGAACAACCATCGGCCGCGGAGGCGTCGAGGGGGAGTGCGAACAAGACGTGGGTGTTCCAGTCAACAGCGGTAGTGCCTGTGGGGCAATCTTCACCCTTGAAACCAGCGCGTCTTGTTCAAGGCCTGTCGCGTGGACCGCGGTCGATACAATATCAATTCTGACACCAAACAGATGGACGACTTCATTCGTGAGCTAGAACAAGAAATGACCGAGAATGGCGGATTGCCGCCGATATTGCCGGGGCGCTATACGCGAGATCAACCCATTGGACCGCAAGTCGATATATGTAACATTGGCGAGCCTAGCCACATACAATTGGAAGATCAACAGGGAAATCCGCTAGCTGTCAACTTCGAGCAATCGGCATCTAACGTTATAAACGGATAGATGATATATGACGCATTTGCAAGGGTTGGAAAGGAGGTGGTCAAGAGAATGTACCGAAACAAGGCTAAGGCGATGGGTATGGAGCATATTATCAACCCACTACTCGACTAGCTCGGTAAGGAACAGGAGAAGCAGGACATTGGGGTAGGGGATCTGGATTGGGAAGGACAAGAAGAGGTGGAGTTGCCGCGAGTCTTTTGTCTTTTTGACAAGGACTGGGAAGGACCAAAGGAGGCCGAGCTACCGCATGATTTCTATCTTGACAAAGTCGGAAACCGAAAGGAAAACAGCGAACAGGAGTAGAGTTTAGACAAGATTCACTAGCGACCTTACAATATAAATATCGCACACTATTCCATGACTGGGGTTGCGTATTGATGCTTTCTAGGGCTATGTATTAGCTTCATAACCATTAATGATCATAAGCTGGGCTGAGGTGGCGTAGCTAGTAACCTGGGCATGAAACCTAAGCAATATCCTCGAGACTGAGGAATAAACTCAACTCCAGCTCTGCCTACCAAAGAATTGACTGCGTTGTGACTTGCAAATCTCTTTCCACAACATACCCATATCCAGCTCAAAAAGGACGAACTAACCGACCTAGAACCTTGATTTTTGTCCAACCAGAATTATTTCCTACACATTTCGTTCCCCACGTCGCTCTTTCACTCACCATCTAATCTTCAAGCTCCCTTACCATCCTAAGGAATTCAAGCCGTTCTTCGCAACCACCCCAGCCACTCCAGCCATGCTTTTCTTCAACCCGCTTAATCCCTCTTCCGTCACCACCCTCTAAATCGTGGTCGTCTTGCTCTGTCCAAACGCCTCTCTGGTCTTTCAACCGTGCGCCGGAACTAAGTGTAGGGATAATAAGACTGGCGAGATGCCCGCGCGTGGACGTCATGCGTAAAGCACTAATGACATTATCCTCAATGTAGCCCTTAGAGACCATGCGAGTGAGAAAGGCGGAGATAGACGGCCCGTCGAGCGGGGGATCAGGGTCTGCTTCTTCTTCATCTTCCTCCGTTTCTTCTGGGCTATATGTTGCCGGGGGTAGGGGTGCAGCTGAACGCTGTTGACGTTCTCGTTCTAGAGAGCGGATTTCCCATATTGAGTATGATGTAGAATTTGATTCTGCCGGGAGCGGTGGCGAGGAAGGCGGTGCGGCGGAAAGGCTACGGCTTTGAGTAAATCCGCCTTCAGGCTCAGGGAGGGACAGGTCAAGAGGCTGAGTTTCCACCGAGAGGATCGCTTGTGTATCTAGAGAGGTAGGTGCCTGGTGACGGCGGGCGCGTAGAGTCGGAGTAGGTGACATAGTGTTGTCCCAACCACCTTCCGGAGGTGGGAGATCGAAGTCCATATTCAGTATGGCGTCTAGAGATACTGAGAGTTGTGGATTTTCATGCTCCAATTCATTTTGAGGAATTTGGGGTTGCTGTGGCTGGGGAGGTGGGAGATCGAAGTTCATATTCAGTATGGCGTCTAGAGATGCTGAGAGTTGTGGATTTTCATGCTCCAATTCATTTTGGGGAATTTGGAGTTGCTGTGGCTGGGGAAGAGACTGAGCAAGGTACTCTTCTTCCCCATCTCCATCATTGATGACATCTTCGTAGGCGGTGTGCTGCGTTTGAAGTTTTTCAGGGAGATAGTCATCATCCTGCTTCTCCTGCACCTCCCCCTCCTCCTCGTCACATTCCTTGTCATCCGAAACCTCAATATATCCAGGACTAGGGTTTGTCACAGACGCAATTTCATCTTCTTCTGTGTCATTGTCTTGAACAAATAATGGGCTTTCATGCCGTTGCTTCTTCTTTCTATGTAATATGTCGACTTGTTGTTGGGCATCAGAGATTTCGTCATCCCGATATCGTTTCTTGGACTAAATTGGTCAGTTTCGGGAGGAAAGCACGTTCTATATTTACACATACTGCGTTTTCTAGGTCCTTCTCTAATTCATATCGTTCTCTATCAGCTTGTTCCATAGCATTATAAGATGCTTGGTCTTCTTCAGACATAGCATTCCACTTAGGAAGAAGCACCTTATGGCGAGCAGCTGTAAGTATAAAAGTCAGCCAGAAGGTTCACATGGCCTGCTGTAACAAATAACTCACTAAAATCACTTGAGTCTACACCCATCACTATATCCATGTTGTTCTCGACAAAAAACTTATATGCCTTCGTCGGTGGTTTCCCTTGACGCTCCTTTGCTAATTTTTCAACGAGAAGAGCGTGAGATTTGGAACTTTCAGTTTCTACATTCTCAGAAGAAACGGCTTTGCCATCTTCTATAGCGTCCACTGCGCGTAGGAAGTTTGGAGAGGGAGGCGTTCTGAATCCACTTTTCTTTAGCGGTGTTGCATTTTCAACCCGTGGCGCCTCCGATCGTGTGGATTTTTGAGCTTCTGGCCTTGTAGATGGTTCTCCAGTGGAAGTAGTAGCCGTTTGCTCATGATTCCCATCCCGCTTATCTTCCTCCGCCTTACGATCCTTTCCCCACTGGGGCAAGACTTTCTTCTCATAATATGTCCGCCACTGTTCCGCGCTGTGGGAGGTTTCTTTCGCCCACAGGTCCCAATCCTGGAGATATGTTGCCACTCTGCAATTCAGGATTAAGGGAACGTTTTCATAAAGGTCGTCCCAGTCCTGCTTCGTGAATTTGGGCGACTCAACTGGGTCCGTCGCTTCTCCCATCCTAATATTCTCTCTCGCACGTATAGACCCAAATTTCTTTTTGGCCTTGGGTAGGTTCGCGGTTACTCGTTCAACGGGTTGATCGGAGGGGGGTGAAGGAGGATTCGTGGACACAAATGCAGAAGATGGCTTATTCATGAGTTGCTTGATATAGCGGTCGCGCCATGACTGCCACGGGTGCCGTGGATTCTGCAGTCGTCAATTATAATATAAGAGATAGCTAGAGTGATGAGCCCACACCTCTATCTCCAACTGCTTATAGATCTCATTACCAGATATAGCACCACTCTTCCGTTCATGATCTTTAACCCAATTGTACAACTGCCTGTCATCTTCGGCTGTATATGGCACCCGGCTGTTCTTTGCAGATATGGATGAACCAATGTCTCGAACAGTGCCTTCTGGGGGTCCAGCACGGTAATTTTCGGGGTTTTCTCGTTCTCCCTTACGAATTGATTGCTCTATGAACTCGTATGATATGCCACCAGGAGGAACATTCTTACGTACGTGATCAACAATTAGATAGTCTGCCTGCTTCTCGAGAGGCACAATTTGGCCGCCGTTACTCTTAACCTTGTCGATAAAGCTGGAGCGCATGGGACACTGCCGGGAGATCCAGAATTTCAAACCATCAAACAGTTGACCTTGTATACCGGAGTCCTTAGCAACATTGTTGTAGACTATTCGCGCGTGTTCTGTCATCGTGTTACGTGCGGTACCGATGCGGAGGCCGACTTTCGGTTGACGCGTTTTCACGCGACATCAGCGAAGATGGGTCGGACTAAGTTGTGCTTCATTGCAGTGGCCTTAAGTCAGACGGTAGAGGAGGAAGAACGCCAAAGGGCACACGGACCATACCATCAACCAGCAGAAACTAAGCTTCCTAGGCAGACTTGCAACAAAAATCTGGATGTCTCCACACACGAAGTCTTACCCCGCTATGCCGGCCTAAAGAACCGTCACAGCTCCGGAGATGGCTCTCATACGAGACATTACCATATTTACACTCTCCATCTCCTTCGTCACCTTCGTCGCCTTCTTTGGGAGACTGCCAGCCCTCAGGTACTTCTCCAAGGATTCTGAAATTGATCACTAGACTGACATGCCCTCCAGAAATACCCCCATTGGCTTCCTTCATCGTCTATTATGTATCCACATACCGAAGCTTCTCTTCAGAATCGATTTACTCCTCACGAATGGTCGTATCGCAAGTGGTGGTTTCCGACTTGGGAACCACCTTATGCATGAAAAGCATCCAGCTGTAATAGTATGCTCTATAGGCCTCCTTAAGCCTTGTCAAACAACTGACCTTCCAGATCTTCTTTCTCGGCCTTATCACAGGGAGCGTTGTTCTCTTTGTACCAGCTGTATGGTCAAGCCTCCCCACAAAACAACGCCTACCTATACCGCTCCTGATACCTCTACCTTATCTTTTCACTTATCTCTGCGCCCGTCGCAACACCCAAACCCACATCACAAATTCAAACCATGCGGAACAAATGCGATATTACACATACGACCGCATATTATACTACCCAGGCCACCACTGCCGGACCTGCCGCTTCTTGAAGCCTGCAAGGAGCAAACACTGTAGTATCTGCAAAACGTGCGTCGCGCGAGCCGATCACCACTGCGTATGGGTAAATAATTGCGTAGGTCGAGGAAATTACAGATGGTTTCTCTCCTTACTTCTTTCAACCGGCATACTTCTAGCATATGGCGCTTATCTGGCTTACTTTGTTCTCGCGCCGCAAGTCCAAGCTCATTATACAAAGTACGAGTACTACTACAAGTTCCTCGACCCGATCTCCAGATCTACGCCGCCGAGCGGCTTTAGCAAACTCACAACGCACTTCACAATATTCTTTCATTATCTTACAACTTACCTTAGTATCGCGCTTAATCTCGGCTCGCTCGAAGTCTCTGGCGTTGGTCTTCTAGCTCTTCTGACATGGCCTATGCCGCTCGGGCTCCTCGGCTATCATGTCTACCTAATATGGGCAGGCATGACGACAAACGAGAGCAGCAAATGGGCCGATTGGAGAGATGATATGGATGATGGTGTGGTATTTCTTGGCTTACGGGAACCGGAGTCCGATTTAGGGCTCTCCCAGCTTGGTAGTGCACAGGGAAATGATTTGGAGTACAGGAATAGTATGAGTTTAAACGAAACATATCATCATGTTACTCCAGTCATTGTTGCGCCAATGGAAGATGAAGTTGTAGAGCCACCCACCACCTGGCCTTTGCAGAGTCGCCATATTCTCGTAAGAACGATGGATGGTCAACCACCGCAGAACTTACCAAAGCATTTGAAAGACGTGGTACAAGAGAAGAGTTGGAAGAGATGCTGGAAATTGGGACAGGTAGAGAACGTTTATGACTTAGGGTTTTGGGACAACTTTGCAGAGGCCATGAAATAGACATAGGAAAGTGCAATTATCCTACAAATGAGGCGCGCTGCTCGATGGATTTTAGTGTGCCATACACTGTTTCTCAAACAACGCCACAAAATCTATCTCGCGCCATTTCGGACTTTCAGATGAATTCCCATTCCTAACCTTCATCTTGGGGTTTCTGCTCATAATTATTCCGTCCTATGGTTATCGATAAGACCCAACCTAATAGAGCCAATCGGATTAAGTTGGGATGCCCAATTGTTATTTTGCCAGTGCACGGATCGTTAACTAAAGACGCCTAAGCCAAATAGATTCGCGGAGTTAGGATAGCGTTTGTCCGCGTATACAATTTTTTTTTGGGATCTAGTATCATTGTCTTATTTTAATATGAAAACTTCTAAACTTTATCTCTTTATGATTTCATTTTACTTTTTTCCTTTTTATCTAAACTATTTCCTATTACTTTACATACATAAATTACTGTAGAGCGAGAAACAAGACCCCAAGCCTTTGCTCGGCCGGAAATGGCGATGATCTCGCTGTAGTTTCTGCGACAGGAATGCGGTCCAGCGGCAACTGTCGTGTCGCACCGCCCCTGTTCCCTTTTAGCTACCTTCCTAATCTGGAAGGTAGGGGACAAGCAGGAGAAAGGCATCTCATCCCTATCATCAGGCTCTTAGGTCGTCAACTCCGCCTGTGAGTGTCTTATATATCTGGGGCGTCTTATGGCACTCTCTGAACCATGTGGTTTCTCATCCTCTACATTTACTCTACTTGATACATTTCCCGGACACAGCGTCAAAAGTAGTATCCTATTTCTCAAAAGACACACTCCCAAAGCAACAACAATTGATTAAGATAATGATGCTTGCTTTATTAGGTATAATATTTGGAAAGGAGCGGCAGCGGCGGAATAACACGATTAATGCTGTCATAGTGTATTGCGACATTGAGGAAGGCGATATATGTGGAGGCCGCAAGCGTTGTGGTGGGTGACGTAAGCGCGCGGTCATCAAGGATGAATTATTGTCACCAGAAGACGAAGCGCTGAAAGTAGCTATGCTGTCAGTGTATATTAAAGATCCAAAGGAGGGGCCTATGGTCTGCTTCATGTGCTTGGGCAACGAGGGTGCACCATTCCACATTCGCATCTACTCGTTCAGTTCGCCTAATGATCTGAGTAAGCATTTCAAGAAAAAGCATTTGAGGAAGGTCAAGGAAGGAGAGGCTCCAAGATGTAGGCTCTGCAACATGTGCCTAGACCATAAGATGCATTTGCAGAATCATGCACTTAGGATTCATGGAACTTTTTCGTGAAGTTGCCTTATTCTTTACCGAGTATTCTAGTATTAGAACATCTATCAATAGTATTGAGTGTGATCTTCAGATGGCCCTTTGGCTAGAACTCCTCGTTGTCCCAGCCTCTGCCCAGCAGCCCATCACAAAGAACCCAAGGATCCTGGTTAAGAGTTTTGATGCAAGGGAGGTAGCATGGACGAACACAGTCAGTTGGAGCATGCGACAAGCAGTAAAGGGGCGCTGCTTCGCCGGCGTTAACGTCCTAAATCCGTATTAGCATCAAAATATCTTTGCCAGAAGGGAATACCTATTGCGGACATATTGGCAAGCAACAAACAAGACAGCCGTTAAGCAGGCGCAAAGACTAGAACACGACGGTGCAGAGATGTTGAGATACACTCACGATCAGAATCGGTTTCCGGGTTTGCACTTTAATTTATTCTTACCACGTAGTCTACTTAACAAGGGGTTTTCCTACTTCGTATTAGTGTATTACAGGGGTTAGGCTTAAATTTACTCATAGCACAGGCCGGTTAAAGTGCAATTTAAGGGTAAAACTAGCAAGCGAATTCTGCACAAATCTAGAAACTTGTCCACGCTTACAGCAGCTTTAGGCTTTAATTCTACCTACTTCCTATAGCTTAGAATGAAATCATCCATCACAATAGCTTATAATTCGCCCTTCAGATACTCCATTGCGATTTAGGAAGTTGTGGAACGCCTCTACCCGTATACAAGATCCTTCGTTGGACTCCAGCTAAGAAGTTATTGCAATACTGGCCTAAGATCTTAAACCTAGTTGTCTGTTACACTAATGGACCTTAATAAGATAGATATGAACATCAAAAAACCCAATTGCTACGACCGATGCATGCTAATAACTACATCCGTCAATGGTTTGAAGGCACTAGCCTCCTTAACTGGTTATAAATACTATATAAAGCGAGAGATGAAACAAAACAGAACACGTGGATAGCTGCCAGAGTTGGGGTTAACCAGCAACGGCATGTTGGGGTAGACTTCTGAGCCAGATGATTAGCATAATGGCCGAATTTCATGGGTGTGATGCTGCAAACGAACATACCTAATCCTTTAATGGCGTATGCGTTGGTCCACTACCTAATCCACAATTGGTCTTGGCTGCAAGCCATGTACGGACTTGTAGGAAGAATATAAAGGAGCTGGTTGTACGGGTGGCGCGATAGAGTCCCATATATCTTTAAAAACCGGACGTTTATAACCCACCAAGTCTCTATAACTGTTAAACGGACAACCAGGTATAAGAACTCTTGTCTATTAAAGAGGGCTTCTAGAGCCTCTATATATACACCAGATAGGTGACAAATAGGTTGCAAAGAGAATAACAACTACGTCATCATTCGGTAATGGAAATAAGTATTTAGATATTCAATGAGACACTTAATAAGACATACAAGACATACAAGGAGACATACGAGGTAAGGAGCAGGGTATTAAGACATAGGGTTCTAGACTTGAAGCCAGTATTAAGATAGTAGTAAGGAAATCCAATCCAGTTTAACATACCCCCCTAGCTGCACAGAGCCTTCTGGGCTGCTATAAAAAGTTATAATATTAATTTAGTGTTGAGTTTTAAGAAATCCCCTATAGAGTTACCTTACCTAAATATCATCCAAATTAAATTAAATTAGATCCTTAATGTTAACAAGGTTTAATTGCTAAACAAACATCTTATGCTTTTAACAAGGCAGAGCCTTTGTTAAGCCGTCTTCTGTTATGTCTGTAGTAGGGACCCATTTAACCTTAATTCTTCCTTTTTTAAACTTCTTTAGCTCTCCCTTAAGGGCCTTAAGCTTCTTCTTATAAGATATCTGCCATCTAAGGCGTCTATTTAGTGGCTTTCTTAATGCAATCTTATAAGCCTTGCTGACTCTACAAGTTATAGATTTAACCATTATCGGTTCTTTTAAAATTGGTCCCGTTACTAACTGTGGAAGGTGCTTAATTACCTCCTCTCCTACATCTGGAATGCATTTAAATTGTGGTTTTTAATTAGTTAAGGGACTTAAGGACTTAGTAGTTATAGTATTTAATTAAGGTTCTGGCGTCAAAATCAGGGTAGGAAGATTGTCCTTTAAGGCTTGCGGGCCTATTACGTCATTATCTTTAGGATTGTGCTCCTCTTAATCAGTCGCTTGATTTTAATTTCCACCAGAATCCACCTATTAACTTCCACTAATATCTACTTAAGTCTCGTCCTTGTCCTTTAATATACTTACCCCCCTAGAATATTCCGCAGAACTGTTCTACTCTAGGGTATTTAGAGCTAAAGACTTCACCACAATGCCTTAGTTGGTGATTTTGCTTATAGGTATCCTCTTTAATATTGCCTTATAAGCTTTATTAACTATATAAGACTTATTTTTAACTGTTATAGGGCCTTTTATAACTGCCCTAGTTAATTCCTTAGGCAGTTGCCTAATTATATTTATTTCTGCATATCTAAGTTGACTGTGCCATAGCCGTCCTTCCACCTTTTGATTTGGTAGAGGCTTTAACAATTGTTTTAATAATTGCTTTAATAGCTTTAATAATTAGTCTAATAGTTAAGTCGCAAATAAGGCTTCTTATAAAGCGCTCGTCTTTGGCTTATTATATTCAATAGTGATCTGACCATAGTGGTAGTCACAGTAGGCGTACGTCTTATTGTCGCCATAGTAAAGAGTGTTCTCTTTATTGCTCTAGTAGACTCCCTTATTATTAAGCTTTTAAAGGTATACTAGGTTAGTGTAAAAGCTTAGTATAAAGGCTGCTCCTAAGAGCTGTATCTATCTCTTCCCTTTTAGGTGGTTAATTGTGACTTTAGCTATACTATAGCCTATAATTTCTTTTATATGCGAGCCCATGTAGATTTGCTTTGACGTAGGTTTAATATTACTAATAAATCTAGCTTAATTGTTGATGATGTGTACAGTGGTTCCTAAGTTAAGAAGAACACTGTCGCGAAGCTTGTAGTCGGAAGCTAGATTATAGGTTCCTTTTTAATAAACCGCAAAGACTGCTTTAGGCTTTTGAGAGCTCTACTAGTTGCCATCCTTTGGCTGTTTGTTGACTTAATTATCCTTATTAGCTTAATTATCCTTTTTGATTTACTTAATACAAGCCTTGATTTCAGGCGTCGTATTGGCAATCTTCTTATCCACCTTCTTCTGAATTTCGTTACTTGGTTTAAACCATAATAGGCAAGGAATTGACTCTATAATATACTAGCATTTATTAAAGTAGTGACGCTTTCCATATAGGCACTCTGGCGGCGGTTACCTTTCCTTCTTTTGCTTATCTGCTAACGATTTAGGCTTTAATTTAGGTAACTTACTTAACTCATCCTTAAAGGTAACTGCAAAGGATCCTTCTTATAAACTCTCGCCTTTCTGAGCAAGTTCCGTACGACGGTGATTTTGGTATATTTTAACCAGTTCAAAGAAGCTAGGAAGCTTCTCCTTCTTCCACTCCATCCTTTTAAGCTGGTTCTTCCAATATTTAGACCAGCTTAGTGTAATCAAATCGACTGCGTACACAAAGTCTCTTACTAAATAGTTACTATTTACCTTAGGTAGATCTAGCTCCTTGCACTTAGTATACACCTTCTCCCACTCCTCCACCTAGACTTCAAAGTTCTGGTTCTAAGGCGCTTTCTTAAGCTTTGCATACTGGGTGGCTACTTAAAGCTTTCTGGTGTTATCAGTCAGAGCAATTCTCTGCTTTAGTGACACCAAGACGTCATAGGTGGTGACGCATTTAAACATATAGATTAGGTAAGTTTGTAAGATTAAGCTTTAGATATGGCTGCGCAACGTATCAAGAGCTAACAGCTGTTTTCTATAGAGCTTCAGGTTGTCCCTATAATCAGCTTTAAGCATACAGAGCTCCTCCTTCTCCTCCTCATCTAGCTCTACAAGCTTCATCTTCCCCCAGCTATTAGCATCCTTGGGTAAGGCTCAAACAGGTTCTTTGAGCTTTGGTAACTTGGTCTCAGGTGTTAATAGGTCGATATACTCCCAGAGACAATTATTATTTGCTTTTAACTTAATAACCTCAATCCATTCGTCCCAATCGTTTGGGCTTATAAGAATAACGGATAATATAATAACGGGTTTGGTTTCTTGTTGAGAATTCATTGTCATAGTTATCTATAATTAAGATAATTAATTAGAATAAAGGCTTTAGAATCAAAGATTATTTAGTAGACAGACCGGGCTTATAACTATTAAACAGACAACCAGGTATAAGAACTCTTGTCTATTAAAGAGGGCCCTAGAGCCTCTATATATACACCAGATAGGTAACAAATAGGTTATAAAGAGAATAACGACTACGTCGTCATTCGGTAATGGAAACAAGTATTTAGATATTCAATAAGACACTCAATAAGACATACAAGACATACAAGGAGACATACGAGGTAAGGAGCGGGGTATTAAGACATAGGGTTCTAGACTTAAAGCCAGTATCAAGATGGTAGTAAGGAAATCCGATCCAGTTCGACAATAACCAATTAAGAATAGGGATTGAGCCTAGGAGACGAGATGCGCAACTGTAATTTTCCTATTTACCACTGGCATCCTACTTCGGTCCAAGGTAGCTTGCCTTTAAATAGCAACGGGAGCGCAAAAGGGGCACAAGAGGAGCGACTCGCTCCATTAAACGTAAATACTTATGCGCATCCAATAGGAGATAAGCTGCGACACAGGGGAGTCGCCAGGATCTCGCCATAGTAATTTAATATATGGTGGATATGCTTGATGAACTAGATCTAAGGATAAAGAATAAATAATTTATTATCTAGTTCTATCTACAACGAATATAGGCTCTTATATAGGCCTATGTCTACGGTGGCAAAGTAATTACTAAGGATACCGACCAAAATGGAAGCAAAGGGAATCTGCTTATATAAGCAGGAAAACGCATATAGAGGACTCTTCTAGAACTATCGTCACACCCCCTAGTACTCCACCAAAACAGAAGCAGATCCTTCCTAAATTAGTGTTGAACTTGTTAATACATAAAAGAAACACCTCATAATCCTCTAAGTGTGCTATAGGTCCTATTTGACCTCTCCCTAAGCTGTAATCGATCGCCTATTAGTACCATCACAAGCTCTCTACATCGTTCATATCCCCCTTTAAAAGTTGTCAGCGTTAGTTAGAATTATTAAATGGCATGCCCTCCAAGGATCTTCTAGCCTATATACAATTTCTTACTTAGGTTTAGTGTCTGGTGTATTAAATTAAATTGAGTCCAATTATATAGCTCTAGAGGTAGTCCCTTAATCATCTTTATCCACTAGTGCTTTAATAGAGCATTTACGAATACGTGGGCGAACGTAGGGTTAAGGTAGATGGCTTTTATAGCCAGCTCCTTCCTTCCCATCCTATGGAGTATAGTATAATTAAGCTATGGCTTTAATCGCGTGCGCGTATTCGCTATATTACGTGTATTAACTCTTCCGCTTATATTGCGAGAGGCTTAGGTTAGCCTAGGCGTGGCCTTCTCCTTAGTGAGAATCTGCTCTAGATCCTCCTGGTAGGTGTCCCTTAGGTAGATATCCCTTAGGTAGATATCCCTTGGGTAGATATCCCTTAGCGGAGTCCCTTCCTGACTTAGATTAGGAAGCTCTTGCTAGTTAAGGCTTGTCCATACATTATTAGTAAAAGGAGGTTAATTGGGTTATAGTGCGATATTATAATCGCCAGAAGCACCCCCTAACTAGAAGTTACCCCCCAATAGTAAGACCCTAGAGACCTTATCCGTTTCTTAAAATCTTCTAATAATGTCTATAACTGGCTTACTGCTTAGTTCGTTGTCAGTAAGTAGAGGTTGTATGGGCTATAGTACAATATCGTGATCGCCAGAAGCACCCCCTGACTAAAAGTCACCCCCTAACTGCGAGGCCCTAAAGACCTCGTCTGCCTCATCTTGTTCCTTTAGTGACCGAGTAGCCTCTTCTTCCTGCAAGGCCTAAGAAGCCTTGTCTTCTTCCTATAAGGCCTAAGCAGCCTCGTCTTCTTCCTGCAGTAATTAAGAAGCCTCTTTCTATAGTGACTGAGAGACCTCTTCCTATAATAACTAAGAGACCTCTTCTATCTCCTATAAGGCCCAAGAGACCTCGTCTTCTTACGGGGCTTAAGAGACCTCTAGTATAGTGTCCTTGGTAGGAATTTCCTTAATAAGGCGCAGTCGTGCGGGATTGTCCAATAGGATAAATAAATTAAGACCGTTGATGTATGGAATATAGGCTACTTCTACCCAATTTTTAATAAAGTTAATTGTATTACGGAGACTGTTTAAAAAGGCTCCCTTCTCTTATAGAACACTGAGCGAGATGATATTCGTAAAGAAGTTAGGACAGTGATATACTTTAGTAAATATAATTATATGGGCTGAGTGGTTAGTTTGGGCGACTATAAGCTTAACTAATCCAACGCCAATGGCCTTTATTAGGCCTCCTCCCGTCTAGATTTAGAGAGGTTTAATTTCCTTATACTACACAAACCTCCTAATGTTGTTGCATATGTGAATATTTAAGCAACTATTAGCCATCTAGGAGTCCTTAATATTCGTTCCTAAAGCTATAGCTACTAGCCCAATAACTTGCGTAGCAAAGATTAATCTAATTACCAAATTAGTAGCTTAAGAGGATTAATTAGATGTCCCCCTAAAGGCCTTATTCATATTTAAGGCTGCTCCGTTTTAATTACCTCCGCTACCAGAGCATTCGCCAGGCCTCCACCAGTTAGGCCTTAGGTGGGTGTGCTTTATCTAGCAGTAGTCCTTACCACCTTAATGTCTTTTCTTGCACCATCCGCACCTGTCTGGGGCATCCTTGGCAGGGCTCCGATTGCCTAATAAGGCACTACGGTTGTTAGGGCGGCTAGCTCCTTAACCTCTACTGTAACCATTGCCATGTCCTTAACTAGGCTCCTAATTAAATAAGGCAAAGCTATTAGCTAAGTCCTTCCGCCAAGCCTTGTCGGTAAGGTCAGCGATTAATTAAAGTAGTGGAATTAAATGGCCGTCGCGAATCTTATCACGTTGGATTTAAGCCTATATAGGGAAATGTTCGTCAACAGCGTTAATAAATTAATAGATAATAATCTTGTTATCTAGGGCAAGCTTTACCTGCTTAACTCCTTAAACCGCTTCTTAATAATGGCTTAAGAAAGTAGTAATTGCTTAGTCCAATTAATAGCGGAGCTTAACAAAAGTCTCCTATACGTTGGCCTTATAGATCAAGCCACGGGCCTTAAACGTCTGCTTAAGGTAATTAATATAATCCTTTGCCGTTTACTTATGCTCTAAGGCAGTAATAATCTTATTATTGATTGTACCAAGAATGACTAAACAGACTTTACCGTTTTTTTTACTGTACTATTTAAACTTCTTCTTGTACTCGTCGGAGAGTGCCTTGTTAGTTAAGCAAATTAAGTTATTAGTATCCGCAATAATTTAAGACCTCTTAAGGATCTTATCTCGCTCTTCCTTATTGGCGTCCTTTAGTACTCAATTGATAGATATTATAGGTTTTTCTTCCTGGAGCTTTAGGTAGACTAGGGCCGCATCTTCCTGAATAATGTGCAGAAGGCCCTTACTATATAGGTACGTGCTAAGCTGCGTCCAATATTAGTGCTAATTTAAACCGTCTTTCTTAAGGCGTTGAATGCCTGGATAGTCTTTACCTATAGCAACGCGTAAATAAATAAATTTAACGCGTAAATAAAATGATTTTTAACGCGTAAACAAACGATTTTAACGCGTAATTTTTGATAATAAGAAATAACTTTGTACGCAGGTATAGTAACCTTTAATACGGCCTGTGGTAAGGCGTTAAATATAGAGCAGTAAGATATAACTTAGCACGGGTATAGTAACCCTTTATACAACCTGTGGTAAGGTGTCAATCTTCTAATGTCGCAGCTTAGTAGCAACGAGTGCTTATAACCTGATGAACTGGATCTGAGGATAAAGAATAAATAATTTATTATCTAGTTCTATCTACGACGAACATAGGCTCTTATATAGGCCTATGTCTACGGTGGCAAAGTGATTGCTAAGGATACCGACCAAAATGGAAGCAAAGGGAATCTGCTTATGTAAGCAGGAAAACGCATGTGGAGGACTCTTCCAGAACCATCGTTAATGCTGATACGCTTAGCCTCTGTGGAGGTACTTATACTTTATTTCTACGCAGAAAACCGGTTCTCTATTAAGGATGTTGTTCCTAAGTTCCACTAAAAATATAATAAAATCCTGTCCTTGCGTGTCTTTTAATAGGAGGGTTTGCTCCTTGCGTGTTATGGCAACTTGGCCCAACTCCATTAAATTCTCCTTTAAGTTTATAAGGTCTGAATTAGGTCCATTCTAAGCGGCTACAGTCAGCCATGGTTATTGCTTTATGTTAGTAGAATTGCCAAATATAACCATAAAACTAGATTCCGCACGGACATCTTTAGCTGGCTGGTTCCAATATAGTATAAAGAATGCTGTAGCTGTAAAGAGCGTGGTCTTCTTGGCGTGGGGAAGATCCCGTTGCCTATCCTAGTGCGATTAAGGTTCAATTACTGGTAGTTTAAAATACTTTAATAGACCGTCCCTTAGGAATGCGAAACCCTCTCCCATCACGAAAGCTCCCTGGTGGCTTTGTTCCAAATTAGCAGATCGAACGGCGTCAATGCGTTTAGCGGTGTAGATTGTTTCCTTAAATGTATTGGATCCTGATATATCCCAGATAGCAAATTTATCTGGCCTTGCTCGAGTGAAAACTCCACCAATATGTTTTCTTAAATATATACCAATCTGTTTATTCCGCTTGGAGTCAACGCCCGGTTGAGAGCAGTTCAGCAACATGATATCCGTATCATCTGGTTCAATGCCCCAGTTAGCCTTGATCCGGAGCCCTTTGTTTGTTATTGTGAACTCCTCGCTAAACCAGGGGTCTTTATTGAATTGAACAAAACAAGAGCTTCTAAATTCGGCGGGAGAGTTTGTAAAAACTCTATGGTATTTCTATCCTGAGAATGTTTTGGCTCGCCAAGCGAACGGACTAAGGTCATTCGTCTCCTTAGAGATCTCTTCCTGAAGCCTAATAAACGCATTCGGGCCTTCTCCGTATACCAATGGCATGTGGACTCTAAATATCCCAAGCAAAGAGTACGCCATGTCCTTGACGCGAGTCGTCTATCTGCTTGCTGCTCAAGACATCTTTTAGGCAATTGGTATATTGGACAGGGAAGAAGTATATTCAAGAATTTCAATATTGATCCCGGTAATATTAGAGAGCTCTTAATGGAGACTACTTTTAGTCCCGTAGAATAACCAATTTCGGTTATAAAATTTAAGAGTTTTGGGGGCGATAAGCTCTTGTAGAGTCCAGCCTCGCTAAAACCATCAGCAATGCTCCAGTCCCCAAACAGATTTAACTTATTCGGCCCCCGCGTATTTATTGGGAACAAGGTTAGAGAGATATGCATAGCAAACCTCCGCCTCAGCGTACTATTTAAACATGGAATTAATAGCCTCAGTTAGTTCCGCGCTACTGGTCTTATTAATGCAACAACTATCTACCCAGAAGTATTGTAGATCATCTTTTTTAGCTTAATTGCCGCAAAATTGTATCTTTCTATAGCCGTTTTTATCCTTTCCTTTGCCAAATTTTAGGTTGTGGAAGATAACTTCCTGGTTATCCGCCTCCCAGGTATACAAAAGGATTGCATATCTAGGAATGTTGTTGCCGCTAAAGTGGGTCAGACTGAGGCCGCCGTCAGCGTTAGCGCTAAGTAGCCGCATACTAAGGGCGGATTTGGAGGTGGAGCGTAAATCGCGAGGAAGATTGAGTTCATTGAAGAATATCATCAGCGAAAGGCTATATTAGTACTGTGTGGGGTTCTGTGTTGATGGAAAACGTTGTCTTATACCAGCATACTAGCATAGACTCGTCAGAAGCATTGTGGCGCAAAGCGTGGCGCAGTAGGCGGACATTACTGTAACGAATGAGAGCTGCTGGAATTGCACTTTAACCGGTCTGCACTACAAGGAAATTCAAGACTAATCCCTGTAAAGTACTAATATAAAGTAGGAAACACCCTTATTAAGAGGACCGTGCAGTAAGAATAAATTAAATTGCAAGAACCGGAAACCGATTGTGCTCGCGAGTGTAGTCGCGGCGGGCGCACGCTTATCTTATAAATCAGACGCTCCGCAAAAGATTTATTCTGGTGACATAGGATAGCGCATAGACCCTCTGCCAACTCCCGCCAACTCCTAGGCCAATCAGAATAGCGCACTAATTTTAACCCCCTGCGCACCCTTGCCACCAGCAAAAACTTCTATAAAGCGTCTGAGAGATTATAGGCGTCGCTTTAGTGGTAACTCATAATTTTAAAAATTAAATTTTGTATATTTCTATGAGCCATGTCCCCACTACGATATTTATATTATATATGTTCCAGGAGCAATTACAGCAACGAGGCACCGCCAGAAGTACAATTAATCTCACATTTATGGACGATGGCCTATACCAGAGACTCAAAAGGTGCACCCCCGAAGAAGAATGGGCACTTGCTTTAGACCATATCCCTATCCAGATACAGCTAGATCTAGATATCAAGGCGCAACTAAACGGCAAAAGATACGCAATAAGGAAGCTTAAGACAGACAGCTTCCTTAATACAGTTAAGCAACAACTCCAAGACTTAGAAGAAATCCACTTAATACCAAACGAGCGAGGCTCACTGGCTACCCCTGAGGAAATCGACCAAAGACTAGAAAGGATTCAGGTAGTAATTAAAAACGGGCTGGAAGAGCACTGCCCGGTCTTAAAGCCGGGCCCCTACGCGCAACACACATGGTCCGCATAATACACGGCTCTTATGGCCAGCTAATAATAAGTAAGAAGGAAATATATAAGTAGCTATAACCCTAAAGATAAGAGACAATATAAAGACATAAGAAACCAGTTAAAGAATACCCTAAAAAAAAGGTAAGGAATAACTAGAGACGGTTTATAAACAAGTATACTTTTAACTTAAGCCTCCTCTATAATAAGGGTCTTTAGGTGTCGGTATCACCCGGGGGGGTACTGCAATTGCAATATAAGGTAACTGGTTCTTAATTCATTTGTGTCTTCTTTTCGCAGAGGATCGTAAGGATCGCGGTGCCTAAATAGGGGGGGGCTAAGGTCGGGCTATCTATCGGGCCGTAGGTAGTTAGGTGACCTACGCTACGCCATATGGCCCCTGCCGCATACGCTTTACGCGTAATGTTATTTACAACCTCTACTCGTATAGACACTGGCGACATTTACAAAAAGAAAGGATGACAGGCTTTATACCAAATCATTAGATAATCCATAGAAAAAGCGTGGGTAGTGGAAAGACTATTAATCCATTTCCCTTGCATGAACTGTGTAATAGAATCAAGATGTTATATAAGGAAAGAAGGTAAGAAAGTATAAAGGGGAAGTATATAGGTTAATAGGTGCTCGGGGCGTAATCGCGGATGTTTCGGGTATTGCGAATATTACGGATATTGCGGATATCGCTGCGGATATTGCGGATATTGCGGATATTGTGAACATTGTGGATATTGTGGTGGAAACAGGTAGGCGCGTATAAGGTGTTACTAAGATGTCCTATAATAGAGCGTAGTTAAAGTCAGAACCAAAGGTGTGGCGGCTTTGGAAGGTATAAGAGTTATAGAGCTATTGTAGATTATAGGGGAAAACAGGTAGTAGTACAGTACCAGCGATAGGGTCGTTTGGGTGGCAGTATAATGCTAGCAACGGGGCCGTATTCGTAGGCGTATTGGCACGAATTCTTGTCTGTCTATAGGCGTATTGGCACGGCAGTTATCTCATTCGTAGTCACAGGCGTTTGTAGGCGCATAGGCCACATAGCCTTTATCTATACGTTCTAACACTAGCAGTTCTCTCTTTGTGCTTATGGCGCTATAGGGAGGTAGCAAGGTATTGGTTTAGCTGCAGGTAGAAGCAGTAGAAGTCGGTTAGCTATAGGCAGAGCAGTAAGGGTCTATTGTAATAGCGGTACGGTGCTAGCAACGGGTTTAGTTCCGTAGGTAGATCGGCACAGAGTCTTATTATAGGGTTAGTTCGTCCTCCTCCTAAGTCTAGTTGCTGGGATATAAGTATAACGGGTATTTAAGGGTAGTGCTGCTGTTGGGTAGCAGTCAGTGCAGCTTACTGGGGTATAGATATAATAGGTAGTTAAGGTGTTATAGGGGTAGGTGTCCACATTCCAGGCGGTGTTATAACTATAGCTGTGGGCTGGGGTATAAGTATAATAGGTAGTTAAGGTGTTGTAGGGGTAGGTGTCTGCGTTCTAGGCGGTGTTATAGCTGTAGCTGTAGCTGTAGCTATAGGCTGAGCTGATTTTAGGCCAATAGTTAAACCGTTAAGAGTATGGTTTAGTCTAGCTCGCAGTGTTCCTATAATGTTTATAGGCGGAGCCGTGACGTTCATGGGCAGAGCTGTGACGTTTGTAGGCGGAGCCGCGACGTTCGTAGGGGGAGCTATAACGTTTATAGAGGGAGCCGTGACGTTCGTAGGCGGAGCCGTGACGTTTGTAGAGGGAGCCGTGACGTTCGTAGGCGAGGGAGGCTCGGCTATAGGGGGGTCATTTAAGACAGCTAGGGTTGGGGTAGATGACGTTAGAGTTAATAAGCGTGATTTAAGGCGACGGTTAATAATATACAAATTAAAGGGTCCTTTATTGTTAATAAATAGCTTAATTTCTGTATTTAACCATTCTGTAGGGTCGTCCTCATGGGCGACATTGTATAGTGCTTATAGTACTAACTTGCTCTTCTTATTAAAGACCCATACTCTATTACATCGGAGCAGTTATTTAAGTCTTTTAATTGCAGACCTATTAGCGTCTTTAAATGTCTATACCTCAAAATTATTAAAGTCCTCTTGGTATAATTCCTATAGGCTTTTATCCTTAAAGTTGCGCTTAATATACTTATTGATTTTGAAGTTAATGTAGTTGGTAAGATCTTCTATGGTGGTTTTATTGGTTAGGGTAATCCCATTGCCCTAGTCCAGACGTTAAATTCCTGTGTTAGATATAATTAACTGGCGTAGATCGTGGTGTAGGTTATAGTATTTATGGCTTACAAAGGCCGTAAAAGGGAAAAGGGCACGCTGGCGTTTGGGCGTGTTATTAACGTGATTTTCAACATAGCAGATCTATAAGGTAGCAGACGGTGTTGGGGTTATAGGTAAGTACTGGGTGCTGCTGACGCTGCTAGGTATACTGGCTCAGTAAAGAGGTTGTACTGGGTATTGGTATGCGTGATGGACGCGAACCGGACGAAGCCTTGGTAGGAGCCAGTTCTTTAAGTTCCTAGGGCCTTGGTAGGAAGGGTTCTCCTTGTCTAGGTGTTGATTTGCGTGATGGACGCGAACCGAACGAAGCCTTGGTAGGAGTCGGTTCTTTAAGTTCCTAGGGCCTTGGTAGGAAGGGTTCTCCTTAGCAAACGCGACACGATTGACGGGCCTTAGTAGGAGCGATCGGGTGTTGTCTCTCTTCGTAATAACACCGGGCTCTGATCTGTGATATCACTGATCAGTGTTGGTATCACCTGGGGGGGTACTGCAATTGCAATATAAGGTAACTGGTTCTTAATTCATTCGTGTCTTTCTTTTCGCAGAGGATCGTAAGGATCGCGGTGCCTAAATAGGGGGGGGCTAAGGTCGGGCTATCTATCGGGCCGTAGGTAGTTAGGTGACCTACGCTACGCCATACGGCCCCTGCCGCATACGCTTTACGCGTAACGTTATTTACAACCTCTACTCGTACAGACATTAGGTTATAGTAAAATAGGTAAAGAATAAGGTAGAACGCCTAGTAGAAGATCTATACCTATTAACCCTATAAAGAACAGGGAATTATAGGCCACTAATAACAATAATAAGAAGGTAAAGATCCTTATAGAAAGGTTCTTCCCCTAACCGGCCCTAGTAGACCTTAGTAATATTATAGGTAAAATACTAGTAACTCGCCTGTGGGTTAATAGCGATATAATAACAAAAGAAATATCTAGAACTATTAGCTGCCTTTTAAATAATATAGTGTTAGGACCTAATAGGATTCTAAATAAGGCCTTAAAGATCTATAGACTATTTATAGCACCCTAGCTTATAGATGTAGCTAGAGTATGCTTTATAATAGGCTACTACGACTTAGAAAATCTATAATAATAGTAGTCTTATAAAAAGAAGGTAAAGTAAACTACTTAATCCTAGGAAGCTACCGCCCTATTGCCCTAGACAATACCTTTAATAAGATCTTAGAAAGGGTTATAGCGGACTATATAGTAGACACAGTAGAGAAATATGCTTTACTACTATAAAGCTAAATAGGGGTAAGAAAGAATTGCTTAACGCTATTAGCACTTACACTGCTTACTACTACTATTAAAACTATATAGGCTAAATAAAGGGACTTTATAGTATTAATACTTAGCCTAAATATTAGCGGCGCCTATAATAATATACCCTCTAAGCGCCTTCTATATATTCTTAGAGTAAAGAGCTTCCTAAAATGAATTATATAATTTATTTAAGGGTTTATAAACTAGAAAGAAATATTACTAGTCTTTAGCAGATACTAGAGCCCCCCTATTATAGTTATAATAGGAATACTATAAGGATTACTTCTTTTGTCTATACTCTTTCTTTTCTTTATAAGTAACTTACTTAATATTTTTTAAAAAAGGGGCAACCTAGGAGATAGGCTTTATTAATAATATAAACCTAATTATATATAGGCTAATAGCTATAGAGAATTATAGGATACTAGAGAAAGCCTATAATACCTATATAGAATAAGCAAGATAATATAGAGTCTAATTCTTACTAGAGAAATACCAGCTAATCCATTTTATAAGAAAATGTAACTAGTCTATAGATCTTTAGTATATAATCTATATCTAAGGCTTTAGGGGTTAACTAGTTTAAGGCCTAAGGGTATTAGGAGTATAGGTAAACAGTAAGCCCTAGTAGAGTATATATACGGTATAAGTGGCCTATAAGGGCTAAGTATAGTACATTGTTATATCTAGGATTATTAATTCTATATAGGGTCTATGCTTTTAAAGGTTACGCCTACTATATATAGCAGTTATCCGGCTAACTATAACGTAGAGATCCAGTATCTGGGCCATTGGAGAAACTAAGAAAGGCCCCCCTAAATTACTCCTTAAACTACTCTAAAAGGTCTAAATAGCCTACCTCTAAAGTATAATAGGCAGGTATAAGCAAACGGCTATAGTACTACTTAAAAAGGAAGCTAACATTCCCTCACTATAACTATATATTAAAGCCGCTATAATATAAAGGGTGTAAAAGGAACGCAACTCTAATATTATAAAGTATATTAAGACACGCCTAAATAAACTATAGAGGGACCCTAGGATGCCCCGTAGGAGAATAAACTAATAACCCTAAAGTAGGGAAGATGTATTAGAAAAATAGGTAGAGAAAGTAGAAGAAGAATAGTGCGGTATTAGGGCCTAGGCCTATATAGAGGAGGAAGGGAGACGTATAAGAGGCTAGTAAAGATAATAGTAAGGGAGAGAAAGGAGCTAAAGTAGAGTATAAAAGAACACTAGGAAACTATCTACTGTAATATAATAATAGTTGGACTAATACTAGAGATATATATATAGGAGTTAAAGGTTTAGAGGCTAACTTAGGTAAAAAAAACCTAAGCCGTAGTATAGTTAATGCTATAGGGGATAAATACCTAAGGGCTTTAAAAAGGCCTAATAAAGGTAGAAAATATAATAGCAATACTTTTAAGGGTAGGAATAATAGGACTAAAAGATTAGCTTTATTAGGTAGGTATCCTAGTAGGTAGCCTAAGGTATAAATATAGCTAGCTAAGATAGACACTAAAATATATAATACTATTATGCCCCCTACGTACTAGCTAAGAAGTAATACTCTTAGCAGCTGGCATAAAGAACTATAATATACTACTCTTAATATAAAAAGGCCTTAAAGCGGCTACCTAGTGGCTTATTAGCTAAAATATACTAAACTAGTTCTAGATTATAAAGGAAATAGTAATAGGGGGTAAAGGGGTGAGTAATAGGTGCCTCCTAATAACTCTATAGTGGTAGAGCAAAGTATATAATACTAGCGCGTCCGTAGGCTTATTACGGCAGTAGTAGTTCCTAAAAAGGTTAAAAAGCAAGGTGGTAGAGCACTATAGGTAACTCGTAAGCGACCTATAAGCGAGTCCTAAAAGGCGGGGAGATGGATTACAGGGTTTTCTTAAACAGAGTTTTCTCCCTATATATATAAGGAGTAGTCCGCGTAGGCCTAACAGGGATCTAAATCGGACGTTAAGTAATAAATAATATATAACGTATTCCACAGGTAACCCGTCCAGAAGGGTGACCCGTTTACCTCCCTACCAAAACGCGACCTACTAACTTATAACCGTGATGCATTAACAACCCAAAGCGCAACTACCTTCTCATGAAGCAAATATTAACCTAGCTATTTTAGCTATTAAACACGACCAAATTGAAAGTGAGCGACGCGCTGCTACTACGTACGATATACCCCGAACTACGCTACGCGACTAACGCGCCGGAAGACTCTTAAAACGCGATTGTGTGCCTAAATTAAAGAAACTCACCAAGCTTGAGGAGCAGGTGATTGTTTAGCATATACTTAACCTAGATAAACGAGGATTTGCGCCTACCTTTAATGCTATACAAGCAATGGCTGATAGACTGCTTGCTAAGTATAACGCTAGCTAGGTTGGTATAAACTGGCCAATAACCTTTGTTAGACGTACCCTAGGGATTAAACCGTATATTAATCGACCGTATAATTGACAGTAAGCGCTCTGTGAGAATTTAGAGATTATTAGTAAGTGGTTTACGCTAATGGAGTATATAAAGGCGAAGTACGGTATTACGGATAATAATAGCTACAACTTTAATAAGACTAGCTTTTAGATGGGGGTTATAATAAGCTAGGTGGTTATTATAGGCTTAGAGAGGCGTAATAGGCTAAAAGCTATATAGCTAGGCAATTGTAAGTGGTCTATGGTAATCTAAGGGATTAATGTAATGGGATGGGCAATTCCACCTTTTATTATTCTTGTGGCTAAGACCTACCTCTTTAGCTGGTATTAGGGTACTGTAACGGGCGCTCCTAAAAGGTACATATTAGATAAGACAGATGAAGGTTTTACTAATGTCCCACTAATGTCCCAGAGGAGACATAGTTAGACAGATAAGGGGTAAAGGGTTTTACTAGTGTTTTAGAAGGATTATATAGGGAGCTAGTTCTCCTCTAGAGAAGAACTAGCGATTAGTCTCTAAATAGAAGAGGTTAGAAAGCATTTGTCCTTTAATACATAAAGCTTATTCTACCTTTAACTTACCTTCTACTTATCTATAACTCTCATTCTATACTGTTAATTAGATAATTATACGTTCTAATTAAACTGGCCTCTTATAATTCTAATCGCTTATAATCCTTTATAGAAGGAACGTACGGCTATTAATTATCAATAATGGGCCATACCTCCTTACCCCCTAAAACGACGCCCTTACCGTAAAAGGCTGGCAGAGTCTCCTTGGAGGAGCGCATCCCCTCTACTTACGAAGGAGTAGATTAAGAAGCTATAGCTAGTCCGTCTAACTTTCCAAGACTCTTAGAAATAATTACCGCTGGGGAGTTATTAGAGCGGTTACTACACGAGACTTTATAAAAAACAAAGGAGTTAGAGATATAATTAAAATAAGTATATTAAGACTACTAAGAACAATTATAAGGACAATTAGGAGAAGTATAAACCCCCTAGACACGAAGTGGACTTAAAGGGGCAACGCTATACTACGTTGTAATATTAGATAAACCTAAATTCCACATCAAGGAACCTAATAAGTATAATAGTAATAGTCTCTAGAACTATAATTGTTTTATCTGTTAATGCAAAACTAAGTTTTAGCTAAATCCAAAATATTACTCTAATAAGTATAATTAGACATTAATTACTTCTACCTTCCTATATGGCATCGTTAAGAGTTTATGGACACGCTATAAGAAGAAACTTACTATACCCCTTAGATTTAGCGAATTTAAGTCCTAGTTAGTTAATTAGGTCTAAGACCCTACTAATTAAGGGATGGATTATAACTAGTAATACTATAATGCTAAATAGTAAGAAGGCCAGAGTGTAGTCTAGTTTATAAACTACTTAGAAGAGCTAGAAGACAATATACCCTACTTGGACCTATAGGACGACGCTATATAACTTTATTAGCTACTTGCTAAGTTATAACCTAAGATTTAATAGGCCATACAGGAGAAGGGCGAAATTCCTACCTCTTAAGAAAAGCTTATCTCTAAAGCCACTTAGATTAAGAATGCTAAAAGAGACTATTTGGGTAAGTAAAAGGAAGGAGACGCTAATAATAAAGAGCGTAGGACTAAACCTTGCTTTAATAATAGGGGAAGATTCCAACCTAACCGCTCTGTGGGGGGATAATGTAAGTAGGCTTCGCAGCCCTAGAGCAACGCTAGTTAACCCCAGAATAATAATAGGCAAAAACCTAATCCAAATAAGTGGAATTAAGAGATATATGTTTGCTATAACTGCGGCAGAAAGGGCTATATTTAGCGCTCCTGCCAGTAAAAAAAGTAAGAGTTAGAATTAGGAAAAGAGAGAGCCTAGTAGACCTTTACTCCCTTACACTAGGCTAGCAAGAGAAGAAGGGAGTAAGCTACTATATGGTTATTCCTATCTCAATTTAAGTTAATAATAAATAGGTAACGTAAGACTGCCTTGTAGATAGCGGCGTAACCATAGGGTTTATTTCTTAATTACTAGTAAAAGAATTGGATTTAGACCTTAGTAGCTTATAGGTGCGCACTATTTAAAGCATTAGAGGCTACTAGATTCCGTGCTATAGGGAATAAACTTTTTCCGTAGCTAGCTAGGACCGTAATAGTCTATGGGACACGCAGAAGATGCGCTTTTACGCCGCAGAAATTAAGGGGTATAACCTTATTTTAGGATACCTATAGCTTTAACAAGTTAATCCAGATATTAATTAGCCTTTAGCCTTATATTAACACTAGAAGTCTTAACCATACATTATAGTTAAAGATTAAAAGACTTTCTTAAACCATATATAAGAGGAAGGGTAGGCGTATACTATATATACCACTCTTAACACCAAGAATAGGGACATCAAGTATTTATTTTTAGATGTCCGGCTATACGTAGTTAAGGAACTAGAGATTCTATAGACTTAGAGGATGTTTCTAATAAAGAGGCTGCACAAACCTTACCTAATCCTATATTAATTAAGTATAAAATAGATATAGGAGACAAGCAACCTCCTTTTGGACCACTGTATAACCTATTAGAAAATGGCCAGCGGTAAATTGCACCCCCTAATTGGTATACGGACACCCCCCAATTGATATGCGGACACCCCCCACTAATTTAGTTTAGTTCCTGCCTGATCAAGTTAGAATATCACGCGCGTTTGACTTGTTTACATCTGCATCGCGAACAATCGTCGCGCGCCCATTCCCAAGACATCACCTCGCATTTGGCTCACCTATCCCTACCTTTATCATGGCTCTCAACCCACCACCCAGCTGGCTCTGCAACTCCTAATCGGGTTGATACATCGACTCGCCGCGAGCCATCAGCATTCAAGCGAAATACTAGATATATTATGCGCGGGCGCGGGCGTGCCCGCGGAGGCAGCTTACAGACATCAAGCAGAGGTGGCAGCACCCAAATCAGTTCGCGCGATGCCTCACAAAGCACTGCATAATCCGATCAATCGACTCAGGAGCAGATGGGTAATATTTTAGGTAATGGGGGTAGTGGTGGAAGTCAAAATACTACTACGGATGACGTACAAGGTGTCGGCGGCAATATTCAACAGGCTTACAGAGGCCTAGGTGACTTGCCCTGTCAGGAGAATTTTGCTAAGGGCTCCTTTGGCGCATTCTAAATCTAATTTGGACTCTACTACTTGTACTATAACTAGAATCAAGACTTGATCGTGGTGTTGCAGTCATAAAAGTTACATTTTAATAATTTGATTTTCATGATGCAGATGTAAACAAGTCAAACGCACGTGATATTCTAACTTGATTAGGCAGGAACTAAACTAAATTAGTGGGGGGTGTCCGCATATTAATTGGGGGGTGTCCGTATACCAATTAGGGGGTATCAATTTACCGCTGGCCTAGAAAATAAGCTGGTAGTATTACGTTAATATATAGTAGACAATTTTTAGAAAGGATAGATTTGGCCTTCTATAAGCCTAGTAGGGGCACTAATTATATTTATACCTAAGAAGGATAGAACCCTGCGTCTCTATATTAACTATTAGGCGCTTAATAGAATTACTATAAAAAATTGCTTATTACTACCCTTAATAGGGGAGGTTATTAACAGACTATTAGGCACGAAGATATTTACAAAATTAGATCTAAAAGATATATACCATTAAATCCGGATTAAAGCTGGCAATAAATAGAAAACGGTGTTCCAAATACAGTACGGCCACTTTAAGTACCTAGTGATGCCATTTGGGCTCACTAACGCACTAGCGACATTTTAGGCCTATATTAATAAGGTATTATCAGGCCTATTAGACACGATATATATAGTCTACCTTAATAATATTATAGTCTACTCTAATAACTACAAAGTATATACGTACTATATATAAATAGTACTAGAAAGACTGTGGGAATATAAGCTCTATATAAACCTAAAAAAATGCACGTTTTATACTATTAGTATTAATTTTCTAGGCTTTATTATTAGTGTCAATAGGGTGTTAATAGAGAAAAGCCAGGTAGACGCTATTAGGGAATAGCCCTACTCCATAATATTTAAAGAAGTGTAGGTTTTCTTAGGCACAGCGAACTTCTACTAAATATTTATTATTTACTATGCGTAAGTGGTATTTCTAGTTACCAATTTGCTAAAAGGATCTAAGAACGGCAAAAAGCTAGGACCCTTTATATTTGGGGAAGCCGCTAAGTAGGCTATAGACTAGTTAAAAGATTTATTTATAACGGCGCCAATCCTAATATACTTCTGTTAGGAGTAATATATATACCTTAAAATAGATACATCCGGCTTCATCCTAGGGGTAATTATATCTTAATTAAAAGATGGAAAATAGTATCCCATAGCGTTTTAGTTAAGAAAAATAACCTCTATAAAATAGCGTTATATAATACATAACTAGGAGCTGCTTATAATAGTTATAGTAATAAAGCACTAGTGATATTATTGTATAAGAAGCAATTATTCTATTAAAGTCCTTATAGACCATAACAACCTATAATACTTTATAACTATAAAGGTGTTAAGTAGTCAATAAGCTAGATAGGCAGAGGCACTATTATAGTATAACTTTAAAATTATATACCGCCTAGGAAAGACAAATCCCGCTAATAGGCTATTAAGATGTCTAGGTTATAAGACTGGGAGAATCTAGGATAGTATAGGGGAAATAATTCCTATATTGCAAAATTTGCTTAAGAAGAAAGAAGAATCTTTCCCTAAAACTATAGAATTTTATAGTAGGATAAAGGTCCTGGCAATATAGCTGCGAAGCACTATAATAATAGAGCTATAGGATATAGTTATGGACTAGGTTATAGACCAAGTAGACATTATAAAGTTGGCGTACCCTAGAATTAGCAAGAATTCTATAGGATGTGCTAGAGGTATTACAGCACCTTTAACTTAACGGCGTATTAGCTGTAAGTTTCTGGATCCAGAGGGGATAGGCAAGATGCCTATCCGCAGTATGGCACACTGCATAACGGTAGAAGAATCTACTGGCACTAATGGTTTAAAACGTCTCGTACCACGCCTTAAGTCTATAATAGTAATAGTAGCGGGCGAAATAGAAGTAAGCGACCTATATAAAACCTTTCCGGATCTTCTTCTTTAAGTATAATAGAGGGACGCCTTTGTTACTAGGGAGAGGTAGAAAGATATAGTAGAGACTAACTTAGCCAGAGTTACTAAGAAGCTGTAGCAGTAGGACTAAAAAGGTCTATTGCGCTTTAAGAGTGCTATATATATCCTAAAGCACTAAACGGTTTAAGATAAAATTCTAAAGGTTTTCTATAACAACCCTCTTAGGGGTTATTATGGTGCTAATAGGACCCTTAAAGCCGTTTAAAGGAAATACTTTTAGGATAAAATATCTAAAGAAGTTAAGGACTATATATTAAGATGTAATATATACTAAAGGGTATAGATATCTAGGCATCGCCTATATAGCAAGTTATTAGTAGTAGTAACTCTTTGATTAACGTCTGATACGGATCCTACTAGCCCACGCAGACTACTCCGCACAGGGGGGAAAACTTATGTATTTACAGGAAGAAAACCCCTGTAGTTAGGGGAGGAAAAACCCTATGAGCAGCCTCAGTAGGATAAAAAACCCCGATTTGCCATATTTGCACGTAGCTGCGGCCCTGTGGGCCTACAGCACGTCCTCCTCCTTAGATGTTTTGAACTCCTTAGGAACTACTGCTTCCTTCTCTAGCTTATCTAAAGCTAGGGTTTACTACGTCCTAGCTAGGCCTTGCTAATTAATCGCTATATATTTATTACTGCCTCTCCCATATCTTAACCATCCCCTATATGCTATCTCTTGTTAACTATTGCTATATACGCCTT
>Ga0307507_10002218_pt1 | contig 41525 bp, 9 predicted proteins | sample 7_EM_MG_FD_207223 | JGI IMG/M metagenome (GOLD analysis project Ga0307507, IMG submission 207223) | Populus trichocarpa ectomycorrhiza microbial communities from riparian zone in the Pacific Northwest, United States - 7_EM | ecosystem: Host-associated > Plants > Roots > Unclassified | place... | reverse complement strand
TTAGAACTTTATCTTAGCTAAAATGCATAAATAAGTACATAGATAAATAAAGTGGCCCTTGAAATATAATCGATTACCTTTTAAAGTGGTTGACTAGTTAACTGGTAGAGATATATTACTCTTTAGTAGCGTCGTGTTCGACTGCTGAGTTGATACTCATACATTTTCGCACCAAAGGCCCTCAGACGGCAACGAGACAGCATTGTTAAGTAATCCTAACTAACCCTAATTCTATTACACTAGCAACGGTCTAGTACGTATGTATATATGTATGTATATTCTATTATAGCCATGCACCATCTAGGGTATGGGCCGTTACAGAGCGCTAACTAAATACTTCCTGCCATTAACATGCTTGCTCCAGTTCAGAAGCCAACTATAAGAACTATATATCTATTACCTAACACTATGCTCAACCAAGGAAAAAATAAAGGAAAGTAATGTGTTACTATTAAAGAAAGTCAGAGTTTAGAGGCAAGCCTAAGTAAGTAGTTTTCGACGCCTTGTGTCCGTAGGGCTATTCCAGCGTTGTGCGCTTCTTGATCGGCGACGCACCAGTGGAGGCACGTATAGAGGAGGCTCGCGGTGTATTCGGTTAGATAATTGGAGGAATTCTTAAGAGTTTTCACTCGTTAACGTTGGCTTCTATACTCTCTATATCTTGTACACTTAGGTGTAGGCGTCCGGTCTCCTTTATAAATTTAATTGTAGCTTTAACTACGCTAATATCTGGCTTCTAGCGCTTAATTAGGCCGTTAATATTCCTGCCTCCTTCTTATCTGCGTGAGTAGCCTCCTAATGTATATAATAGGTCCCTAAATCGATCTCTATGTTGCTCTTTTAGTTTAAACCTCTGCTGTGTCCACCTCCTATAAGAAAAGAGGAAGTGCTGTATTAATTCTATAAGCCTGTAGTCACATAACGCCGTCTCTAATGCATTAATTTTGTGGAGATATTCCTTTAGAAATAACTTGCCGGTCCATAGCTGCGCAAGGATGGCAGCTTTAGAGCTGATTAGCTACTGGTATAATCCTACAGCCTTTTTAAGGTAGAGTGCTGTATTAATCTTCCTTATAAACTTACCCATATTAGATCTTCCTAATAAAAGTGGTCCTGTTGTTATCTCGGCTCTTTTTAAGGCTTGCGTTATAAGGTACCATAGGAGGCCGTCTCTCTGCGGTAGCTCCTCGCTCTCCAGTCTCGTCGCTACTTTGGTAAGCTTGTTGGCCTTTTTATTTCCTATAAATCCCAAGTGGCCTGGAATCTAGTATAGCGTGACATTGTTTAGCTAGAGTTTCTTTAAGATCTCTATAACTATTTCCTAGCAGGCTCTAGCCCTCTAGCTCTATACTAACAGCAACGCTAATTATAAGTCGGAGAATATTCTTATACTAGAAGCAGGTATTGGAAAACCTACTTAGTTAATAGCCGTGTATATAGGGTCCCACGGCTAGTTAGCTACCTTGCTAATTGCTAGAAGCTCTGTTAGGTAGGCGTTGGCCTACTTAGAGCCCGCCACCGTTTTTAAAAGCGTTGCTTTAGATAGCGTAGTATATACGCTAACTCCTGCCCTGCTATTATATACTAATATATTAACGTATATGTCAACCTGCCCTGGCTTATAGTCTTTAATAATAGCTTAAGCATGCTCTTTGTCCTTATATATTACCACATTGGGCTTGGCTACCCATGGCGGGTATATATATAGTTTAATCTCTAGCACCCTATTTACCTAGACATCCTCGCACATCTCTACTGTCCTCTAGAGCGGTAACTGGTGCTATCTATAGAGCCTCTGTCTTTAAATTATCTAATAAGGATGTGATTTGCCTAGTTTATAGATTAATACCCAGAACGCAATAGCCTGGTTACGTAGCCTTTACTTAAGAGGGAGCAAGCCTGCTTCTACCTCTGCTATTGGTAGAGTGACAGTGCGGAACCCCCTAATAATAGCTTATGCCGTAATCCTCTGCGCCTGCTGGAGGAGCTGCTTTAACTCTTATATCGCAAGCGGGTACTATATCGGCGACGCGTAGTCTACTACTAATAGGACCAAGCTCTTGGCTAGCTGCTTAACGCTCTTAGACTACAGACCCTTTAATCTACGCAACGCTAGCGCCACCTTAGTGGCCTTGCCTGCCTTATCTGCTAGGTATGCCTTAAACCATAGCTCCTTATTAAGAATTACCCTAAGGATTTTAACTTCCTGTTTTGGGGGGATTTCTTTTCCTTTAAATTGGAGCGGCGTGGTAGCATCCCTACCCGCTTCTTTATATCTGGTAAGGTGGATAAATGACGTTTTCTTTGCTTTAAATTAAGCTCTACTGGTCCTCTCCCATTTTTTAAGCATTAGTATAATCTCGCCCTAGATAATCTGTGTGTTTTTCTCTACTATAGGGCCTATAACCCATGCCGAGTAGTCGTTAATAAAGGCCATGGAGCTGCTATTTCTGGGTGCGCTTTACACAAGATCCGCGTTAAAGAATAGAAAGAGTATTAGGGCTAGTACTAATCCCTGCGGAAGACCCACCTATAGGAGCGCCTATACCTCTAATGTGTATCCGTTGACTAGGATATAGGCTTAACGGTTTATATAGAAGTCCTATACCTATTATATAATCATCTGAGGTATCTAACGCTGCTATAATCTCCTAATTTCCGGCTCTATAGCTACATTATTGTATGCACCCTTAACATTAAATAATACTAGGGACAGCGTCTTCTTTTCTTTCCACGCTCTAAATACGTCCTCGCAGAGATATAATAGCGTATGTATTGTTGACCTTTGCTTCCTAGCTCCAAAATATATCTTAGGTAGTAGGCTGTATTCCTCTACTAGGTATGCTATCCTCTCCGCCACTAGCGATTTAAGTGCTTTTCCCAGCGTTAGGAGGAGGGAGATTAGCCTATAGTTGTTTGCTACTATATAGTCCCCCCGCTTTAGCTTCTGCAGCAGCACGATCTTTACTACCTTCTATTCCTGTAGTACTTTCCCTGTCTTAAGTAATTTGGTAAAGAGAGTGGTGATCTCACCGCTTAGTATAGGCTATAACTCTTGCTATACCCTGGCTGGTAGGCCGTCCCTTCTAGGAGCCTTGTCTGGGCTAGCCCTAAACACAGCTGCCTTAACCTTGTGTTTGGCGATGGGCTCCTATAGCAATTGGTTATAGCTAGCTATAGCGTCCTCCTCTTATTTGCACGGCAGCGGGACCAGAAAGAATACCTAGAGTAGTTCTCTTGTAATATTATGGTTCTCTATAATAACCTCTCCCTGTCCTCCAGCCTTCTTAATTAGCGGTATTCTAGCAAATGTGGATATAGCCTGCGGATTAAGGTATTTCAACGCTTTCTATATATTGTCACTATTACCGAGGAATTTGTCCTAGTGGAGCTTCCTATATTACTAAATAGTTCTATAGAAGAGCTTCTTCGCTCTTGCTATGATATTATATAGTTTAGGGTCGTCCCTTCCTTATCTCTATATTGCACTATTCTTATTCCTCTAGTATATGTATAACTTCCTTAGCGTTGTAAGGTCTTCGTTCCACTATCTTTTTATATACGGTAATAGCTTGGCCCGCTAGCAGTGTGCTTTAAGGGCTTTGTTAACCTACCTATTAAGGCAGTCAACTATTTTGTCTATATCTTCTATAGGGAATCCTATCTCTTTCTATTACTCTATGTCTTCTTAAATCTTGTCCTAGTTTGCATTTTTAATAAATAGCCTCTCCTAGCTCTTCTATGTGTCTATATTAACCCAGAAGCTAATATGGATAGCTCTATAGTCTAACCCGTACTTATATTCCCAGATAGCGCACTTTGCTAATTTACTCGCTAGGCCTAGGGTTATAAGTATAAGGTTAATTATTAATGTTCGCCCCACGTCGCTCTTAAATATAAGTACTCCTACTGGAAGTAGGCTCTGGAGTAACCGGTCTGCTATAAAGTTAATAATTAGCGCGCTTTCTTCCTGCGTTAATATGGTACTAATATAACTTCCTCCCTATAGCGGATTATGCCGATTAAAGTCGCCTGTAATTACCACCTCGGTGTATAGGTCGCGCAATAGTTCACCCTAGATTAGACTATTAATTATCTCTAGCCTACTAGAGAGCTTCTCTAGGTTCTCTTCCTTAGTTCTCCTCGAATATCTATCTAGAATATATACTAACATAATTATAAGTCTCCTTTAGCCGACGTGCGCTACTACTACTGTAATATCTGCTAAATCTACCTGCAGCTGTGTAGCTGCCAGCTCTCTAGATGCCTAGATACATAACCTAACTAAGAAATACCGCTGCTGCCTACCTATTAGGACAAACCTTATCTACTAGGAGTTTAAGCTGGCCAGCACCACTTCCCTATTTAAGAGAAAGTAGTAAGGCTCCTAGTCTAGAATAAAGTGGAAGTCCGCCAGCGCTTTATTGTTGTGTAGCGTATGCTGCGCTTCCCTGCACTTCTTTATGTTTGCCTAGAGGATCCGAAGTTCTCTATTTATAACGCTGTTGTGCGAGAATCCTATCCATTTCTTTCCTATATACTGGGCATTTACGGTATAAGGCTTAGTAAGGACCCTAACAGTTTACGCAATATAGATTAACCGTCTTATACTAGAGATGGCCTTCCCGCCTATATATTTTGCATATATTAGGTCGCGTGTAGTCTTTAGCCCTATGTCCAAACCTTCTATATTTATAGCATGCTATGGGGGTGCGTCGTTCCTTAAATAGCGATATAATAATTGCACCTCCCCTAAATAATACGTTGTTTGATGTAAGTAGCTTCTCTACATCCTCTTTTATTGCTACTTTGATAATTACTGACGCATACTAGCCGCGCGGCCTTAGTTGTCCGAGCTATCTTATTATATATACCTCTACCCCATTCTCTACCCCAAAGTGCTCTATGGCTGACTTACTTACTTTTCCGCTGTTAATGTCTATTACTAAAGGTACTTTAACCCAGTTTGCCTTGACCGTATACCACTTAGGTCCAACAAGCCTCGCCCTAGGGATATGCGGTTTAAGCTATTAGGCAGTTATCTGCCTAAACGTAGCTTCTTTATCTTTTTCCACTAAGAATCTAATAATGCTCGCGCTGTCTCTTGTTCGCTATACGCGGAAGTCCTTAAGTATAGCTCCCGTAAGCCTATTAACATCCTTTATGCCTTATACAATAGTTTGCTTTACTACTTTAGTAGTAGCTACCTTTTCTATTATCTTCTTACCTGCTCGGCTAATATCTATTACCAGCTGCCGATTGGGTTCTTTAGAGTTCCTAGTGTTTATTATTTATGGCTAAGTTACCTCTGCCCCTGCTATACTTCCACTGGCCGCTACTGACGCCCATAATTATGTTGGAGCTAAGGGAGTGTTTGGTTGCGCTCACAAGGACTAGATAGCCTTTTAGAGTTTAGCGTTTTGCTTTTTAAGGCTTTGCTATTCTAATTTAATGTCTACTAAGTCGATTCTAATGCTCTTAATAATACTATTTTAGTTTATAATAATATTGCTCTACTATGCTATAGTTTCTTTAAGGCTTTTAATAAGTTGACAAAATTTATTATAATTAATACCTCCTCCTTTACGTTTGGGTAAGGTAGAGGCTCTTACTGTAGGGAATAGGGGCAGTATATGCTGTGTAGCTTGTAGTCTGGTTTGTAGTATGGTTGTCTGCTGTTTAAACTATGCTGATATTTGGGATCGTGTCCTTAGCGACTGCTGGGCCTCTTGTACCTTCGCGCTCGGTTTCTTTGTACGTCTTGGTGGAGCTGCTGGCGGTTCCAGAGGTGGTGTTGCTGATACGCGTTCAGGGGTCGAAGCAGCCATTGGGGCTCCGGGGCTTCGTTCGGTGGGCCGCAGGGGCCGCCTTGTAGCGGGAACTAGCTAAACGAAAGACCAGGATTCGATTAAAAGAATGTCCGAGATGAATATCCTCCTCTTTTTTAGCAGGATGATCGTAGACCTGGTATTTCTTTTTAACGGTCTAGTACAAGGGGGTAACCTGAGCGGGCCAACCGCCCTCCCTGCAAGCGTCTCTGCTAGTGCTTACAATTGCCACATCGCCACATAAAACAGTGCTTATTCAGTATTGTATTAATATTTTATTGGCCCTCCATCTACAGCAATTATAGCAAGGCAGCGCTCCCTCATATTGCCTATCCCTTGCATTGATAAACGCGTCCTTAGAGCTGTGCTCCGTGCGCACCAATCAGGAAGCTGCATATGCAGGCGGTCAATCGTTCTGCCAGAAAACCAAGGCCTCGTAGATAAGGCTATCCCTTCTCTTCGTCAGCGAAAAAACAGGCCGATTTAGGGCACGGGCCAGAACGCCATACTCATGAAAATTAAAACAAACAACACCGTCTTCAAACTACTACAACTCCACCAAGTACTACACCAAGCGGCTGCATGATTGTAGAAGGGCATAAGGGCACATAACGCAGTATTGAGCTTATTAAGTGTTGAATTGTATATAGAAATCAATGTATTGTGTTGTGTTTTGGTATTGTGTGGCACGTGCCCTAAATCGGCCTGTTTTTTCGCTGACCTTGCACCGACAACTGCGTCCTTAGAGATGTGGCCCGTGCGCACCAATCAATGAGGCGCATACACGGGCGGTAAGTTATTCTGCCGCATCACCAAAGTTCTCAATTGAAGTCACGAACATATTAATATTTTGGCGTATATTGCATATAGAGCTTTATTCTTTGGAGTTGAGTCGATCTATATGCTCCTGCCAGCAGGGACCCGTCCTGCAGAGCGGTATACGACAGAGTCTACACCCAAATTTAGTTCTTGGAGCCCTCTGGAGTCTCTTCCACGTATCACTATTGCGAGGCTTCTTCGTAGTATTTGGTGATAATTCGCATAGAGGCTTCCTACGACCAGTCCTCTTTATTTAAGTCTTCCTTCCTGCTTGTAGGCAAGCTACACAAGCTACCTCCTTCTTATTAATCTTCTCTGGTTTATATCCGTGCTCCACCACTAGGCACCATTGTATTTGGGCCATAGAGACTCTTAACTTATTATATGCAGGAAGGCGGACAGAGTTCTTAAAGAGAGAGGTAACGAGAGCTTCGCAGAAGGCTTTGTGGCCGGCGTGATGCACCCAACCACGCGTGCATTTAGAGGATAATTTGTAGGCATTGGTAACGGTTATATTAAGGAGGAAGTGGAATAGAGGCTTTTAGGTGCGGTAGTGAATCTTAAGTAAGGTATAATACGACGTTATTTAATCAGCAGTATTAACGCCTTTTATAAAGCGATTATACATATTAATAAACTCCAGTATAGGTAACCACTTTCTAGCTAAGTTGCTAAACACCTTCTGAGTCTTCTAGGCGCTGGTAGAGGTAGCAGTAGGTTATCGTCGCTTATATTTAATAAAGCTTAAGCCTGCGATGTATAACATTATTAACCGTAGAGCCTTAATGTTGAATTGGAGTATAAACCGTTGCTAATAGTACTTATAAATAGGACCATATTGGCATCCTTCCAAGCGAACTCTATAACTATTCCGTCTTCTAAAAGCCTTGTATATAATATACCCTATTTAATCTGGCTCTGGTATATTAATTTAAGGTCGGTAAGCTATCGGTTAATTTGCTTAATTAGTAATTGATTATACGCCTTTTTTTTATTCCCTTTAACCTTATCTAGCCCCTCCCGCTTTATTTTGGTTGTTTATATGGTTCCCACACCTCTAATTCTAAGCTTCTAAAGTTGCTAAAGTAGTTTAATAGAGGTAAAGAGGTTATCCAGCCAAATGGTGTGCATATTTGGCTAGTAGAGATGTTGGCCCGTCTAAGGATCTTCCTAAGTTAAAAAATCTATTACTACTGCCTATGTCTTTAAAAAGCCTTCCTCCTCTACCTAGTACTTATCTAAATCCACCAGGCCTTTATTATCACCTTTTGCATAAAATATTTAATTAAGGACGTAGCCCTGGTTACCCAATATCTAGGTTTTAAAGCCTTTGGGGGTTGGCTTAGTAGGTATATTAACAATTTCAAAGGAACGGCCGGTAAAGCGTTTAATCGTCTTATTAATGGTAAGGTGTATTCCGGGCTTATAGTACCTTATTAAGGTAAGGCAGAGCTCCTTACTAAGTTCCTTAATCCTCTTAAATATACTCTAGAAGGGCTTATTGTCTTTAGCTCTTAGCTTAGTGCAGTAGAAATAACAACCAAGTTGCTGCTATTAATTTGCTCCAATGTAGTTCTAAATAATATACATTGTTCTATGGCTAAAGTCCTTATACCAATAGTCCTTAATGCTACTTTCTATGTGTAAACCTATATAAATTAGCACTGCTAAATATGCATATAGCTTCTACCTTAATGTAGGCTTCCACCTATAGGGGAAGTCCTTGTCTTTAGGAGGTGGGTAAAGCTCTATATTCTTATTTGTATATTCTACAAGTTAATTAATTAATTTATCCAGCTAAAATAGCTTAAATATCTGCCAAGGATCCTTATTATTAATATAACTTGGAAGATTTAGCTTGCTATATTTGTTCTTATTATATATAGGGAGGGGCTTAAAAGGAAGAAGTGGTGTAGGCTCTAGCGGTGGTTTTTTACGACCCAATTTTTGGAAACAGTATTGTTTGTACCAACTTAATGGTACAATTGAGTCGTATCCAGGGGCACGAAATACGTATAGTATTGTATGCTCGTTTGGATGGTGGTGACTGTCGATTCTATTGAGGTTGACTACGTAGTCTATATACTGACGCGCCTCCCCCTGATTAGTCAGCACGCAAGTGGTTAGTGCACCGAACGCGTAAGTACGCGTTCGTACACCAGGTGCTGTAATTATACAAGTATATTGGGTAGGCTGCACAAGATCTATATCATTGGATTTATAGTTGCGCACTATCTTAGTGGTGTATTTAATTAATAAAGTTATCTATTTACTACTTGACACAAGGATGTTAATATTCAGACTTATAGAGGATAGGCTGGATAGGCCTCTTAGATAATAGACCTATTAGCTAATAGTATCCGGAGACTATCCGGATAGTCTTTAGATAGTCTTAGCAAAATCCCCCTAATATGCTTATACTTATAATACACCCCCCAATATTAAATAAATAAATTTTCTATTAGTATAGATTTGTAGAGCTTGCAAAGCGCTTTAAAATGGTACCACTTTTATTTAAATATCCTAAGGATAAGTAATATTATATAGATGTAAAGCTCTGTGGAATAAGGGCTTAGGGGGAGCTATGCACAAAGCTCTACTAAAAGCTCTGCATAAAGCTTTGCAAAAGCTCTACACGAAGCTTGGTAAAAGCTCTATACAAAGCTCTACATAAAGCTCTATACAAAGCTCTATATAAAGCTCTACAAAGGCTCTTGTTACGGGACACCTCCATAACACCTTACACACGTCCACCTGTTTCCACCGACATAGCAAGAAGAAACTGACCGCGAGACAGCAACCCGATGGCAATTTGCTAGCAGTCTATAGCAATCTAACGGTAATCTACCGCATTCTGCCATATTCTGCTAGGACTGCTCCTTAAATCCTATTCTACTTTGTGTATATATTAACTAAGCAACTAAACTAATAATATATACCCTTTTTTCCCGTTTCCTTATCTTCTCTCCTTATATAACATCTTAACCTTATTATACAGTTTATATATATAACTTAATAATATCTACTTCGCCATATATTATTACTACTTATACTTACTCTATAACACTACGTTGCGTTAAAACCTTAAAAACCTATAGTTTGCCCTGCCCTATTTAAAATGCAGAACAACCTTAAAACCCCTATAATAGCCGCTAATATTATATCTATACTTTAAGAATAATTAGCAGATATATAAAAGTCCTTTATAGACACCCTTGCATAAAACTAAGCTACTATAGCTTAATAGTAAGCTAAATAAAAAGCACGGTACTAAAAAATAATTAAGGCCCTCTAAGAAGAAATCCGCACCCTTAAGACGCCTATTACGGACGCTTTAAGTACGATGTTACGACTACTTAGGGAAGAGTCGCAGGAAGCTAGTTGGTTAATACAGGCACGGTCCAAAATGGATCTAGTGGAACTATATAACAAGGAATGGTAAGCGAGTCACATAATATTATACGTAGTGTACGGAGTATACGCAGTATACATCCACGTATAATACGTATAACACATACCTCACGTATAAGAGAGGATTTTATAGGAGTATGGTTGTGTATTTAAAGGACCTTAGTCCCTACCATAGATAGTTCTCTCCTTATAGTAAATCTCAGAATACAATTGGAGTTAATCTATTAGGCAACTACTCCACTAGTTATTATTACGTTGTTAATTTATTCTTACCTATATACCCAGCCTAATAATAGGACCTACCGTAGTTCCTGCTATAAGGTTCTGTCACACATTCACTACTAAGGTTACGGTATTAAATAAGATCGAACAACATGCCACCCAAAGCACTAGTTACAACGGCGTTAACAACAGCCATAACCTTAGGACCAGGAAACACCAGTATAGCAGATACGGATTCTTAAGTGGTTATATAAGGTTAGTTACAGGAAATAGTTAATCACTTACAAGACAATAATAGGATACTTAAAAAACGCATTAATGGAATTAAAGCAGCAAAAATTAAACTACCTTTAATCAAACGGTTCTTAGGAGAGAAGTCGAAGCTTAAGGGGTTTCTTACACAGATGCACTTTAAGGCAATATAGGAAGGAGCGAAGTTAGCAATATTATTAGATTAAGTAGCCTATACAGGATTGTTCCTAATAGGGAGGGCACTTAAGTAGTTTAAACCGTATCTCACGGAGATATAGGCTAATGGCATAACAACTACTAACCAGGACGTACGGTATATATTTACTAGTTAGAATAGGTTTGTAGAACAACTAACGCAGATATTTAGAGACCCGGAGGCCACAACCACAGCGAAACAAAAGCTTTAGAACTTAGTATAACGCACTTTAGCAATTAAGTATACAATACAGTTTTAAACACTAGCTATATAGGTTAAGTGGAATAACAGGGCGTTTATGGCATAGTATAAACAAGAACTTAAGGCTAAAGTCCAGAACGTAATTATCCTAATAGAAAATGCGGATACTCTAAGGGAGTTAATAAACCAGTTAATAAAGATTAATAATAGGATCTATTAAAGGGAACAAGCCAAGAGAGGGCAAGATAGAGTTCTATAGTTATATAAGGCGCAGAGTACGCAACAACAGACACAGAGTTAAAAACTATAGAATAGCGCAGAGCTAATAGACCTAAGCAGTACTAAAGAAACCTAAAGGTGGGAAAGAAAACTATAGAAACCCAGAGGTTAAGGATTTAGTAATTAAAGGACCCAAGAGCAGAGGCTAAACTAGGGATCTTAGCAGCAGAAGACATTTAGGCAGACTCCATAGCAAGAAAAATAGTTTAAAGATAGGGCTTATATAAATTGCAGAAAACAAGGTCATTTTGCCAGAGACTGCAGAGGTGGTTAGAGTAACTATATAGTAAAGGGAACTAGGCCAGCAGATGGCACATACATATAAAGGGACGACGGTGCACTATAAGGAATAAAAGAGTGTTCAGTTAATAGTTTTGCGTATTATTACAATAACGCATGCTAAATTTATAAGGACGCTAAGTATGGCGCAAGCTATTAGCTATAGGAGCTATTATTATTTAAGTTTAGAGGAACCAATAAACCAGCTCGTAGATTAGACATTGAAGACGATAAATTTAACACAGGCAAAGCATTTACTAATAATAAGGCAATAAAGGCAGCTTATTAGGAGTATGCAGACCTCAAAGAAGTTAAAACAGAAGCAGAAACTAAGACCATTATAGAACAGGGTTTAGTAACGGATGTTATAATACCATTAGATACGATTTCCATCGCTTTATAAAATAATAGGAGCAACGTTTAGAAGAAACTAAGTAAGTAGACAACTACTAGTGCTAGCTTATTACTTAATAAAGGCAAAAGGCTACAGGCTTAAGATTCTTAAGAAGAGATAAGAGAAGCTTAAGATTTTTAAAATAAGATAAGACACACCTAAGGACCTATAACAGACGAAAACCGATAGGAAAGAGTAGCGACTCAGTTTATAAACAAACAAATAAGTATAGGACGCAAGTTTAAGAACTACAAGTTTAGAGAACAAATAAAAACGTCAGCAATCCTAAATAAATGTAGTATTTAGCCTAAAGATCGAATAGTTAATACCAGGATTAAAAAGTAAGACGACTATAAAGATTTAGCTGCAAGACGCAGAAAACAAGAAACTATAGATAAGTTTAAAACAAGAATTATCGCATAGCAAGAGTAAAAGTTAGATAAGAGGTTAGCTATGCCAGGTTATATAAGGGACAGAGCACCTATACAAAGAGTTACTAATAGGCTAAATATAGGGACACCTAGGGCAAAATGGTTAGATAAACTAGAATAAGAAGAAGATCTAGATATCCTAACTAGATTTAAAAAAAGATATACCAAAAGATATTACAATATAGCAATAACAAGGTACTTTCTAATAGATAAACCATACACACTAAACCAGTTATACGGAAAGTGGTATAGGCAACGACACAACGACAAATAGGAAGACTTTTATATATAGCTAGATAAAAAAAGTTGTCTAAAACCAACCCATTACAGAGAAACGCATGAGTTATATTAAGGGAGTATTAATTATAACGTTAAGGAACCTAGAAGAAGGATCTAAGAACTAGAGAAGCGAGCGATAAATCTTAATACCCACAGTAGAGATACCAGTGGTTAGGTCGACTAGGTATAGGTTTAAACTTAAGGATAAAGATAAACTAAGAATTAACCTAAAACATATAGCGCATTATACACTATTATAGATAGCTTGTGTGGATAATATGTGCAATATACATAGAGCACTAAAAGACAAGAACCGGAAGTACCCAGCAAGAATATATTAGGCACTAGAGGAAAAGCGGTTTAGGAATACTAAGTATATATATAGATAGCACCTAGTAGAAGTACAAGGTTAAGGGGACTTAATACTTTAACTAGGAAGATTTCTTACAAAAAATTGCCTAGACGAATAATAGTAGTAGGAGTACCCAGAGAATACTTGTCTATAGCACATAGAGAAAAAGAAACGAACTAAGTATTAGCCTAAGTTAAACTAAGTATAGGCAGGATCTAGTAGCCAACAGTTAGAAAAAGGGGAGGTATATAAAACCAAAGGGAACTAGTATTAGAGCCTTAGACCCTTAAAGGAATTTAAGGTTAACACCTAAATTTACAAGCTAAATAGCAAGATTAGCAGTTTAAAGCATTAGTAGACAGTAGAGTAACTAGGAACCACATATTACCAAAAGCAGTAGAAAGAATAGGGTTACTATATAGACAAAAGGAACACCTATATCCACTTATAACAATTTCCGGAGATCAGATAGCCTATAGAGGAGGTATTATTAATCTCAAAATAGAACCTATTTAGTTAACTATTAAAGGAAGACCAGTTAGAATATCTTTCGATATCCTACTATTAGGATAGGACGAGGCGATATTAGGAATGCCTTAGTTATAGGAGTATAATCTAAAAATCGATTAGGTTACAGGTTAGGTTAATATTAAGGATACTTAATAGCGCAAAATACGACAGCAAACTAAGTTGGTATAGTACCAAGTCGGAGCGACATATAAAGAGACTAAGCAAGGCTTAAGTTATGTACCAAAGAAATACCACAAGTATGGTAAAAAGTTATGGTTACTAGAAAGTAAAAAGCTGTTAAAGCATGCAGCATAGGACTATAAGATAGAATTAGAAGAAGGAATAAGTCCAAAGTTCTTTCTAATCTATAAGCTTACTAAAACGGAGTTAGTAGCGCTTAAGGAGTTTATCTAGGAGAACTTACGTAAGGGATACATCAAACCGTTATAGTTATTAGTAGGATATCTAGTACTATTCATCCTAAAGAAAAACGGAAAACTTAGGATGTGTATAAACTATAGACAGTTAAACAGCATTACTAGGAAGGATAGATATCCTTTACTCTTAATTAGCGAAATCCAAGACAGGATAGGCAACGTAAAGATCTTTACGAAGATAGATCTAAGATGGGCGTACTATTAGATTAGGATTAAGAAAGGCAACAAATAGAAGGCAGCCTTTAGGTTAAAGGAAGAACTATATAAATCATTAGTTATGCAATTCGGGCTTATAAACGCACTAGTAACATTCTAGAAGCGAATTAATAGTATATTAGGAGAACACCTAGATAAGTTTATTATGGCATACCTTAATAACATTATTATCTACTTAGAGAATAAGGAAGAACATAGAGAACATATTAAGTAGGTCTTAAAAAGACTACAGGAAGAACAGATACTAGTAGCAATTAAAAAATACAAGTTCTTTACAAGAAAAACTAATTTTATAGGATTTATTATAGAACTAGGAAAGATCAGCATAGACCTAAAGAAAGTTAAAGCTATAGTAAGTTAGCATAAACCAGAGAATATTACGCAGTTAAGGTCGTTTCTAGGGTTTTATAACTACTATAGGAGGTTTATAGCACAATGGTTAAAAAGTATTAAGCCATTCACAAGACTAACAAAGAAAGAGGAACCATAGGTTTAGGGTAGCAAATAAAAGGAGCTGTTCCAGGAACTTAAAGAGTTATTTACCTAAGAACCAATCCTTAAGATCTATTAACCAAAGTTAGAAACGGTTATTAAGACAGATGTATTAGACTTTGCACTAGGAGTATACTTACTACAGAAGCATTAGAACGCATGGCATCCAGTAGCGTACTATAGTCGGAAAATAACACCACTAGAGTTAAACTATAACATCTACAACAAGGAGTTATTAGGTATAGTTACAGCACTTAAAAAATAGAGAGCATTCTTACAAGGCACAGAGAAACCATTTATGGTTAAGACAGACCATAAAAACCTTACAGGATTCCTAATAACAAAGGAACTCAACCAAAGACAGGTTAGATAGGCGGAAATGCTTACAAAATACCATTTCGAAATTCAGCATATTAAGGGTATAGACAATGCATAAGCGGACGCTCTAAGCAGAAAGGTTGAACTATAAAGTAATAAAAAGCTATTAGGAGCTTTGTTATAAAAGGATTAAGATAGATTAATTAGGTATAATTATCTAAAGATTATAGCAACTAAGGAAAGTTAGATCCATAAATTACCAGAGAGTAATTGGACATAGAAGATCTAAGAAGTATAGGTAGAGAATCTAGACTTAGAGCAATACAAAAATAGAGAAGTAACGTATGTGCCTAAGTCTATTACAGAAGAATTTATTAAGGAATTCTATAAGGGAATAACACAAGAACACAATGGGTCTATAGGACTAGTGTTAAGGCTTTAAGAGGAGTACATTATTTAAGGAATCTGGGGGCTAGTAAGACAAGTTATAAAAGAATATCTAGATTGCTAAAGGAATAAACCAACGAGGTATAAGCTATATGGAGGGCTATAACCTATTAAGATACCAGGAAGACTATAGGAAGTTATATTATAGGACTTTATTGTTAAGTTACTAAAGTTAAGAGATCATATTATAGGACAAGATTAGGACGTGATTTTAGTAATAGTAGATAAGCTAATAAAGTGGGGATACTTTATAGTATGCACTAAAGAGGTATTAGTAGAAGATGTCGCTAGAATCTATATAAAGGAAGTATTTATAAGACACGGAGCACTAGATAAGATTATATTGGATAGAGATCTAAGATTTATAGCAGTATTTTGGGAAGTATTTCTAGCAGAATAGGGAGTTCGCGTAGTAACCTCTACAGCGTATTATCCACAGACGGACGGATAAATGAAAAGACTAAACTAGACACTAGAATAGTATCTAAGGCACTATATTAATCACGCATAGAATAATTGGGTATTGTTATTACCAGTTACACAGTTTATATACAATGCAATACTATAAGAAGGAATAGGGACATTACCATTTAAGGCAAATTACGGATACGAACTAAGAATATTGTTATTGCCATATTAAGCAAAAAAGACAAGTAGCACAGCTAAATAAAGAATGGAGATGTTAATGAATCTTTATGTAGACCTTATAGAAACAGCTAAACTAGTATAAGAATGAATAAAAAGGTACTATAATATTAAGAGATCTAAGGGACTAGATCTTAAGGAGGGAGATAAAGTATAGCTACTACATAAAATTTTTAAGAGTTAACGACTAAGTAAGAAGTTAAACCATGTTAGACTAGGACCTTTTAAAATTATATAAAGAATTTTATTAGTTATATATAAGTTGAACCTATTAGCCAAAATAAAGATCTACCCTATACAATATATCGCAATGCTAGAACCAGCATATGGAGATATTAAGCCACTAGTCTACAAGGCAGACACATATAGAAAACAAGAAGAAGACAAATAGCAAGTTTTAAAGATTATTAGTCACAAGGACGTAGATGACGAAATATAGTATAAAGTAAAGTAGATAGGCTATAATAAGACTACCTAGAAGCCACTAAGCAACCTAGAGAACGCTATAAGAAAGGTAAAGAAGTATTAAAAGAAAGCAAGTCAGGGAGCGCTAAAAAAAAATCGCCAAAAAACGAGTCACCTAAGGGGGACCTAAGAGGAGCAATTACCAAGCTACTTGGAGTTATTTCCCTTATAGGAGGAAAGCTAGTTCTCTTATTACCTAGCTTATTAAGACCCTATTAAACAAGTTTCCACTTCTTAGAACAAACCTTCTTACAAACCTTCTTAAGACGGGATAACCGAGTAAATGCAACCTGCTAAGACTTAAAGGAGCGACGTTAAGCCTTAAGGGCCCAAGCGGTCTCTTTAGCAGAACGGTAGAGTTCGGCGTATATAGCGGCCAACTTAGACTTAAGCTTTATAGCGGTAGATTAAACATAAGACCCTATAACAAGTTACTTAGGGAACTTAAAGACTATTAAGAGTTATAGGACGCGTATACTTAGCGTTAGAGATAGAGCGAACATTGTAGGATAATTAAACGTTTGCTTTAGTGCACTCTAAGCAAAACAAGGGTTATTAAGACAAGGGACTTACTATCGCAACATACACTAACCCCGCTTTCGCATAATAAGAATATGGAGACGACATTATCTCACCAAGCAATAGTATAGCAGCCACGGTGCAAGCACAATATTGCGCTTGTAAAGAAGAAGAAGCTTTAGGTATAATAAGCAAGGATATTAACTAGACTAATTAAACAAACATTACACCTCTAGTGGACAACTTAGAGATATTAGGAATCTTTAAGGACAAAGATAAAGAGAAGGGAGATGGTATTACGGACGCTTTAAGTACAATATTACAACTACTTAGGGAAGAGTCGCAGGAAGCTAGTTAGTTAATATAGGTATAGTCCAAAATAGATCTGGTGGAACTATATAACAAGGAATAGTAAGCGAGTTATATAATATTATACGTAGTATATGGAGTATACGCAATATACGTCTATATATAATATATATAACACATACCTTACGTACAAGAGAGGATTTTATAGGAGTATAGTTATGTATTTAAAGGACCTCAGTCCCTACTATAGATAGTTCTCTCCTTGTAGTAAATCTTAGAATATAATTAGAGTTAATCTGTTGGGCAACCACTCCATTAGTTATTATTACGTTGTTGATTTATTCTTACCTACATACCCAGCCTAATAATAGGACCCACCGTAGTTCCTACTACAAGGTTCTGTCACAACGCCTATACTAAGCCCTTAAGACTAGTTACTATTATTAGAAGCCAATACACAGAACACAAGCCCTAAACTAGTAATAGTTATCCTACTAGTAGAACTAACTACTATATTATAATAATCTAAAAAACTACTAAACCCTTTAGTATTTACTAGTAAATAATAAGAGCTTTAGTTATTTTTAAGCCGGCTTAAAAATAAGCTAACTATTACCTAACTAAAGCTAACTAACTCTACTACGCCCTAAGTTAACTAGGAGAAGATATAGCTAACCTTATTAAACCTCTTTAGCCAAACTTAGTATAAAGCCTAGTTATACTTCTTAAAGCTATATATAGTAATCTAAACTGCTAAGCTACTACTTAAAGAAAAATAAACTATATAATTTAAGAAAGAAAAAGTTTCCTAGTATACTTCTCTAAATTTAATTATTATGTAAAGAAAACAGGCTGGAATAACTCCGTACTAATTAATAGCCTTATTAAATCTCTAAGCCCTAAACTAAAAACCTCCCTAATTAGTATAGACCTACTAGGAGCCCTTAACGCCTGCGCAAATGTTATTAATAAATAGTATAATAATATACTACGCCTAATACTAAAGCCCGCTCCTTAATATAATATAACAACCCTATAAATATCTATTAAGTTATTATTCTAGCCTAAGCACCCTAATGCTATAAATATTAATATTAGAACCCTAAGATATACCCTATTAGGGTCCTCTAAATAGGAACAATACACTAAGCTAGGCCTCTATTTTAAATATAGAAGTAGCTCCTACCTTTCTAACTACTACTCTACCCCCTTCTAAAAAGATCTATAAACAGTTAACACTAGCAGCCATTTACTATACTGATCTTCTAGCCACTAACCCTAATCTTTATCTAGCTCTAACTCTATATCTAGTAAGCACCACTTATAAGGATAAAGTTATAACTAACGTTCTAAAGGAACCCCTTCCCGCTTATTACCAAAAGGCATATCCTAGAGTTAAGTTACTTTTTAAAACAGCTATATTACAGGATCTTATTAAATGCATTAAATATAGCAAACCCTAACTCTTAGGATTATAGTATAACTATTAACTACCGTCTTTGGCAGAAAGGTTAATAAGTTAATACTTAAGTCTTAATTAACATAGAAGCTAGCGGTATAGGATTTATTAACAAATCTTTATATAAAATAATAGGTTTACCCTAATACCCCTTAACTAGCATATTAATATATTTAGATTTAATAATAAACATACTATCTTAAGCCGTATTACTTATATAGCGGCCCTAAAACTCCAATACCTAAACCATAAAGAATTAATTAAGCTCTTTATAACTACCCTAGGTTACCTAATAATCCTTAAATAACCCTAGATAAAGCTATATAAGGTAACCATTAATTAGGACAATCTTAAGCTTCTATTTACCGCCTCCCGTTATAAGTAAAAGTGCCTTATAACTTACTGCTTAAACCCTAAACTAAAATCTAAAAAATCCACCAAGATCCACTAGTCTAAAATTTCTACTAATATCTACCCTATACCCAAAAGGTCCACCCAATTCCACTAAATTCTACTAACCTAAGAATTCCACTAACGTCTACTAAGAACCTAAAAATTCCACTAAACTACACAAACTAATCCTAACTGCTATACCGCCCCAAACTAAGCAAAAGTCCAAGCTTAATATATAAAGGTACCAGAAAAACTAGTATTCTACTATAAAAAGGATACTTAAAGAACCCAAACCTAAATCTAATACTAACTCTATACTTAATACTAAACCTAAACCCGTATAAGAAACTAAGGATAATCTAAGCTTACTTAATACCTTAGATATCTATATAATTAGAGCTACCCTATTAGTATAACTTGCTAAGAAACTAAAATATACAATCTTTACTGTTATAATGGCCGATATTAAGAAGGCCTTAGCACTAAAAAAGCACACTAACCCTACTATAAAAGTACTAGTATGCCACTATAAGCACCTAGAGGTATTTTTATAAAAGGAAGCTAATAAGTTAGCGAAACACTAACTATATAACTACAAGATTGTACTTAAAGAAGGAAAACAGCTAGGATTTAGACCCCTATATGGAATGTCCTAGAACGAACTCAAAGTACTATAAAAGTATTTAGACGAGAACCTAAGTAAAGGATTTATTAGAGCAAGCTCTTTGCCTATAGCTATACCTATAATCTTTATTAAAAAACCTAGCGACAGTTTACGCTTCTATATAGACTACCAAGCTCTTAATGCTCTTACCATTAAGAATTAGTACCCGCTCCCATTAATTTAAAAGACACTAAACCAATTAAATAAGGCTTGCTACTATACAAAACTTGACCTTATCTACGCATTTAACCGCCTCTATATTATAAAAGGAAATAAATGTCACAGCGACGGGGCAATTGAGGCATAAGCGCCGTAAAGAACGTATGCAAGCCTGTACAATTGAAATGTCTATAGACTCGGATATGAAGATGAGGAGCAGAAGAAGGTCGTGGAAAGAACACGTCTATATACATGGAGCCAAGACGTAAGCAAACTCCCTGACTAGGCCCTATCCAGGTTACGCGCGTCAGTGCCATAACAATAAATAGCTTACTATATTTTATACTAGATACGGACTATTTAAATACTTAGTAACGCCATTTGGCCTCATAAATGCCCTAAGTTTATTCTAATACTTTATAAATAATACCCTACAACCTTATCTAGACGTTTTCTGTACTGCTTATGTAACAGTTCACCAGCACTACGCTGAGATACAAGATCGTCGCCTGAGAGGCTCCGAGACAGGATCGACCCTACCCTTGTATGTCTCGGATACGATCAAATATTGAGTCATAGACTACGGAGTTCCGGGTCTACTTTCATGTATTTAGTTCACTTGATTTCCATAGATTTAGAATTAAGTCGTTCTTTCAATACCCACACTTGCACTGTTACAGCTTATATTAATAACATCTTAGTATATAGCAATAACCTAACTAAATATAAGAAACACGTTAATCTTGTCTTAAAAGCCCTGCGTAAAGCTAGCTTATAACTAGATATAGATAAGTATAAATTCTATAAAATAGAAGTCCTATACCTTGGACTTATTATTTTTATAAATAGCATATAAATGGACCTAAAGAAGATTAAAGTAATTGTAAACTAGTAAGAACCTAAAAATGTTAAGGACATAAGAGCCTTTATAGGATTTGCTAACTTCTACCAATAGTTTATTAACAACTTCTCCGCTCTAGTTTCACCCCTTATAGCTCTAACCTAAAAGGATAAAGCCTTTATCTTTAATAAGGAATATAAAAAGGCCTTTACTTATCTAAAAGTTATATTCACTACTATACCTATACTCTAACACTTTAACCTAAACCAAAAGAGTGTTATAGAGGCTAATTTATCTAACTATATTACTAGAGGCATTCTATCTTAGTATAATAAGGAAGGAGTATTATACCCTATAGCATACTTCTTAAAATAACTAAGCCTAGCTAAATATAACTATAAGATCTATAATAAGGAATTATTGGCCATTATTAGGTATTTTAAATAATGGTAACCTAAACTAGAAGGCACCAGATTTCTAATTAAGGTCCTTAGCAACTATAAGAATCTATAGTACTTTACAACTACAAAATAGCTAAGATATTATTAAGCCCGCTAGTTAAAATATCTGTTTTATTTTTAATTCTTAATTATATACCACCTAGGCGTTTAAGGTTAAAAACCTAATGCCCTAACCCAATATTTATAAAACATACTAGTATAGGAAGAAGTGCGTACCTACTATAATTAAACCCTACTTCGCCCCAAGCTATTTAACCCTTCTATTAAAGGCGTTATAATATACGTTCTTAAAATAACTAATTAATTAATTAAACAGATAATAATTAATAAATACTTAAATAATAAGTTTATCTAAGAAACGTTTAAGCTAATTTAAGACAGCATTAGACACTTTAAAAAGATTTCTTTAAGTAAATGCAAAGCTTATAGAGACTGCTTATACTACTAGAACTATCTAGTTATACCTAACTATAACAAACTTAAGCTTAAGCTCCTTAAACATGTATATAATCTACTAGTAGCTGACCACCTAGGCTAAGGAAAAACCCTAGAACTCCTCTAATAAGAGTACTATTAGCTAAATATGTATAATATAATAAGAAGGTACGTCTTTAGCTGCTATACCTACTAATGGGCTAAAGCTTTATATAAGACATATAACGGCTTTCTAAAGCCACTACCTGTTCTAAACCAAAGATAGAAGGATATCTTAATTAACTTTGTTATTAAGCTCCCCGCAAGTAAAGGGTATATAAATATTATAGTAGTTATAGACCGACTATCTAAGATAAAATACTTAATCGCCTGCCCTAATATGTTAGCACCTACTATTACCTAATTATTCCTAGATTATATATAAAAACTCCATAGACTTCCTAAAACAATTATCTCTATATTCTAAAAAGAACTAACTACCTAACTCTATATTAAAGCACTATTATTTATAGTACACTACCTAAAAACGGACGGTTAAATAAAACGTGTAAATACTATAATGGAATAGTATATTTAGATATATACATTATATTTATAGGATAACTAGATAGACTAGCTTACATTTACCAAGTTTACCATAAACAACTCCGTCTTAGAAACTATAAAGGTCTCCCTATTCCTAGCCAACTATAGCTAGCACCCACAAATAGGGTTTAAACCCTTTAGTAATGTCCCTTACTTTACTTATTATGCCTTATAGGTTATAAAAGTAAATAAATTTATAAAGAAGATAGAAGAACTATAAGAGTTCCTTACTAATAAAATAATATAGGCCTAATCTGTCTATAAAGCCGCAGCAAATAAAAACCGAACCCTAGCACTGGCCTACTAAATTAACAACTTTGTTTAGCTAGATATAAGAAATCTAAACACAAAATAACCTACTAAGAAACTTAATTAGAAGAACGCCGGCCCTTATAAGGTTAAGAAAGTTGTCTTTCCTTATGCCTACTAACTAAAGCTCCCTAATACAGTTAAAATCCACCCCGTATTCTATATGTCAGTTCTTTATTCTACCACCCCTATATTAGACGCCCTGCCTGGATAGATCTAAGACCCTACCCCACTAGTTAAAGTGGATGGTAAGGATAAGTACCTCATTAAAAGAATTAATAATATTAAGTATAACAAATAAAAACGCTAATATATATACCTTATAAAATAAAGAGGCTTTTATAAGCCTATATAGGAACCTATTAACTTTATAGGACTTATATAAGCCACAAAAAACTTTTATAAACTCTACCCAAAACTACTATAGCCCTATCTTATAGAATCTCAAGTTTAAAGGGGGGGTACTATTATGGGACACCTCTATAATACCTTACACATATCCACCTATTTCTACTAACGTAGCAAGAAGAAACTAACTGTAAGACGGTAACCTAATGGCAATTTACCAGCAGTCTATGGCAATCTAACGGCAATCTGCCGCATTCTGCCATATTCTGCCAAAGTCTACTAAGTTCTGCCAAGTTCTGCCAGGACCGCTCCTTAAATCTTATTCTACTTTATATATATGTTAACCAAGCAACCAAACTAACGATATATACCCTTTTTTCCCATTTCCTTACCTTCTCTCCTTATGCAATATCTTGGCCTTATCACACAGTTTATATACATAACTTAATAATATCTACTTCGCTATATATTATCACCACTTGTACTTACTCCGTGACAGCTCTATATAAAGCTCTGCAAAAGCTCTCTATAAAGCTTTACTTAAAGCCCTATCTAGAGCTCTAAAGCTCTATTAATATACAGCACTAATATACTAGGAAGTCTTATAATTATCTCTATAAATAGCCTTATAAACGGAACGTCTAACCTTATAGAAAGCTCTATAGAAATAGTACTAAAAGTAAAAGTAATATTAAGAGTAGTAATAAAATAATAGTAATAGTAGTAACTAAAGTAGTAACTAGGGTAATAACTAGGGTAATAACTAGAGTAGCAGCTAAAGTAGTAACTAAAGTAATAACTAGGGTAATAATTAGAGTAATGGTATAAATCTAATAGATGTACTAATTATTTATTATTTATTACTACTACTACTACTACTACTACTACTACTACTACTACTAAATAACCCTACTATAATATATCTATATAATAATATAGAAGTTTAAGATTACCTTATATAATAAGGTAGCTAGTTTAATTCTTATTAAAGAGGCTTATCTTAAGGTCTAAGTTATTATAACGGGCACTTCCTAAAAGGTATATATTAGATAAGACAGATAAAGGTTTTACTAATGCCCTACTAATATCCTAGGGAAGATATAGTTAGATAGGTAAAGGGTAAAGGGTTTTACTAGTGTTTTAGAATAATTATAAAGGGAGCTGTTTCTCCTCTAGAGAAGAACTAGCAATTAGTCTCTAAATAGAAGAGGTTAGAAAGCATTTGTCCTTTAATATATAAAGCTTGTTCTACCTTTAACTTACCTTCTACTTACCTATAACTCTTATTCTATACTATTAATTAGATAATTATACGTTCTAGTTAGACTGGCCTCTTACAGTTATATAAGTAATTAGAATTAAATTAGTTTTAGTTTTAGTTTTAATACTACTTAAAAGAGTAAAAAGTATATCAATTTTAAAATAAATCTTATTATTAAAGTTTTTAAAGTAAATTTTAGTAGTATTAGCTATATTTATAGCACTATATAATAGAAATAAAAGATTTAATTCTATAGTTAAAATTCTATAGATATTAAGCCTTATCTAGATATTATTTAATATTTAGGCTATCCTTAAATAGGATAATTTATCCTCTATAAGTCTAGGTTAAATTAGACTTATAAAGGATAGGCTAAATAGCCCTTTTAGATAATAGACCTATTAGCTAATAGTATATAGAGACTATCTAGATAGTCTTTAAATAGTCTTTGCTATATTTTTTAGTATATAACTATTAAAAGATAACCTCTTTCCCCCTAGTCTAAAGTTAAAGTCTAAAGTTAATAGATAGTAGTAGTATAGAGTTATTAATTTATAAAGTTTCAATAGAGGTAGATTATAAATATATACGTCCCTATAAAGAGCTATATATAGGGTTTTAGTAAAGCTCTATATAAAGCTTTAAGTCTCTAGTGGAGCTTTATATAGAGCTTTTAGTAGAGCCTTTAAGATAGTTTTAGTCTATACTATATTTAATTAAGAGCCTATTAATCTATAAATAATTCTAGCTTAAAGCTAGACACTATAATTAATTATATAGAGCCCTATATAGAGCTCTACTAAAGGCTCTACACGAAGCTCTGCTAGAGGCTCTGCACAAAGCTCTACACGAAGCTCTGCGCGAAGCTCTACACGAAGCTCTGCGCGAAGCTCTGCGCGAAGCTCTACACGACGCTCTGCACGAAGCTCTGCACGAAGCTCTACACGAAGCTCTGCACGAAGCTCTGCACGAAGCTCTACATGAAGCTCTGCACGAGGCTCTGTACGAAGCTCTGCAAAAGCTCTGCACGAAGCTCTACACGAAGCTCTGCACGAAGCTCTACATGAAGCTCTGCACGAGGCTCTGTACGAAGCTCTGCAAAAGCTCTGCACGAAGCTCTACACGAAGCTCTGGAAATTCTGCGGATGCCAAGCCTTATCCGGATATTATCCGATATCCGGGCTATCCTCGGATAGGATTATTATCCGCCCGACCGGATAGGATAATTTATCCTCCGCAAGCCTGTTGATGTCAGACCTGCGGTTACCTCAGCAGGCTCAGACGTGATTCTGTTGGTGCGGATTTTTAATCGGTCCGCAAGCTAACTAACTACGTTTATACGAAACCACCAGAATCACATCTGAGCCATATTTACAACAGTTCTTACGCGCTCCGACGATATCCGCGTTACGGATATTACGGATATTAAAATAACTCAACACTAATATTTTATATTATTTCCTAAAGTTTATTAATTATACAACAGAACCTAGGCTTTTAGAATATATCATTTTTATTACTAAGGTATTTTTAAGTCTTATAATTATTTTTATTAAAAAAAAACGCGTTATTAGGAATCCCGGAACTATATATAACTTTATTAAACGCTAGCTAATATATATAAAACCTATATAGATCCATAATAGCCACCCTAAAGAACTAATTATAGCCTGGCGGATATATAGCATCTATGTTATAGTATATAGCACCTACTGGCACCTACTAAAACCTTATTACGCGCCAACCACTAAGTTATAGACATCTAAGTAAATCTACTATATGCCGCCACCGAAACCCACTAGGCGGAGAGGGAAGAAGTTAAATAAGGTGCTAGAACAGCCGCGGCCGTATTAGGTATTAGATAATTGGACTTAGAGAAGTTATAAAACAGACTAGAAGCAATAGCTATAGGACCTTTAAGATTAGCTTCTTACACTTCGCGGAGAGAGTAAGGCCCGGCAGCTAAGCAAGGTTAATAAGGCTATTACTTTTTTATATCTATATTACGGACGTATAGAGCAACTTAAAGCCCTTAGGTGGCTGCTATTTAAGAAAAAAGATATAATACTTATTATAAAAACCTTATTTAGCAAGAGTATAATAATATAAGCAATGCCATGTCTTCTTTAGGCGTTAGTAGTAATTATTATCTTACCACTTAATGTAATTAGTGTAGAGTAGAAGGTAAAGATTAAGAAGCTTCCTAAAATAAGGCCGGTTTATATATACGCCAAGACAATATCTATACGTCTTTTACGGGAAATCCGCATTAGAGTATATACCCATATATTAATATTGCCAGAGCTGTTAGTTGGTAAAAGGTTCTATAAAACTCTTACCAACCCTACCTTTCGTACGTATGTTGGCTTAGTAGTAATTAATAAGGTGCACCTTATAGCTAATTAGGGAGGTTTGTTCCGGAATTTGTATATATAGCTATAGAAAGTACGGTTGTTATTAGGGCGGAAGCCTTAGTTTGCTTATACTATAACGCTTAATAATATAACGTTTAAGATTATTTAAGAGTTAGCGAGCTTTTAAAATAATATTAATATAGTATAAATATTAATTAACCGGCTAGATCTATTAATTATTAGAGAATACGTTAAGTAAGGAAATAAGAAGTCCTTTAAGAGCTTATACTTTATTATAGACTGCATGTATACCGCTATATCTACTAAGCAGAGAATCTAATATACGCTAACTCCCCACCAGATCCTAAAGATAATTATCTTTCTTAATTTAAAGGACCTAATATTACTAGGTAGGGACTTAATTTATTTATAGTTGGTATATTATAGGTACTAGAAAGCGCAGGCTAGAAGAGCTATTCAGCTTTATTATATATTGTTAGCTATTATAGATAAAGACAGACTATATAAGGAGTTTAGAAAGCCTAACTTAGAAATCTATATTCTGCTCTCCTCTAACGCGCTTGCCTATGGCGCTAATATTCCTAATATTAACTATATTGCGCAGTATTATATGTATAAAGACAAGTCTATTAATATGCTATAGCAACAACTTAAATGCGGTGCTTGTAGTAGTGGTTAAATAGGTATAGCAATATTTCTAATTAAGGATTGGTATAAAGGTCTATATAAGGATATTACTAGGCCAGCTAAAAATCGCGGTTATACTAGTAGAGCCTTCTAATCTTAACTAAGTTAACTTAGCCGCGAATATTATATTAAGCAACAGATGCTATAAGAGGATGGGGCTACTAATTTTGCTAGTAATATATCTTTAAAAGTATCTATATATAGTAATGATAATTCTAATCCGTCCACATCTAATATAGGGCAAGAGCTTAGTTTAGGTAGAACATTTATAGTTCTACCTATAGATATTCTACTAAAGAAGCCAGCGTGGCGCCTAAAGACTAAAGCTAAGAAAAGAGCAGCTCTCTCCTATTATATATATACTCTTATAAATAAAGAAAAGGGCTGCTTATAAAAGATTATATTAGAAAACTATAAGGAATAGTCTCCGTCTACTAGTGGCTAGGGTTATTACTCTAACTATAATCCTACTGTTTGTATCAACTTAATGATACAAGTGAGTTATATCCCAGGGCACGAAATACGTATAGTATCGTATACTCTTTGGGATGGTGGTGACTGTCAATTCTATTAAGGTAGACTACGTAGTCTATATACTAACGCGCCTCCCCCTTAATTAGTCAGCATACAAGTGGTTGGTACGACAGGTGCTGTAATTATACACTAGCGGTACTTGGAAAATGAAACCACTTATATATAGCCTCCGTAATTGCCTTAATAGAACCATAAAACACATAAGAAAATACATAGGAAATCCCTCCTAAGGTGCCTTCTAGGTTGCCTTCCAAATGGTGCTCCAATCTGGCCGTAAGTCCTGCTTACGGTCCGTAAAATGAACTGTACGGCCTTTTAACGGGCCGTAAATGTACCATACGGCCTTCCAACGGGCCGTAACTAAACCGTAAATGCTCCGTTAGTCTCGCTCTACCCATTCTATAACCTTTAGGTTGAGCTTGTTCGTGTTAATTAGGGTTTTAAGAGCTTAACACGGCTTTGCCTTAGTTATAGCGTCTGCTGGGTTGTCTCCGCTGCTAATCCATTTAACCTCCGTAATCTCGCGTCGTTCGTAGGCCTGACGCAAGCATATTAGGTCGACCATAAGCCTCTTCTTCTATATTGTGCCTAGTTTGACTAGGCAGTCGTAGAGGGACTTTAAATCGGTGCATAAAACCAGGGGTAGCTGCTCCAATTATAGGATCTTTTAGATCGTTAATTTAATTACGGCTGCTATATCAAAGCCATAGGCTAGTACATATAGTTCAAAAGCTAGTACACTGTGGGTTACTCGCTTGCATTTAATTAAAGACCAATAGAGTATATTTACATCCTAATTACGGTCCGTAAGTACAATTATAAAGCCGATTTACAATAACAGGTCCCTATTATTAGCAAAGAAGGCGTCCGTGAATACCATTACGCTAATAGAATTTAGGTCTAGCGGTACAAAAGTAAGTCCTCTTGTTACATTATTAATCTGCCATTAAATGCGCTTATTAAGCTGCTTGATATTTTCTTCTTGCGGATCTACTGCCTAGGCCGCAAAGGACAAGTTATAGGCAGATTTGGGTTAGCAAACTATAGCAATATAGGCGCCTCTTATACGCTGTGCAGCATATTAGTCCTTCGTATTTACGGTCTTATAGGTCTCTCTGCGGGAACTGGTAAGGTCCATAGGCTTTGCTATAACAAGCTTTAGGTTTTAAGCTTAGCGTTCCTGGGTCAGCTAGATTAAGTTGCCCTTTTATATAATTAAGCCTCTGTTAAACTTAATTAGAGTCTACTTAGTTAATTACTCTCATAGCTTTGCCAGGAACTTAGCTTCTTGCAGTTTAGTCTCTTTAGCGTCTATAAATATCTGGTCTGCTAAGAAGAGGGTATTATCTATTTAGAGTCCAACAATACCAAGGCCGTTTAATAGGGTGTATAGGAGGCAAGAGTTATAGGTTAACTGCTCCATCTTAAGTTTACGGACGTAGTACTAGTAGTATATCTTAAACCAATAGTTTCCAGCTTCTGGCACTCCATAAAGTAGTTTTATAACCCATAAAATTATTCCTAGTTGTAAATTAAGCTCCAGCGGTGGTCATATAAAGATGTCCCTACTTAGGTAGGTATTAGATTGTACATAGGCTTGTAAGATATCCCGTAGGTAAAGAGCTATGGGTTTACTTTGCTATAGGCCAGGCGTAAGTACAAGTATAATCCATTAGCTAACTTATTGGATTATAGGCGATTATATAAGGACTAAGTCCTTTCCCTAGTCATTATAAGCTTATATAACGAGCCTTAACTTTTTAAAGGCTTTGTCAGTACCAGGGTGCTTAATTTCGTTAACAAAGCGCAAGTTAAATATACGGACGCCTTGCGGAACGTCTCTCTCTATTATAACCGCAAAGACGCCCTTTTTAAGTAGTCCGTTAATCTCTTTACGTTGTAAGTCCGTAAAAGGGGTTTCCTATACTAGAACTAATATATCCGCAGGCGGAGATTGCCTTACGGATATACCTACGGAGGTCAGGTGATTCTCCATTACGAGGTTCTTACAGGGGCGTCCTTAGCCACGCTTTACGGCAGGTTTAGTAGGTTTAGTGGGTTTTTAGGGGACCTCTAGGGTAGGCAAGAGTGCTTCTAGTTTATTTAATTCGGCGGGTGTTTCTAGCTTACCTAATTCGGCGGGTGCTTCTGGTTCGTCTAGCTTAATATTATAGGTGTTTTTAGACCAAAAATAGGGTTTTATAGACGTGCTTCTAAAGCTTATCAGTCCGCTAGGGAGCTATACACAGCAGGTCTCGTCTTCTACGGCTAGTAGACGGTAAGGTCTAGTCCAATTACCACTTTCACGCTATACAAGGACTTCAGAATTAAGCGGGAGGTTATGTACTAAGATCATATTAGGTCCGTTGCGGTAGTACATAGCGTTATTAACAGTTTATTTAGCCCGTAATTTAACTATTTCGGCCATTGCCTTCCGTATTGCAGCTACTCAATCCATAACGGACGGGGTAGGAGGGTCCAGTTTGCTCATCCTTAGGTAGGCTCTGTAAACCAAGAGGGTAGGTACTAGTCCGTTAGGGCCAGCGGTGTCATTTACGGCTTTTACAGCCATCTGTAAAGCCAGTTCCTTTTAGATATTTTTACACTCGTCTATAATAATCTGGTAAGCTCTCCGTAGAGCTAGGTAAGCTCGCTTAACAAGCCCAATAGACTAGTACGCCTTAACTAGAACGGCTTTTGTTAAAATAGCTATAGCTATAGCATACTATTGGAATTCCTTACTGATAAAGTTCCTGCCGGCGTTATAGGTAATATACTTAGGAGGTCCAAGGTATATGTCAATCCAGCAGGTCCATAAAATATCCCAAGTATATTTTACGGATATATTTTACAACCAACAGGCGGCTTAATAGCAGGTTGCCTCATTAATTATATATAATACTGGACTGCCATTAATGTACATAATGTCCACGTATACTAAGTGGTTAAAGTTAAGGTCCTTACAAAGGGTGAACTTAAATTAGCCTAGGGAACGTCCGTATTTCTAGCAAAAAGAGCAGTATTTGGTTAGGTGGTTAATTGCCTTCCTATTAACATTATTATGTCCAGAGCGTTTAAGGACTCTATATAGTTTTTCGGCTAATAGGTGGCCGAAGCGGCGGTGCAGGCAGTAGATCTTAGTACTAGTAAGGTAGCACGGGTTATAGTTAAAAGATTCCTAAATGTAGGTCTATAAAGTCTCTCCCTATATAAGGAACGGGTGTCCGAATTATTATACAATTAGTAGGGTAACATGCTTGCTTCCTAGGGCAGTTACGGGGCCAATTAGGGTGTCTATAATATTATTATAGTAAACCTATAGCCTGTCTATGTCCGCAAGGCAAAGTAGGAAAGGGGTATCTGCTTTTACTACGTGAAAATCAACTAGGCCAATTAGAGTCTTAACTTTAACTAATCCAATTAATGCGGTTAAGCCAATGCCGAATTGGATATTTATGGCCCCAGTTTACATAGTATCGATGTCCGTATTATCACTTATGGTGGTTTTATATGCAAGGTATTATCCGTAACCTACAGTAGACTTCTTAGAGGCACCTATGTTGATTATAACGCCATAGAATTCTTTGGGGGTATAGTGTTCTGTGGTGATATATGCAAATAGGTCCTATTCGCGGTCCATAACGTCCATAACGGGTCTAACGGGTATGCTTATGGGCTAGTTTTCGGGTGCAATTAAGTGTACAAAGGAGCGGTCGGCTAATACAGTCGTAATATTAAAGGCTTAGCTGTCCGTAAAAGGTTTAAAAGTAGTTAGGAACGTTTCTAAGGTCTCCTATTCCTAGGTATCTGAGTTAAAGTTAATTATAAGGGCTTCCATTAACTTATTAAAAACCTCCTCTTCTTCCTCTCCTTCATAGTCCAAAATAAACTGGTTAATCTAGCTATTAAATCTCTTCTTGGACTTGTTACGTTCTTCCTAGGTATACCTTATAGACCAACATCCTTCCTTGCCGCACACAAAGCACTTCTGGCTGGTTTGTCTACGGGGGTATGCTTTTATACGGGAGTTGCTGCGGGGGTTATAGGTAGGGCTTGGTCAGTACGGGTACTACTAGCAGTAGCAGCAGTCCGTAAAGTAGGCATCTAAGTTAGTTTGTGGGTTTTATAGGTCCGTAATAAAGGCTTAAGTACTACCTAGAGGGTTTAAAACTTTGTACGTTATAATAGAGGACCGTAAATCATTAATAAGGCCAGTTAAGGTGTCTGCAGGCTTATAATAGGCGTATTTGCAGGGTTCCACTTCCTAGCAGGCTGTAATAAGTTTGTTATATAGGAAGTCGTCTATTCAAAGCTTAGCATTAAGGCCATGCTATAGGTGCCGAAGGTCTTTAATAAGAATTTGCAGGCACTCTATAGTTGATTTTTTAGTGTTCTTATTAATTACGGTCCGTAACCTAATCGTATTCCATTATATAAGGATGTCACGCTTATATTTTGGCCCTTTAAAGTAGTTGCGTGTAGCTTTATATAGCTTATCAAAGGGAACACCAAGGGGGTTGCTCTTAAGGTTGGTATAGTAGTGGTTAAGGGCTAGGCCGCGCAGCATAATAGAGTAGGCTTGGCTGAACTCCTATTTAGAAATATTAGCCTTCTAACAGAGGTCCGTAAAGATGGTTAGTTTAAAGTTAAAGTTGTCGTTTTCACCGCTATACTTGGATTCATCGGTGTAGAGCTTAGCTAGGTTAGCTAGCTCCTTGCCATAGGTCTTTACTTAGGTAGTTTGCGGATCTATAACTTAAACAACAGAAGGGGTTTAGTCCGTAATTTAATTTTTAGGGGTATTGCGGTCCGTAATTTAGGTTACGGGGGTATTGCAGTCCGTAACTTAAGTACTGGGTATACTTTGGCCCGTAAGATTAATTCCGAAATCGCTTGGGTTTATAGGACGAGTTTAGTTAAGTAGGTTAGGTATAAGGCCAGCAATGCCATTAAGTTTGGGAGAAGTAAAGAGTTTATTAGTGGCTTTAACCTAGTCTAGGATCTCCTCTTTAGTCCATTCCGTTTGGTCCTCCTCCTATATTGTGTTGTATAAGGACCATATAACAGTAACTCGTTTATCCTTTTCAACCCATACACCTTAGTAATATAAAAGGGTTCATAGGTTACAGATAGCAGTAGGGTTATAAGTCTTAAGAATAGCTTCCATAAAGTCCACAAAGTCTTCCTTATATTGCTCCCATAGGTCGTTATTCAGGAGCTTATAGTGTCCGTATTTAAGGATTTTGAAATTAATGTAGTCATTAACGCCGTCTATAGACGTAAGGTCAACTCCCTAACTCTACTTCTTTTGACCCTCACTGATTTGCTTAGTTATATCTGCCATATTATATAGCGTAGTATGTCTGTATAAGCTGTAGTAGGTAGTGGTAGCTTGTAGCGGGTGGAGGAGGTCTTATAACGGTCCATAAAATCAATTAACGGGTCCATAGTGGTTTGCAGGAGGGTAGGGGGTTCCGTAAAGGTCTATATTCGCGTCTATAAACTTCCGGTAAACCGTACTAAGACTTGAATAAGTATACAGAGTTAGTAATAGGTCCGTAATCCCCGACTTCCGACCTTCCAGCAGGTCGTACTAGGAGTCTAAACGGGTGGTCGCTGTCGTATATCGCTCGGTAGGAGGTGTCAAGTGATTGCTAATCTGTGCGCGCTCACTAATCAGTGTTTATATCAACTTAATAATACAAGTGAGTTATATCCCGGGGCACGAAATACGTATAGTATCGTATGCTCTTTAGGATGGTGGTGACTGTCAATTCTATTAAGGTAGACTACGTAGTCTATATACTGACGCGCCTCCCCCTTGATTAGTCAGCATACAAGTAGTTAGTACGACAGGTGCTGTAATTATACACCTACTTTATAGGCTTTTAAAGAGTTTAATATCTATAAGCCGTATATAGAGGGGATTCTAAGGAAGATATAATAAAAGGCCTTTACTATAAGCATAAAAAACTAGTTCTATAACTAGATAGAGAAGAAATATTAGTATACTATTTAGAATCTAACCTTAAGCTATATTATATCCAATAAGCAAATTACTACTCTCTGTAGCTATGCCTAGTATATAACCAGCTATAAGGCACTTAAGAAAAACCTACCTAATTAGAATTGTGATTAGCTTGGTAATAATCTAGATAAGTTTATTGCCTTTATCTAAAAGGAGGTAGAAAAGGCAAATTAGGTAAAGATCTAGCTATTAGTATTAGTAAGCAAATTAAAAGATAGCGCAGAGTAGATATTACCACAGTCTATAGTAGCGGGGAGGCGTATAGTATTAGTAGCTTAAAGCCCGCAAATACAAGTAGCCTAGCTACCTTAATCGATATCCGCTAAATATCCGTATATAGGGCTACTAACACTATTACCTTCTTAGCCTATATCTAGTAGGAACGCGCAGCTGGCCAGCCTAAACTCTAGCTAGTAGAATACCTTTAGGCCAAGTACACCAAAACCCTATAACGGATATTAGTCCTAGCAGCGCAATAGTTGGGTCTAGTTTTTAATATAGGGTGGATATCTAGGATCTTAAAGTCAGGCTAGGTATTAACAGCCCTAGGGCAATAATTAGCGTTAGTTATTATCTGGTATTAAATATCGGCCCCTTAGATATTAGGGTCTATACTATAATAATAGATCTCAACCCCCTATAGCTTTAGGATATCCAAGTCTACACTATAGCATTAAAAACCAGTCTCTAGGGCAGGCTAGGTATTATAGCTTATAAGGCAGCTCCGTATTTTAACCCTTAGAATAATCTAGATATCAGAGCTTATAGCGCAGTATTAGGTCTTAGCCCTTAAAGTAATCTAGATATTAGAGCTTATAGTAAAGCATTAAATCTAAATTCTTAGGGCAGTCTAAGTATTAGAGCTTACAGTATAATACTAAGTCTTAACTTTTAGATAAGCCTAAGGTTTAATATTCGCAACACAGCACCGGATTTCCAATTACGAAAAATTCCAAAGTTTAAGGTCTATAGCATAGCACTAGTTCTCAGGTAGTAGGAAATCCGGAAATTTAGAATTCACAACGCAGTATTAGATCTCCGCTCCTAGAAAATCCTAAGGCTTAGGATTTAAGTTATAATACTAGATCTCCGCTCCTAGGAAACTTTAAGGCTTAGGGTTTGCAGGCTAATGCTTAATCTCCACCATCTAAACTAGGCGCAGTTTAGAATTCGCGTGCTAATGCTTAATCCCCACCTTCTAAATTGGGTGCGGCTTAGAAATTATAGTCTAATATTTAATCTCCGCTCTCTAAACTAAGCGTAGCTTAGAACCTATAGCCTAGTGCTTAATCTCCGCCCTTGGTTTTAGATATGACGCAGCTTTAGTAGGTTAATATTTAATATTCCTTAGCATTCCACTCATTTGTTAACTTAACTAAGACTTAGGTAGAGCTCTAATTAATATTTAGGTATTAAGTATTAATCTCCATATACGCATTTAAATAGTCTATTAAATTCTTATCTAGAAAGATACTAAGGTTTATACCTAAAGCTCCTAAAACCTATAGAACCTATATTATATTAACTATTTAGTTTAAGTATCTTATAATCCTCTTAACTAGATATTATCCATTCTTCTTAGGCTACTATATCTTAAGCCTCTTAGCTAATATTAGATCCGCCTTATAGCAAGAGAAAATAAAAGGACGTATCTACGCACTTTAAAAGTAAGAAATCCGCTCACTAAGTAAACCTAATATCCGCTTACAACCCTTCTCTAGCACCTTAATTAAGCGGTGATTCTATATTAATGTCACTTTATAAGTTAACTAGATGGCGCCTACTTACTTTAATTAGTAGTAACTTAACTATAAAGGATTTACGTGTTATAAATAAGCGTATATAAGGTAGTTAATATTTACTAAGGTAAGTCACTATAACAGTAATTATTTATTAGTAAGCTAATTCAATAAAATCTATAGCGTAGATATTTACCTTTAATTAACCTCCGTACCTTCTACCTTACAGCATTATACCGCAAACTTTATTATTGTTATTTTATGTACTATCCATTAGCATACTACTATCTATAATGCCTTCTTTTATACCTCTAAATACGTCCAACAGCTATTTAGTTAAGGAACTTAATACGTATAATATTAATAATGAAATAATTAAGAACGCTTTTAAGGACGCTCTTTCTTTTACTAATCCTTTAGAATCTCTACCTAGAGAGTAAGCTTTCTAATACTAAATTATGCCTGCAGCTAATATAATTTTAGGAAATACGTACTAAAGTACTCTTTATCGGATCTAGTAGAACACCATAGTAAGGTTATTACAAAATCCGCTAGAAATCCACTTACCTCTTTACTGCCTGCCTCTTTGCCGCCTACTTTACTGCTTACCTCTTCGCTGCTTACCTTTAAGCCGCTTGTTTCTTCGTCGCCTACTACTTCTAAGAAGTTTAATTCTTGTTATACTTCTACTTCTCTTAAGAGGCAGGCTAATAGAATTGCTACGTAAAATGTTTAATATAAGATAGCCTTTAAATCGTATATATTAACTATACTCTTTTAGTATCCTGTCTACTAATTTACCTCTTATAGTAACCTAATAGAAATATTAGAGATTTTAGATAATAATAAAGAGAATAATTTTAATAACGCTAACTCTCCCAAAAGCCCTCCTCTATCCTCTTATAATCTCTATAGCCCTTACAAGCTCCACAGTATGCAGACATCCTAAGCTATAATATTAGATATTAATACAAATGAGCGCCTTCCTATTTAAGTGCCGTTAGTAAATAAATGGTATACCCTAAAAGCTAGTGCTTAGGAGAATATAAAGGAAGCTCGCTAGCGGATATATACCCATATTTAGAATATTAAGGGTAGCTCTAATATGCTACGCGATCCGCTATACGCTTTATATGTTAAGTAAAACTATAAATGTTGCGTTTACAAGCAGAACTCTAGGCCACATTTTAGAGGTATATGCTTAAGATGTCGCTTAAGTAGCAGGTTGTGCGAAAAGGTATATACTAATAGTATACTATTATTCTATCAGCTAATATATATATAGGATAGTTCGCTAAGACTAGAGCTAGTTATACCTTAGTGTAAAAAACGTGCGCAATTAGCTTCTGCTAGTAGTCTAGCTAGAACGCCTACTAAGAAGGTATAATATCCGCATCTTAATAATACGGATATTGCTAATATCCGTATAGCTTTATACCCACACCATTCCCCTTTTAGAGACCTCCCCTTCTCCTAAGACTCTTACTTATAGTAATATACGCAGCCATAGGGGCACCCGTTCTGCCGCCGCTCCTCTAACTCTTTTACTAATTCCTAGCACGCCTAGTGCTACTTCTAGTACTACTGCCGCTCCCGCTAGCAGGGAAAATATTAGGGTGTATTTAGCAATTGCTATTTCCACACGCGTTAATATAGTTCGTAAATAGGTAACTAAGATAGCAAAAGATATTCGGGTTATAGATTACCGGTTAAGTAAGTTTAAAAATTCTCTAAGTAAGATAAAGGATAAGCTTGCGTTTATAAGGCATGGTATTATAGCACTTATATATAATACCGGGTTGCTAGATATAGAATTTAAGTAGATACCGGTTAGCTGTTGCTATAGGTTAGCTATTACTGTGGGTTAACTATTATTACGGGTTTAGAGTAATAAAATAGTAGCTCTTACCTCTCTGCTACTATATATGTAGGAATTAAGTCTCTACCTTATATTTAATAGATATAATTAATATTATAATATTCACATAAGCTAAGATAAAGATATTTATATATTCGCACCATTAATAATTACTAAGGTGAGTTACTATAGTAGCAATTATTCGTTAGTAAGCTAATTTGATAAAATCGTTAGCGTAGATATTTACCTTTAATTAACCTCCGTACCTCTTCTTCCTCCACCAACCTTCCACCTCACAGCACCGCACCATAAACTTTATTATTGTTATTTCATCCACTATCCCTTGGCATTCTACTATCTATAATGCCTTTATTTACACCTATAAACAATATTAATGCGAATAATAGCAGCCAGGCAGTTAAGGAACTTAATATACGCGGAATAAATAAGGATGCTATTAAGCACGCCATAGCTACTCTTACTAAGCCTTTAGACTCTGTTCCTAAAGAGTAAGCTTTCTAATACTAAATTGTGCCTATAGCTAATGTAATTTTAGAAAATATATACCAAAGCACTCTTTATAGGATTTAGTAGACGACAAAAATATAAATAGAGCAAAATCCGCTGAAAACCCGCGCACCTTTTCGTTGCCTATATCTTTGCCGTGAACCACTTTGCCGTTAGTTTCTTCGCCGTCCGCTTCTTTGCCGTCCGCCTCTCTACTACCGCCACCTAATGCTTCTAAAAGGAGGCTTAACAAGGCTCATTTATCTTCTTTTCTTAAAAAGTAGGCTAAAAAGGCTGCTAATACGAATCTGAAGGCCAAGATAGCCATTAAATCGTATATATTAGTCATACTATTTTAATATCTTATCTACTAATTTACCTCTTATAGTAACCTAAATATTTATAAGGTTTCTTTAGATAGCAAATCTTTAGACAGCAACAAAGATAAAGATCTTAATAACGCCAACTCTTACAATCTCCATAGCCCTTGCAATCTCCGCAGTACTATAAATATAAACAAGCGCCTTCCTATCTAAGTGCCGTTAGTAAATAAATGGTACACTCCAAAAGCTAGTATTTAGGAGAATATAAAGGAAAGTCGCTAGTGGATATTAACACACGTCTAGAATATTAAAGGTAGCTTTAGTAAGCTACATAATCCGCCATATACTCTATGCAAGAAGCATAGCCATAAATATTGCGTTTACAAGAAGGACTCCAGGCCTTATTTTAGGGGTATATGCTTAAGATATTGTATAGGCGGCAGGTTGTACGGAAAGGTATATACTAATAGTATACTATTATTCTGTCAGCTAACATGCGTATAGGAAAGTTTACTAAATCTAGAGCCGGTTACACCTTAGAGCAGAAAACATGCGAAATTAGCTTCTACTAGTAATCCAGCTAAACGCCTACTAAGAAGGTATAGTATCTATATGTTAATAATACGGATATTGCTAATATCCGCATAGCTCCATTCTCGCACCATCCCCGCCTACGCTCCTACACCTCCCCCTACCAAGACCTCCCCCCCCATTAAGACTCCCACTTATAGTAGTACGCATAGCCGTAAAGGCACCCGCTCTACCGCTACTCCTCTAACTCTTTTGCCAATTACTAGCACGCCAGGTGCTGCTATTACTGCTGCCGCTTCCGCTAGTATTAGGTCTATTAGGGTGTATTTAGCAATCGCTGTTTCTGCGCGCATTAATATAGTTTGTAAATGGGTAACTAATATAGCGAAAGATATTTGAGCCATAGACCGCCGGTTAAATAAGTTTGGAGATTCTCTAAGTAAGATAAAGGATAAGCTTACGTTCCTAAGGCGTAGTGTTATTACACTTATACGTAATACTGGGCTACTAGATATTAAATAAGTAGATACAAGTTAGCTATTACTACGGGTTGGCTATTATTGCGGGTTTATAATAATAAAATAGTAGCTCTTACCTTTTTGCTACTACATATATAGGAATTAAGTCTCCGCCTTACACTTAACAGATATACTTAATTAATATTATAATATCCGTATAAGCTAAGGTAAAGATATCTGCATAAGCTAAGATAAAGATATTTATATATCCGCACCACAAAATAGCTAACTGCTATATTATATACTACGCATTAAGAAGATCATACACTAGCTAGAGTTAATATTAATAAAAAGAACTCGCTTAATATATAAAGACAGAAACATACCATAAGCCTAAGTATTTAAAAGTCCTCCAGCATATTATCTATAACCTTATTAAATCCGTCTTTATAAGGGTTGTATAGTAAACCGCTAATATAAAACATCCGTATATTAAAATCAGTAATGCCGCTCTATAAGAGCCGCTCTAATCCAAGTTAAAGAATAGCAGGTGCCTTAAACCCAACGTCCCGTACACACTAACGCACAATTAAGTCCTTAGCAATTATATCCGCAAGGGACTAGATATTAACCACAGGAGACTTAATTATATAATTGGATATCATCCGCTCACTAAACGCGTCCTTAAACTTAGTATAAAGAGGTCTAGTATAGCTTATAGTAAGAACACTCCACCTAAATAGAGAGTCTACTCCAAAGGTTGAGTTTCCGCGTAATTGGAGTAACTCCTTCAGCTAAAGATTTAGTAGTTTATTAAGTCGATCAGCTTCAAAAAAGCTATTCAGCTCTCTACAATTATTAATTAGCCTATTCGCCAGTACGGCCCGCTAAAGTACTAGATTATACGCCTCCGTTATAATTAACCTCCAGAAGTACATTATTTTAGATATATAGTTATTGCTTCTTAATCTAGCAAAGTAAAGGCAAAGGCAGGCAATTGCACGCTTTAAAAGGCCGATATCCATATGCTTAATAGCGTATTTTAACACCTTATATATTTTAACTACCTATAGATACCAAATATAATTAAAGAACTCTACGTTAACAATCTAAGCGGGCTAGCTTATAGTAGCAGAGCTAGGTTCTATAAGCAATTAATCTATAATCTAAGAACCTCCGCGGGCGGAGGTCTGCGGAGGAACTAATTTATTAGCCTTACGGCTAACTTTAGAGCTAAAACCCGCTACGCGGATATTCTTAATATACTATAGAAACTACTCAGGTATTAAAGATCCAATATATCTTTTAACCGCGCCTTCTTTATAGATGTTAAGCCTATCACGGATATGTATTAAGAAGAGCACAACAATGCGCATATTAAAACTATATAGTACTAGCTCTTCAAGATAGTGGAAGGGAGGGCGCTCTATAGGAATATTTCGTCGCCCAAGGTAATTTATATAAGTATAGAGCGTAGAGTACTGCTGCGCATATTACTCACTACTAAAAAAAGTCCTTATAATTATATATAGGAAGTTTAACTAGAGGTGCTAAAGACCTAAAATAGGTAGTACCTAATAGTGACTATTATATAAGAGCGCAGCCTCCACCCACTCCCGCTTATAGGCGCAGATAAGCTTTACAGTTTTCTGGTTACTATATACTAAATATAATTGGTCCTAGAAATCGTTATCGTGATTAAGCTGTAGTTACTCCAGGAAGATTATCTTAAGTACGCGGTAGTTACCATTTATAGAAGCCTCGCTCTCTATAATAGGGCCCAGGTTTACATACATTGTCTTTATAGATAGCAGAATATTAATCTCTAGCATACGCGGATATTCAAGCTCGGTGTTAGATTTAAAAATACCATTTATAGCAGTTAGATACGTGCTTTGGAGAGCATCTACAATTACAAAAATAGATATCCGATTTTAAACACTATTATATATATTACCTAGCACCTTAGTAATATCCTTAATCCAAAGCTATACCTAGTTATGCAGTATACTTTAAAGAAGGCTACTAGGGGGAATATAAAATCCGCGGACAAGCTTTCCAGTAATATAGGAATGGAAAATACCAGTGTCTCCAATTAACTAATATTACGTTTACTTAAGGTAGTTAAAATTGTTATATATAATAACGTATTTCACGGGTGAGCTGGTCAAACGGGTAAGCTGATCACTTCAAAAACACACCAAAAAATGGAAAAATCACACTTTAATATCTTAACAACCACTTAATAATAAATTTTAATAATTTAAAT
>Ga0307507_10002217_pt1 | contig 41543 bp, 6 predicted proteins | sample 7_EM_MG_FD_207223 | JGI IMG/M metagenome (GOLD analysis project Ga0307507, IMG submission 207223) | Populus trichocarpa ectomycorrhiza microbial communities from riparian zone in the Pacific Northwest, United States - 7_EM | ecosystem: Host-associated > Plants > Roots > Unclassified | place... | reverse complement strand
TCTAACGTTATAAAGTATATTAAGACACGCCTAAACAAACTATGGAGGGACCCTAGGGTGCCCTATAGGAGAAGGAACCAACAACCCTAAAGTAGGGAAGATATATTAGGAAAACAGGTAGAGAAAGCAGAAGAAGAATGGTGCGGCGCTAGGGCCTAGGCCTATATAGAGGAGGAAGGGAGACGCATAAGAGGCCAGCAAAGACAACAGTAAGGGAGAGAAAGGAGCCAAAGTAGAGCACAAAAGAGTACTGGAAAACCATCTACCGCAACACAATACTGGTTGGACTGACGCTGGAGAGACAAATAGGAGTTAAAGGTACAGAGGCAGGCTTAGGTAAGGGGAACCTAAGCCATAGCATAGGCAACGCTATGGGAGGTAAATACCCAAGGGCTCTAAGAGGGCCTAACAAAGGCAGAAAATATAATGGCAACACTCTTAAGGACAGGAATAATAGGACTAAAAGATTAGCTTCACTGGGTAGGTATCCTAGTGGGTAGCCTAAGGTGCGAATATGGCTAGCTAAGACAGACACTAAAACACGTAATACTATTATACCCCTTACGCACCAGCTAAGAAGCAATACTCTTAGCAGCTGGCACAGAAAACTATAATACACTACTCTTAACATAGAAAGGCCTCAAGGCGGCTACCTGGTGGCTTATTGGCCAAAATATACTAGACCAGTTCTGGGTTGCAAAGGAAATAGCAATAGAAGGCAAAGGGGTAAGTAATAGGCGCCCCCTAATAACTCTATAGGAGTAGAGTATAGTATATAATACTAGCGCGTCCATAGGTTTATTACGGCAGCAGTGGTTCCCAAGGAGGTTAAAAAGTAAGGTAGTAGAGCACCACTAGTGACTCGCAGGCAACTCGCAAGCAAGCCCTAAAAGGCGGGGAGACGGATTACGGGGTTTTCTCAAATAGAGTTTTCTCCCCATATATATATAAGGAGTAGTCCGCGTGGGCCCAACAGGGATCCAAATCGGACGTTAAGCAATGAATAATAATAATAATATACTACGCTTAACACTAAAGTCCACTCCTTAATATAATATAACAACTCTATAAATGTCTATTAAGTTATTATCTTAGCCTAAGTACCTTAACGCCATAGATATTAATATAGGGTCCCTAGGATACGCTCTATTAGGGTCCCCTAAATAAGAATAACGCATTAAGCTAGGCCTTTGCATTATATACGGAAGCAAGGATTATATTTTAAGATACTACTCCATCCCTATACCCTAACACAATTTATAAACAGCTAATACCAATAACTGTTTACCGTATTAATCCTCTAGTTACTATTTCTAATTTTTACCTAGTTCTAGCCCTATATTTAGTAAGCACTATTTATAAGGACAAAGTTATAACTAATATTCTATAGGAACCCCTTCCCGCTTACTACCAAAAGGTATATTTTAAAGTTAAGTCGCTCTTTAGGATAGCTATATTATAGGATCTTATTAAATGCATTAAATATTACAAACCCTAACTCTTAGGATTGTAGTATAACTATTAACTACTATCTTTGGCAGAAAGGTTAATAGGCTAACACTTAAGTTCTAATTAATATAGGTGCTAGCGGCATAGGATTTATTAATAAAATCTTTATATAAGACAATAGGTTTACCCTAATACCCCTTAACCGGTATATTAACATATTTGGATTTAATAGCAAACGTATTATCTTAGGCCGTATTACTTATATAGCGACCCTAAGACTCTAATACCTAAACTATAAAGAATTAATTAAGCTCTTTGTAACTACCCTAGATTACTTAGTAATTCTTAAACAATCCTAGATAAAGCTATATAAGGTACCCATTAATTAGAACAACCTTAAGCTTCTATTTACCGCCCCTTATTATAAGCAGAAATGCCTTATAACTTACTGCTTAGACTCTAAACTAAAATCTAAAAAATTTACCAGGATCTACTAGTCTAAAATTTCTACTGACGTCTACCCTATACCTAAAAAGTCTACCCAATTTCACCTACCTAAGAATTCTACCAAATTCCACTATTATAAGATTTCCACCAATATCTATTAAAAACTTAAAAATAATATATAACTATATAAACTGACTTTAACCGCTATACCCTAAACTAAGTAGAAGCTTAAGCTTAATATATAAAAGTACTAGAAGAACTAGTATTCTATTATAAAAAGGATACTTAAAGGACCTAAACCTAAATCTAATACTAACTCTATACTTAATACCAAACCTAAACCTAAATAAGAAACCATATAAGAAACCAAGAATAATCTAAGCTTGCTTAACACCTTAGATATTTATATAATTAGAGCTACCCTAGTAGCACAACTTGCTAGGAAACCCAAATATATAATCTTCGCTATTACAATGGCCGATATTAAAAAGGCCCTAGTATTAAAGAAGCATACTATAAGGGATCTTTTGGCGGTTGCTAAGGCTAGCCTTCGGCTAGCCCTTAGCACTTCCTTATAAGCTCCCTTGGGCCTACAGCCCTTCCCTCCTCATTGGTTCGTCTCTCTCTGTACTCAGGGTATTGCCATGCCTACTTTTTACTATATCGTCCTCTTCCATCGACTCCCCTTGTGACTTATACTCGGCTTGCCTGCTCCCCACTATATACCTGGGCAATAGCCTTATACATACTAACCCTACTATAAAAGTACTAGTATGCTACCATAAGTACCTAGAGGTATTTTTATAAAAGAAAGCTAATAAGCTAGCAGAGTACTAACTATATAACCATAAGATTATACTTAAAGAAGGAAAACAGCCAGGATTTAGACCACTATATAAAATATCCTAAAACGAACTCTAAGTACTGCGGAAGTACTTAGACAAATACCTTAGTAAAGGATTTATTAGAGCAAGCTCTTCGCCCATAGCTATACTTATAATCTTTATTAAGAAACATAGCGGTAGTTTACGCTTTTATATAGACTACCAAGCTCTTAATACTATTACTATTAAAAATCGGTACCTACCCCTATTAATTTAAGAGACATTAAATTAATTAAGTAAGGCTCGCTACTATATAAAACTTGACCTTATCTATATATTTAACCGCCTCCGTATTATAAAAGGAGATAAATGGCTTACTATATTCCGTACTAGATACGGACTATTTAAATACTTAGTAACGCCGTTTAGCCTCGTAAATGCCCTAAGTTTATTCCAACACTTTATAAATAATACCCTATAACCTTACCTAGACGTTTTCTGTACTACTTATATTAACAATATCCTAGTATATAGCAATAACCTAACTAAATATAAGAAATATATTAACCTTGTCCTAAAAACCCTATATAGAGCTAGCCTATAATTAGATATAGATAAATATAAGTTCTATAAAACAGAAGTCCTATACCTTAGACTTATTATTTCTATAGATAGTATATAAATAGACCTAAAGAAGATTAAAGTAATTATAAACTGGTAAAAATCTAAGAATATTAAGGACATAAGAGCCTTTATAGGATTTGCTAACTTCTACTAATGGTTTATTAATAACTTCTTTGCCCTAGTTTTATCCCTTATAGCTTTAACCTAAAAGGATAAAGCCTTTATTTTTAATAAGGAATATAAAAAGGCCTTTACCTACCTAAAAGTTATATTTACCACCACACCTATACTTTAACACTTTAACCCAAACTAAAAGAGTATTATAGAAGCTAACTCATCTAACTATATTACTAGAGGCATTCTATCCCAGTATAATAAGGAAGGAGTACTGCACCCTATAGTATACTTCTTTAAATAACTACAAGATCTACAATAAGAAATTATTAGCTATTATTAAATGTTTTAAATAATGGCGACCTAAACTAAAAGGCGCTGGATTTCTAATTAAGGTCCTTAGTAACTATAAGAATCTATAGTACTTTATAACTACAAAACAGCTAAGTTATTATTAGGCCCGCTAGTTAAAATATCTATCTTATTTCTAATTCTTAATTATATACTGCCTAGGTATTTAAGGTTAGAAACCTAATACCCTAACCTAATATTTATAAGACATGCCAGTATAAAAAGAAGCGCGTGCCTACTATAATTAAATCCTACTTTACCCTAAGCTATTTAACCCTCCTATTAAAGACGTTATAATGTATATCCTTAAAATAACTAATTGATTAATTAAATAGATAATAGTTAATAAATACCTAAATAATAAGTTTATCTAAGAGATATTTAAGCTAATTTAAGATAGCGTTATACGCTTTAAAAAGATCTCTCTAAGTAAATATAAAGCTTATAAAGACCGCTTATACTACCAGAACCGCCTAGTTATACCTAATCACAATAAACTTAAGCTTAAGCTTCTTAAACACGTATACAACCTACTAGTAGCCGGCTACCTAAGCTATAGAAAAACCCTAGAACTACTCTAATAGGAGTACTACTAGCTAAATATATATAATATAATACAAAGATATGTCTCTAGCTGCTATACCTACTAATAAGCTAAAGCTTTGTATGAGACATATAACAGCTTTTTAAAGCCACTACCTGTTCCAGACTAAAGATAGAAAAATATCTTAATTAACTTTGTTATTAAGCTCCCTATAAGTAAAGGCTATATAAATATTATAGTAGTTATAAACCAACTACCTAAGATAAGATATTTAATTGCCTGCCCTAATATATTAACACCTACCATTGCCTAACTGTTCCTAAATTATATATAAAAACTCCACAGACTCCCTAAAATAATTGTCTCTAATAAAGGCAGCCAGTTTATCTTTATATTTTAGAAAGAACTAACTACCTAACTCCGCATTAAAGTACTATTATCTATAGTATACCACCTAGAGACGGATAGTTAAATAAAATATGTAAATGCTATAATAGAACAATATATTTAGATATATATGTTATATTTATAAGATAACTAGATAGACTGGCTTGTATTTACTAAGTTTACTATAAATAACTCCGTCTTAAAAACTATAAAGGTCTCCCTATTTCTAGCTAACTACGGCTAGCATCTATAAATAGGGTTTAAACCTTTTAGTAATGTTCCTCACCTAGCTTATTAGGCCTTATAAGTTATAGAAGTAAATAAGTTTATAAAGAAGATGGAAAAACTATAAGAGCTTCTTATTAATAAATAATATGGGCCTAATCTGTCTATAAAGCCGTAGTAAATAAGAACTAAACCCTAGCACCGGATTACTAAATTAGTAACTTTGTCTGGCTAGATATAAGAAATCTAAATATAAAACAACCTATTAAGAAACTTAATTAGAAGAATACCGGCCCTTATAAAGTTTAAAAAGTTGTTTTTTCTTATGCCTATTAACCAAAGCTCCCTAATACAGTTAAAATCCACCCTATATTCTATACGTCAGTCCTTTGCCCTGCCGCCCCTATATTAGACGCCCTACCTAAACAGATATAAAACTCTCCCCTACTAGTTAAAGTGGATAGTAAAGATAAGTACCTTATTAAAAGAGTTAATAATATTAAGTATAATAAACAGAAACGTAAATATATATACCTTATAAAGTGGAGAGGCTTTACTAAGCCCTTATAGGAACCTATTAACTCTATAGGACTTATATAAGCTACAGAAAACTTTTACAAACTCTACCTAGAACTACTATAGCCCTATCTTGCAGAAGCTTAAGTTTAAAGGGGGGGTACTGTTATAGGACACCTCCGTAACACCTTATATATGTCTATCTATGTCCACCTATTTCTACTAACGTAGTAAGAAGAGACTAACCGCGAGACAACAATCTAATGGTAATCTATTAGCAACCTACACCAATTTAACGGCAATTTGCCGCATTCTGCTATATTCTGTCAAGTCTATTAAATTCTACTAAGTTCTACCAGGACCGCTACTTAAATCCTATTCTGCTCTATGTATATATTGACCAAGAAACCAAACTAACAATATATACCCTTTTTCCCCATTTCCTTACCTTCTCTCCTTACGTAACGTCTTGACTTTATTACGCAGTTTATGTACATAGCTTAATAATATCTACTTTGCTATATATTATCACCGCTTGTACTTACTTTATAACACTTTTAACTAAAACTAGGAAAAGGCTTCTTTAAATCATTCTCTAAAATAATAGGGAAGGATAAAAAAGGTAAGTGCTTTAGGGATTATAGCGATATATAAACCCCTATACATTTCTTACTAGAATGCAGACTATATTGGGAAGATAGAAAGGAAATATAAAAATAAATAGGCTGTCCTCTCTTCTTAGAGAAGCTTTTTTATATAGAGAAAGGGAGGCGCTTTTTCCATTTCTAAATAGGATAAATTAGATACTAGAAAGTGGCTAATAGTAGTAAAATCTCTAGAAGGAGGCAACTCCTACTAGATTTTTAGTAGATAGACTATAAAGAGTAAAAGAATAGAAATAAACCATAAATAAGACAGGGATAGGCGTTAGGATTACTTATAATTTAATTTTAATTTTAATTTCTTCTACTATTTTCCTACCGTTTTCTTACTACCTAAAAGTTATTAGTAACTTAGTATTTTACTATCAAGCTATAACCCCCTAGTTTAGGGATTTATAAACTACTAGGGTATAGCTACTAGTATATATTAAGCTGCCTAAAAAGGATTTATATATATAGAACTATAGCGCTATAGCCTAGAGGCTGTATGGGTAGTATTGTACGTAGTATAATATAATAGATATAAATATATATATATATATATGTTTACAGGCCAGAAAGAAACATTACTAGTCTTTAGCGGATACTAAAGCCCCCCTGTTGCAGTTGCAACAGGAATACTATAAGGATTACCCTTTTTACCTATATACTCTTCCTTTTCTTTATAAGCAACCTACTTAACTCTTTTAAGGAAGGGGAGACCTAGGGTATAGGCTTTATTAATAATATAAACCAAATTATATATGGGCTAATAGCCGCAGAGAATTGTAGAACACTAGAGAGAGCCTATAATACCTATATAGAATAGGTAAGACAATATAGAGTCCGGTTCTTACTAAAGAAATACCAGCTAATCTATTTTATAAGAAAACGTAACTAATCTACAGATCTCTAGTATATAATTTATATTTAAAGCTTTAGGGGTTAACCAGTTTAAGCCCTAAGGGTATTAAAAGTATAGGTAGACAGTAAGCTCTAGTAGAGCGTATATGCGGCGTAAGTGGCGCATAAGGGCTAAGTATAGTATAGTATATTATCTAGGATTGTCAATTCTATATAGGGTTCATGCTTCTAGAGGTCATGCCTACTATATATAGCAGTTATCCGGCTAACCATAACATATAGATCTAGTATCTAGGCCATTGGAGAAACTAAGAAAGGCCCCCCTAAATTACTTCTTAAACTACTCTAAAAGGTCCAAATAGCCTACCTTTAGAGTATAATAGGCGGGTATAAGCGAACGGCTATAGCACTACTTAAGAAGGAAGCCAATATCCCCCCCCTATAACTATATATTAAAGCCGCTGTAATATAAAGGGCGCAAAATAAACGTAACTCTAATGTTATAAAGTATATTAAAACACGCCTAAATAAACTATAGAGGGACCCTAGGGTGCCCAAAAGAAGAACAAACCAATAACCCTAAAGTAGTGAAGATATATTAGAGAAATAGGTAAAGAAAGCAGAAGAAGAATAGTGCTGCATTAGGGCCTAGGCCTATATAAAGAAGAAAGGGAGACATGTAAGAGGCTAGTAAAGATAATAGTAAGAGAAAGAAAGGAGCTAAAGTAGAGTATAAAAGAACGCTAGAAAACTATCTACTATAATATAATACTGGTTAGACCAACGCTAGAAAGGTATATAGAAATTAAAGGTACAGAGACTAACTTAGGTAAGAGGAACCTAAGCTATAGCATAGTTAACGCTATAGGGGGGAAATACTTAAGGGCTCTAAGAAGGCCTTATAAAGGTAGAAAATATAATAGCAACACTCTTAGGAACAGGAATAATAGGACTAAAAGATTGGCTCTACTAGGTAGGTATCCTAGTAAATAGCCTAAGATATAAATATAACTGGCTAAAACAGACACCAAAACATATAATACTATTATGCCCCTTACTGTTACGGACGCTTTAAGTACGATGTTATAACTACTGGGAGAAGAGTTGGAAGAAGCTAGTTAGTTAATAAGGGCACGGTCTATAATGGATCCGGTAGAACTATATGGTGAGGAATGGTAACTAAGGTCACGTGATATAATCTGTATAATCTGTATAATATATAAGATCTGTAATAGAGCGAATAGAGTAGACAAAGCAGACGGAGCAAGGACTTTCTTAGGCGTATGGTTGTGTATTTAAGGACCTACAGTCCCTACCTAGATAGTTCCTTTCTTCGTAGTAAATCTTAGAATACAATTAAAGTTAATCTATTAGGCAACCACTCCACCAGTTATTATTTGTACTTGTTATATTATTAACTTCCTGTTTACCTATATACCTAGCCCAATAGCAAGTCTACCGTGGTGTTTCCCATAAGGCTTCGTTACACATTCACTACCAAGGTTACGGTATTAATAAAGTCAAACAATATGCCACCGAAAGCACTAGTTATAACGCCATCTATAGTAGCTATAACCTTAGGATTAGGAGGAGATACCAGTATAAGAGATACTGATTTGTAGCTAGTTACGGTGGATTAGTTACAAGAAATAGTTAATCAATTAATAGATAATATTTAAATATTTAAAGACTAAATTAATGGAATCAGAGTAGCTAAGGTTAAGTTACCCTCAATTAAGCGATTCTTAGGAGAGAAGTCAAAACTTAAAGGATTCCTTACGTAAATGCACTTTAAGGTTATACAGGAGGGAGCGAAACTAGTAACACCTATAGACTAAGTAGTGTACGCAGGATTGTTCTTAATAGGAAGAGTATTTAAGTGGTTTAAACCTTACCTTACCAAGATCTAAACTAATAGAATAATAACTACTAACCAAGAAGTACGGTTTATATTTACTAACTGGAATGGGTTTACGGAACGACTTACGCAAATGTTCAGAGACCTAGAAGTAACAACTATAGCGGAAAGAAAACTTTAGAACCTAGTATAACGTACTTTAGCAATTAAGTATATAACGCAGTTTTAAACACTCGCAATATAGGTTAAGTGGAATGATAAGGCGCTTATGGCACAGTATAAATAGGGACTTAAGGCTAAAGTCTAGGACGTAATTATCCTAATAGAAGATGCGGAAACTCTACAAGAGTTAATAGATTAGTTAATTAAAATTAATAACAGGATCTATTAAAGGGAAAAAGCTAAGAAAGGGCAAGATAAAGTTCCACAGTTATATAAGGCGCAGAGTACGCATTAACAGATATAAAGTTATAAACCATAAAATAGTGGGCCAGAGCTAGTAGACTTAAGCGGCACTAAAGAATCTAAAAGATAGAATAAGAAACCATGGAAACCTAGAGGTTAAGGATTAAGTAATTATAGGACTAAGGAGTAGAGGCTAAACCAGGGATCTTATTAATAGAAGATGTTTAGGCGGACTCTATAATAAGAAGATTAGTTTAAATTAAGAGCTTATATAAATTACAGGAAATAAGGTTATTACGCTAGAGACTATAGAGGTAGTTAGAGTAATTATATAGTAAAAGGCACCAAGTAAGAAGAACTAGGACTAGTAATAAAGAGGTTACGGGGTACTAAGGAATGCTTAATTAAATATTTTGCGTTTTGCTATAATAACGCATGCCAAATTTATAAGGATGCTAAGTATAGCGCAAACTTTTGGCCGCAAGAGCTAGAGTTAAGAGGACTTAAAAGAACTAGAGAGTTAGATAAAGAACAAGATTAACTCTATAAGCTAGATTAAAATATTATAGTAACGTGCGGATAAAGATTAGTAATACTAATAATAGAGTTAAAGTACTTATTAATTAACAGCGATAAGGATAAAAAAGAGGCTAGCTGGGGGCACTTAAACCTTAATAACGCAATAGAAGTAGAGACTAAGACCACTATAGAACGCGGTTTAGTAACGGGTATTATAACACCGTTAAATATAGTGTCTATTACTTTATAAGACAGAAGGAGCAATATCTAAAGATAATTAAGCAAGTAGATAACTGCTAGTACTAGCTCACCACTTAATAAAGGCAAAAGGCCACAGGCTTAAGATTCTTAAGACGAGATAAGAGACAGTTAAGATTCTTAAGATAAGATAAGACACACCCAAGAACCCATAACAGATAATAACTGATAGGAAAGGGCAGCAGCTTAGTTTAAAGACAAAAGAATAAGCATGGGATGACAGTTCCTAGGGAGCCAAGATTTTAAAGAATAAATAAGGTCTATAGCAGTTCTAGATAAATATGGTGTTTAGCCTAAAGGTTAAAAAGTTAATATGGCAGTTAAGAAGCAGGATAACTTTAAGGACCCTTTTAGAAGAAGAAAACTAAAAGAAAGTATAGATAAGTTTAGATAACAAATCATTATATAGCAAGAACAAAAGCTAGACTAGAGATTAGCTATGCTAGGATATATAAAGGACAGAGCACCTATATAAAAAGTTATAAATAGGCCCAGGGTAGAAACACTGAGAGCTAAGTAGTTAGATAAACTAGAGCAAGAAAAGGATCTAGGGATTCCAACTAGATTTGCAGAGAGATATACTAAAGGTTGCAGTAATACAGTAATAAAGAGATACTTCCTTATGGACAGATTATATACACTTGTAAAGCTTTACTAAAAGTGGTATCAGCAGCAAGAGAACGATAAGTGGGAAGACTTCTGTATATAGCTAGATAAGAAAGTTGTACCAGACTAGCTAATGTTAGAGAAACAAATAAGCTATGTTAAAGGAGCACTGATTATAACATTAAAGAACCTAGAGGAATAGGCTATAGATTAGAGAGAGACGATGCAGGTATTAGTACCAGTAAATAATATAGTAACGTTTAGATTAATGCGGGAGAGGTTTAAACTTAAAAATAAAAACAAACCAAGAGTTAACCCAAAGCACCTAGCGTACTATATATTAGCGTAGATCGCATATATGAATAATATGTGCAATATGCATAGGACACCTAAGGATAAGTATCGCAAGTATATAATAAGGATGTATTAGATAACAAGTAAAAAGCGGTACAGAAACGCCAAGTATATACATAGTTGGCACCCAGTAGAAGTTTAAAAGTTAGGTAACTTAATACTTTAACTAGGAAGGTTTCTTATAGAAGAATGCCTAGATGGACAATAGTGGTAGGAGTGCCCAGGGAATACTTATCTATAGTATATTAAAGATAAAAAAACAAACTAAGTATTAGCCATAGAGAGACTAAGTATAGTTAAAGATTAATAGCCAACAGTTAGGAAAAGTAGAGGCCTATAGGACCGGAGGGAGCCAGTAGTAGAGCCTTAAACCCTTAAAGGAATTACAGAACGACACCTAAATTTACAAGTTAAGTGGCAAGATTAGAAGTTTAAAGCGTTAGTGGACAGTAGAGCAATAAGAAACCACATATTACTAATAGCAGTTAAAAGGATAGGGTTACCATATAGACAGAAAAAATACCTATACCTATTAATAACAATTTTAGGAGATCTAATAGCCTATAAAGGAGGCATCATTAATCTTAAAACAGGACCTATTCAGTTAACTATTAAAGGAAGACCAGTAGAAATATCTTTTAATATTCTACTGTTGGGAAAGGACAAGGCAATATTAGGAATGCCTTAGTTATAGGAATATAATCTAAGGATCGATTGGGTTATAGGTTAGGTTAATATTAGGGATACTTAATAACGTAAAGTGCGACAGCAGACTAAGATAGTATAGTACTAAGTAGGAGTAATGTATAAAGAGACTGAGTAAGGCTTAAGTTATATACTAAAGAAATACCATAAGTATGGCAAAAGGTTATAGAGCCTAAAAAGTGAAAAGCTATTAGAGTATATAGCATGGGATTATAAGATAGAGTTAGAACTAGAAATAAGTCTAAAGTTCTTTCTAATCTATAAGCATACTAAAACCAAGTTAGTAGCGCTTAAGGAGTTTATCTAGGAGAACTTATGTAAGGGATACATTAGACCATTACAGTCGTTAGCAGGATATCCAGTACTATTTATCCTAAAGAAAAATAGAAAACTTAGGATATGTATTAACTACAGATAGTTAAATAGCATTACCAGAAAGGATAGGTATCCTTTACCCTTAATTAGCGAAATCTAAGACAGGATAGACAACGCGCAAATATTTATAAAGATAGATCTAAGGTGGGCGTACTATTAGATTAGGATTAAGGAAGAAGATAAGTAGAAGGCAGCCTTTAGGTTAAAGGAAGGACTATACAAACCATTAGTTATACAGTTTAGGCTTATAAATGCACCTGTAATATTTTAGAAAAAAATCAACAGTGTATTAGGAGAACACCTTAATAAGTTTGTTATGGCATACCTTAATAATATTATTATATACTTAGCAAATAAACAAGAGCATAGAGAACATATTAAGTGGGTCTTAAAGAGACTATAAGAAAAAAGATGCTAGTAGCAATTAAGAAATACAAGTTCTTTATAAAAAAGACAGATTTTATAGGATTTATTATTAAGCTAGGGAAAATTAGTATGGACCTAAAGAAAGTAGAAGCTATAGTAAGTTAGTAAGCACTAGAGAACGTTACGCAGTTAAAATCGTTCCTAGGGTTTTACAACTACTATAGGAGGTTTATAGTACAGTGGTTAAAGAGTATAGAGCTATTTACAAGACTTATAAAAAAGGAAGAACTATAGATATGGGGCAGTAAGTAAAGAAAACTGTTTAGAGAACTCAAGGAGTTGTTTATCCAAGATCTAATCCTTAAGATCTACTAGTTACGGCTAGATATAGTTATAGAAACAAACGCATTAGACTTTATACTAGGAGTATATTTACTACAGAAACACAAAGATGCATAGCATCTAGTAGCATACTATAGTCGAAAGATAACACCGCTAGAGTTAAACTACGACATCTATAACAAGGAGTTACTAGGTATAGTTATAGCACTTAAGGAATAGAGAGCATTCTTATAAGGCATAGAGAAACCATTTATAGTTAAAACAGACCATAAGAATCTAACAGGATTCCTAATAACAAAAGAGTTAAACTAAAGACAAGTTAGATAGGCAGAGATACTTGCAGAGTATTACTTTAAAATTTAGTATACTAAAGGAACTAAGAATGCAAGAGCAGATATGCTTAGTAGAAAGGCAGAGTTGCAGAACAATAAAAAGCCGTTAGGGGCAATGCTGCGCAAAGATAAAAATAGGTTAATTAGGTACAACTATCCTAAAATTATAGTAACTAAAGAAGATAGCTAGATCTATAAGACACCGGAGAGTGTGTGGTTATAAAGGATTTAAGAAGCATAGAAAGAGGATCCAGAGTCAGAACAGTATAAGCACTAAAAAGCTACATACGTACTAAAAGCAGTTGTAGAAGAGTTTGTTAAAGAATTCTATAAGGGAATAACTTAGGGACATAATAGAGCTATGGGCTTAGTGTTAAGACTTTAAAAGGAGTACATTATTTAGAGAATCTGGGGAATAGCAAGATAAGTTATAAAGGAGTGTCTAGATTATTAAAGAAATAAACTAATAAGGCATAAGCCGTACAGAGGGCTATAACCTATTAAAATACCAGAAAGACTATAGGAAGTTATATTATAGGACTTTATTATAAAGCTACTAAAGTTAAAAGATCCTATTACCGGACAAGATTATAACGCAATCTTAGTAATAGTAGACAAGCTAACTAAATAGGGTTACTTTATAGCGTATATAGAAGGAATATTAGCAGAAGATATAGCTAGAATCTATGTTAAAGAAGTGTTTATAAGGCACGGAGCACTAATAAAAGTAGTATTGGATAGAGATCTAAGATTCATAGCAGTATTCTAGGAGGTATTCTTGGCTAAATAAGGGGTTTAAGCAGCAACGTTAATAGCGTACTATCCGCAAATAGACGGACAAATAGAAAGACTAAACCAAACATTAGAGCAGTATTTAAGACATTATATTAATCACGCGCAAAATAATTAGGTATTATTACTACTAGTTATATAGTTTATATATAATGCTACACCATAGGAAGGAATAGGTATATTACCTTTTAAAGCAAACTACGGATATAAGCTAAGAATGTCATTGTCGCCACAATAAGCAAAAAAAACAAGTAGCATAGCTAAGGAAAGAATGGAGACCTTAATAAATCTTTATAATTACCTTAAAGAAACAGCTAAATTAGTATAAGCAAAAATAAAAAGGTACTATAATGCTAAGAGATCTAAGGGACTAGATCTTAAGGAGGGAGATAAAGTGTAGCTATTATACAAAAATTTTAAGAGTTAACGACTAAGCAAGAAGTTAGACTATGTTAGACTAGGACCATTTATAGTCAAGGTAAAAATTACAGAAGTTATATATAGACTTAACTTACTGGAGAAAATAAAGATCTACCCTATATAGCACATTATAATACTAAAACTAGCACACAGGAATATTAAGCTACTAGTTTATAAAGCAGATATATATAGAGGACAAGAAGAAGATAAATGGGAAGTTTTAAAGATTATCAATTATAAGGACGTTAATAATAAAACATAGTATAAAGTAAAGTAGATAGGCTATAAAGAGACTACCTAGGAGGTACTAGATAACTTAAGGAATGCTATAAGAAAGGTATAGGAGTATTAGAGGAAAATGGGTTAGGCAGCGTTAATAAAGAAGGATTACTAAAAAAAGAGTTACCTAAGGGGGACCCAAGAGGAGCACCTACTGAGGTATTTAGAGTTATTTCCCTCTCTGTTAGAAGAGAATCCATTTTTTATTGCTAAGTTCCTAAAGGCCTTATTCTATAAGCTTCCACTCCTTAAAATAAACCTTCTTACATACCTTCTTAAGACGGATTAACTAAGCAGATTTAGCAAGATAAGAGTTAAAAGCACGTTGTTAAGCAGCGGTAGCCTCTTGCTCAGCGTTATAGGAATAGTAAAGTTTAGCCAACGCTACTAAGAGCTTATTATTAAGTTTCGCAGCAGTAGATTAAACCTAAAACCCTAGCAGCAATCAACAAGGGTACTTAAAGACTATTAAGAGTAATAGGACGCGCATACTTAGCTTTAGAAACCAAACAAATGTTACAAGTCAATTAAATATTCGCTTTAGTGTACTCTAAGTATAAAGAGGGTTGCTAAGACAAAGGGCTTGCTAACGTAATATAAACTAACCCCTCTTTCGTATAATAAGAATATAAAGATAGCATTATCTTACCCAGAGACAGTATAGTAGCAATAGTATAAGACTAATAGACAGTAGAAGAAGAAGTAGGAGCTTTAGGTATAATAAGTAAAGATATTAACCAAGTTAGTTAAGCGGACATTACATCTCTAGTAGATAACTTAGAGATATTAAAAATCTTTAAGGATAAAGATAAAGAGGAGGGAGATGGTGTTATAGACGCTTTAAGTATAATATTACAACTACTAGGAGAAGAGTTGGAAGAAGCTAGTTAGTTAATAAGGGCATAGCCTAGGATGGATCTGGTAGAACTATGTAGTAAGGAATAGTAACCAAGGTTATATGATATAATTTATATAATCTATGTAATCTATAAAATCTATAATAAAGTAAACAGAGTAGATAAAGCAGACGGAGTAAGGACTTTCTTAGGCGTATAGTTGTATATTTAAGGACCCACAGTCCCTACCTAGATAGTTCCTTTATTTATAGTAAATCTCAGAATACAATTGGAGTTAATCTATTAGGCAACCACTCCACCAGTTATTATTTGTACTTGTTATATTATTAACTTCCTGTTTACCTACATACCCGGCCTAATAGCGAGTCTACTATAGTGTTTCCCATAAGGCTTTGTTACACTTACGCACTAATCAAGAAGTAATACTCTTAGTAGCTGGCATAGAGAACTACAATACACTACTCTTAATATAAAAAGGTCTTAAGGCGGTTACCTAGTAGCTTATTAGCTAAAATATATTAAACTAGTTTTGGGCTATAAAGGAAATAGTAATAAAAGATAAAGAGGCAAGTAATAGGCGCCCCCTAATAACTCTACAGTAGTAGAGTAAATTTATAATACTAGCGCATCTATAGGCTTGTTACGGCAGCAGTAGTTCCTAAAAAGATTAAAAAATAAGGTAGTAGAGCACTATAGGCGACTTATAGGCGCTAAGTAGGCAAGTTCTAAAAGGCGGGGAGATAGATTACGGGGTTTTCTTAAGTAGAGTTTTCTCCCTATATATAAATAAGGAGTAGTCTGCGTGGGCCTAATAGGGATTTAAATCGAACATTAAGCAATAAATAATTATTATATATATATATAGGGCAGAATAGGATTTAGGTAGTGATTCTAGTAGAACTTAGTAGGATTTAATAGAGTTGGCAGAATATAGCAGAATGCGGTAAATTGCCATTAGATTGCCGTAGATTACTATTAGATCGCTATTTTATAGTCTGTCTCTAGTTGCCAAGTTAGTAAAAATAGGTAGATATTGTCTGAATAAGGTTCTGTAATATAGTAGACACGGTTGCTTATAACCAATTGGGTTAACCACGTGAGCTAAGCGAGCTCAGGAGATCTACCAAATTCCACCTGTAGAAGTAGAGGATAAAGGAAGAAAACGATTAAAACTAAAACCCCCCTACCGTGATTCCAACAGATATATATAAATATAAGGTGTTATAGGGGGGTCCCGTAACACTTTTACTAATAGTTTATTAATAACTTCTCTGCCCTAGTTTTATACCTTATAGCTTTTAACTTAAAGAATAAAGCCTTTATTTTTAATAAGGAATATAAAAAAGCTTTTACTTATTTAAAAGTTATATTTACTATTATATCTATACTCTTATACTTTAACTTAAACTAAATAAGTATTATAGAAGCTAATTTATCAAACTATATTATTAAAGGCATTTTATATTAATATAATAAGGATATAGTATTATACCCTATAGTATGCTTTTTAAAATAACTAAGCCTAGTTAAATATATCTACAATATCTCCAATAAGGAATTATTTGCTATTATTATTATATAATCTTAATTAATATTTAATACAGTCTTAAGCCTGGCCTATATAGATAAATACCAACAAGTTAGGTATAAAAGCTCTTTAAAAAGGGCAATGTAAAAGGTAATATAGTGTATACCACTTTAGGTAGTATATCCGAACTATATTAATAGAAGGAAAAATACCATTAGGTCGCTACTTTAAGACTTTTATAAGGGAGTCCTAACTATCTATCTTATCCTATTTACCCTTTATACTATACTTCTATATTATTATAGATTACTATTAAGTGTTATATTTTCCCTACCCCTAGCTTTTTACTACCATATATATATATATACGCCTACTTATAGTCCTTCTGCTTAATAATCTAACCTAGTCTATTTTAATTACCCCCCTAAAAGCTAAGTATGTAAATTTTATCCAAGGGCCCTAACCTAACGATGGCTCTAAAAGAGTCCTCTATACGCGTTTCCTGCTTACATAAGTAGAATTCCTTTATTCCGCTTTAAATCGGTCTCCATAGTAGTTACTTTAGTTTCTATACTAATATAGGCCTATATTAAGGCCTATATTTATTCTTTCTAATATTATTTAGTTTATTAGGTTATAAGCACTGGGTTACTACCAAGCGTTACAGTTTAGCTATTAAAAAGTTTAGAAGATTAATACCTTACTATAGATTGTATTAAGGGTTACCACATCCGTGCTAAGTTATATCTTACTATTCTATATTATTTAACGCCTTACTATAGGCCGCATTATAGGTTACTATACATATATGCTAAAGTCATTTTTTATTATTAAAATTCATTTATTTACGCGTTAAATTAGTTTATTCACGCGTTACTATAGGTAAAGACTATCTAGGCATTTAACATCTTAAAAACGACGGTTTAAATTAGCACCAATATTGGACGCAGCTCTGCGCGTACCTACGTGGTAAAGGCCTTCTGTGTATTAGGGGGTAACTCTTAGTTAGGGGGTGCTTCTGGCGATTACAATATCGCACCACAACCTAATCAACCCCCTCTTACTAACGATGTATGGACAAGCCTTAACTAGTAAGAGCTTCCTAATCTAGGTTAGGATGGGACTCCGCTAAGGGATATCTACCTAAGGGATACCTATTAGGAGAATATAGAGCAAATTCTAACTAAAGAGAAGGCCACGCCTAGGCTAACCTAAGTCTCTTACAATATAAGCAGAAGAGTTAATATATGTAATATAGCGAACACGCGCACGCAATTAAAGCTACGGCTTAATTATACTATACTCCATAGGATAGAAAGGAAGGAGCTAACTATAAAAGCTATTTACCTTACTCCTACGTTCGCCTACGCATTTATAAATACTCTATTAAAGTATTAGTGGACAAGGATAGTTAAGGGACTACCTCTAGAGCCACGCAATTAGACTTAATTTAATGCAATATAGACACTAAACCTAAGTAGGAAATTATATACAGGCCAGCAAATCCTCAGAGGGCACGCTATTTAATAATTTCAACTAATACTAACAACTTTTAAAGAGGGGATATAAATAACACAAAGAGCTTATAACAGACAATTAATTATAGCTTAGGAAGAGATTAAATAGGACCTATAGTACACTTGGAAAATTATAAGGTATTTCTTTTATATATTAACAAGTTTAACACTAATTTAGGATCTGCTTCTGTTTTTAGTAGAGCACTACTACTACCAAGTTAAACAACAAGTCCTTATGCGACGTAGTTATGTACAAAGGCTCTTATTTAGGGTAGTCTCGCAAATAGGCTCTAGTTAATAGCGCATTAATTATAAACAGCTCTAATGTAGTCTTTAAGCGGTATTTTAAGATATAGGGGATTGCTGCCGCCTTACGCGAGAGTGTTATAAATAAGGAGCTTTAACTAAGGAAGGAGGAATTAGAAATTTAAAGGCGGCGCTTTAAGCGGGAGGACTCTACTATAGATAAGGTTATATAGCTTAAAAAGAGATTAGATAAGGGCAAAGAGATTGCAAGATATTACAGTTAAGAGCAGAATAGTCAGTTTAATGGGTTAGAGGATCTTTTAGTAAAACCGTTTAAAAAAGAAAGTGGTAAATAATTAGGTTAGAGAGCATAATATTTCTACATTTTGGCAATAGGTTAAGCTTATTCCTTTGCTTTTAGCCTATCTATTATAGCTTTTTGCTAATTTTATATATAAATTATATATAAAAGTTGCATAGGCGCGAAATTTGAAGGCTACTTAAAGGACTTAGAAATCTGCCTAAAATCTCTACTTATCCACTATCTTGCTCCTTGCCTATACCGCCTAATTATTTACTACTAAGCCTTCTACTCGTCCGTAACCCTTCCTATAACTACTTAAAACTTAATTTTACCCTAAATAGTCTTCTATGGAGGGCAGCTGGCAGTTAAAACGATTTATAATTATATCTGCTTGGCTATATAGATAAGTTAATATATTATATAGGAAAACGGATACTAGGAAGTACACAGCTACTAGCTAGCTAGCTAATTAAAGGCCTAACTTAAAGTAGTTATAAGTAAAATAGTTCTCTATCTTCCTAAACAAAGTCTCTACTATAATTCTAGCTCCTAATAATTTGTAATTTAACTATAACTGCTCTTTAGTTAACCACTAAAATCCTTACTAATTATTCTATAGAGGAATATAGCTGTATAACTCTCTATAAGCATTATCACCAAATAAAAACAGCGGCTTATAACTAGCAAATATTATATAGAGCTTCTTGGCTACACCAGATTCGCTATATATATCCTAGTTATTTAAGGGAGCTAGAAAGGGCTTAGAGGTATAAGAGATAAGGCCATCCGGGGTAGTAATCAATTAATATTTAAGGCCGTTTCCCTTATAATAACCAGAGTACGTCTATAATTAGTAGACACTATTTACTAGCTAATAAAATCTAAAAAAGGTACCGTTAATTGCACCTTATACTTAACCCTCCCCCTAGCCAGCCTCTTCTAGATATTGCGTATACTAAAAGAGTTTAGTATAATCGTTTAGCTATAGGCGCTAGTAAATTAGGTTATGCTAATTGCGATAGATATACTCTACCAAGCTATTAAAAACCTTAGAGATCTAAGAGCGACTATGGCCAATATTCTTGGTATAGTGGTAGTACTATATTAGGTATATAAGACGACTATAGAGCGTATATATTGCCTTCTCTAGTAAAGCCTTGTACGTATTAAACTTTATAGGCTCCTTAGTATAATATATAAGTAGCGCTAGAGCTTAAATCTTATTTAGGCGGAAGCTATTTTATACTTAGAGCTGGCACTAATATTAAAGCTAGATTAGATAACCTTACTAAGTCTCTCACTAACAAACCTTATTATTAATTTTATCTAGATCCTATTGGAAATAGGGTGCTTAGAAGAATGTATAAGTATTAGGTGTATAAACACCACGCCAAGACTCCTCTATTAATATAGCCTAGCGTTAACACGCTATCCAAAGAAGGAGGAAGCCGTCGTCCTTATCGTTGTAGAAGCTGCTTATTAATTTGGGCGGTATATACGACGGAGGCTTTAATATATAACCACCAAACGCGTTAGATTTAAGTGACGCGACAAGATCGTAATAAGAGACTTAATATTAAATAAATTAGGTATAGTATAATAGCAAGTCTCCCCTGTATAACTTTAATCGACGGCGTCCTTTTACTAAGATATATACTAACTATACGTGGCAGGTGTTTTGTGGATCCTCATTTTCCAAAAAAAAAAAACGCTCTAATAATGGCTTTGGAAGAGTCCTCTACACGCGTTTCCTACTTACATAAGCAGACTTCCTTTATTCCGCTTTTGGTCGGCATCTATAATAGTTACTTTAGTTTCTATACCAATATAGGCCTATATTAAGGCCTATATTCGTTATAGTTATATTTAAATATTTATATTTATTCTTTCCAATATTATTCAGTTTATTATAACCTAAGTCTCTACCCCCTATTTTCCTATACCTAATATTACACTTAGTCTATACTGTCAATATATTAGAACAAGCTAGGTAGATTAAGGCATAGAGGAAGATATTAGGGCTATTAAATAGGCGGGTTAAGAAAGGCTCTTTAGGCCTTTCGCATATAAGGTATACACAGTCGTATATAGATACTATACGGCATATTATTATGCCATATAAAGAGAAGAGGGACGTCGTAAATAGAATGCCGTGATTTAAGTATACTGGACGTGTACGTAGAGATATAATAGTTGTGCTCGTAAGCCTCCGCTAGGGCTTACCCTTACAGCAAAAAAAATTCTCGCACCACTACTACGTCGCAGCGCTGACGCTGCGTAGCCGTATATACGTCTCTACGTTGGCTCTACTAAGTCTAAAGACTAGCAGGTTTATAACCATTACCTTATATAGGTATAGAGTCCGATTTTAAACAGCCATTAGCTATTATTAAATATTTAAATAATAGTAACCAAAACTAAAAGGCGCCAGGTTTCTAATTAAGGTCCTTAGCAATCATAAAAACCTATAGTATTTTATAACTATAAAATAGCTAAGCTACTATTAGGCCCGCTAGTTAGAATATCTATATTATTTTTTATTCTTAATTATATACTACTTAAGTGTTATAAAATACCTTTATAATATCTTATATATATCTATCTGTTTCTATTAATATAGTAAAAAGAGACTAACTGCGAAATAGTAATCTAATGGAAATCTACAGCAATCTAACGGCAATTTAACAACAATCTGCCGCATTTTACTATATTTTGCCAAATCTATTAAATCCTACTAAGTTCTGCTAGGACCGCTACTTAAACCCTACTTTACTCTATATATATATTAACTAAGTAACTAAATTTATAATATATACCCTTTCTCCATATTTCCTTACCTTCTCTCCTTATATAACGTTTTAACTTTATTATATAGTTTATACACATAGTTTAATAATATCTACTTCGCTATATATTATTACCGCTTATACTTACTATGTAATACTATATTATATTAACCTTATATACTACCCTTTAAAATATAGAAAAATCATAGAGCCCCTATAATAGCCGCCGGCATTATATCTATACTTTAAAAATAATTAATAGAGATATAGAAGTTCTTTATAGACGCCCTTATATAAAACTAAGCTACTTTAACTTAATAATAAGTTAAATAAGAAGCATAATACTAGTAGATAATTAAGGACCTCTAAGAAGAAGTCGGCATCCTTAAGATACCTATATTAAGGCCCTAAGACTAAACGCCTTCTTTAGAGATAAATATATGGGACAAGAGTCCTAAACCTATATAGTAGCTATTTACCTTAAACTAACTACTATACTATAACAATCTAAATAACTACTAGACCCTTTAATATTTACTAGTAAATAATAAAAACTCTAATTATTTCTAAGCTAGCTTAAAAATAAGCTAACTAGTAATACTAACCACTACCTAACTAAAGCTAACTAACTCTGCTACGCCCTAAGTTAACTAAAAAAAGACATAGCTAACCTTATTAAACCCCTTTAACCAAACTTAGTATAAAGTCTAGTTATACTTCTTAAAGCTATATACGTAACCTAAACGGCTAAGCTACTGCTTAAAGGAAGATAAACTATATAGCTTAAGGAATAAAAAGCTTCTTAGTATACTTCTCCAAATTTAACTATTACGTAAAAGAAATAGGCTAAAATGACTCCATACTAATTAACAGTCTTATTAAATCTTTAAGCCCTAAACTAAAAACTTCCTTAATAGACGTAGACCTACTAGGAGCGCTTAACGCCTATATAAACTTTATTAATAAACGGTATAATAATAAACTACGCCTAATACTAAAGTCCACTCCTTAATACAATATAATAACCCCATAAATATTTGCTAAGTTATTATCTTAGCCTAAGCACCCTAACACTATAGATATTAATATAGGGACCTTAGGATACGCTCTACTAGGGTCCCCTAAATATAGAAGCAAGGCTTATATCTTAAGATACTACTCTATTCCTATACCTTAATATAACTTATAAATAGATAATACTAACAACCGTTTACTGCATTAATCCTCTAGTTACCGTCCCTAATCTTTACCTAGTCTCAGCCCTATATTTAGTAAGTACTACTTATAAGAATAAAGTTACAACTAATGTTCTATAGGAACCCCTTCCTACTTACTACTAAAAGGTATATTTTAGAGTTAAGTTGCTTTTTAGGACAGCTATATTATAGGATCTTATTAAATATATTAGATATTACAAACCCTAACTCTTAGGATTGTAGTATAACTATTAACTACTATCTTTAGTAAAAAGGTTAATAGGCTAATACTTAAGTCCTAATTAATATAGAAGCTAGCAGTATAGGATTTATTAATAAAATCTTTATGTAAGATAATAGGTTTATCCTAATACCCCTTAACTAGCATATTACTATATTTAGATTTAATAGTAAACGCACTATCTTAAGCTGTATTACTTATATAGCGGCCCTAAAACTCTAATACTTAAATTATAAAGAACTAATTAAGCTCTTTATAACTACCCTAGGTTATCTAATAATTCTTAAACAACCTTAAATAAAGCTATATAAGGTAACCATTAATTAAAACAACCTTAAGTGTCATAGGACACCTCCGTAACACCTTATACACGTTTACCTATTTTCACCTGTTTCCACTAACGCAGCAAGAAGAGACTAACCGCGAGACGACAATCTAATGGCAATCTACCAGCAATCTATAGCAATCTAACAGCAATCTGCCGCATTCTGCCATATTCTACTAAGTCTACCAAATCCTGCCAAGTTCTGCTAGGACCGCTACTCAAATCCTATTCTGCTCTGTGTACGTGTTAACCAAGCAACTAAACTAACAATATATACCCTTTCTTCCCGTTTCCTTACCTTCTCTCCTTACGCAACGTCTTAACTTCATTACACAGTTTATATACGTAGCTTAATAATATCTACTTTGCTATATATTATCGTCGCTTATACTTACTCTGTGACATTAAGCTTCTATTTACCAACTCCTATTATAAGCAGAAGTGTCTTATAACTCGCTACTTAGACCCTAAACTAAAATTAAAAGAATCCACTAGAATCCACTAGTCTAAAATTTCTACTAACGTCTACCTTATACCCAAAAAGTCTATATAATTCCACTAACCTAAGAATTCTACTAAATTCTACTAATGTCTACTAAAAACCTAAAGACTATACTAGACTACACAAACCAACTCTAACTACTGCACTCTAAACTAAGTAGAAGCTTAAGCTTAATATATAAAAGTACTAAAGGAACTAGTATTCTACTATAAAAAGAATACTTAAAGAACCTAAACCTAAATCTAATACTAACTATATACCTAATGTTACGGACCTTATATTAGCAGTAGTACGGCTATTAAGAGAGGATATAAACGGACTAATAGTGAAAGTGTGGGAGGCGCTGGAACTAGTTAAACTATATAATAAGGGGTAACCAAGTTATATAATAGGTCACGTTACCGTTTTAAAACGTAGGATATGTAGGATCTATAAGGAACATTATATACCAAATATACCTCGCGTACCTTATATACTTAGTATTTTATAGGAGTTATATTATATATTTAAAGGACAATAGTCCTTACCTAGATAGTTCCTTTCTTTATAGTAAATCTTAAAATATAATTAGAGTTAATATATTAGGCAACTACTCTACTGGTTATTATTATATTATTAACTTTTTATGTACCTCTATACCTAGCCTATTAGTAAGTCCACTGTAGTATTTCCTATAAGATATAATAAAGCCTTATAGGAAATACTACAGTAGACTTGCTAATAGGCTAGGTATATAGGTAAATAAGAAGTTAATAATATAATAATAACTAGTGGAGTGGTTGCTTAATAGATTAACTCTAATTATATTTTAAGATTTACTATAAAGAAAGAAACTATCTAGGTAAGGACTATAGTCCTTTAAATATATAATATAACTCTTATAAAATACTATGTAAGGTACGTATGGTATATTTAGCATATAACATTCCTTATAGATCCCATAGATCCTATATACTAAAATAGTAACGTAATCTATTATATAACTTAGTTACCTCTTATTTTATAGTTTAACTAGTTTTAGCGCCTCCCACACTTCTACTACTAGTCCGCTTATATCCTCTTTTAATAGCCGTACTATTACTAATATAAAGTCTGTAACACTATCCTCCTCCTCTTTATCTTTGTCCTTAAAGATACCTTATATCTCTAAGTTGTCTACTAGAGGTATGGCATTCCAATTTTTAATTTAGTGACTTTTATTATTTTTAATACCTCCTGTTAGGTTCTCTATATCTAATTATTATATATACGTAATTTCCACAATTCTTTTACTGGGTAAGGTTATGCCGTCCTATTCTTGTTATGTAAAGAAAATGCTAGTATATGTCGCAATCGCAGCTCTATCTAGTTGCTAACCTTCTTTTGTGCTAAGTGTATAAAATTAAATATACGGTTATCTTGTAATGTTTAATCTATCTTTAACGCTAAGTATGTGCGTCTTATTATTCTTTATAGGCGTTTAGTACCTTATTTAATTTATTATAGGGTCTTAGATTTAATCTGCTACTAAAAAGCTTAATAATAAACTATTAGCTGCCCTTAAAGAACTGCGTTGTACTTATACGGCGGAATTAGAAGCTGCCTCTATTTATAAGTAAAAAGCCCTAGAGGCTTAAATAAACGCCTTTACTTAGTTAGTCTGTCTTAAAAAGGGTTGTAAGAAGGTTTATTTAAAAAAAACTTTATTTTGCTAAATAGGGTCTTTATAAAATGGAAGAAGATAAAAGAAAGGATTTATAATTTCTAAGGGTAGAAATAACTCTAAGTAATATGGCAATTGCTCCTTTTAGGTCCCCCTTAGGTAACTTATTCTTTAGTGATTCTTTTTTATTAATATTACTTAATCTAATTTCTTTCGATACTCCTACACCTTTCTTACAGCATTTTTTAGGTTATTTAGTAGCTTTTAGGTAGCCTTATTATAGCCTGTCCACTTAACCTTATACTATATTTTATTATTAATATCCTTATAACTAATAATCTTTAAAACTTCCTATTTGTCTTCTTTTTGTCCTTTATATATATCTGCTTTATAAACTAGTAGCTTAATATTTCTATATGCTGGCTCTAGCATCGTAATATACTATATAGGGTAGATCTTTATTTTCTCTATTAAGTTAAGTCTATACGTAACTTCTAAGATCTTTACTGTAATTGTAAATAGTCCTAGTCTAATATAGTCTAACTTCTTACTTAGTCGTCAACTCTTGAAATTTTTGTGCAGTAGCTATACTCTATCTCCTTCCTTAAGATCTAGTCCCTTGGATCTTTTAGCATTATAGTATCTTTTTATTCTTTCTTATACTAGTTTAGCTGTTTTTTAAGGTATATATAAAGACTTATTAAGTTCTCTATTCTTTGCTTGGCTATACTACTTATTTTCTTTACTTATTATGGCAATAATAATATCTTTAGCTCGTATCTATAGTTTGCCTTAAAGGGTAATATGCCTATCCCTTCCTATAGTGTTGTATAATATATAAACTATATAACTAGTAACAACGATACCTAATTGGTTTATATATAATTAATATAATGCCTTAGATACTTTTCTAATGTTTGGTTTAGTCTTTCTGTTTAACTATCTGTTTATAGGTAATATACTATTAATATTGCTATATAAACCCCTTATTCCGCTAAGAATACCTCCTAAAATGCTACTATAAATCTTAAATCTCTATCTAATATAACTTTTATTTATACTCCATATCTTATAAACACTTCTTTAATATAGATTCTAGCTATATCTTCTACTAAGATTTCCTCTGTATATACTATAAGTAGCCCTACTTAGTTAACTTATCCACTATTATAAGGATTATATTATAATTTTGTTTAGTAATAAGGTTCTTTAACTTTAGTTATTTAATAATAATATAACGGAACCTTGTAGCAAGAACTACGGTGGGTCCTATTATTGGGTTAGGTATGTAGATATAAACAGGTTAATAACGTAATAATAACTAGTAGAGTGGTTGCCCAACAGATTAACTCTAATTGTATTCTAAGATTTACTATAAAGAGAGAACTATCTAGGTAGGGACTGTGGTCCTTTAAATACACAATTATATGCCTAAGAAATCCCTTCGCTCTATAAGGTACGTGTGCTCTGTCTACTCCGTTATAGATTATACAGATTATACAGATTATATAGATTACATTATGTGGCCTCGGCTACCATTTCTTATTATATAGTTCCACCGGATCTATCCTAGACCGTGCCTATATTAACTAACTAGCTTCCGCCAATTCCTCTCTAAGTAGTTATAACATCGTACTTAAGCTATCCGTAACACTATCTCCCTCCTCTTTATCTTCGTCCTTAAAGATTTCTAATATCTCTAAGTCGTCCACTAGAGGTATAATGTCTGTTTAATTAATCTGGTTAATATCCTTACTTATTATACCTAAAGCATCCTCTTCCTCTTCTACAGCTTGTCGGTCTTGCACTATTACTGCAATACTGTCTCTAGGTAAGATAATACTATCTCTATATTCTCGTTGTGTAAAAGAGGGGTTAGTCTATGTTACGCTAGCGAGTCCTTTATCTTAATAACCTTCCTTTTGCTTAGAGTGCACTAAAGCAAATATTTAATTATCCTGTAACGTTCGCTCTATCTCTAACGCTAAATATACACGTCCTATAACTTTTAATAGTCTTTAGGTTCCCTAAGTAACTTATTATAGGGTCTTATATTTAATCTACCGCTAAGAAGCTTAATAGTAAGCTGGCCTCTACGCTGCTTAAGGTTTAACGTGTCTTAGAAGAGTCCACACATGTTCTTAAAGCTTAGCGTCTAGCTTACGCTTATCTTTAACGCCTTAAACATGTTCGTAAGAAGGTTTATTCTAAGGAGTGGAAACTTGTTTAACAGGGTCTGTCTAAGCTAGGTAATAAAAGAACGGACTTTCCTCCTGCGAGGGAAACAACTCTAAGTAGCTCGGCAATTGCTCCTCTTAGGTCCCCCTTAGGTGACTTGTTCTTTAGCGATCTTTCTTTATTAATACTGCCTGACCTACTTTCTTCCGATACTTCTATACCTTTCCTATAGCGTTCTTTAGGTTGCTTAGTGGTTTCTAGGTAGTCTTACTATAGCCTATTTACTTTACTTTATACTACGTTTTGTTATCCATGTCCTTATAACTAATAATTTTCAAAACTTGCTATTCGTCTTCTTCTTGCCCTCTATACATGTCTGCCTTGTAGACTAGTGGTTTAACATTCCCATATGCTGGCTCTAGCATTGCGATGTGCTATATAGGGTAAATTTTCATTTTGGCTGGTAGGTTTAACTTAAACGTAACTAATAAAATTCTTTGCGTAATTTTAAAAGGTCCTAGTTTGACATGGTCTAACTTCTTACTTAGTTGTTAACTCTTAAAATTTTTGTGTAGTAGCTATACTTTATCTCCCTCCTTAAGATCTGGTCCCTTAGATCTCTTAGTATTGTAGTACCTTTTTATTTACTCTTGTACTAGTTTAGCTGTTTCTTTAAAGTCTGTAAAAAGATTTATTAAAGTCTCTATTTTTTCTTTAGCTGTGCTACTTGTCTTTTTTACTTAACGTAGCGATAATAATAATCTTGGCTCGTATCCGTAATTCGCCTTAAATAGTAACGTTCCCATTCCTTCTTATGGTGTTGTATTGTATATAAACTGTATAACTGGTAATAACAATACCTAATTATTCTGTGCATAATTGATATAGTGCCTTAGATACTGTTTTAGTGTTTAGTTTAATCTCTCTATTTGTCCGTCCGTCTATAGATAATACGCCGTTAAGGTTACTGCGCGAACTCCTTATTCTGCCAAGAATACCTTCTAAAATACTGCTATAAATCTCAGATCTCTATCTAATATAATTTTGCTTGGTGCTCTATGTCTTATAAACACTTCCTTAATATAGATTCTAGCGACATCCTCTACTAATATCTCTTCTGTGCATGCTATAAAGTATCCCTACTTTATAAGCTTGTCTACTATTACTAAAATCGCATTATGATCTTGTCCTGTAATAGGATCTTTTAACTTTAGTAACCTAATAATAAAGTCCTATAATATAACTTCCTATGGTCTTTCTGGTATTTTAACAGGTTATAGCCCTCCGTACGGCTTATGCCTTGTTAGTTTATTTCTTTAGCAATTTAGATATTTTCTTGTAACTTATCTTACTAGTCCCTAGATTCCTTAAATAATATATTCCTCTTAAAGTCTTAACACTAAGCCTGTAGCTCTGTTATGTCCTTAAGTTAGTCCCTTGTGGAATGACTTAATAAACTCTTTTGTAATAGATCTTGGAATATAGGTTGCTTCTCTATTTTTATACTATTCCTTATCTAGATCCTTTACTTATGCCTTCTGGATTTTCTATATCTAATTACTCTCTGGTGATTTATAGATCTGCCCTTCTCTAGTTGCTATAATCTTTAGATAATTATACCTAATTAATCCGTCTTAATCCTTTCGTAATAAAGCTCCTAATGGCTTTTTGTTATTTTATAGTTTAGCCTTCCTACTTAGAGTATCTGCTCGTGTATTATCTGTACCCTTGGTATGCTAAATTTCAAAATAGTATTCTATAAGCATTTCCGCCTATCTAACCTGTCTTTGGTTAAGTTCCTTTGTTATTAGGAATCCTATAAGGTTCTTATGGTCCGTCTTAACCACAAATGGTTTTTCTGTGCCTTGTAAAAATGCTCTCTATTCCCTTAACGCTGTAACTATACCTAATAACTCCTTATTGTAGATGTTATAGTTTAGTTCTGGTAGTGTTATCTTCTAACTGTAATACGCTACTGGATGCTATGCGTCCTAATGCTTTTATAGCAAGTATGCTCCTAGTACTAAGTCTAATATATCTGTCTTAACAACTGTTTCTAACTTTGGTTAATAGATCTTGAGGACTGGTTCCTAAGTAAACAACTCTTTAAATTCTTAGAACAGCTTCTTCTACTTACTACCCTAAACTTATAGTTCCTCCTTTTTCGTTAACCTTGTAAATGGCTTGATGCTCTTTAACTACTATGCTATAACCCTCCTATAGTAATTGCAAAACCCTAGGAACGATTTTAACTGCGTAACGTTCTCTAGTTCTTGCCAACTTACTATAGCTTTAACTTTCTTTAGGTCTATACTGATTCTTCCTAGTTTTATAATAAATCCTATAAAATCGGTCTTCCTTATAAAGAACTCGCATTTTTTAATTGCTACTAGCATTTGTTCTTCTTATAGTCTCTTTAAGACCTATTTAATGTGTTCCTTATGTTCTTTCTTGCTCTCTAAGTAGATAATAATATTGTTGAGGTATGCTATAATAAACTTATTAAAGTATTCTCCTAATATACTATTAATTTATTTCTAGAACGTTGCTAGTGCGTTTATAAGCCCAAACTGTATAACTAACGGTTTATATAGTCTTTCCTTTGACCTAAAGGCTGCCTTTTATTTGTTACCTTCCTTAATTTTAATTTAATAGTATGCCCACCTTAAATCTATTTTTATAAAGATCTTTACGTTGCCTATTCTATCTTGGATTTTGCTAATTAAGGGTAAAGGATACCTATCCTTTTTAGTAATGCTATTTAACTATTTATAGTCTATATACATCCTGAGTTTTCCATTTTTCTTTAGGATGAATAATACTGGATATCCTACTAATAACTGCGATAGTCTAATATATCCCTTTTATAAGTTCTCCTAGATAAACTCCTTAAGCGCTACTAACTCTGTTTTAGTAAGCTTATAGATTAGAAAGAACTTTAGACTTATTCCCTCTTCCAACTCTATCTTATGGTCCTATGCTATATACTTTAATAGCTTTTCACTTTCTAGTAACTATAACTTTTTACCATACTTGTGGTATTTCTTTGGTATATAACTTAAGCCTCGCTTAGTCTCTTTATATATTGCTCTAACTTAGTACTATACCAACTTAGTTTGCTATTACATCTTATATTATTAAGTATCTCTAATATTAACCTAACCTATAACCTAATTAATCTTTAGATTATATTCCTATAATTAAGGCATTCCTAGTATCGCCTTATCTTTTCCCAACGGTAAGATATTAAAAGACATTCTAACTTGTCTTTTTTTAATAGTTAACTAAATAGGTCCTGTTTTAAGATTAATAATACCTCCTCTATAGGCTATCTAATCTCCTAAAATAGTTGTAAGTGGATATAGGTATTCCTTTTGTCTGTATAGTAACCCTATCCTTTCTACTGCTGCTAGTAATATGTGGTTTCTTATTACTCTACTATCTATTAACGCTTTAAACTGCTAATCTTGCCACTTAACTTATAAGTTTAGGTGTTGTCCTTAAGTTCCTTTAAGGGTTTAAGGCTCTACCACTAGTTCCCTCTAGTTCTATAGGCCTCCCCTTTTCCTAACTGTTAGTTGCTAGATCCTACTTATACTTAGTCTACTTTTAGCTAATACTTAGTTTATTTCTTTTCCTCTATGTGCTATAGATAAGTGTTCTCTAGGCAGTCCCACCACTATTATCCGTCTAGGCATTCTTCCGTAAGGAATCTTCTGGGTTAAAGTATTAGGTCCCCTTAACTCTATACTTCTACTAGGTGCCATCTATATATATACTTAGCGTCTCTAAACCGTTTCTTCTCCAGTGCCTAATATATCCTTACTAGGTACTTCTGGTTTTTGTCCTTTAGTGCTCTATATATGTTATATATATTATCTATATAAGCTATCCACAATAGTATATAATGCGCTAGGTGACTTAGGTTAACTCTTAGCTTATTTTTATCCTTAAGTTTAAACCTATACCTAGTTAACCTAACTACTGGTATTTCTGCTACAGGTACTAAAATTTGTTATTTACTTCTCTAGTCTCTAGATTACTCTTCTAGGTTCCTTAATATTATAATTAATGCTCCTTTAATATAACTTATGCGTTTTTCCGTAATGGGTTAGTCTTAGATAACTTTTTTGTCTAGCTATATATAAAAGTCTTCCTAGCCATTATTGTGTCATTACCTATACCACTTTCCATACAACTGGTTTAGTGTGTATAGTCTATCTATAAGAAAGTACCTTGTTATTACTGCGTCGTGATATCCTTTAGTATGCCTTTTTTTTAAATTTAACTAGAATGTCTAGATCCTCTTCTTATTCTAGTTTATCTAACTACTTTACTCTAGGTGTCCCTACACTAGGCCTATTAGTAACTCTTTATATAGGTGCTCTATCCTTTATATAACCTAGTATAGCTAACCTTTTGTCTAGCTTTTGCTCTTATTATACAATAATTCTTTATTTAAACTTATCTATAGTTTCTTGTTTTCTGTGTCTTGTAGCTAGATTCTTGAAGTCATCTTGCTTCCTAATCTTAATATTAACTTTTTGATCTTTAGGTTAAACACTATATTTACCTAGAATTGCTGTAGTCCTTATTTATTTCTTAAAATCTTAGCTTTTTAATAACGTTCTTATTTGTTTCCTAAACTTGTGGTTCTTAAACTTACGTCCTATACTTATTTGTTAGTTACTAAACTAAGTTACTACTCTTTCCTATTAGTTTTTATTTGTTATGGGTTTCTAAGCTATCCTTATTACACCTGGCGAGTCTAGAGCTTTTCTTATTTCTTCTTAAGAATCTTAGACCTGTGGCCTTTTGCCTTTTATAAGTAGTAAGCTAGCACTAGCAGTTATCTACTTACTTAATTATCTCTAGATATTACTCCTTCCGTCTTATAAAGCAATGGAAATTGTATTTAACGGTGTTATAATACCCATTACTAATCCGCGTTCTATAGTGGTTTTAGTCTCTACTTCTGTTGCGTTATTAAGGTATAAGTGCTCCTAGTTAGTCTCATTTTCTTCCTTATTGCTATTAATTAATAAGTACTCTAACTCTATTATTACTATTGCTAATCTTTATCTATATATTACTTTAACATCTTAATCTAGCTTATAGAGTTAATCTTATTCTTTATCTAACTTTATGGTTTCTTTAAGTCCTCTTAACTCTGGCTCTTACGGCCAATAGCTTGCGCTATACTTAGCGTTTTTATAAATTTAGTATACGTTGTTGTAACAAAACGCAAAGTGCTTAATTAAACACTCTTTAGTCCCGCGTAACATCCCTATATTTGTGTTATTGTACTCTAACGACCTAGTGCCCTTTACTATATAGTTACTCTAACTACCTCTATAGTCTCTGGCAAAATAACCTTATTTTCCGCAATTTATGTAACCTCTATTTTTAAACTATTTTTCTTGTTATAGAGTCCGCCTAAATATTTTCTACTGCTAAGATCCTTGGTTTAGCCTCTGCTCTCTGGTCCTATAATTACTTAATCCTTAACCTCTAGGTTTCTATAGTTTCTTTATCTATCTCTTAGATTCTTTAGTACCGCTTAGGTCTATTAGCTCTGCGCCATTCTATAGTTTTTAGCTCTATGTTTGCCGATACGTGCTCTACGCCTTATATAACTATAGAACTCTATCTTGCCCTTTCTTAGCTTATTCCCTTTAATAGATCCTATTATTGATCTTTATTGCTTAATCTATTAACTCTTTTAAAGTATCCGTATTTTCTATTAGGATAATTGCGTCCTAGACTTTAGCTTTAAGTCCCTGTTTATACTATGCCATAAGCGCCTTATTATTCCATTTGACCTATATAGCTAGCGTTTAAAATTATATTATATACTCTATTACTAAGGTTTATTGCATTAGGTTCTAAAGCTTTTGTTTTATTATAGTTATTACCTCTAGGTCTCTAAATATCTGTGTTAACTGTTTTATAAACCCGTTCTAACTGGCAAATATATACTGTATATCTTGGTTAGTAGTAGTCATGCTATTAGCCTATATTTTAGTAAGATAAGGTTTAAACTACTTAAGTGCTTGTCCTGTTAGGAACAATCCTGCGTATGCTACTTGGTCTAATAATGTTACCAACTTTGCTCCTTTCTATATAACCTTAAAATGCATCTGTATAAGGAACCCTTTAAGCTTTAACTTCTCTCCCAAGAACTGTTTAATTAAAGGTAACTTAACCTTTACTACTTTAATTCTATTAATGCGTTCTTTAAGTATCCTATTATTGTCTTGTAAGTGATTAACTATTTCCTATAACTAACCTTGCGTAACTATCTAAGAATCCATGTCTGCTATACTGGTATCTCCGCCTGAGGTAGTAGCTGCCGTTAATGGTGTCGTAATTGGTGCTTTGGGTGGCATATTATTTGACTTTATTTAATACCGTAACCTTAGTAGTGAATATGTAACGGAACCTTATAGTAAGAACTATGGTAGGTCCTATTATTGGGCCGGGTATATAGATATAAACAGGTTAATAACGTAATAATAACTGGTAGAGTAGTTGCCTAATAGATTAACTCCAATTGTATTCTAAGATTTACTACAAAGAGAGAACTATCTGGGTAGGGACTGTGGTCCTTTAAATACATAATTATACGCCTAAGAAATCCCTTTACTCTATAAGGTATGTGTGCTCTGTCTACTCCATTATAGATTATATAGATCACATCATGTGACCTCGGCTACTATTCCTCGTTATATGGTTCCACTAGATCCATCCTGGACCGTGCCTATATCAACTAACTAGCTTCCGCCGACTCCTCTCCAAGTAGTTATAACATTGTACTTAAGCTGTCTGTAATAAATAAAGTCCTATAATATAACCCCCTATAGTCTTTCTAGTGTATTAATAGGTTATAGCCTTTAATACGGCTTATGCCTTATTAGTTTATTCCTTTAGCAATCTAGATACTCTTTAGTAACTTTTCTGGCTAGTCCCTAGATTCTATTAATAATATATTTCTCTTAAAGTCTTAACACTAAGCTATTCCCCTATAGAATTCTTTTATAAACTCTTCTGCTATTAACTTTGGAATATATATTGCCTCTTTATTAATATAGTCCTTATATCTTAGATCTTCCTTTTATAATTTTTAGATTCTATATAACTATTTGCTTTCTAGCGTTTTGTAAACTTATTCTAGTCCTTTAGTTATAGCGGCTAGTTTTAGATAATTATACCTAATTAATCCATCCATGTCCCTTTACAACATAGCGCCTAATAATTACCTACTATTTTACAACTCTGCCTTTCTACTAAATGCATCTGCTCTTGCGTTTTTAGTACCCTTAGTATGCTAAAATTTAAAGTAATATTCTATAAGTATCTTTGCCTATTTAACCTATCTATAGTTAAGTTCTTTCGTTATTAGGAACCCCATTAGGTTTTTATAGTCCATTTTAACTATAAATAGTTTCTCTGTGCCTTACAAGACTACTCTCTACTTTTTAAGTACTACTACTATACCTAATAACTCCTTGTTATAGATGTTATAGTTTAGTTCCGGTAGTATTATCTTCTAACTATAGTATGCTACTAGATACTATATATCCTGGTGCTTCTATAGTAAATATACTCCTAGTATAAAGTCTAATACGTCCGTTTCTATAACTATGTCTAGATTTAGTTAATAGATTTTAAGGATTAGATCTTAGGTAAATAACTCTTTAAGTTCTTTAAATAGCCTCTTTTATTTGCTATCCTATACCTATAGTTCCTCCTTTTTTATAAGTCTTGTAAAAGGTTTAATATTCTTTAACTACTATATAATAAACCCTCTATAGTAGTTGCAGAACCCTAAAAACGATCTTAACTATATAATCTTCTCTAGTTCTTACTAACTTACTATAGCTTTAACTTTCTTTAGATCTATACGGATTTTACCTAGTTTAATAAAAAAAATCTAATAAAATTAATCTTCCTGGTAAAGAACTTGCATTTCTTAATTACTACTAGTATTTTTTAATAGTCTCTTTAAAACCTACTTAATATATTCTCTATGTTCTTTCTCGCTTATTAAGTAGATAATAATATTATTAAGGTATATATACTATAATAAACTTATTAAGGTGTTCTTCTAATACACTATTAATTTGCTTCTGGAATATTACTAGTGCGTTTATAGGTCCGAATTGTATAACTAATAGCTTATATAGTCCTTCCTTTAACCTAAAGGCTACCTTTTACTTATTACCTTCCTTAATCCTAATCTAATAGTACGCCTATTTTAAATATATTTTTGTAAAGATTTACGCATTGCTAAGTCTATTCTAGATTTTACTACTTAAGGGTAAAGGATACATATCCTTTTTTATAATACCGTTTAACTATTTATAGTTAATATATAATCTAAGTTTTCTGTTCTTTTTTGGTATAAATAGTACTAGATATCCTATTAATGACTGCGATGGTCTAATATATCCCCTTTATAGATTTTCCTAGATAAACTCTTTAAGTGCTCTTAACTTATCTTTAGTTAGTTTATAGATTAGAAAGAACCTTAGACTTATTCCTGGTTCTAACTCTATTTTATACAGTAAAAACTGGTTAGTACGGTATCTGATTATAACGATATACTTTATATTACGATCTACATCCCTTAGTCAAAGTATTTTTGGTGTAAAATTACGATATTCTGACTTTTGATGATATTGTTAAGTCTCCCCTACTAAAATCGGTATAACTAGTAGAGATTTTGTATGGGAGGGAGCCTAATTTAGCCAGCAAGTAGACGCCTTAGGCCTTTTTAAGTATAAAGCCCCTCCTTTTATTGCTTATTAACCCAACACGTGACTCTTTATATAACAATACCATTGGTATAACGATACGCTGGGCCGTACAAACCATATTGTACTAACCAGTTTTTACTGTATAGTTAATGTAACGGGACTAGCCCAGTTACAGTAGGAATGTCTCGGTGAAACACTCGACAGATGAATTCCGACGCTTTGATTAAATTCTGCCAAGTTGATCGAATTCTGCCAAATTCCGCCAACTCGATTAATTTCCACCAGTCTCCACCAAATTCCACCGACGTAATGGAATTTGGTCGAAACCTGTCGAAATCCGCGTGGGCTTGTGCCCACGTGTCTGCTGCCAAGACCACAAATATTTAGCTACAAGTTTCCTATATTCCTTTCTCTTCTTTACGCAACGTCTTGTTCTCTGCAAGAGCTATATACCCTTAGATTTAGATAGAATTTATATTGTTCCTTCGAATCTTCCTTGAAGCCTCTTCGCGCCCTTACAGTTAATCTCTAATCTAACTTCTGTTCTTACCATATAATAATTTTTTGCCTAAACTTATTTATACTTTCTTATTTTCTATATCTTATAGTTAGATCTTTAAAGTCCTCTTACTTCTTAATCCTAATATTAAATTTTTAACCTTTAGGCTAAATACTATATTTACTTAGGATTGCTATGGACCTTATTTATTCTTTAAATTTTTGGTTCCCTAGGAATATTTATCCTATACTTATTTATTTATCTCTAAACTAAGCTTCCCTATTGGTTTTCGTCTGTTATAGGCTCTTAGGTATATCTTATCTTATTTTGAGAATTTTAAGCCTATGGCCTTTTGCCTTTATTAAATAGTAAGCTAGTACTAGTAGTTATCTACTTGCTTAATCTTCTTTAGATATTACTCCTTTTATATTATAAAGTAATAAATGCTGCATCTAACGGTATTATAATACCTATTACTAATCCACGTTCTATAGTGGTTTTAGTTTTTACTTCTATTACATCTTTAAGCGTTATATATTTCTAGTTAACTGCTTTTTCTTCCTTATTGCTATTAATTAATAAATACTCTAACTCTATTGCTATTAATTAATAAATACTCTAACTCTATTGTTATTAATTAATAAATACTCTAACTCTATTGTTATTTCTACTAATCTTTATCCGTATATTACTGTAATATCTTAATCTAGCTTATAGACTTAATCTTGTTATTTATTTAACTCTTTATTTCCTTTAAGTTCTTATAACTTTAGCTCTTGCGGCTAATAGCTTATGCTATATACTTAGCGTCCTTATAAATTTAGCATGCATTATTATAATAAAACGTAAAGTGCTTAATTAAACACTTCTTAGTCCTGTGCAATATACATATATCTATATTATTATACTCTAACAACCTTATGCCCTTTATTATATGGTTACTCTAACCACCTCTATAGTCTTTAGTAAAATAATCTTATTTTTTATAATTTATATAAGCTTATTTTTTAAACCATTTTTCTTACTATAGAGTCTGTCTAAACATCTTCTGCTATTAAAATTCCTAGTTTAGCCTTTACTCTTTAGTTCTATACTTACTTAATCCCTAACCTTTAGATTTTTATAGTTTCTTATTCCACTTCTTAGATTCTTTAGTACCACTTAGGTCTATTATCTTTAGTCTACTATTTTATAGTTTATAACTCTATGTCTATTATTGCGTATTTTATACCTTATACAACTATAAAACTCTATCTTGCCCTTTCTTGGCTTATTTCTTTTAATAGATCCTATTATTAATCTTTATTAACTAGTTAATCAATTCTTATATAGTTGTTGTGTCTTTTATAATAATTATTACATTCTAGACTTTTACTTTAAGCCCCTATTTATACTATGCCATAAGCGCACTATTATTCCATTTAACCTATATAGTAAGCATTTAAAACTATATTGTGTACTTAATTGCTAAAGTGTATTATACTAAACTTTGGAGTTTTCTTTCTGCTATAGTTATTACTTCTAAATCTCTAGATATCTATATTAACCATTCCGCGAACCTATTCTAACTTAAGAATATATACTATACTTCTTGGTTAGTAGTTAATATACTATTTATCTATATCTTAGTCAGGTAAGGTTTAAACTACTCTAATGCTCTTCCTAATAGAACCAATCCTATATATGCCACTTAGTCTATAACTATTGCTAGTTTTACTCCTTTCTATATAACCTTAAAGTGAATTTATATAAGGAACCCTTTAAGTTTTAGCTTCTCCCTAGAGAATTGTTTAATTAAGGGTAACTTAACCTTAGCTGCGCTGATACTATTAATTCTATCTTTAAGTGCTTTATTATTATCCTATAGTCTATTAACCATTTCCTGTAACTATTTAACCGTAACTAGTTACAAATTAGTATCCCTTATACTAGTGTCCCTACTAGTGCCTAAGGTAGTTACTGCTATTAATAGCGTTGTAACTGGTGCTTTTGGTAGCATATTATTTAACTTTATTAATACTATAACTAGGTAGTAAATATATAACAAAGCCTTATAGGAAATACTATAATAGACTTGCTAATAAGCTAGGTATATAGGTAAATAAGAAGTTAATAATGTAATAAATAATAACTGGTAGAGTAGTTGCCTAACAGATTAACTCTAATTATATTCTAAAATTTACTATAAAGAAAGGAACTATCTAGGTAGGGACTATAGTCCTTTAAATATACAATGTAACTCTTATAAAATACTAAGTACGTAAGGTACATAAGGTATGTTTAGTATATAATATTCCTTATAGATTCTATAGATTCTATATACTAAAACGGTAACGTAATTTATTATATGACTTAGTTACCCCTTATTCTATAGTTTAACTAGTTCCAGCGCCTCCCGCGCTTCTACTATTAGTCTACTTATATCCCCCCTTAGTAGCCGTACTACTGTTAATATAAGGTCCGTAATATAAGGCTTTGTTACACCTAATACTAAACTTATAACTAAATAAGAAACTAAGGATAATCTAAACTCGCTTAACACCTTAGATATTTATATAATTAGAGCTACCCTATTAGCACGACTTGCTAGGAAACCTAAATATATAATCTTCGCTGTTATAATAGCTAGTATTAAAAAAGCCCTAGTACTAAAGAAGTATACTAACCATACTATAAAAGTACTAGTATGCTACTATAAGCATCTAGAAGTATTTTTATAAAAGGAAGCTAATAAGTTAGTAAAGCACCAACTATATAGCTATAAGATTATACTTAAAGAAGGAAAATAGCTACGATTTAGACCCCTATATAAAATGTCCTAAAATAAACTTTAAGTACTATGGAAGTACTTAGACGAATACCTTAATAAAGGATTTATTAGAGCAAGCTCTTTGCCTATGGCTATACCTATAATCTTTATTAAGAAACCTAGCGGCAGTTTACGCTTTTATATAGACTACTAAGCTCTTAACACTATTACCATTAAGAATTAGTACCCGCTCCTATTAATTTAACAGTCATTAAACCGTTTAAGTAAGGCTCACTACTATATAAAACTTAACCTTATCTATATATTTAACCGCCTCTATATTGCAAAAGGAGATAAATAGCTTACTATATTCCGTACTAGATACGGACTATTTAAATACTTAGTAACGCTATTTAGCCTCGCAAATGCTCTAAGTTTATTCTAATACTTTATAAGTAATACCCTATAACCTTACCTAGACGTTTTTTATACTGCTTATATTACCAATATCTTAGTATATAGTAATAACCTAGCTGAATACAAAAAATATATTAACCTTATCCTAAAAGCCCTATATAAAGCCGGCCTATAATTAGATATAGATAAATATATATTCTATAAAACGGAAGTTCTATACCTTGGACTTATTATTTATATAAACGGTATATAAATAGACCTAAAGAAGATTAAAGTAAGTATAAACTAGTAAGAATCTAAAAATGTTAAGGATGTAAGAGCTTTTATAGGATTTACTAACTTCTACTAACGGTTTATTAATAACTTCTTCACCCTAGTTTTACCCCTTATAGCTCTAATCTAAAAGGATAAAACCTTTATCTTTAACAAGGAATGTAAAAAGGCCTTTATCTACCTAAAAGTTATATTTACTACCGCACCTATACTCTAATACTTTAACTTAAACCAAAAGAGTGTTATAAAAGCTAACTTATCTAACTATGTTACTAGAGATATTTTGTCTTAGTATAATAAGGAAGGAGTATTATACCCTATAGTATACTTTTTGAAATAACTAAGTCTAGCTAAATATAACTACGAGATCTATAATAAGGAATTATTAGCTATTATTAGATATTTTAAATAATAGCGACCTAAACTAGAAGGCGCTGGATTTCTAATTAAAGTCCTTAGTAACTATAAGAATCTATAGTACTTTATAACTATAAAACAGCTAAGTTATTGTTAAGCCTACTAGTTAGAATATCTATTTTATTTTTAATTCTTAATTATATACTGCCTAGGCGTTTAAGGTTAAAACCCTAAAACCCTAACCTAATGTTTATAAGATATACTAGTATAGGAAGACGCGCGTACCTATTATAATTAAACCCTACTTTACCCTAAGCTATTTAACCATCCTATTAAAGATGTTATAATATACATCCTTAAAATAACTAATTAATTAATTAAATAGATAATAGTTAACAAATAACGTATTTCACGGGTGAGCTGGTCAAACGGGTGAGCTGATCACTTTAAAAACATACCAAAAAATGGAAAAATCACACTTTAATATCTTAACAACCACTTAATAATAAATTTTAATAATTTAAATTTAGACTTTTATATATGCTCTACAGCCTCTATTAAGGTTGCATA
>Ga0307507_10002216_pt1 | contig 41543 bp, 7 predicted proteins | sample 7_EM_MG_FD_207223 | JGI IMG/M metagenome (GOLD analysis project Ga0307507, IMG submission 207223) | Populus trichocarpa ectomycorrhiza microbial communities from riparian zone in the Pacific Northwest, United States - 7_EM | ecosystem: Host-associated > Plants > Roots > Unclassified | place... | reverse complement strand
AGCTCTGTATCGGGTCCCCGCTATATTCCTAATAGCGTCTACACGTGTCTCTGCCTATGTAGCCGCCTTATTTTTTACCCTTTTTTTCTTTCTTACATCCTCCCTACCTAGGGAGGCACTAGAACGGTAGCTAGTAAAAAACTATTACTAGAACTAGATAACTATTACTAGAACTAGACAACCGTTACTAGAACTAGACAACTGTTGCTAGAGCTAGATAACTATTGCTAGAGCTAGACAACTGTCGCTAGAACTAGATAACTGTTGCTAAAACTAGACAACTATTGCTAGAGCTAGACAACCGTTGCTAGAACCAGACAACCGTTTCTAAAGTTAGACAACTGTTGCTAAAACTGGATAACTGTTGCTAGAGCTAGACAACTATCGCTAGAACTAGATAACTGTTGCTAGAGCTAGACAACTATTGCTAGAACTAGACAACTGTTGCTAGAGCTAGATAACCATTACTAGAACTAGACAACTATTACTAGAACTAGATAACTGTTGCTAGAACTAGACAACTATTACTAGAACTAGATAACTGTTACTAGAACTAGACAACTATTACTAAAACTAGATAACTGTCGCTAGAACTAGATAACTATTGCTAAAGCTAGACAACTGTTGCTAAAACTAGATAACTGTTACTAGAGCTAGATAATAACGACTAGCTAGCGAGCACTATAAATAATTTAATTAATTAATCAAATCAAGGTAGCATAGATAGGTAGGCACAAATAGGGAGATGCTAATAGGTAGGCAGATATAGATAGGTAAGTAGATGCAAATAGATAAGTAGATGCAGATAGGTAAGTAGATGCAGATAGGTAAGTAGATGCAGATAGGTAGGCAGATACTAACGGGTAGGCAGATATAGATAGGTAGGCAGATATAAATAGGTAGGCAATATAGATAGGTAGGCAATATAGATAGGTAGGTAATATAGATAGGTAGGCAATGCAGATAGGTAGGCAATATAGATAGGTAAGTAGATATAGATAGGTAAGCAGATATAGATAGGTAGGCAGATGCTAATAGGTAGGCAGATATAGACAGGTAGGCAGATATAAATAGATAGGCAATATAGATAGGTAGGCAATGCAGATAGGTAGGTAATATAAATAGGTAAGTAGATATAGACAGGCAAGTAAATATAGATAGGTAGGCAGATGCTAATGGGTAGGTAGATATAGACAGGTAGGTAGATACAAATAGGTAGGCAATACAGATAGGTAGGCGATATAGGCAGGTAGGTAAGTTAATAGGTAGATAGGTAGAAAAGAACCATTGCTATATTATATTAAATTATCTAAAATAATATTATTTATTTTACTAGCCTTATAAATAGCTTTAAAGTAGCTTTTATTTATTTAAAATATGTTATTAGTATAAAAGAGGTAAATATAATTATGGTTGCCAAATGTGTAGATTACTGGTAGGTTGCGCGTAGGTTGCGCGTAGGCTACGCACAGGCTGCGTGTTAAAAAAACATGACATAGGCTAGTTGGTCGAGTTGCTAAATAACCTCAACTGCGCGCCAATTGCGTTAACCACCAACCATTAAGGCCATTGAAAGGGTACCATATTTTGCCGATGTATGACTTATAAAGTACCACCGCTACCTTCTATAATTGTTAATAATGGTAATAGTTCTTACTTTATTGACTTAATTAACAATATATAATAGAAAATATAATCTAAACAATTTAAACTTCTTATTAAGTAGAAAAGATATAAAACATAAACCTAGGAAACCTATAACTAGATTAAGGCTAATGCGCCTTTCTTAGTAAAAGAGTTCTATAAGGACTATCCTTCGCGGCCTAACCTAGCTAGATGGACATAATATAAAGGCAAATAACTACTACCTAATATAAAGACACGAAACATGGTAGTAGGAAACTTGAAATTAAAAAGAACTTAAAATACGTCATGACGCTTATAACGCAATAAGTTATGAATTTTTAACTAAATTAAATTGTTTTGGACCTTTGGCTAAAAGGGGGGGGGGGTACTATAATAGGACTAGCCCAGTTACAGTAGGAATGTTTTGGTAAAACACTTAATAGATAACTGTATAAAACTGTTTATAACTATTTACAACTATCTGCAATTATCCGCCGTAATCTACCGTTTTCTACTAAGTTCCGCTGACTTAATTAAATTCCACCAAATTCCACTAATATAATGGAATTTGGTCAAAACTTATTAAAATCCGCGTAGGCTTGTGCCCACGCGTCTTCTACCAAGACCCCAAATATTTAGTTATAAGTTTCCTATATTCCTTTCTCTTCTTTACGTAACGTCTTGTACTCTGCAAGAGCTATATACCCCTAGATTAGATAGAATTTATATTTATTCCTTTAAATCTTCCCTAAAGCCTCTTCGCGCCCTTACAGCTCTATTTGGTCGCCAACCTTCTTCCTATACTAAGTGTATAAAATTAAACATATAATCGTCCTATAATATTTAATCCATCTCTAACGCTAAATATACGCGTTTTATTATTCTTTATAGGCGCTTAGTACCTTATCTAATTTATTATAGGGTTTTAGATTTAATCTAAAGCTAAACGCCTTAATAGTAAGCTTGCTTAAGCTCTTGCTAAGGTATAGAAACTTTATAATAATAGGGAGCATATTTATGCTAAGGAATGTTAAGTATTTAACACTTAACTATCTACTTACACTTAGTTACTCTATCTTAAAAAGGGTTATAAAAAGGGTTATTTAAAAAAGTAGAAGCTTACTAGGTAGGGCCTTTAAAGGCTTAAATAGGAGGAGGCTAAAACGGATTTGTCCTAAGTAGAGAAGAAAATAACTCTAAATAGTATGGTAGTTAATCCTCTTAGGTCCCCCTTCGTTCTTTAGCAATTTTTTCTTATTAATACTTCCTAACCTAATTTCTTTTAATACTTTTATACCTTTCTTATAGCGTTTTTTTAGGTTATCTAGTAGTTTTTAAGTAATCTCTTTATAGCCTACTATCTACTTAACCTTATACTATATTTTGTTGTCAATATCCTTATAATTAATAATTCTTAAAACTTCCTATTTATCTTCTTCTTGTCCTTTATATATATATACTTTATAAACTAGTAGCTTAATATTCCTATATGCTGGCTCTAGCATCGCGATATACTGTATAGGGTAGATCTTTATTTTCTCTAGTAAGTTAAGTTTATACGTAACTTCTAAGATTTTTGCTATAATTGTAAATGGTCCTAATCTAATATAGTTTAACTTTTTACTTAATCGTTAAATCTTAAAATTTTTGTATAGTAGCTATACTTTATCCCTCTCCTTAAGATCTAGTCCCTTAGATCTCTTAGTGTTATAGTACCTTTTTATTCTTTCTTATACTAGTTTAGCTATCTCTATAAGGTTCTTATAAATATTTATTAAATTCTTTATTTTTTCTTTAACTATATTATTTATTCTCTTTACTTAATATGGCGATAATAATATCCTTAGTTAGTACCTATAGTTTACCTTAAATAGTAACGTCCCCATTCCTTTTTATGGTATTGCGTTATATATAAACTATATAACTAGTAACAATAATACCCAATTATTCTATATATAATTTATATAACACCTTAAATACTACTCTAACGTTTAGTTTAGTCTCTCTATTTATTTATCTATCTATATATAATATGCCATTAATATTACCGTGCGAACTCCTTATTCCACTAAGAACATTTCTTAGAATACTACTATTGTCACGGAGTGAGTATAAGCGACGATAATATATAGCAAAGTAGATATTATTAAGCTACGTACATAAACTGTGTGATAAAGTCAAGACGTTACGTAAGGAGAGAAGGTAAGGAAATGGGAAGAAAGGGTATATATCGTTAGTTTAGTTGCTTGGTCGACATATGCACGGAGCGGTCCTAGCAGAACTTAGCAGGATTTGGTAGACTTAGTAGAATATAGCAGAATGCGGCAGATTGCCGTTAGATTGCCATAGATTGCCAGTAGATTGCTATCTCGTGGTTAGTCTCTTCTTGCTAAGTTAGTGGAAATAGGTGGATATATATAAGGTGTTACAGAGGTGTCCCATAATAGTACCCCCCCTTTAAACTCGAGCTTCTGCGAGATAGGGCTATAGTAGTTCTAGGTGGAGCTTATAAAAGTCTTCTATAGCTTATATAAGTCCTATAGAGTTAATGGGTTCCTATAAGGGCTTAATAAAGCCTCTCTATTTTATAAGGTATATATATTTACGTTTCTATTTGTCGTACTTAATGTTATTAACTCTTTTAATAGGGTACTCATCCTCACTATCTACTTTAATTGGTAGGGGAGGGTCTTAGATCTGTCTAGGCAGGGCGTCCAATATAGGGGCGGCAGGGTAGAGGACTGACGTATAGAATACGGGGTGGATTTTAACCATATTAGGGAGCTTCAGTTAGTAGGTATAAGAAGAGACAACTTTTTCAACCTTATAAGGGCCGGCGTTCTTCTAATTAAGTTTCTTAATAGGTTGTTTTATATTTAGATTTCTTATATCTAGCTAAATAAAGTTACCACTTTAGTAGGCTGGTGCTGGGGTTCGGTTCTTATTTACTGCGGCTTTATAGACAGATTGGGCCTATATTATTTTGTTAGTAAGGAACTCTTATAGTTCTTCTATCTTTTTTACAAATTTATTTACTTCTATAACTTATAAGGCCTAATAAGCTAGGTAAGGAATATTACTAAAGGGTTTAAAACCCATTTGCGGATGCTAGCCATAGTTAGCCAGGAACGGGGAGACCTTTGTAATTTTTAAGACGGAGTTATTTGTAGTAAACTTAGTGAATATAGGCTAGTCTATCCAGTTGTCCTGTAGATACAACGTATATATCCAAATATATTATTCTATTATAGCATTTACACGTTCTGTTTAACTATCCATTTCTGGGTAGTATGCCGTAGACAATAGTGCTTTAATGCGGAGTTGGGTAGTTAGTTCTTTCTAGAATATAGAGATAAACTAGCGGCCTCTATTAGAGATAATCGTTTTAGAGAGTCCGTGGAGTTTCTATATATAATTAAGGAACAGTTGGGTAACGGCAGGTGTTAATATATTAGGGCAGGCGATTAAGTGTCTTATTTTAGATAGTTGGTCTATAACTACTATAATATTTATACGGCCTTTACTTATAGGGAGCTTAATAACGAAGTTAATTAAGATATCCTTCTATCATTGGTCTGGAACAGGCAGTAGCTTTAAAAAGCTGTTGTATGTCTTATACGAAGCTTTAGCTTGTTGGTAGGTATAGCAGCTAGAGACATACCTTTGTATTATATTATATATATTCGGCCAGTAGTATTCTTATTAGAGTAGTTTTAGGGTTTTTTTTAGCCTGGGTAACTGGCTACTGGTAGGTTATATACATGTTTAAGGAGCTTAAGCTTAAGTTTATTATAATTAGGGACAACTAGGTGGTTCTAGTAGTATAAGCGGTCTCCGCGGGCTTTATATTTACTTAGGGAAATCTTTTTAGAGCGTCTAACGCCGTCTTAAATTAGCTTAAGCGTCTCTTAGATAAACTCATTATTTAAGTATTTATCAGCTATAATCTATTTAATTAGTTAATTAGTTATTTTAAGGACGTGCACTATAAGATCTTTAGTAGGGGGTTTAAATAGCTTAGGGCGGAGTAGGGTCTAATTGTAGTAGAAGCGCGCTTCTTCTTAAGCTAGTGCGTCTTATAAACGTTAGGTTAGGGTATTAGGCTTCTAGCCTTAAACGCCTAGGCGGTATATAATTGAGAATTAGAAATGGGATAGATATTCTAACTAGTAGGCTTAACAGTGGCTTAGCTATTTTGTAGTTATAAAGTACTATAGGTTCTTATATAAGGGCGCGAAGAGGCTTTAAGGAAGATTTGAAGGAACAATATAAATTCTATCTAAATCTAAGGGTATATAGCTCTTGTAGAGAACAAGACGTTGCGTAAAGAAGAGAAGGGAATATAGGAAACTTGTAACTAAATATTCAAGGTCTTGGCAGTAGACGCGTGGGCACAAGCCCACGCGGATTTTGATAGGTTTCGACCAAATTCCATTACATTAGTGGAACTTGGTGGAATTTAATTAAGTTGGCAGAATTTGGCAGAATTTAATTAAAGCGTCGGAATTTATCTGTTAAGTGTTTCACTAAGATATTCCTACTATAACTAGGCTAGTCTTGTTACAGTACCCCCCCCTTTAGCCGAAGGTCTAAAACAATTTATAACTTATCGCCTTATAAGCGTCGTGATATAGTTTAAGTTCTTTTTAATTTTAGGTTTCTTGCTATCGTATTTCGTGTCTTTATATTAGGTAGTAGTTGTTTACCTTTATATCATGTCTATCCAGCCAGAGCAGGCCATAAAGGATAGTCCTTATAGAATTCTTTTACTAAGGAAGGCGCGTCGGCCTTAATCTAATTATAGGTTTCCTAGGTTTATGTTTTATATCCTTTCCACTTAATAAGAAGTTTAAATCGTTTAAATTATATTTTTTATTACATATTATTAATTAAGTTAATAAAGTAAGAACTATTACCGTTGTTAATAATTATAGGAGGTAGCGGCGGAATTTTGCAAGTTATAGGATTATCTTTTAAATATTACAATAAGCTTACGTAAAACGTTGGGTGTATTTTTATCTTAGTTAGCAGTTCGAGCTTATAGGTATATAAGCTTAGTTTCTTCTTAATTTAGTATAGGCCTATAAACTTCCAGTTAAGTTTCTTTAAGGGCTGTTAGGTCTTTAGGTTTTATATATTTAGGTAAACCATATTACTTTCCTTAAAGTCCTATATAGGAGCTCGTCCTTTATTTACATGCCATTCCTATACTGTTTAAGCGTATATTAATTTACTTTATAATAGTTCCGTTAATTGCTTTATTTAATTAATAAAGTTATATATATTAATTAACTGGATCCGTTTAATTGTGGGTCCTATTATATTAATTTTAGGTTATAGTTTAAATCTAAGTTAAGGGTTTTGTCCATAGGTTACGTAAAATAGCATTATGCCTATTAATACGTTTATTATATTATTAGCAGTAAACTTAGCTAAAGGCAGCTATTTTCCCCAGTTATCTTGCAGGTAGGAGTAGTACATTTATAGGTATTATTCTATAATCGTATTTATAATTTTGGTTTAACTATCTATCTCTAGATAAAATACAGTTAAGAGTTATATTTAAATACTTAATTATTTATATAGAGCTTGCTAGAAGTCTAAAAAAAACTGGCTTCTATAGTTGGATATTATTAAGTTAGGAAGTTTGTGTAGCTTAAAGACGTGCTTAATAAAACATTCAGCTACTAATATTGCGTTAATTAAGTCTATAGGTATTATATATCGCATTTTTATAAGATGGTTAATAGCTATTATAATATTTATAAACCTATTACTATTAGGCAAGTTAACTATAAAGTTAATTAAGATGTCGCGCCATTTTTATATTAGAATTGGTAGCGGTTAAAGTACTCCTTGCTTCTTTATATAAGAGGTTTTTCCATATACGTATATCCTGTATACTTAAACGTATTTTTGTATATAGTTATACATTATAGGCCAGTAATATGCTCGTTAAATAATCTTATAAGTCTGTATATAGCCAGAATGCCCTATTATAGGGGAGTTATATACGAAATTAAGTATCTTAAATTATAAAGGTTTGGAATTTGGAACTACTATCTTCTATTAATAGTATAATTAATTATTTCAAATTTTGTATTTAGCAAGTGTAATACCCTTATACTATTATTTTCCTATTTAAATTGCTTTTATTATATCTATTATCTATATATTATTCTTATATTTATATTCTATTAGCTTATTAATTTCCATTTCCTATTTATTAACTACTAATTTATTTCTATTAAGTTCCATATCTAGGAATATAGGATATAGTTTTTTAAAATATTTAGGGGGCAATAAGATCCGTAATTAATTTATAATCTATTTATCTAAAGCATTTGCAGGTAGATCTTATAATTATTATATTAATATATTAGGCTTTTAATTAAGTTTGCCTAGTTAGTATATAATCTTAAAGTTAAATTATAAGAGGTATTTAGCCTAATAAATTTAGCGTTATATTAATTGCTTTATAGTTATAAAATACTATAGATTCTTGTGGTCTATTAATACGTATATTAGGAACAATAATCCTTTAAGCTTAGGATGCCATTATTTAAAGCATCTAATAATTATAAGCAGTTCCTTATTATATATCTTATAGTTTAATTTAGCAGGGGCGAGTTTCTAGGAGAGAAAGGCTACTGGATATAGCTCGCCGTTCTTATTATATTATAATAACACTCCCCCTAGTACATAATTGGATAAGTTTGTTTTAATAATATATTTAAGGCTAGGGTTAAAGTAGGTAAGAATTAGAGCAGTTATAAAGCAATATTTTAAGTTATTAAAAGCTTATTTGTATCTAGCGGTCTATTTAAATTATATATTCTTTCTTATTAGGTTTACTAATAGCTAGGCAATTTCCAAGAAGTAGTTAATAAATTAATAATAGAAATTTGCAAATCCTAAAAATCCTTAAATATCTTATATATTGCTAGGGCTTCCCTAGTTTATAATCGCAGCGACTTTCTTAGGGTCCATTTTAATTCTATTATAGGATATAATTAAGCCTAAATATATAACCTTAGGCGCATAGAACTTGCATTTCTTAATATCGCATTATAAGCCTATATCTTATAAGTGTTTAAGGACTATTCTAATATATTTCTAATATTTAGAAAGCAAGGATAAGTAAATTAAGATATTATTAATATATATAGTAATAAATATATTAAGGAATTTATAAAGCGTATTATTAATATATTACTAAAATATACTAGGACCGTTCTTTACGCTAAATAGTATTACTAGGTATTTAAAGAGTCTCCATTATATATAAAAAGCTATATACTTTTTATCTCCTTTATATATACGGATTTTATTAAAGGCAGTAACTATATTAAGCTTTATAAAGTACTATGCTTTCGCCAAATAGTTAAGCGTCTCTTAAATTAGGGGAATTGGATATTAGTTTTAAATCGTAATTATATTTAGAGCTTAATAATTAATATAGAATCTTAAGCCTCCTCCTAGCTTCTTAATAAATAGTATAGATAAGGTAAATAGAGATTAACTAGGATAAATAAATCCTTTTTTTAGATGCTTATTAAGGTATTAAGGTATTATTGCATTATAAGCAGTTCTTCTTATAATATACCATATAGTGGACCAAACTTTGGTGTTATACCAGGCTCAAGTTCTATCTTAAAATTATACTTATCTTAGTACGGGGCTAGTTAGTCTATAAATTGTTTTTTAAACTTATTAATTATATTATAATACTCTTTAGGTATAAGAGGTTAAGGGTTAATATATTATTTTGGTTTTAGCGCTTTCTTAATATCTTCCATTATTACAGTAAAGATTTTGTAGTTTTATCTTTTTGCTAATAAAATAAAAGGTGCGGCCTATATTATACGAATTTTAAGAGGTTTTAGCGTAACATCTTTGCATTCTTTACCGTAATTAGTAGTTATAGCTTTATTATTTTGGTTTAAGGCTTATAGTAAGGGCAATTTATATTATTTTAAATTTAAATAGTTGTGTACATATTTATAAGGTAAATAATTTTTTAAGTAATAACTTTAGCAGTAGGTTGTACGGAACTTTAGTATTTCTTTAACCTAGCTAATTAAAGGGTCGTGTTGTTTTAGCTATCTATATCTAAGTATTACCTTATAATGCTTTAAAGGTATTATAAATAGGGAAACGTATTTAAGGTATTTACCTATCCGCAATTTTATAAGAGCATAGTGCGTTAGTTCGCTATATATTAAGGGTTTACCGTTAAAGCCTTATAGGCCTTAGGGCTTATTAAGTTTCTTTAAATTTAGGTGTTAAGTTTTTGCGTAGTTTATATTAATAAAGCCTATACTAGTGGCTCTGCTATTTATAAGGATTTATACTTCCTTCCATTTTCTAAGTGTTTAGATTTTGCCAAGTATATTAAGGGAGTTATATTATGTATCAGCGCTAGAAGAGCCTATATACTTATACTCTTCCACTTTTTGTCCTAAGGCGTAATTTGGCCCTAGGACAATTCGTTTTCCAAGTTAACTAAAGGTAAGATGCTTTATGGCGACCGGGTATAATTTATAAAATAAGTGCAAGTTAAGGAGCAAGTATAACTTAAAGAATAAGTGCGATTTAATGACTAGGAGGAACTACAGCGGACCTTTTTAAAAGGGTAAGTTTGGTAATTCCTTTAAATATATCCTTTTTTACTACATCCAAAGCATTCTCCGTTTATAGCTTAAGTTCTTTATTTATTGGTTCCTAAGGGTGCATAAAATCGAGTGGTATTAAGGTCCATAGGGTCGTACATAGGACTTTTTAGGTTTAGAGAGGGATCGCGTTTTAGAGTATATATTGGTTTTATGGAGTTTTAAATATAAGGCGTGGTCGGCTTTAGAGAATGAGTTTATTTATTATATTAAAGGTCCTTGTTAATTTGTTAACACATTATAGCAAATTTAGGCAGGTCTTTTAACAGTTCCCTACCTACTAACTAGGCTTTAATCTTATCCAAAATAGCTTATTAAAGAGCAGCAACTTTAGCGACTTTATTCTAATCCAGTTTGCTAATAAGGCCTAAAAATTTTAAAAAGAAGCTGGTAAATTCTTGGTTCCATTATTATAGGTTTTTAAGTTTAGTAACAGCTATATGTTTACGGCTGGCGTCATTATATGTTCGTTCTAGTAGGGAGATAAAGATTTCAAAATTAACAAAGGTGCTATTATAGAAGAATGGATCTATAGTTTGTGTAGCGTTTTTGCTTAAATAAGACATTCTATAGCTAATTTTGCTAGCTTTAGTAGGGTATTAGTTATAGTTTATTAAGAGTTTAAGACGGAGCTTGGTTATAAAGGGACGTAGGTTATTTTAATTTCTATTAAACATTAGAAGATTAGGGAGCTTTTTAGATTTTATAATAGGTATTAAATTCGTTATAGATATAGGTTAAGTTACCATTACTAGTTTAAAGTTCGCGTTTAAGGGGCCAGGCTTAGATACAGTTACTTTAATTTTATTTATAGGTAGTGTTGTGGTCTCTAATATAAGTGTTTTAACGTTATAGAGTTTTTTATAGAGTGTTTCTATTAATTACTAATGCTGGGCTTCTAGTATAGCCCACTACTAAGCCAAAGCATCTGTAAAGGCTTCTTGTATTGCAGTTAACTGTTCCCTAACTAGGGTTATAATGCTTATGGTTAATATATAGGATTCAAGGTTATTTGCTATTTTAATAGTAGTTGTTTTTAACGCAACATAATATAAGGGCGCGAAGAGGCTTTAAGGAAGATTTAAAGGAATAATATAAATTCTATTTAAATCTAAGGGTATATAGCTCTTGCAGAGAACAAGACGTTGCGTAAAGAAGAGAAGGGAATATAGGAAACTTATAACTAAATATTTAAGGTCTTAGCAGTAGACGCGTGGGTACAAGCCTATGCGGATTTTAATAGGTTTCAACTAAATTCTATTACGTTAGTGGAACTTGGTGGAATTTAATTAAGTCGGCAGAATTTGGCAGAATTTGATCAACTTAGTAGAACTTGGCAGAATTTAATTAAAGCGTCGGAATTTATCTGTTAAGTGTTTTACCGAGACATTCCTACTGTAACTGGGCTAGTCCCGTTACATCTTATAATTGCTAAGGACTTTAATTAGGAATCTAGCTCCTTTTAGTTCTAGTTGCCATTGCTTAAAGCATTTAATAATAGCCAGCAATTGCGGGCTGAAAGAGCACTGCCCGGTTTCAAAACCAGGCCCCTACGCGCGACACGCATGGTCCGCACAGTGCGCGGCCCTTGTAGCCGGCCAACGACGAGCAAGGAGGAAATACACAAGCAGCCACAATTCTGAGGACGAGAGACGATATAAAGACACAAGAAACCAGCTAAAGAATACCCTAAGAAAAGAAGCAAGGAATAACTAGAGACGGTTTATAAACGAACACACTACTAACCCAAGTCTCCCCTATAACAAGGGCCTTTGGACCATAGCGAAATAGGTAAAGAAAAAGGCGGGACGCCTAGTAGAAGATCCACACCTACTACCCCTACAAAGAGCAGGCGAACCACAGGCTATAAGCAACAATAACAAGAAGGCAAAGATCCTTATAGAAAGATTTTTCCCTCAACCAGCTCCAGCAGACCTTAGCGACATCACCAGTAAAACACTGGTGACTTACCTAAGGGTCGACAGCGATATAACAACTAAAGAAATGGCCAGAACCATCAGCCGCCTCTTAAACAATATAGCACTAGGACTAGATGGGATCCTAAACAAAGCCCTAAAGACCTGTAGACCACTTATAGCACCTTAGCTTGCAGACGTAGCCAGAGCATGCTTTGCAATAGGCTATTACCCGTAACTCGGAAGATTTATAACAACGGTCGTTTTATAAAAAGAAGGCAAAGCAGACTACTTAATCCCAGGAAGCTACCGCCCTATTACCTTAGAAAACACCCTAAGCAAGATCTTAGAAAAGGTTATAGCGGACCACATAGTAGATACGGCAGAGGAACACGCCCTACTACCACAAAGCCAAATAGGGGCAAGAAAGAATCGCTTAACGCTATTAGCACTTACACTACTCGCTACTACCATTAAAACTGCATGGGCTATGCGAAAGGACTTTATAGTATTAATACTTAGCCTAGATATTAGCGGCGCCTATAACAATATACCCCATAAGCATCTCCTATACATCCTTAGGGCAAAGGGCTTCCTAGAATAGATTATTCAATTTATTTAAGGATTTATAGGCTAGAAAGAAACATTACTAGTCTTTAGCGGATACTAAAGCCCCCCTATTACAGTCGTAACAGGAATACTATAAGGATTACCTCTATCGCCTATACTCTTCCTCTTCTTTGTAAGCAACCTGCTTGACACCTTTAAGGAAGGGGCGACCTAGGGGATAGGCTTTGTTAATAACACAAACCTAATTATATATGGGCCAACAGCCGCAGAGAACTGTAGGATACTAGAGAAAGCCTATAACACCTATATAGAATGGGCAAGATGACATAGAGTCCAATTCTTACTAGAGAAATACTAGCTAATCTATTTTATAAGAAAACGTAACCAATCTGTAGATCTTTAGCATATAATCTATATCTAAGGCTTTAGGGGTCAACCGGTTTAAGGCCTAAGGGTATTAGGAGTATAGGTAGACAGCAAGCTCCAGTAGAGCGTACATACGGCGCAAGCGGCCCGTAAGGGCCAAGCACAGTATATCGCCATATCCAGGATCGTCAATTCTATATGGGGTCCATGCTTCCAGAGGTCACGCCTACTATATATAGCAGTTGTCCGGCTAACCATAACGTATAGATCTAGCATTTGGGCCACTAGAGAAACCAAGAAAGGCCCCCCTAAATCACTCCTTAAACCACTCCAAAAGGTCTAAATAGCCTACCTTAGGAGTATAACAGGTGGGTATAAGCGAACGGCCATAGCACTGCTTAAGAAGAAAGCCAATATTCCCCCCCTATAACTATATATTAAAGCCGATGCAATGCAAAGGGTGCAAAAGGAACGTAACTCTAACGTTATAAAGTATATTAAGACACGCCTAAATAAACTATAAAGGGACCCTAGGGTGCCCTATAGGAGAAGGAACCAATAACCCCAAAGTAGGGAAGATATATTAGGAAAATAGGTAGAGAAAGCAGAAGAAGAATAGTGCGGCGCTAGGGCCCAGGCCTATATAGAGGAGAAAGGGAGACGCGTAAGAGGCTAGCAAAGATAATAATAAGGGAGAGAAAGGAGCCAAAGTAGAGCATAAAAGAGTACTGGAAAACCATCTACCGCAATATAATACTGGTTGGACCGACGCTGGAGAGATAAATAGGAGTTAAAGGTACAGAGGCAGACTTAGGCAAGGGGAACCTAAGCCATAGCATAGGTAACGCTATGGGGGGTAAATACACAAGGGCTCCAAGAGGGCCTAATAAAGGCAGAAAATACAATAGCAACACTCTTAAGGATAGGAATAATAGGACTAAAAGATTAGCTTCACTGGGTAGGTGTCCTAGTAGGTAGCCTAAGGTGCGAATATAGCTGGCTAAGACAGACACCAAAACATGTAATACTATTATGCCCCTTACGCACTAGCTGAGAAGCAATGCTCTTAGTAGCTGGCACAGAAAACTATAATACACTGCTCTTAATATAAAAAGGCCTTAAGGCGGCTACCCGGTGGCTCATTGGCTAAAATATGCTAGACCAGTTCCGGGTTATAAAGGAAATAGCAATAAAAAGCAAAGGGGCGAGTAATAGGCGCCCCCTAATAACTCTACAGGAGTAGAGTACAGTGTGTAATACTAGCGCGTCCGTAGGTTTGTTACAGCAGCAGTAGTTCCCAAGGAGGTCAAAAAGTAAGGTAGTAGAGCACCACTAGTAACTCGTAGGCAACTCGCAAGCGAGCCCCAAAAGGCGGGGAGACGGATCACGGGGTTTTCTCAAATAGAGTTTTCTCCCTATATATATATAAGGAGTAGTCCGCGTGGGCCCAACAGGGATCCGAATTGGACGTTAAGCAATGAATAATAATAATAGCCAGCAATTCCTTATTATAGATCTTATAATTATATTTAGCTAGGCTTAGTTGTTTTAAGAAGTATACTATAGGGTACAATACTCCTTCCTTATTATATTAAGATAGAATGCCTCCAGTAACGTAATTAGATAAGTTAGCTTCTATAATACTTATTCAGTCTAGGTTGAAGTATTAGAGATAGGTGCAGTAGTAAATATAACCTTTAGATAAGTAAAGGCTTTGTCCTTTTAGGTTAAGGCTATAAGGGGTAAAACCAAGGCGGAGAAGTTATTAATAAGCTATTAGTAGAAGTTGGCGAATCCTATAAAGGCCCTTATATCCTTAACGTTTTTAGGTTCTTGCTAGTTTACAATTACTTTAACTTTCTTAGGGTCCATTTGTATGCTGTCTATAGAAATAATAAGTCCAAGGTATAGGACCTCCGTTTTATAGAACTCGCATTTATCTATATCTAATTATAGGCCGGCTCCGCGCAAGGCTTGTAGGACCAGTTTAATATATTTTTGGTGTTTAGCCAGATTATTGCTGTATATTAAGATGTTGTTGATATAAGTAGTATAAAAGACGTCTAGGTATGGGCGTAGGGTGTTATTTACAAAGTGTTAAAATAAACTTGGGGCATTTATAAGGCCAAATGGCATTACTAAGTATTTAAATAATCCGTATTAAGTACAAAATGTAGTAAGCCATTTGTCTCCTTTTGCGATACAGAGGCGGTTAAATGCGTAGATAATATTAAGCTTTGTATAGAAGCGAGCCTTACTTAATTGGTTTAGTATCTTTTGGATTAATAGGATTAGGTATTAGTTCTTAATAGTAACAGCGTTAAGAGCTTGGTAGTCTATATAGAAGTATAGACCGCCGCCAGGTTTCTTAATAAAGATTATAGGTGCAGCTATAGGCAAGGAACTTGCTCTAATAAATCCTTTGTCTAGATGTTTGTCTAAGTACTTCCATAGTACTTAGAGTTTGTTTTAGGATATCCCGTATAAGGGTCCAAATCTAGGATGTTTTCCCTCTTTAACTACAATCTTATAATTATATGGACGGCGTTCCAGTAGCTTGTTGGCTTCCTTTTATAAAAATATATCTAAATAATTATGGTACTCTACTGGTACCTTTATGGCGGGGTTAGTGTGCTTCTTTAATGCTAAGGCCTTCTTAATATCGGCTATTATAATAGTGAAGATTATATGTTCTGGTTTCCTGGTAAGTTATACTAATAGGGTGGCTCTAATTATGTGGATATTTAAGGTGTTAAGCGAGCTTAGGTTATCCTTGGTTTCTTATATAGTTTCTTATTTGGTTTTAGGTTTAGTATTAGGTACGGAGTTAGTATTAGATTTGGGTTTAGGTTCTTTAAGTATCCTTTTTATAGTAGAATACCAGTTTTTCTGGTACTTTTATATGTTAAGCTTAAGCTTCTGCTTAGTTTGGGGTATAGCAGTTAGAGTCAGTTTGTGTAGTTATATATTATTTTTGGGTTCTTAGTGGAAGTTAGTGGAAGTCTTATGTTAGTGGAATTTGGTGGAATTCTTAAGTTGGTGGAATTGGGTGGACTTTTTGGGTATAGGGTGGACGTTGGTGGAAATTTTAGACTAGTGGATCCTGGTGGATTTTTTAGATTTTGGTTTAAGGCTTAAGCAGCGAGTCGTAAAGCACTTCTGCTTGCAATAGGAGGCGGTAAATAGAAGCTTAAAGTTGTCCTAATTAATGGTTACCTTATATAGCTTTCTCTAGGATTGTTTAAGGATTACTAGGTGACCTAGGGTAGTTATAAAGAGCTTAATTAATTCTTTATAGTTTAGGTATTAGAGTCTTAGGACCGCTACATAAGTAATACAGCCTAAGATAGTGCGTTTGCTATTAAATCTAAATACATTAATATACCGGTTAAGGGGTATTAGGGTAAACTTATTATCTTATACAAAGATCTTATTAATAAATCCTATACCGCTAGCTCCTATATTAATTAGGACTTAAGTATTAGCCTATTAACCTTTCTACTAAAGACGGTAGTTAACGGTTATACTATAATCCTAAGAGTTAGGGTTTGCAATATCTAATATATTTAACAAGATTCTGTAATATAGCTGTCCTAGAGAGTAACTTAACTCTAGGATATACCTTTTAGTGGTAAGTAGGTAGGGGTTCCTATAGAATATTAGTTATAACTTTGTCCTTATAAGTGGTGCTTACTAGATATAGGGCTAGAACCAGGCGAAGATTAGGGATAGTGACTAGAGGATTAGTATGGTAAACGGCTACTAGTACTAGCCATTTATAAATTCTTTTAAAAAGGGACGGAGCAGTAGCTAGAGATATGGGTATTGCTTCCACACTTAAAACAGAGGCTGTGTTTAATGCGTCGCTCTTATTTAGCAAATCCTTTTAAGGCGTAGGAAAGGGTCCCAGTGTTAATATCCATGGCGTCTAAGTCCTTACGGGTCTTAGGCGGTTAGGGGGCAGAGTATTAAGGTATATATTTTAGGGTAAGGCGTAGTAAGTCGTTGTATAGGCTATTAATAACATTAGCGCAGGTAGTAATAGTACCTAGCAGTTTAACTTCTATAAGAGATGCTTTTAGTTTAGGGTTTAGGGATTCTACTAGGCAATTAATTAAGGTAGGTTCATTCCATCCAGTCTCTTTAGCGTAGCGGTGGAATTTAGTAAAGTATAATGGGAAGTTCTTGGAACCCTATATTATCTTATTTAGTTTCCTTTATAATATAGCAACTTAATTAGGGTCGCCATAAGATGCTTTTAGTATAGTAACTAGTTCTTCTACTATACTTGGTTGGAACGGGTATATAGTGTCCGCGGCATCTCCTTTTAGGCGGCTTATAGCGTAATAAAGTTAACTGTTAGGGGTAGGGTAGCGATTAATATTGCCACTTAGCTTGTTCTGAAGTTAGTTAAGGAAAGAGCATAGCTTACTCCTCTTACTAAAATAGGCGGGAGGATTAGGGAGGCGTTTAGATACCTTTTTTTAGGGGCATTAACTGGCGAATTTAGGGTTAAGGAGTTAGTTTTAGATACGTTCTTCTTATCTGGTGTTTATAGGTCAATGCTAGCAGGGATAGGTAGGGGCGACGGTGTAGTAGATAGTAGGTTATAACAAATCTCTTTAACTTCTTTTCTTAGGAATTAGATTATCTCGTAATATTAAGCTTCTTATTAGGTAAAAGCGTCCGTAAAAGCCTCTTAGAGACCTCTTATTTGTTCGGCAAATAGGGCGCGTAGGTCGTTTATAGACAAGGGGGTTTCTGGGTTGTTCTGCATATTAGTTAGGGTAGGATAGAGTATATAGTTTAACGTAATATAGTGTTATGGAGTGAGTATAAGTGACGATAATATATAGTAAAGTAGATATTATTAAGCTACGTATATAAACCATATAATAAGGTTAAGACGTTGCGTAAGGAGAGAAGGTAAGGAAACGGGAAGAAAGGGTATATATTGTTAGTTTGGTTGCTTGGTTGACATATATATAGAGCAGAATAGGATTTAAGGAGCGGTCCTGGCAGAACTTGGCAGGATTTGGTGGACTTGGCAGAATATGGCAGAATGCGGCAGATTGCCGTCAGATTGCCGTAGATTGCCAGCAGATTGCCGTCTCGCGGTCGGTCTCTTCTTGCTGAGTCGGTGGAAACAGGTGGATATGTGTAAGGTGTTACGGAGGTGTCCTATGACAACTATAAATCTAGGGTCACTGTCTAATATAATCTCTATTAGTACTCCGTGTCTTATAAATACTTCTTTAATAAAGATTTTAGCGATATCTTCCGCTAAGATTTCTTCTATATATATTATAAAGTAGACATACTTAGTTAACTTATCTACTATTATAAAGATTACGTTATACTCTTATCCGGTAATAGGATCCTTTAGTACCATAATATAACTTCCCATAATCTTTTTAGTATTTTAATAGGTTATAACCCTCTATACGGCTTATACCTTATTAGTTTATTCTTTTAGCAATTTAAGTATTCCTTTATAACTTATCTTACTAATCCCTAAATTCCTTAAATAATATATTCCTCTTAAAGTCTTAAGACTAGGCCTATAGCTCCATTATGTTTTTAAGTTATTCCCTTATAGAACTCTTTAATAAATTCTTTTACTATACTTCTTAGGATATATATCGCTTCTCTATTAATATAGTTTTTATAATCCAGATCTTCTAGCTATACTTCTAGAATCCTTTATGCCTAAAAGCTCTCTAGTATCTTATAGACTCGCTCTAGTTCTTCTTTAACTATAGCCGCTAGTTTAGGGTAATTATATCTAATTAATCTATTCTTGTCTTTCCGTAACATAGCGCCTAATAGTTTTTTTATCAGTTTATAGTTCTACCTTTCTACTAAGCATATCTACTCTTATATTTTTGGTACCCTTAGTATACTAGATTTTAAAATAGTATTCTATAAGCATCTCTACCTATTTAACTTATCTCTAATTAAGTTCTTTTGTTATTAGGAACCCTATTAGGTTCTTATAGTCCGTTTTAACTATAAATAGGTTTTCTATACCTTATAAGAATGCTCTCTATTCTTTAAGTACTATAACTATACCTAGTAACTCCTTATTATAGATATTATAGTTTAGTTCTAGTAAGCTCAGACCCCTAGAACTCGGTCACCCCCCAAACTCGGCCACTTAAGCGAATCGAACCCTACCACTTCTAAAGCTATCTATACCTAACTAAACCAATTTAATCTTCTACCCCTACGTGCTATTTAGTAAATCGGCCCTGGTATTTCAATCTGACGCCTTTTAAGGCTTTGATTTTAACTCCTTTGTCCTTATTTTAGCCTTTTCCCCCTCTGCCTCCCCTATACCTTGTTTAATTAAATATATATTTATAAATTTTATATATAGATCTACAGCTACCTACCTATAAAATTTTAGGCTTTTAAGGTCCTTAAGCTGCGATCTCAAGCTATATATTTAAGCGTCTTTATATACAGTCTCTATAGTAAGTTGCTTAAGTTATTAACTTCCTTTTTATAAATGTCACGAGTCGGGGGGCAATGGCTATAAGACGTATGTATTTAAGGAGTCTACAAGACGTTACGCGATCGATCGTAAGGGTCGGGGGCGTTAGGGGGTGATATACCCACGCGTAGCTAATGTATATTACGGACGCTTTAAGTACGATGTTATGACTACTTGGAGAAGAGTCGGCGGAAGCTAGTTGGTTAATACAGGCACGGTTTAGGATGGAACCGGTGGAACCATATGATGAGGAATAGTAACCGAGGTCACGTAGTTAGGTCTGTGATCTATAGGATTAGGGGAACGTGGGATCTGCGGATAGATTAACGGATTAACGGATTAATGGATTAATAGAGCAAAGGAATTTCTTAGGCATACGGTTGTGTATTTAAAGGACTATAGTTCCTACCCAGATAGTTCTTTCTTTGTAGTAAATCTTAGAATACAATTAGAGTTAATCTATTAGGCAACCACTCCACTAGTTATTATGTTGTTAACTTAAGTTTTAATATCTATATACCTAGCCTAATAATAGGACCCACCGTAGTTACTACTACAAGATTCCGTTATATATTTACTACCTAGTTACAGTATTAATAAGAGAAGTTAAACAATATGCTACTAAAAGTACTAGTTATAACGCCATTAACGGCAGTAATAACCTTAGGATTAGGTAGAGACACTAGTATAGCAGATATTAATTTACAGTTAATTACGCGAGGTTAGTTATAGAAAATGGTTAATTACTTATAAGATAATAATAGGATACTTAAAGAACGCATTAATGGAATTAGAGTAGTAAAGGTTAAGTTACTATTAATTAAACGATTCCTAGGAGAGAAGTTAAAGCTTAAGGGATTTCTTATGTAAATATATTTTAAAGTTATATAAGAAGGAGCAAAGCTAGCAATATTAGCGGATTAAATAGTATACGTAGGACTATTTTTAACAGGAAGAGTACTTAAATAGTTTAAACTATATCTTATGGAAATACAGATAAATAGTATAATAACTACTAACTAAGATATATGGTATGTGTTTATAAGTTGGAATGGGTTCACGGAACGGTTAACGCAAATATTTGGAGACCTAAAGGTAATAACTATAGTAAAACAAAAGCTTTAAAACCTAGTATAACGCACTTTAGTAATTAAGTATATAATATAGTTTTAAACGCTAGCTATATAGGTTAAGTGGAATAATAAGGCGCTTATGGTATAGTATAAATAGGGACTTAAGGCTAAAGTTCAGGATATAATTATTTTAATAAAAGATGCGGACACCCTAAGGGAACTAATTAATTAAGCAATTAAGATTAATAATAGGATCTTCTAAAGGAAACAGACTAAGAAGGGTTAGGATAGAGTTATATAGTTATATAAGGCGCAGAGTACGCAATAACAGACACAGAGTTAAAAACTATAGTATAGCGTAGAGCCAATGGACCTAAGTAGTACTAAAGAATTTAAGAGATGGAATAAGAAACTATAGAAACCTAGAGGTTAAGGATTAAGTAATTATAGGACTAAGGAGTAGAGGCTAAATAAGGGATCTTAAGAGCAGAAGACGTTTAGGCGGACTCTATAGCAAAATTAGTAGTTTAAAGATGGAGCTTATATAAATTGCGGAAAATAGGGTTATTTTGCTAAAGACTATAGAGGTAGTTAGAGTAACTACGCGGTAAAGGGCACTAGGTTATTAGAGTATAATAATATAGATATAAGTGTGTTGCGTAGGACTAAGAAGTGTTTAATTAAGCACTTCGCGTTTTATTATAATAACGCATGCTAAGTTTATAAGGACGCTAAGTATAGCGCAAGCTATTAGCTATAAGAGCTAGAGTTAAAAGGGCTTAAAGGAACTAGAGAGTTAGATAAAGAACAAGATTAACTCTATAAGCTAGATTAAGATATTATAGTAATATGTGGATAAGGATTAGCAACAATAATAATAGAGTTAGAGTACTTATTAATTAATAGTGACGAGGAAGAAAAAGAGGCTAACTAGGAGCGCTTAAACCTTAATAATGTAATAAAAGTAGAGACTAAAACCACTATAAAACGCGGATTAGTAATAGGTATTATAACACTATTAGATACGGCATCTATCGCTTTATAAGATGGAAGGAGTAATATCTAAAGATAATTAAGCAAGTAGATAACTGCTAGTACTAGCTTACTACTTATAAAAGGTAAAAGGCTATAGGCTTAAGATTCTTATAAAAAGATAAGAGACGCTTAAGATTCTTAAGACGAGATAAGATATACCTAAGATTTATAAAGTGTAATAAGGAAGGCTTAAGCACCTACAACGGAAGAAAACCGATAGGAAAGAGTAATGGCTTAGTTTAAAGACAAATGAATAAGTATAGGATATAAGTTTAAGAACTATAAGTTCGGAGAATAAGTAAGAACGTTAATCCTAGGTAAATGTAGTGTTTAGCCTAAAGATTAAAAAGTTGATACTAGAATTAAGAAGCAAGATAACTTTAAAAATCTAACTATAAGACGCAGAAAGTAAGAAACTATAGATAAGTTTAGAGTAAGAATTATTATATAGTAAGAGTAAAAACTAGACTAGAGATCTAGTATAATAGGTTATATAAGGGACAGAGTATCTATATAGAGAGTTACCAATAGGCCTAAGGCAGGGACATCTAGAGTAAAGTGGTTAAATAAACTGGAATAAGAAGAGGATCTAGGAATTCTAACCAGGTTTAAAGAAAGATATACTAAAGGATATTATAACGCAGCGATAATAAGGTACTTTCTTATAGACAGACTATATATACTAAACTAGTTATATAGAAAGTAGTATAGGCAACGATATAATAATAAATAGGAAGATTTCTATATATAGCTAAACAAAAAGGTTATCTAAGACTAACCTATTATAGAGAAACGCATAAGTTATATTAAAGGAGCATTAATTATAATATTAAGGAACCTAAAAGAAGGATCTAAGAACTAGAGAAGCGAGTAATAAATCTTAGTACCCACAAATAAAAGACCAACAGATAGATTAGTTAGATAGAGGTTTAAACTATAGGTTAAAGACGAACTAAGAGTTAACCTAAGTCACCTAGCGTATTATACACTATCGTGGATAGCTTGTGTGGATAATACGTGTAATATATATAGAGTACCTAAGGATAAGAACTGGAAATACCTAAAAAGGATATATTAGATACCAGAAGAGAAGCGGTTTAGAGATGCTAAGTATATATATAGATGGCACCTAGTAGAAGTATAGAGTTAAAAGGACCTAATACTTTAACTAGGAAGATTCCTTACAGAAGAATGCCTAGATGGATAATAGTAGTGGGAGTATCTAGAGAATACTTGTCTATAGCATGTAGAGGAAAAGAAAAGAACTAAGTATTGGCCTAAGAAGGACTAAATACAAATAGGATCTAGCAGCTAATAGTTAGGAAAAGGGGAGGCCTATAGGACTAGAGGGAACTAGTAGTAGAGCCTTAAACCCTTAAAGGAATTTAAGGTTAAAACCTAAATTTATAAATCTAGTAGTAAGATTAATAGTTTAAAGCACTAACAGACAGTGGAGTAATAAGAAACTATATATTACTAGCAGCAGTAGAAAGGATAGGGTTACTATATAGACAGAAGAAGCACCTATATCTACTTATAACGATTTTAGGAGATTAGATAGCCTATAGAGGAGGCATTATTAGTCTTAAAACGGGACCTATTTAGTTAACTATTAAAGGAAGGCAAGTTAAGATGTCCTTTAGTATCCTACCATTAGGATAGAATAAGGCAATACTAGGGATGCCTTAGTTACAGGAATATAATCTAAAGATTAATTAGGTTATATATTAGGTTAATATTAGAAATACTTAATAACGTAAGATATAATAATAAACTAAGTTAGTATAATACTAAGTTGGAGCGATATATAAAGAGACTAAGTAAGGCTTAAGTTATATACCAAAGAGATACCATAAGTATAGTAAAAAGTTATAGTTACTAGAAAGTAAAAAGCTATTAAAGTATGCAGTATAGGACTATAAGATAGAGTTAGAACCAGAAATAAGTCTAAAGTTCTTTCTAATCTATAAGCTTACTAAAACCGAGTTAGTAGCGCTTAAGGAGTTTATCCAGGAGAACTTATAAAAGGGATATATTAGACCATTGCAGTTATTAGCAGGATATCTAGTATTATTTATCCTAAAGAAAAACAGAAAACTTAGGATGTGTATAGACTATAGACAGTTAAATAGTATTACTAGGAAGGATAAGTATCCTTTACCCTTAATTAGCAAAATCTAAGATAGGATAGGTAATACGTAAATCTTTACAAAGATAGATCTAAGGTGGGCGTACCATTAGATTAGAATTAAGGAAGGCAACAAGTAGAAGGCAGCCTTTAGGTTAAAGAAAGGATTATATAAACCGTTAGTTATACAATTTAGGCTTATAAACGCACTAGTAATGTTCTAGAAGTAAATTAATAGTATATTAGAAGAACACCTTAATAAGTTTATTATAGTATACCTTAACGATATTATTATCTACTTAATAAGTAAGGAAGAACATAAAGAATACATTAAATGGGTCTTAAAGAGACTATAAGAAGAATAGATGCTAGTAGCAATTAAGAAATGTGAGTTCTTTATAAGGAAGACCAATTTTATAGGATTTATTATTAAACTAGGAAAAATTAGTATAGACCTAAAGAAAGTCAAAGCTATAGTAAATTAGCAAGAACTAGAGAACGTTATGTAGTTAAGATCGTTTCTAAGATTTTGCAATTACTATAGGAGGTTTATAGCATAGTGGTTAAAGAGCATTAAGCCATTTATAAGGCTAATAAAGAAAGAGGAACTATAGATTTAGGTAGAGGAGTAAAGAAAACTGTTTAAAGAGCTAAAAGAGTTATTTACCTAGGAACTAGTCCTTAAGGTCTACTAACTAGGGTTAGAGACGGTTGTTAAGATAGATATATTAGACTTTGTATTAGGAGCATGCTTACTATAGAAGCATCAGGACGCATAGCATTCAGTAGCGTATTATAGTTAAAAAATAACACCACTAGAGTTAAACTATGACATCTACAATAAGGAGTTATTAGGTATAGTTATAGCACTTAAGGAATAGAGAGCATTCTTATAAGGTATAGAGAAATTGTTTATAGTTAAAACGGACTATAAGAATCTTATAGGATTCCTAATAATAAAAGAGCTAAACAGAAGACAAGTTAGATAGGCAGAAATGCTTATAGAATATTATTTTAAAATTTAGTATACTAAGGGTACTAAAAACGCAAGAGTAGATGCACTTAGTAGGAAGGCAGAGTTATAAAACAAGGAGAAGCCATTAGGGGCTTTACTGCGAAAGGATTAAAATAGATTAATTAGGTATAATTATCTAAAGATCGCAGCGACTAGGGAAAGTTAGATCTATAAATTACCTAAGAGTAATTGGATATAGAAGATCTAAGACATATAGGTAGAGGATTTAGATATAGAATAGTACAAGAATAGAGAAGCGACTTATATTCTAAGGTCTATTATAAAAGAGTTTATTAAGTTATTCTATAAGGGATTAACTTAAAAACATAATAGAGCTATAGGCTTAGTGTTAAGACTTTAAGAGGAGTATATTATTTAAGGAATCTGGGGACTAGCGAGATAAGTTATAAAGGAATGTCCAGATTGCTAAAGAAATAAACTAATAAGGTATAAGCCGTATAGAGGGCTATAACCTATTAAAGTACTAGAAAGACTATAGGAAGTTATATTATAGGACTTTATTATTAAGTTACTAAAGTTAAGAGATCCTATTACAGGATAAGATTATAACACAATCTTAGTAATAGTGGATAAGCTTATAAAGTAGGGATACTTTATAGTATGTATAGAAGAGATATTAGTAGAAGATGTTACTAGAATCTATGTTAAGGAAGTGTTTATAAGGTATAGAGTACTAGATAAAGTTATATTGGATAGAGATCTAAGATTCATAGTAGCATTCTAGGAGGTATTCTTGGCGGAATAAGGAGTTCGCGTAGTAACCTTAATAGCGTATTATCTGCAGACAGATAGATAAACGGAAAGATTAAACTAGACACTAGAACAGTATCTAAGGCATTATATTAATTACGCATAGAACAATTAGGTATTATTACTACTAGTTATACAGTTTATATATAATGCAATACCATAAGAAGGAATGGGAATATTACTATTTAAGGCGAATTACGGATACAAGCCAAGAACGTTGTTATTGCTACATTAAGTAAAGAAAATAAGTAGTATAGCTAAAAAAAGAATAGAGACGTTAATAAATCTTTATGCAAACCTTAAAGAAATAGCTAAACTAGTATAAGAATGAATAAAAAGGTACTATAACGCTAAGAGATCTAAGGGACCAGATCTTAAGGAGGGAGATAAAGTATAGCTATTATATAAAAATTTTAAGAGTTAACAACTAAGTAATAAATTAGACTACGTTAGACTAAGACCTTTTAAAGTTATAAAGAGGATTTTATTGGTTATATATAAGTTAAACCTACTAGCTAAAATAAGAATCTACCCTATATAGTATATTACAATACTAGAGCTAGTATATGGAGATATTAAGCTACTAGTCTATAAATAGGACACGTATAGAGGGCAAGAGGAAGACAAATGGCAAGTTTTAAAGGTTATTAGTTATAAGGACGTAGATAATAAAACGTGGTATAAAGTAAAGTAGATAGGCTATAGTAAGACTACCTAGAAACTACTAAGCAACCTAAGGAATGCTATAGGAAAGGTATAGGAGTATTAGAGGAAAGTAGGTTAGGTAGTATTAATAAAGAGGGATCGCTAAAGAATAAGTTACCTAAGGGGGACCTAGGAGGAGCACCTGCTAAGCTACTTAGAGTTGTTTCCTCTACTGGTAAACGCGAGTCCGTCTTAGCCTTCTCCGCTTCCAGCTTATGGAGACCCTACTCTACTAGGCGAAACTCCTTAAAGCGCACCTTCTTACGAACCTTTTTAAGACGGGTTAACCAAGCAAAGGCAGTCTAATAAATTTTAAACGCGTAAGCAGATGCTTTTAACGTATAGCGTTAAGCCTCTAGCAACTAGGCTAATTCCTTAGTAGAATAATAGAGTTTATTATAAGCGGCCATAAGTAAGCTCTTAAGCTTTTTGGCCTTGGATTAAATATAAGACCCTATAATAAGTTACTTAGGGAACTAGGAAACTGTTAAGAGTTATAGAACGTATATACTTGGCGTTAGGAACCAATCTAATATCGCAGGAAGACTGCATATTTAATTTGGTACACTTAGCGTAAGAGGATGGTTAGTAACTAGAGGGAGCCTTGATTGTAATATATACTAACTTCTTGTCCGTATAACGGGAATAGGAAGGCATAGTCTTACCTAGAGAAAGAATCTTAAGTACTACGCGATTATAATGGTTGGTAGAAGAAGAAGAAGAGGCTTTAGGTATAATAAGTAAGGATATTAACCAGATTAATTAAACGGGCATTATACCTTTAGTAGACGACTTAGAGATATTAGGAATCTTTAAGGACGAAGATAAAGAGGAGGGAGATAGTGTTACGGACGCTTTAAGTATAATATTACAACTACTTAGAGAAGAGTTGGTGGAAGCTAGTTAGTTAATATAGGCACGGTCTAGAATGGAACTAGTAGAACTATATAATAAGGAATAGTAACCAAGGTTACGTAGTTAGGTCTGTAATCTATAGGATTAAAGGAATATAGGATCTATAGATAGATTAACGGATTAACGGATTAACGGATTAATAGAGTAAAGGGATTTCTTAGGCGTATAGTTGTGTATTTAAAGGACCATAGTCTCTACCTAGATAGTTCTCTCTTTGTAGTGAATCTTAGAATATAATTAGAGTTAATCTATTAGGCAACCACTCCACCAGTTGTTACGTTGTTGACTTAAGTTTTGATATCTATATACCTAGCCCAATAACAGGACCTAGCGTAGTTACTGCTATAAGGTTCCGTTACAATGTAAGCTATACGCGAGGTATATGTAAGAGTACGAGGCTCCCCTATAGAGGCCCCTACGGTCGGGTTCCGTAACACTACCCCCCCTTCTATTAAGGCGGAGCTCTAGCGACGCTATAGTTACTATATATATATAGGGGGAACGCTTAGGGTATAGATAAGAAGGAGAAATATCGTTATAGGTGTAATGGGCTCGTATAGATGCTTCTAACTTGGGGCTTATACTAGGGTGCTAAGCTATAAAGGGGGAAAGAGACTGTAGGAGACTTAGTAAGATATAAAGGGGTCGCTAAGGCGCTAGTAGTAGGCGAGCTAATAGCGATTTTCTATCCTAGGGATAGAAAATCCTAATTAGCTAGTTTTTCCTTAACGTCTAGAATTTAACTAATTAGATAACTTTAACCGCCGGTTAAAGTTTCTAGACATCTTAACATTTTCTAGTTATATAATCGCACTTTGTGGCACTCTGCGGTAATTTAATAGCAATTTGCCCTTATATAGTATTGTATAAAGGTTTAACTCTATAAGGGCTCCTATAAAGGATTAGGCATAAAATCTCTGCTTAGGCCCAGTTTCTATAGGTTCGCGTAGTAAAAATCACTAATTAGATCCTTTATATTCTTAAAGTCTTCCTATAGTTGCTATTCTGGCTAGTCTATATTAAATCCTATATAAATAGCTTTATAGTAGAGCCGCCGTCCTCTGCCTTTGCTAAAGTATTTAGAGTTAATAATTTGTTTAACGGTCCACTCCTTATAGTTCTTATCTTTGTTCTTATCTTGGATTAGTACTAGTAGGGGTTTAGGCTATATCTATTCTAGTAAGGGGTTAGGCTAGTAAAGGTATAGTAGCTATAGGTGAAATATAGGCTATATCCCGTGGGTGGCTAGGGTAGGTAGGAGCTCTAGCTTGTATATGGCTCCCCTATTAATAACTTATTTAATTAGATAGGGCTTGAGGTTCTTATAATTAAATAACTTTATAGGTCTTTATATAGAGATATTATATATATCTAGCTATACCCAGTCGCTAACACGCATCTCTGGTAATGGCGTTCTATAATAGTTGGCGAAGTAGGCCTTCTTTGCTTAAGCCTAGACTATTTCTTCCTTATAGTAGTTAAGTAGATTTTTTATGCGGTCTGTATACTAGTCGGTAAGTAGTATTTTAAGGCGTTTTCTATATAGCAGTTTCTAATTAATAGGTTTTGGTAGCTCTATGCCGGATTAGGGGTAATAACCCTTATTCGCGAAGAATGGAGTAAGTCCTATAGTGGTTAAGACGTAGTTATTCGCTATAAATTTACTTAGTAGAAGGTAATCTACCTAGTTATCCTAACTATAGGCGACTACCTATTATAGGTACGCTTTTATGCTAGTATTAGCGTTTTCCAGTTACCCAGTAGTTTTATAGTAAAAGGATATAGCTATCTTAACGGAGATGCTAAGGCGTTAGTAGATTTATCTCTATATATTAGAGTTAAACTATATACCTTAGTTAGACGTAATCGAGTTAGGTAACCTATATAGTTAGTAGATTTTGCAAAGGAAGGCGTTAGTAATATTACTAATGGCTACGCCTTTAGTTAGGACGTAGTAGCGCTCTTTTATAAGTCGGCATATTATTATAAGGATGTTCTTATAAGTACGGCCGTGTTATTTATAGGGTAGTAGGTTAATAATAAAATCAATAGCGATATCTGCCTATTGTTATATAGGTACTAGTAAAAGGTGCAGTAGTCCTTGGTATTTTATATTAAAGGCCTTAGCGCGCTTATAACTATAGTAGGCGCCTATAAAGCGTTTAACTAAGTCTATTATTTTTGGCTAGAAGTAGTATTAACTAAGAAGCTTATAGGTTCCTCCTTTGCCTAGGTGGCCGCTTAATTAGAGATTATAGGCTATTTAGATTAGCTATTGTTATAAATTTTCTAAGTTAGGAATAAATAGGCGGCCTCTATAATAGAGCCTATTCTCTTTTACTTCTAAAGCCGCTATATTAATTTAGCCTAGGCTTTAGAGGTTAGTAGGCAGCGTATAGGCGCTAGCAGTTTTTGCGGCAATAAGTTAATATAGTAATAGGTTAATAGAGGTGTTATATACTATGGTAATAAGCTCGTTAATTTTATAAGGTAACTTTAGTTCTATGGTATAGAGCTAAGATATAGTTGGTTCTATTATAGGTAGTATACCTAGGGCTAGATTTTATGTTTTTAGGATTGTTTGTTGTTAGAACTAATTATAGGGGTTATCTTTAGACTAAGGAAGGTCTTATAAGTAGCGTATTAGGCTATTAGGCTTAGTGCCTTATACTCCTAGTCTGTATATAATTTTAAAATTAAAACTAGAGAGGAACTTGTTTTAGCGTACTTAGTGTTAGTTTAGCTGTTTTATAGTTATAAAGTACTTAAGGTTATAATAGTCCGTAAAAATTTTAGTTGGCTAGTTAGGTTCTGGTAAGGAGAGTTCTAGTTAGAATTCTTTAAACGCTTATATAATTATAAGAAGTTCCTTATTATAGATCTTGTAGTTATACTTTTATAGTATAAGCTTAGATAAGTAGAATGCGACTAGGTAAAGAAGACTGTTATCGCCTATCTAGGAAAGGATGCCTGCGTTAACGTAGTTTAAGGAGTTAGTCTTAAGGTAGAGTTGTTATCCTAGTATAAAATAAGCTAGGATAGATACTTTAGTAAATATATTTTTAAGGTCTTAGAACGCCTTTTTATATTTAGGCGTCTAGATAAAACGTAGATATATTTTTCTTTCTTTTACAAAAAGGCCCTTTGTTTATATTATTACTATAAGTAGTACTATAATACCTAAGAAGTTGTATATAAATTTTTAATAAAAGTTGGTAAAACCGAGGAAGGCTTATATATCTTTAATATAGTTAGGGGTTTGCTATTCTGTAATTATACGTACCTTTTTAGGGTCTATATAGACACCTTTAGTAGTAACAATTAGTTTAAGGTATTTTACTTTTATAACTAAGAATTCGCACTTTTTTAAATTAATATAAAATCCTATGTCCCTAAGACGCTATAGGACCTTTTAAACGTACTTAGTATGCTTAAAAGGGTTATCACTATAAATAAGTATATCGTCTAAATACGCAGAGTAGAAGTCGTTAAGGTAGTCCCATAAGGCGTTATTAATATAGCTTTAAAAGCTGCCTAGGCCGTTATATACGCTAAAGGGTATAATAGTATATTTAAATTGGCTAAAGCGCGATGCGAATATAGTTTTCCATTTATCACCCTCCCGTATTTAAAGGCGGTTAAAGGCAGCAATAATATTAAGCTTAGTATAGATTTTAGCTTAGCTAAGCCGCTTAAAAGTCTTACGTATAAGTGGTATAGGGTATTAGTTCTCAATTGTAATAGTGTTAGGTCCTCTATAGTTAACGCAGAATTAAATACCTCCTCTTAGCTTCTTAGTAAGGAGAATAGGGGCGGCTGCTAGGGATATACTAGGACGAATAAATCCTTTATTATGGTGCTTGTTAATATACTTTTTAATAACTAGAAGTTCGTCTTTTAATATTAAGTAGGGCCTCTTATAGGGTAGCGTTTTTCCTTATTTAATATTAATGGTATAATTATTAGGTTAATATAAGGGGAGTATATCTACGCCCTTTTATAAGCACATATTAATAAAGTTATAGTATCTCTTAGGGAGAAGCTTATGGAGTTCCTTGTTGGTAAATCCTTTTTTAAGCTTTATAAATTTCTTAAAGTCTAAAGGTAAAAGTCCGTAGAGTTCCATAAAGGCATTATCTTCTAAAAGGTTAACTATATCTATTCTGTTACTATAGAGGACGTAGTTTTATTCTTTATTAAGCTTATATAGTTATAATTAGGAAGCTGTAGCAATAGTCTAGCCTTTTCTATATACTATATGGTTAAAGGCCGCGGCACTTATTATAGTAGTAGTTAGTTATAGGTAGAGTAATAAGGGGTTTCTTAGGTTAATATCCTAGGGAGTAAATAGAGGCGGCTAGGCTATGCCCTAGGTAAGTCTCTCTATAGTATTTAGAGTTAAAGGTTACTTCTCTCTTTTTTTAGTTAATAGCGGGGTTATATTACTTAAGCTAGTTTATTCTAAGGATAATAGGGTAGTTAGTAAGTAGTATAATATAGGCCCAGAGCTCTTTCTAGTGCCCATTTATATCTAGGTGGAGTTATACCATATAGGTAATCTTCTATATAGTATAACTACTATTAGCAAGTTATAGGGCGCGGGCTTTAGTAAGGGATAAGGTAGGTAAGATATAAGTGCGTATAAATTAGGCATCTATAAATTTATTAGTGGCTCCGCAATTAATTATAGAACGGCTTTTATATTATTTTTTAGCAGTAGTTCCTATTATAGGTAAAACTATCTATTTCCGTCTATTTATTTTTACTAAGTTATCTATTAAGCAGGCTGATATATAAATCCCTCTATTATTAAGGTGTCCTAACCTATAACTTAGGGCTAGGACTTAGCGTTTTCCGCTTCTATATCTGTTGGTATCACTCCGGGTGATACTGTAATTGCAATATAGTAGTTCTGGTTCTTGATTCATTCGTGTCTTTTTTGTCTACTAAAGGAGAAAGTAAGGGGTAGTAAAGGTCGGGCTATCTATTGGGCCGTAGGTAGTTAGGTGACTTACGCTACGCCATACGGCCCCTGCCGTATACGCTCCACGCCATTCATCTAGTAACCATATTTACAACCTCTACTTATACCAACAATATCCGACCCTACTACTATTACTATGTCTTTATTTTATACGATAGTGGCGTATAGTAATATATTTAGTATTTAGGGTACTAGGTTAGGTATTAGGCGATAGCTATTAAATCTAGCTATTAGGCAGTTTAGGTTATTATAATAATAGCCTTCTTAATAGTATCTATAGTAGCGTCCTAGTTTCTAAAGTAGCTCGCGTTCTCTATCTAGAAGTTTTTACAGAAAGGTTAGTATAAAAAGGTTAAGATTGGCTCTAGTGGTATTTAAGGTAGTAGGCGTTAATAGCTTAGTGTATATGGGTTTAGTAGGTCTGGGGGGCTTCTATAGGGAGGTCTTTAAATAGGGGTTAGCAGTAGTAATCTAATTTAGTTATCGTTTAATCTTCTATAGGGCTGCTACTATATTATAGACGTTATTATAATTGTGGCTAGCGGCTATGTAACTAAGGCAATAAGTAACTTTTTTAAGGAGATCTTCTTAGTCTTTAGTATTGTCTTAGGTGAGGGCTCTAGTATATTCCTAAAATTTAATATAGAACTTATTAAATAATTTAGTAGGGCTTATCTTTAGGGCATGTAGTTTGGCTTAGTTGGTAGCTAGTAGGTTATAATCGCGGTACATTAGGTTAAGATTATTAAAAACCTTTTAATGGGACTACCACTTTTAGGGGCTATTAGTCTCCTACTAGGCAAAGAGTCTATTAAACAGTGTACTCTTTATTTGCCTAATAATATAGCCAATCTTAATATCTTCTATAGGAAAAAGGCAGGCGTTTTAAGTTAGTTTCTTACAGATTTGCATCTTTTAGTGGCTATATTCCTTACAGTCCCCCTAAAAGACTAGGGGATTAGGGTAATATATATTAGACCTATAGTAGTAGCTTAGGTTTAATCATTATAGCTTTTATTATTACTACTTTAGTGTTAACCCTTTATTAAGCGTTAAGTAGGTAAGGTTACTGGGGGCATAAAGGCTTAGGTAGCGTTATATACAGTAAAGAGGTGTCTAGCGTTATTATAAATATGCTTATTAAGTTAAGATTATAGGTACTTAATTGTGCCCTCTTTTTTAGTAACTATAGCAATAAGTACAATCTTAGCCTTCTTTAACTTTTAGACATCGCGTTTAGATATGTGGAGGTTGTCTGTCACAGAACGCCGCCGCAGGAGCCTCTATGGGAGACTCCCTAGCGGAACCCTGTGCCCTTGTGTACGCTTCGCGTACAGCTTACGTCAGCCACGCGTAGTATATCACCTTCCTATGCCCTTGATCCTTACAATCAATCGCGCAACGTCTTATAGACTCCTTAAATATATACGCTCTGTAGCCATTACCTACGTCCTGTGACATTACGTTGCGCCCTTTTTTTTTACTACCGACACCTAGCCTATAACCAATTCTACGTCTCTACAATACTGTAGGCACTGCCAGAAGCAGTATATCTATGAGTAACCTCCGCACCATAATAGTAAGACGATATTCCTTACTAGCTACTATGTTAAGCCTAAAGAGCAACCTAATACCTTGACCTAACCTATAACGCCAATTAATCCCAGGAGAATTTAATTCATTAACCCTAGCCTTAACCCCTAAGGGCAAGCCTAGCGGCTTAGAAGAGTTATAACCATGAGTACCCCTGAGTACCTAGCACCACCTTAAAGACGATAAGAGTTAACCAGCCCAGCAGGATAGGTACACCCCTATTAGTATAGGTGGCTATAGTAATAACCTTAACGAGATAGACACTAGCAATATCTTATTCTTTATTAATTACACAGCCACGGAAAAGCAACTAGAAGGGCAGCTACCTATTAAGATCGAAATACGAGACGCCGAGATGTTTGTATAAATGGTAGCACGAGAACTTAATAAATACTACCACCTTCTACAGAACTACTACCTAAAGCTTACGTAAGCTAAACTACGTGCTGCCTAAAATTATGATATTATCTAAGACTTACAAGCTAGTAAGGCACTTGCTAATAATATACGCTAAGAGACTAAAGATAACCTCCATATATCTAAGCGCGACGTTTAACAATTAAAGAAAGCTGAGATTGTACTTATTGCCCAAGTTACTGAGAAGGAGGGCATAATTAAATACCTATAGTCTCAGCTTAACAAGCATATCTGTAACGATGCTAAGCACCTCCTTACTACGCACTACACCACCTAAGTCCCTACGCCTCCGGCAACCTCACCCACCTAACACTTAGCCGAAAGTTAGCGTTAAGCAGCTTCACCTAATAGGGACAACCCCTATAACAGCAACTAAACTCAAGCCATAATTGTGGGGTCTAATATATAATACCCTAATCCCCTAGTCTTTTAGGGAGACCGCAAGGAATACAGCCACTGGAAGATGCAAATCTGCGAGAAACTAACCTAGAGCGCCTGCCTTTTTCCTAGGGAGGATACCAAGATTGGTTATATTATTAGGCGTACAAAGGGTACCCCATTTAATAGACTCTTCGCCCAATAGGAGACTAATAGCCCCTGGAAGTGGCAGTCCCACCATAAGGTCCTTAACAATCTTAACCTAATATATTGCAACTACAACCTAGTGGCCACCAGTCAAGCCAAACTACGCGCCCTAAAGATGAGTTCTACTAAGTTATTTAATAAGTTCTATGTCAAGTTCTAGGAATACACTGGAGTCCTCTTTTAAGATGACGCTAAAGACCAGGAAGACCTCCTCAAAAAGGTCACCTATTGTCTTAGTTACGCTACCACTAGTTACAATTACAATAATATTTACAGCATGGTGGCAGCCCTATAGAAGATTAAATGACGGCTAAATTAGATCTCCACTGCTAACCCTTGCCTAAAGGCTTTTATATAAAAGCCCTCTAGACCAACCACACCTATATACACTAGGTCACTAACGCCTACTACTAATACTATTACCGGAGCCAATATTAACCTCTCTATTCCAACCTTCCCACATAAACTCCTAGACGGAGAGCGTGAGCTACTTTAGAAGCTAGGGCGCTGCTATAGATGCTGTTAAGAAGGCTGTTATTACGAAAACCTAAACTGCCCAATAGCTAGGTTTGGTAATTGCTGCCTAACACCTAACTTTATACCTTAAACACCGAATACCTTGCTACGCACCGTTACCGTATAAGATAAAGAAGTAGTAGCAGCGGAAGCAGCGGGAAATGCTTAGTCCTAGCCCTAAGTCATAAGCTGGGACACTCTAACGATGGAGGGATCTATATATTGGCCTACTTAATAGATAACTTAGTAAGAATAGACGGATAGAAATAGATAGTTTTACCTATAATAGGAACAACTGCTAAAAAATAATATAAAGACCGTTCTATAATTGACTGTGGAGCTACTAATAAATTTATAGATACCTAATTTGTGCGTAAATATAACCTACTAACCTTACTCCTTACTAAAGCCTGCGCCCTACAACTCGCTGACGGTAGTTGTATTGCATAAAAGATTACTTATATGGTATAACTCTACCTAAACATAAACGGACACCAAGAAGAGCTCTAGGCCTATATTACACCACTTACTAATTACCCTATTATCCTTAGAATAAACTAGCTCGAGTAGTATAACCCCATTATTAACTAGAAGAAAAGAGAAGTGACCTTTAACTCCAACTACTATAGAGAGACCTGCCTAGGGCATAGCCTAGCCGCCTCTACCTACTCCTTAGATTAACCCAAAGAACCTCTAATTACACTACCTACAACCAACTGTTACCACGTTAGTGCTATAGCCTTCTATCGCATAGCACAAAGGAAGAGCTGGGTTATTACAGCAGCCTCCCGCTTACGGCTATATAAACTTAATAAAGAATAGGATCACGTCCTCTATAGCAACAGGATAGATCTGGTGGACCTCTTAGAGGACAACACGCCTATAGAACTTAATAAACTCTTAACCTTAGACTTTAAGAAGTTTATAAAGCTTAAAAAGGGACTTACTAATAAGGAACTCCGCAAGCTCCTCCCTAAGAGGTACTATGACTTTATTAATATATGCTTATAAAAGGGCGCAGATACACTTCCCCCATATTAACCTAATAACCATGCTATTAATATTAAACAAGGAAAAATGCTACCTTATAAGAGACCCTACCTAATATTAAAAGACGAACTTCTAGTTATAAAAAAGTATATCGACGAGCACCTTAATAAAGGGTTTATTTATCCTAGTATATTACTAGTAGCCGCCCCTATTCTTCTTACTAAGAAGCCTAGAGGAGGTATTCAATTCTATATTAACTATAGAGGACTTAACACTATTATAATTAAGAACCAATACCCAGTACCGCTTATATATAAGACCCTTAAGCGGCTCAGTTAAGCCAAAATCTATACCAAGCTTGATATCATTGCCGCCTTTAACTATCTCCAAATACAAGAAGGCGACGAATGGAAAACCACATTCGCATTACGCTTCGGCCAATTCAAATATACCGTTATGCCCTTTAGCGTATATAACGGCCCAGGCACCTTCTAAAGCTATATTAATAATGCCTTATAGGACTACCTTAATGTCTTCTGCTCGGCGTACCTAGACAATATACTTATTTACAGTAATAACCCTTTTAAGTATACTGAGTACGTTCAAAAGGTCCTATAGCGCCTTAGGGAAGCAGGACTCTATATTAATTTAAAGAAGTGCAAATTCTTAGTTACAGAAGTAAAATACCTTGGACTAATTATCACTACTAAGGGTGTCTGTATAAACCCCAAGAAGGTACGCATAATTACCAAATAGCAAGCCCCTAACTGTATTAAGGACATATAAGCCTTCCTTAGTTTCGCCAACTTCTATTAGAAATTTATATACAACTTCTTAGGCGTAGTAGCACCACTTACAGCAATGATGCAAATAAAGGGCCTTTCTGTAAAAGGAAGAAAAACGCACCTATGCTTTACCTAGACGCCTAACTACAAGAAGGCGTTCCAAGACCTTAAAAATGCCTTTACTAAAGCACCTATCCTAGCTCACTTTACACTAGGATAACAACTCTATCTTAAAACCGACTCCTTAGACCACGTCAACGCAGGCGTCCTCTCCTAGATAGGTAATAATAGTCTTCTCCACCCAGTCGCATTCTACTCGTCTAAGCTTACATCACAAGAGTGTAACTATAAGATCTATGATAAAGAACTCCTTGCGATTATATAAGCGTTTAAAGAATTCTGATTAGAACTCTCCTTAGCAGAACCTGACTAGCCAACTAAAGTCCTTACGGATTATCGCAACCTTAAATACTTTATAACCACAAAGCAGCTAAACTAACGCTAAGTACATTGGAACAAGTTTCTCTCTAGTTTTAACTTCAAAATTGTATATAGGCCGGGAGTATAAGGCATAAAACCTAATAGCCTAACACGCCGCTTGTAAGATCTTTCTTAGTTAGAGGATAACCCCTGTAATTAGTTCTAATAGTAGATAATCCTAAAAGCAAGGAACCTGGCCCCTGGCATGCTACCTATAACAGAACCATCTGTACCTTAGCTTTACGCTACAGACTTAAAGCCGCCCCCTAAAATTAACGAGCTTATTGCTGCTGTATATAACATCTCTATTAACCCATTATTACACTAACTTATTACCGCGAAAACTGTTAGCGCCTGTAAGCCACCCACTAGCCTCTAAAACTTAGGCCAAATTGATATAGTAGCCTTAGAAGTAAAGGAGAACAGACTCTACTATAGAGGCCGTTTATTTATCCCTAATTTAGAAGACCTACAACAGCAACTAATCTAGATAGCCCACGACCTCCGGTTAAGCGGTTACCTAGGTAGAGGAGGAACTTACAAACTCCTTAGCCAATACTACTTCTGGCCTAAGATAATAGACTTAGTTGAATGCTTTACAAGCGCCTACCACGGCTATAAGCGCGCCAAGGCCTTTCGCACTAAGTACTAAGGACTACTGCACCCGCTACCAATCCCTATACAGCGGTAGGCAGATATAGCTATAGACTTTATTACTAACCTACTACCCTATAAACGGTATGGTTATACCTACAAGAACATCCTAATAATAATATGCCGACTTATAAAGGAACGTTACTACGTCCTAACCAAAGGCATAGCTGTTAACAACATCGCAGACGCTTTTCTTCGCGAAGTCTACTGACTATATAGAATACCTGACTCTATTACGTCCAACTAGGGCACGCAATTTAACTCCAACCTATAGAGACGGATTTGTTAACATCTTAGTATCTTCATTAAAATGTCTATATCCTTCCACTATAAAACTGCGGGATAGCCAGAAAACGCCAACGCCAGTATAAAGGCGTACTTACGACAGGTCGTTGCCTACGGCTAGGATAACTGGGTAGATCACCTCCCACTAGGCAAGTTTATAGCCAATAACTATGTTTTAGCCACTACAGGACTTACTCCATTCTTCGCAAATAAGGGTTATTACCCCTAATCTGGTATAGAGCCACCAGAACCTATTAATAAGAAACTGCTATACAGAAAACGCCTTAAGATGCTACTTGCCAACCAGCATGTAGACCATATAAAAAATCTACTTGACTACTACAGGGGAGAAATGGCCTAGGCTTAGGTAAAGTAGGCCTACTTTGCTGACCGTTATAGAACGCCACTACCAGAGATATATGTTGGCGACTAGGTATGGCTAGATGTACGCAATATCTCTATATAGAGGCCTATAAAGTCACTCGATTATAAGAACCTCGGCCCCTATTAAATTAAATGAGTTATTAATAGGGGAGCCGTATATAAGCTAGAGCTCCTACTGGCCCTAGCCACCCGTGGAATATAGCCTATATTTCACCCATGGCTACTACACCTTTATTAGCCTAACCCCTTACCGGGATAGACATAGCCTAAACCCCTACTAGTACTAATTTAAGACGAGAACAAAGACAAAAACCACAAGGAGTAGACTATTAAACAAATTATTAACTCTAAATACTTTGGTAAAGGCAGAGGACGGCGGCTCTACTATAGAGCTATCTATATAGGATTTGACATAGATCAGCCAGAATGGCAACTATAGGAAGACTTTAAAAATGCAAAGGACCTAATTAGCGACTTTTACCACGTGAATCCACAGAAACTAGGCCTAAGCAGAGATTTCATGCCTAATCCTCTATAGGAGCCCTTATAGAGTTCAATTGTTGTACACTGCCATATAAGGGCAAATTACCGTCAGATTGCCGTAAATTGCCATTATATAACCGAAAAATCGTTAAGATGTTTAGGAACTTTGACCGCCGGTCAAAGTTATTTAATTAATTGAATTCTTGGGTGCCAAGCCTTATTACGTGATAACGCTGCGGACTATAAAGATGTTAGTTTAGCTCACCGCCTTCTACTAAGCTAATAGTGATTTTCTATCCTAGGGATGGAAAATCCTAATTGGTCCATTTAATGATTAGAGCTAGCAGAACTCCACACTACTAACCCCTTTAGTGTTATTTCTTTTCCTTTTCTATACCTTAAGCGTTCCTTCTACATGTATATAGTAACCACAGCGTCGCCGGAGCTCCGCCTCTGTAAAAGGGGGGGTAGTGTTATGGAACGCCGCCGCAGGAGCCTCTATGGGAGACTCCCTAGCGGAACCCCGTGCCCTTGTGTACGCTTCGCGTACAGCTTACGTCAGCCACGCGTAGTATATCACCTTCCTACGCCCTCAATCCTTACGATTGATTGCGTAATGTCTTGTAGACTCCTCGAATATATACGCTCTGTAGCTATTGCCTACGTTCTATAACATTGTCTTTAGTTTCTTAGCGCGTGTTATTGGTAAGCGCTTTATGGGCTTATAGGTCTTAGATAATATCGCGATCTTAGGTAGTACGCATCTTAGCTTATGCAAGCCTTAGGTAGTAGTTCTGTAAAAGGCGGTAGTATTTATTAGGTTCTTATACTACCATTTTTATAAATATCTTAACGTCTTATATTTTGATTTTAATAAGTAGTAGCCCTTTTGCTTACTTATCTATAGTTATATAGTTAATAAAAAATAAGATATTATTAGTATCTACTTCCTTAGGGGTTAAGGCTAGGGCTAATAAATCAAATCCTCCTAGGATTAATTGGCGTTATAGGTTAAGTATAAATATTAGATTGTTCTTTAGGTTTAATATAGTAGCTAGTAAGGAATATTGTCTTACTATTATAGGTTCCTTAGAAGTATAAAGTAAGGTAATTTATAGATATGCTACTTCTAGCAGCGCCTGCAGTATAACAAAGACGTAGAATTAGTCGTAGGCTAAGCATTAGTGGTAAAAAGGCGCAACGTAATGTCATGGGTCGGGGGGCAATGGCTATAAGACGTATGTATTCAAGAAGTCTACAAGACGTTGCGTAATTAATCGTAAGGATTAAGGGCATTAGGGGGTGATATACCCACGCGTAGCTGACGTAAGCTATACGCGAGGTGTATATGAGAGCACGGGGCTCCCCTATAGAGGCCCCTATGATTAGGTTCCATGACAATAAAAGTACTAAGTCTTTTAATTAAGTATATACTCGTTATAAAGGCCTTAGGTTATCTAATATATATTATAGGCCTTTTTTAGAGTGTCTATAATACTAAACTAATTACTATTAGCTTATTTAAAGCTTAAAGCCTCTATTAAAGCCTTATTTTTAACTTATAAAGACTTAAAGCCCTTATGCGGATTCTATAGATAAATACTAAAGGTATACTACCTAAATTTAACCATTTTGCTAAAAGTCCTTCTGTATAATTACAGCACCTGTTGTACCAACCACGTGCTTACGCGTTTGGTACACCAAGTATATGTTTACGCGTTCGGTGCACCAACCACCCGCTTATGCGTCTGGTGCACTCCTAAAGCACTGACTAATTAGGGGGGAAGGACGTATTAGTATATAGACCACGTAGTCTGCTTTAATACAAGAGGAAAGTCACCACCATCCAAAAGAGCATACGATACTATACGTATTTCGTGCCCCTGGATATAACTCACTTGTATCATTAAATTAATACAAACACCTTCTTTTTAGGCTTTGTAGTTATACTTAGTAAAGCAGCACCCTTTAACTAAAGTTATATTATTAAGAAATATAAGCTCTATAATTTAGTCCTAATATTTTAATTTTATAAAGGAGAAATATAATATATTTAAGGGTTATTATATTAAATAAAGCTATAGAAAAATAAGTTATAT
>Ga0307507_10002215_pt1 | contig 41547 bp, 12 predicted proteins | sample 7_EM_MG_FD_207223 | JGI IMG/M metagenome (GOLD analysis project Ga0307507, IMG submission 207223) | Populus trichocarpa ectomycorrhiza microbial communities from riparian zone in the Pacific Northwest, United States - 7_EM | ecosystem: Host-associated > Plants > Roots > Unclassified | place... | reverse complement strand
AGTCTCGCTGTCCCAAATTTACTAAAGAAATGGTGGTTGACTAAGTAGTAAACCTTAAACTGTTATAACCTTAAATTGCCTTTTAGTACGTGATACTTTCTTACTAGGAAATCCTGGGTAGATTAACCAGGGAACTATATTATTAAAATAGAGTTACGGAGCTTATTAATATCCGGCTCCATTCCAGAATTTACCTCTACTAGATCCTCCACAAGAGCCTCCTCCGCGGTAGCCAGAGCCTCTGCGTCTATTATAGCTGCCACGGCCTTATCTATACCCACTTTATCCGTAGGAGCAATTAGTGCAGTACTGGCCGTTGTTATAACTGTCGTATTCGCCGTAATTAAGCTCCTGCTAAGGGTAGTTATTAAAGTAGAATTGCTGTGCCTTATAAGAGCGAATAGTAGTACTAATTATAGATCTTAAGTTATCTGATTTTCTAGTGATCTTACTATAATAGGAGCTACTGGCACAATCTTTAAGCGTAACCGAAAATGCACTGTGGTGTTGAATTGGTAGATACTGGGGAACTGAAGACAAAGGTTATTACGGAGGTTATTACGGAGATTGCTGCGGAGATTGCTATAGAGATTGCTGCGGAGGTTGCTGCGGAGGTTTTTATCGAGCTTGCTGCTAGTAGGTTGGGATATTATTTACAGATCTGGCTTGTTGTGCCAGTTGTCTAGTTGCGGTAGGGGTTAGAGGAAACGTCTCAGCGCTTAAGTTAAACAAGGTTGAGAATCTCTGGTGGGACGGAGCTTAAGGCATAGGTTAAGATACGGCAGCCTAAGGAACTTAAGGCTGAGGAACTTAAGGTGTTTGATAGCCTAAGGTTGTTTATAGTGGTTCTTGTGGAGCTTGCTGCTAAGATTGCTGCGGAGATTCTTGCGGAGGTTACTGTGGAGGTTAAAGCGTCTCTAGTAGTGCAGCGATTGGGACAACTGGTGGTGCAGCAGTTGGAATAGCTAGTGGAATTGGCGGAGTAGCTAGTAGTTGGGCTGGAGATACTTGTATAGCTAATAGGGGACTATAGAAAGGTATTAATTGTGGCTGTTTATTATTAGGATTCCATTAAGAGTTAAACTTCTTTATAGTGCGTATTTGGTGCTTAATCTCTTATAAAGTCTATTTATGCTCTTCCTTTATGTTAAGGACCTGCTCCTAAATGTTGTCTTTAATAATGCCCCTATCTATAGGGACAAATACTCCATTCTCCTAAAGGAAGTCTTAAAAATCCTAAACAATATTAATATTGCCAAGTGCCTAGGTGTTAGCGGTCCATCCTATAAAATCCTCCCTAAAATATTCCTACAGTTGTACATCAGCGTAGTGTCTACTTTAGTAGAAGAGAATATGGTGTAGAAGGAAGCTATTAACTTATTTTACTGTACAGGTTATTGTATTAAAAACGGGAAATTCGTCCTAATTTTTATTAATAAGTTTCGCGTACGCAGCTACCCCTAGTGGTAAGGAATCTCTCCAGTTATTTAGAGTAATCGTAGCCATGTTTTTAGAGGAAGGGAAGTGTTATTGGGTTGTAGGAGAGGAGGTGTTATTAGTATAGGGATTATTAATTGTCGTTTGGTACGCGTTTAGACGAGAATCTGCGATTATAGGGCTTAGGACCAGTTCTGGCCTTAAATCACAAAGACTTGTAAAGCGTGTTGTTCTACGTAATGGACGCAAGAATCTATAATCTTAAAAAGGCTTAGGACTAGTTCTAGCCTTTAGATCCTTAGATTTATAGAAGAGTTCTATTTAAGGTTTAGGACCAGTTCTAACCTTAAAAAACAGCTTCCTCTAGCACGAGTAGCACTGGTATAGTGGCTCGTCTCTTCTTGGTGGAATACCTAGCTATTCTATGGTATAACAGTGAAGTTAACCACTGATCAGTGTTGGTAACACAAGGTGATATCACATAGCTACGGTTCGTAGATAGTATAATAATTGTTCGATTGTTTTCTTCTAATGAGGAAGGGCGAGGAGCTTAAGGCTCCTCGCCACGCTAGTGTCGCGGCGACACGTGACCACGTAACCACACGTGATATATTCCCGACAGTAATAATAAGGGAGGTAATGAGGACGAAGAAGAAGGGAGGTCCTTCTTTAGCCTCTCTACGTAAGTTTCTTTAGTAGAGGCTACCTCCTTATGGAGAGCTCTTACTTCTTTTACTAGTCCTTTTAGGACATCTCTTACCTCTTCTTCTTCTTCTTCTTTTTTTATAAAGGGGTTTCTTCCTATTAGGATATTTTGTGTATAGTCCACTAGCTATCTAACTTGTTCTTTTTATTCTTCTCCTTCTAGCCCTTTATAGGCCTGGACTAGGCTTCTTAATGCCTTGCACAGATGTTCTTCAGTAGAAAGGGAAGAGGGAGGTATACTAGGCATATCAGCCGTAGTAGTTATTGGTTTTATTATCTTTTTTGCAGGCTTTTGGTTTTCTTTTTTAGGAGAAGACTAAGGATGTCCTTTTTTTTCTCCTGTCCTAAATAGGCCAGAAGAAGGAGAAGGGGGAGAAAAAGTAAATGTAGAATCTTTATCACTTATTTCTATAGGAGGTTTTTTTTGGACCTATTAGGCCTTAGCATTTTATATCTTATAGAGGGGTTCCCTAGTTTTTACTATCCTTATACCCTTTCTCCTTACTAATCCTACTAGAAGATTTCTAGGGAGATTAGGCTAAAAGGTAGTAGAAAATCTAGCCTCTATATTTCGTGGTTTTAGTATTTAGTTTTGGTGTTCCTGTCCGTGCCTCGCTTATAAGCTAGGACCACCCCTAAGAAGAATTTTCTGTTAGGGGAAAAGGGGGTAAAACGACAAATAAATCCATCTCTAGCTCGCTAGGTAGTAGGAATTAAGTCTTAAAAGTTGGAAAATCGATTGTTTTTGATGGTAAGATGGGTATGCGTAAGTTTTAAAGTGCGGCGCCACCTTTTGGTAAGGTTGCATGTGTGGTAAAAGGTCTAAGAGAACTTATAAAAGGGGTATATTAGACCGTTATAGTCATTAGCAGGATATTTAGTGTTGTTTATACCTAAGAAAAACGGAAAACTTAGAATGTGCATTAACTATAGATAGTTAAATAGCATTATAAGGAAGGATAGGTATTCTTTACCCTTAATTAGCAAAATCTAAGATAGGATAGGCAATGTGTAAATCTTTATAAAGATAAATCTAAGATAGGTATATTATTAAATCAGAATTAAGGAGGGCAATAAATGGAAGGTAGCCTTTAGGTTAAAAAAATAACTATATAAGCCATTAGTAATATAGTTTAGACTTATAAATATATTAGCAACGTTTTAGAAATGGATTAATAGTGTGTTAGGAGAACACCTAGATAAGTTTATTATAGCATACCTTAACAATATTATTATTTACTTAGTAAGTAAAGAAGAGCATAGGGGATATATTAAGTGGGTTTTAAAGAGACTATAAGAAGAGAAGATACTAGTAGCAATTAAGAAATATAAATTCTTTACTAGGAAGACTAATTTTGTAGGATTTATTATTAAGCTAGGTAGGATTAGTATGGACCTAAAGAAAGTAGAAGCTATAGTAAGTTAGTAAAAACTAGAGAATGTTATATAGTTAAGATTGTTTTTAGGGTTTTATAACTACTATAGGAGGTTTATTGCATAGTAGTTAAAAAACATTAAACCTTTTATAAGGCTTATAAAGAAGGAGGAACTATAGATATGGGGAATAGAGTAAAGGAAGCTGTTTAGAGAATTTAAGGAGTTATTTACCTAGGATCTAATCCTTAAGATCTATTAACCAAAACTAGATATAGTTGTAGAAACGGACGTGTTGGACTTTATACTAGAAGTATATCTACTATAAAGGCATTTAGATAGATGGCACCCAGTAGCGTATTATAGTTGGAAAATAACACTACTAGAGTTAAACTACGATATTTACAACAAGGAGTTATTAGGTGTAGTTATAGTACTTAAAGAGTAGAGAGTATTCTTGCAAGGCATAGAAAAACTATTTATAGTTAAAGTAGACTTTAAGAACCTAATGGGGTTCCTAATAATAAAAGAGTTAAATAAAAGATAAGTTAGATAGGCGGAAATGCTTACAGAATATTACTTTAAAATTTAGTATATTAAGGGTACTAAAAATGCAAGAGCAGATGCACTTAGTAGGAAGGTAGAGTTATAGAATAATGGAAAACCATTAGGCGCTATGTTAAGAAAAGACAAAGATGGATTAATTTAGTACAATTATCCCAAACTAGCGGCCATAAATAAAGGAAAGACTTATAAAATACTAGAAAGTAATTAGTTATAAAAGATCTAAGAAGTATAGAGTAAGGATCTAGACTTAGAGCAGTATAAGAACTAAGAAACTATATACGTACTAAGGTTAATAGCAAAAGAGTTTATTAGTAAGTTCTATAAGGGAATAACTTAGGGATACAATGGAGCTATAGGCTTAGTGTTAAGACTTTAAGAGGAATATATTATTTAAGGGATCTAGGGACTAGTAAGATAAGTTACTAAGGAATATCTAGATTGCTAAAGAAATAAACTAATAAGGTATAAGCCGTATGGAGGGCTATAACCTATTAAAGTACTAGAAAGACCCTAGGAGGTTATATTATAGGACTTTATTATAAAGTTGCTAAAGTTAAAAGATTCTATTACTGGATAGGATTATAATATAATCCTAGTAATAGTAGACAAGTTAACTAAGTAGGGCTACTTTATAGTATATATAGAAGAAATCTTAGTAGAGGATATAGCTAGGATCTATATTAAAGAAGTGTTTATAAGATATAGGGCACTAATAAAGATTATATTAGATAGAGATCTAAGATTTATAGCAGCATTTTAGGAGGTATTTTTAGCTAAATAAGGGGTTTAAGCGGTAATGTTAACAGCGTATTACCTATAGACAGATAGTTAAATAGAGAGACTAAACCAAACGTTAGAACAGTATTTAAGGCATTATATTAATTATGTATAGAATAATTAGGTATTGTTACTACCAGTTATATAGTTTATATATAATATAACACTACAGGAAGGGATAGGCATATTACCTTTTAAGGCGAATTACGGATATAAGCTAAGAATATTGTTATCACCATAATAAGTAAAGAAAATAAGTAGTATAGCTAAAGAAAGAATAGAGAACTTAATAAATCTTTATAATTACCTTAAAGAAACAGCTAAACTAGTATAAGAAAAAATAAAAAAGTACTATAATGCTAGGAGATCTAAGGGACCAGATCTTAAGGAGGGAGATAAAGTGTAGCTACTACACAAATTTTTTAAAAGTTAACAACTAAGTAAGAAGTTGGACTATGTTAGACTAGGACTATTTATAATTAAAGTAAAGATCTTAGAAGTTATATATTGTAAGGGATATTATTGCGGACACCTTGGGTTGCCCTCAGGACAACCTCCGGACGCCCCTCGGATGGTCGCCGGTCACGTGCCGGAGGCACGTGCCCGTAGTATATAGTCTCCACGATCCCTAAGGCCTCACCTCCTTAAGGATTCGTCTCTCTTACTAATCTATCCTGTTCCACAATCGTGTCCTTATAGCCCCCTGTCTATAAAGTCCCCTTACATTCGAATCCTTCCTACTCCATTTAGAAGGGCAGCTGGCTTTGAGGACTAGATTGTTTGTTTATATCTTTTATTTACATCCACCATTCTCCCTTAAAATCTCGCGACGACCTAAATGGAAACTCCATGAATACCTTATAGAAAGCCGTCGCGCCAAGGCAGGAAGGTCCCTCTGATAGCGAGAGATTGCGACAATATAAACCTCTGGGCAAGACGGCCGAATGAGCCCTAATACCTAGATGCACCAAGAGCTCGAAGACTCTCGTATACCTATGGTTACTAGCAACGCTAAGGAAAACGCAGACACCCTCTATAACAGTTATAACACTGCTAGAAAGCAGCCGGAACCCCTCTGGCCCCACTTAGGCTAATTGGAAGATTAAGCGCTAGAGGCAATACTAAGATCTTCCCCTAAATTAGAAATGCTAGCAGAGGAATATATTAACGCGCCTAATTAGGGACCTAACCGGAACCCTCCCAGAAGACCACTAGCCCACAATTGGCATAGTGGCGGCGTATAGACTGCTTATAAGCCAAGTGGGCCTACCCCTTTAGGTAATCTAACCTAACTACTAACTTAAGACTTAAACCTTGTAGGGAAACCTGCATTAGCTACTAGTACTAACACTACCTCTGTAGCCGGAGCTTCCCTAGGCCTAAGGTCAGAAAGTTAAGAGCCCTACACCGATTTTCTCTAAGGAGGATATTGGGAAGCTGCCGTAAGGCTCTTGGAAGCTATGTGGGAAGGAGCTATTGGTAAACATATTAGAAACCTCTAGGGGCAGGTTTAGATCTGGCAGAGCTTAATCTAGGCTGGATAAAATCTTTTACAACCTAGTTAAGGCTAAGGGCCTCCTGGGGGCTACCTAGTACCTACCTAAGGAGGTATGGAAGACTTAGAGAGGTATCTACGTAGTAAATGGAAAAAGGATATGGACTAACTGGCTAAGGCCTTTAGTAGTCTAGAACTCCGCTATAGACCTAACGCCTAATAGCTGGACAACTAGGTTTGTGAAATGGATAACTTTTTTAAAATGCTAATAATACAAGATAATACTAAAGAGCGTACTTAATGGATTATTAGTAAGATTAAAGACCGATCCCTAAACCAGATTGCACTAAATCAGCTTAATAAAGAGCAAATTACTATATAGCCGTAGCTGTAAACCTTTCTAAAGAAATGGACTTAAGATCCGCATGTCGTACAATATAATAATGCAGAACTATTCTGGAATGGGATATAGCTCGACCGCCATAATTTCTGCTAGTTTATAAACTTTGTAGAAACTCGCGCTTAATTAATGGATCTAGAGCCCTTTAAAAATGAAGACGGTAGTATCCGTAAAAAGGAGAAGATTGGATTTATCTAGGCTAGAATTAAGCTAGTAATTTGTGATAAAATAAAGCGCGTGGGAGCCCTATTGCGGATTACTATATATGCGGATTTTGAACGAGCGGTTCTGAATGCTGAGGATATAGTAAGGAACCAGACCTCTTCCGGTAAGAAGCTGGGGGGTAACTAGAAGCGTGGGCACTTTAGTAGCAATATAGGGCAGACCCAAGCTCCAAAGAAGCCATTCTTAAAGAGAAACCCGGAATGGTTAAAGTTAGGGACCTTAAGCAATAGGAAAGACTCCTAGGGCCAACCTAATACCCGTCCAGTATTCTTATGGGAACACTCCGAAAAGTTAAGAGAAAACTTCTCTGGAGGAAAACCTAATTGGAAAAATAAGTAGGGTGATAACCGCACTGATGATCTAAAAAAAGAAAAGCCCTAGTTATGGACCTCTCCCGGCTGCAACTAGGGCAAGATATGGAAGGAGAGACTCTCCGTATTGCTGTTAAGCTGGAAATGGTACTCCCTATAGGTGAGGTACGTCAGTTCTAAGCACTATATAATAGCGGCGCCGAAATCAATCTTATACGATATAATTTGGTAAAAGAGTATGAGCTTATCCTGTTGCTAAGGTAGCGGAAACCTATTGCAGGGTTCCTAGATAAGCATTAAATTAAACTACATAGTGCCTATAAGCTTACAGTGTTAGTGGCTGACATACACAATTGCACTAAGGTGGTTGGCCTATAACCCTTCTAGGTGGCTGACTTTGAAGGCTATAACCTCATTCTTAGATACCCTTAGCTTGTGGAAGCAGATCCTAAGATACGCTTTAAGACAGGAGCCTTTAAATAGTGGAATGATAAAGAATTAGAAGGGCGTATATTACTAGTAAGCTTAAAAGATATCTTAGAAGATATAGCTCTAGGTGAAATAGTATATGCTCTATACCTAAAGGAGTATTGAATCGAACCCCTATTCTATAGCAAGATGGGTATAGAGCCTAGTATAGGTGATAACCCCTCTATAATGGAGACCCCACGGGGAGCTGCCAGATAGGTCGCGGAGATATTGTAGGGAGGCGGCGATCTTGAAGATCTTACGAGATACTTCTACCGCCACGGGTTACTCTGGCTTAAGCAATATATAGAGAATATACTACGGTACCTTAAACGCTGCGTTAAAGAATTCCCTACCCTCTATTGGCTACCGCATGAAACGGTTTAACGTACGGTAGCAACCATGTATGAACAACCACTATAGCGCGCAACACTACCCGTGAGCGTCCTGAGGGAGCTCCGGGACCTACCTGATGATAATGTGGAGGATAAACGCGACCCCGATCTGTCGAATATCCTATTAGGCCTAAGGGACTTACTGAGGGTATTCTTGGGTAGGCGAGCTAAAATCGTAGCGTAGAACTCAGAATACGATTATGCAATTAATCTGGAAGAGGGTAAATAACCCCCAAACCTTTCTATTTATAACCTCTCTCGCAAAGAGCTTGAGATCCTACAGGAATACCTTAATAGTGTACAGGAAAAGGGATGGATTTGGCCTAGTAAGTTACCAGTAGGCGTACCGATCCTCTTTATTCTAAAACCGGATGGAACTATAAGGCTATATATAGACTATCGCGGTCTTAATAAAGTTATAATTAAGAACCGTTACCCACTACCACTGGTTAGTAAAATGCTGGATTAACTATCCAGGGCGAAGATCTTCACGAAGCTGGATCTATAAGACGCCTATTATAGGCTCCGTATTAAAGAAGGGGATAAGTGGAAGACCGCTTTTAAGACCTAATACGGCCACTTTAAGTATATGGTAATGCCTTTTAGGCTAGCCAATGCGCCTGCGATATTCTAATCGTATATTTACAGAGCCTTAGGGGGACTAGTTAACCGCATATATGTTATCTATTTAGACGATATCCTGATCTACTTAGAAGATGAGGATTAGTATAAGCAACACGTCCGCCAAGTGCTGGAATATTTAGATGATTGGGGCCTCTACGCTAAGGCGTTAAAGTGTGTTTTTAATACTAAGTAGGTTAAGTTCCTAGGTTACATCGTGATGCCTATAGGTGTAGTTATGGACCTAGTATAGGTGTAGACGATCTAAGAGTGGCCGGAGCTAGAGAGCTACTGGGATGTTTAAGTGTTCCTAGGCTTTGCCAATTTCTATAGGCGCTTTATCTATAACTACTTGGACGTTGCCTAATACCTATCTGACTACGTTGCTGAAGCTTCCTAAGACCCGGCCTAAGGAGCAAAAAGCTTAAAGGCGGGAAGGAAGAAAACTAAAAAGGGACCAACTAAGTGGTATAAACCATGGACATAGCCTGGAAAGGTATAGGAAGCCTTTTGGGAACTATGTGCAAAGTTTACAGAAGCTCTACTACTGCGGCATTTTAACCTAGATTAGCCACTGATGATGGTTACTAATGTATTGAATTTTGCCCTTGCTGGTATCCTACTATAACCTAATAGGTATCTAGACGCTACCTAGCTCCACTGGAGACCGGTAGCATTCTATAGTAGAAAATTCTAGGGACCTAAAGTTAGGTATTATACCCATGATAAGGAACTACTAGCTATAGTTAACTGCTTTAAATAGTAGCGATACTACCTTAAGTACGCAAGCTATACCACTCGTGTACTCTTAGATTATCATAATCTATGCTACTTTATAACTATAAAGGAGCTTATACCTTGATAAGCTAGATGGGCAGAGAAGCTTGCGTGATTTAACTTTAAGATTGAATATAAACTAGGGGAAAATAACCCTGCCGATAGACCGTCACGACGGCCAGACTATGCCAAAGGCTTTAAAATGGGAGAAGGAAAATAGATGATAGATATCTTACTCCCTATATTACAGAACAAGCTCTGGGTGTGGGATGCTTAAGTATCTATAGCTCTACGCACTAAGTTTTAGGCGGTGTAAACCCTATTAGCTTCCACTAACGTTCTAGCTGGTACCCGGTCTGTAGCTAATGAGGGTCTGAAGATACCTGGACAGGATGTCCCTAATATAAGTTTGGAACCTGGTAATACACCACCCCTAATTGCTGAGCTATCCCCTTAAACCAAAAGCGAAGCTATAGAGTAATTGGAACTTAGAGCCCTGTAATAACTAAAGGACTTTAACCTTGTAGCAGCCTTCCTAACGTACGTGTACTAAGAAGTTGTAAGATCTATGGTACCATCTAGTCTTATACTTAGAGTAGTATAAGGCGAAATAGCTTTTACCTAGGAACTATCTGAAAGGTTAACAGATCTTATCTATAAGGTGTAATGGAGGGACGCTTCCTATACTATTTTTAATGCGGAAGTAGACCGGAAACGTGATGGAAAGGAAGCTGCTAGGTGTTACTATTGGGAACTGGACCTAATAGGCCTACTGCGTAGATATGGCAAGGTTTGGGTGCTATAAGAAGCAAATCTATAATAGAAGATCCTTATAAGGAATTACGATAATCCTCTAGGCGGCCACTATAGTTAAGCTAAAACAGTGGAATTACTTTAATGTAAATACTACTGGCTAAAGCTTAAGTAGGAAGCAAAGGAGTATATTAGCCACTATAAGAAGTGTTAAGTATACAAAATCTAAAGGTATAAGCTATGGGGTTTACTTAAATCAGTTCCCCCTGCTAGTGAGCTATAGTAATATTATGCTATGGACTTTATTACGGATCTCCCGCCCTTAAAAGATAGGTAAGGATGAATATATGATTCGGTCCTGGTACTTATTAATAGGTTTTTAAAGTATGTCTAATACCTCTCTGTTAACAAGATAATTAACGTATAAGCGCTTGCCAGCCTAATTAAGGAGAAATGCTTTTTTAAAGTAGATTAGCCACACTCTATTATTACTAATAGGGGCAGCGTCTTTATAAGCTAGTACTGGTTGGATCTATGCTTTTATTTAAAGATAGACTACCGCTATAGTATAGCTTTCTATCTATAGATAGATGGGCAAATGGAACGCTAGAACTAGGAACTGGAGTCTTATCTGTGAATATATTTAAACTACCAGTAAGATAATTGGTGTGAGCTACTTCTATACGCGGAGTACGCTTATAACTTAAAGCAATATTTATTGTATTAGTTTGCACTAATTTAGATTGCCTATAGTGTCTGACTATTGGGATTTAATGGTATACCTAATAATTACTGGCTAAGGCCGTATGATCAATTATGGGATCCTACTGGGAAGTCTAAGGATATCCACTAGAGAGTATAAGGATACCTCTAGAAATGGGAGGAGTAATAAAAGCATATGAAGTAGAGCCTGTAAGATGCCTAAGAGTAGCAGAGACTTTGGTATAACCGCAAATACTAGGATAAGCATTTTGGAGTAGGCGACGAGGTTCTATTATGTTTAATAAAAATTAAGACCTGTTGACTATTAAAAAAGCTTAATGTAAGATACCTAGGTCCCTTTTAAGTTAAAGAATAAATTGGTAAGCTAGCCTACCGTCTCTAGCTACCCCTATCTATGGCCTGTGTATATCTAGTGTTTTACGTAAACCTACTAGAGCCATGGCATAGACTACTACTGGAAAAGAACTTCTGTTTAGGCCCAATTGAACACCCTAAGGTGGTGGGCGAGCGGTATGAGGTTAAAGCTATACTATGCTATAAGTTTGTTAAGAACAAGCTTTAATATAAAGTTAAATAGCTAGGCTGGCCCGCTAAGGACTTTATATAGGAACCAGAGGATTACCTTGATTATTATGAAGATATTTTAAAAGAATATTAGGACCAAGGTCCGTAATCTATAAATTATAGAAAGCGCTCTAATACTATGGTGTTATCGCAGCCTATAAAGAAGACTCGCGTAAAGAGCAAGAAATAGGTTAAATTAGATATGGAACGGACAGGCTCCGGAAACTATAAGGATTAATTAGGGCTACGGCCTAAGGTAGGATAGGTCCTTAGCCTTTTCACGTACATAGTATAGAATTAATAGGGTATTTTGCTAGAATCGCATTCCTATTTATTAGTTTATATTAGGAATAGTGTTCCTATGCCTTTTTAAATGCCTTATAAGGCCTTCCTAAGCACCAGTTGAGATCCTCGATTGCTACTATGTATAAAAACAATCCTAAATGCCTAAATTAAAAGCCACTATGCCTTATCCTTAGGAGCAGGATTAGTATCCATCGGCCCTCTAAGGGATGGCTAACGGGAATGAGATCCCTTTATAGGTGTATGAGTAGGCATAAAAACAGGGGCAGGACGATAAGGTGTAGACGGAGCAGAGATTCTTAAACGCTTAATACTAATATTAGGTCTAAACCAATACCAACAAAGCTCTTAAGGCGTTAGCTTATAGTTAATAAAGACACGCTTAAGCCCAGAATAAATAGAGACGTTAGCTGGCTAATATAGTCTGAAACCACTAAGACCTTGCTATGGCAACTGTTAGTTACCTATCCGCTAGGTACCTGAAGGGTAACCTACCTAATACTGTATTATATTGTACTCTTTTGAAACTTGATGTGTATGCGTGAACTCCTTCTTGTGGTATACAGCGACCTTCTTCTTATCACCCCTATCCTGTACCCTATCTTTAGTATACCAGCCTTGCTCTCTTATTAGGCGTTGCTGGCTGGCTTACTGAGAATTATAGGCAGTGTAGATGGCTGTGGCGTAGTCTTAAATGCGACCCAGACGTTTAGTATTAGCGCTGGAATAAGAGAGAGCCCGGGCGATGTAGTAGTTAAGGATATTAAAGGATCGTCGCCACTTAGGCCCAGGCTATATTAAAGCTTAAAGTTAGTAATGGAAACCTATTAAGGATAGGAAATCTTACCTCAACGCAACTACTGCTCTTGGTATGTATGCATTAATTATAAGGACTAAAGGTGTTAGACCTTATATAGTAGGTCTTATTATAAGCATCCAGAATCTTTTTATTAGACTTCTGGTCTTTCGAGGACGTGTATATAAAGTCATTTAGGCAGGACCAGCACCAGTTGCGGGTTAGCGGAGGTTGGGGTTCTATATATAGTAGCAGGGCCAGAATACGCTGTGGAATTGGCTTAGAAGAGTAGTTAGTAGGAGAATGAAGAGGCATATTAAATGGATAATGAAAAAAAAAAAGAAAATCTTGATGATATATCGAAGATACGTCCAAATTTGGACGAAGGTTGATAATGGGAAGTGAGGTGTTAAGGAAAAGGAGTAGCTTAATAAGTAAGGTGTCTCTATACTTTACCTTCTAATACCCTTCTGGTGAATAGCCGTAACCTTACTAATATAACTCTGTTACAATAGCGTAATTTAGAAGGAAGGAAACACGCGTATGTGCTATTTGGCCATCACTTCCTTATAAAAACTGATTACGCGGCTGGAGAAGGCAATTGAGACGTCAATTATAGATGTATATAGGTTAAATTATACCTAAACGATACTACGGTATTAAAGAACAATGTTATAAATGTTCTTAACAATTGTATAATAGCTAGAGGTGCTATTGCGAAGTGTCCCTTCTATTTACTAGGTAGTAGAGCTACGCTAAATATATAGCACAGGACCAATGAGAAAAGATTATAGATTAATATCTTAAAAGTTAAAGACGACGGCAAGCTAAGGCTCTGTATGTTAAATCCCATACTAAAAGGTTTTATGGAACCATACTAGGAATACCAAATTGCCTATAACACTCGCGATTAATTGCAGACCGGTATAAAGGCTTGGAAGTAGAGTTGTATGAAAATTCTTAAGTTAGCTTAGGTAGTCACCGGCATGTTTCCGGTAGGCTTTTAATAGGTCTCCTAGCAATCCTCGCGTCTTTTCTCCAGTTATGTTTTTCCTCATTAAGGTTTTTAGGAGTTCAAAGCAGGGGTTAGATAGATAGATAATATACAGTGGCATACTAATATCTCTCCGAACCCCTTCTGGGACGAGCCCTCATAATCTCCCTACCGCAGGGTAATGGCGATCGGGGGCCGACCGCAAGAAGGGGGGGGGCAATGTAAGGGATATTATTGCGGACACCTTGGGTTGCCCTCAGGACAACCTCCGGACGCCCCTTGGATGGTCGCCGGTTATGTGCCGGAGGCACGTGCCTGTAGTATATAGTCTCCACGATCCCTGAGGCCTCACCTCCTCAAGGATTTGTCTCTTTTACTAATCTATTCTGTTCCACAATCGTGTCCTTATAGCCCCCTGTCTACAAAGTCCCCTCACATATATAGACTTAACTTACTAGAAAAGATAAAAATCTACCCTATATAACATGTTATAATGCTAGAGCTAGTACATAAGAATATTAAGCCACTAGTTTATAAGGAAGACATATATAGAGGACAAGAGGAAGATAAATAGGAAGTTTTAAAGATTATTAGTTATAAGGACGTTAATAACGAAATATAGTATAAGGTTAAGTAGATAGGCTATAACAAGACTACCTAAAAGCTACTAGATAACTTAAGGAATGCTATAGAAAAGGTATAGGAGTATTAAAAGAGAGTAGGTTAGGTATTATTAATAAAGAAGGATTACTAAAGAATAAGTTACCTAAGGGGGACCCAAAAGGAGCACCTATTAAGGTATTTGGAGTTGTTTCCCTCTTTATTAGAGGAAAACCCATTCTTTTATTACCAAGTTCCTACAAACCTTATTTTATAAGTTTTTACTCCTTAGAACGCACCTTCTTATAACCCTTCTTAAGACGGATTAACTAGGCAGATATAGCCAGATAAGAGTCTAAAGTACGTTATTAAGTATTAGCAGCCTCTTATTTAGCGTTATAAGAATAATAAAGTTTAGCTAATGCTATTAATAGTTTATTATTAAGCTTTATAGTAGTAGATTAAACCTAGGACCCTAGCAGCAATTAATAAGGGTAATTAAAGACTGTTAAGAGTAATAGGATGCGTATACTTAGCATTAAAGACTAAGCAAACATTATAAAACAATTAAATATTTGCTTTAGTGCACTCTAAATAGGAAGAGGCTTGCCGAGATAAAGGACTTACTAATATAATATATACTAACCCCTCTTTTATACAACAAGAATATAAAAACAGCATTACTTTACTAAAAGATAATATTATAGTAATAGTATAAGACCAACAAGCTGTAGAAGAGAAAGAAGATGCTTTAGGTATAATAAGTAAAGATATTAACTAAATTAATTAAGCGGACATTACACCTCTAGTAAACGACTTAGAGATATTAGAAATCTTTAAGGACAAAGATAAAGAGGAGGGAGATAGTATTACGGACGCTTTAAGTATAATACTATAACTACTTAGAGAAGAGTTGGAGAAAGCTAGTTAGTTAATAAGGGTATAGTTTAGGATAGAACCAGTGGAGCTATATAATAAGGAATAGTAAGTAAGGTTGTATAATATGATCTATATAATCTATATAATCTATATAATCTGCAATAAAGTAGATAGAGTAGACAAAGTAGATAAAGTAATAACTTTCTTAGGCGTATAGGTGTGTGTTACGGGAGTCACCCGCGCACGTTCGTCCCGTGACACCTACGCACGTACCATCGCAACCCCTATATCTTCGACTACGTTTCCTGACCTGTTCCTGTTCTTTGTCAAACGTCTTAAACCATCACGCGTCAATGTACTTAGCACGGTCAATAGCTAGCAATCAAGCTTATTTGTAAACTGCTGAGTCGATCCGTGACAGTGTGTATTTAAAGGACCACAGTCCCTACCTAGATAGTTCCTTTCCTTATAGTAAATCTTAGAATATAATTAGAGTTAATTTATTAGGCAACTACTCTACCAGTTATTACTTGCTATTATTATATTATTGACTTCCTATTTACCTATATAACCTAGCCCAATAATAAACCCACTGTGGTATCTCCTATAAGGTTTTATTACAGTTTTAGTAGTTAATGTATACGTATACACACACGCGGTCTTCAATGGATTTTAATAGAATTCGATTAAATTTAATTAAAGCGTTGAAATTTATTTATTAAGTGTTTTACTAAGACATTCCTACTGTAACTGGGCTAGTCCCATTACAATTATATAAATTTTAAGAGGTTTTAATAAAATGTCTTCGCATTCTTTACTATAATTAGCAGTTATAGATTTATTATATTAGCTTAAGGTTTATAGTAAGGGTAATTTGTATTATATTAAATTTAAATAGTTATGTATATATTTATAGGGCAAATGGTTTTTTAAGTAATGACTTTAGTAATAGGTTATATGGAAATTTAATGTTTCTTTAACCTAGCTAATTAAAGAGTTATATTATTTTAGCTATCTATGTTTAAGTATTATCTTAGAATACTTTAAGGGTGTTATAAATAGGGAAATATATTTAAGGTATTTGCCTATCTACAATTTTATAAGAGCGTAGTGCGTTAATTTGCTATATATTAGTAGTATGATCTTTAATTAACGTCTGATACGGATCCTATCTAGGCCCACGCAGACACTTGCCGTCGCAGGGGGGAAAACTTGTAAATTGACAGGAAGAAAACCCTGCTATATAGGGGACGGAAAAACCCTATGAGCCACCTTAGTAGGATGAAAAACCCCTAATTTGCCATGTTCGTCCATAGCAGCGGCCCTGCGGGCCTACAGCTACGTTCTGTCCTCCTTAAATGTTTGAACTCTATGGGAACCACTGCTTCCTTCTCTAGCTTATCTAAAGCTAGGGTTCACTACGTCCTAGCTAGGCCTCGCTATATGTGCTATATGCTTTATGTTCTATATCTTAACCATCCCCTGTGTGCTATCTCCTGTAGACTATTACTATATACGCCATGCCTCCCCCCCCCTAGAGCTATTGAAGGCGTAAGGGGGATTTATCTATCTTAACTACTATAATACTAACAGCGGGATATATTGTGTTGTGTTTTAGGTATCTTTTGTGCCTAGGCCCCAGCTAGGCCCTTTCTAAGGGTCACCACTCCTTAAAAGGAGACAAGGAGAACTGTGGGTCGCAATCTAGGCTGCTAGGTATTTAGTAGTTAACGGCGAGTAACTGTATGCTCCGCGGGCGATCGCCCTGGGGGTTAGGAGGGGCCGTATATTTGCTCGTTCGTTTGTAGTCGCCGTTCGTCGATATAAGGTCGTCGATGCTTTTAATTAGGGGTTGGGGGATGTTATCAAATACTATATATCCATGTTGGATCGTACAGGTGCCCTAATAGAGCAGTGTAGAAGTAGCTGTTATTGTAAAGGGGTACTATTAGTGGTGGTTTTCGAGATCTCACCATCCTATGTGAAAACTTTTCACCACCGCCTATAACGCTCGCAACTACTACCACGAAGTCGTATCGCACGCTGTGTGACGTCTCTGCGTTGGCTCTGAGTCTGAACTTCGAAGACCTAGGTTCGTAGCCGTCACCACGTATAGGTGCAGAGTCCGTTTTCGACGGCCCTTTGCTATATATTAAGGGTTTGCTATTAAAGCCTTATAGGCCTTAGGGCTTATTAAGTTTCTTTAAATTTAGGCGTTAGGTTTTTACGTAGTTTATATTAATAAAGCCTATACTAGTAGCTCTACTATCTATAAGGATTTATATTTCCTTTTATTTTTTAAGTATTTAAATTTTGCTAAGTATATTAAGGGAGTTATGTTGTGTATTAGCGCTCAAAGAGCCTAGATACTTATACTCTTCCACTTCTTATTCTAAGGTGTAACTTAGCCCTAGGATAATTTGTTTTCTAAGTTAACTAAAGGCGAGATGCTTTATAGCGTCTAAGTATAATTTATAGAGTGGGTATAATTTAAGGAATAAGTATAACTTAAGAAATAAGTATGATTTAAGGAATAGGAGGAACTATAGCGGACCTTTTTAAGGGGTAAGTTTGGTAATACTTTTAAATATATCCTTTTTTACTGCATCTAAAGCATTCTCTATTTATGGCTTAAGTTCTTTATTTATTAGTTCCTAAAGGTGTATAGAATTAAGCGGCATTAAGGTTTATAGGGTTATATATAGGGCTTTTAGGTTTTAGAGACGGATTACGCTTTAGGGTATAGACTAGTTTTATAGTATTTTAAATATAAGATATAGTTAACTTTAGAGAATAAGTTTATTTGTTATATTAAAGGTCCTTATTAATTTATTAATATATTATAGCGAATTTAGATAGGTTTTTTAGTAGTTCCCTACCTACTAACTAGGCTCTAATTTTATCTAAAATAGCTTATTAAAGGGCAGCGACTCTAGTGGCTTTATTTTAATCTAGTTTGCTAATAAGGCCTAAAAATTCCAAAAAGAGGCTAGTAAAGTCTTGGTTCTATTATTATAGGGTTTTAAGCTTAGTAATAGCTATATATTCTTAGCTGGTGTTATTATATATTTATTCTAGTAGAGAGATAAAGGTTTTAAAATTAACAAAGGTACTATTATAGAAGAATGGATCTATAGTTTATGCAGCGTCTTTATTTAGATAAAATATTCTATAGCTAACCTTACTAGCTTTAGTAGGGTATTAGTTATAGTTTATTAAAAGTTTAAGACAGAGCTTGGTTATAAAGGGGTATAGGTTGTTTTAATTTCTATTAAATATTAGAGGGTTAGGGAGCTTTTTAGATTTTATAATAGGTATTAAATTTATTATAGATATAGGTTAAGTTACTAGTTTAAGGTTTGTGTTTAAGGGGCTAGGCTTAGATATAGTTATTTTAATCTTGTTTATAGGTATTTCTATTAAGGTCTCTAATAAAAGTGCCTTAATATTACGGAGTTCTTTATAGAGTACTTCTATTAATTATTAATGCTAGGCTTCTAGTGCAGCCTACTGTTAAGCTAAGGCATCTATAAAGGATTATTATATTATGGTTAACTGTTCCCTAACTAGGGATATAATACTTATAGGTATATCTATAAGAGTGGAACTACATTAGGAAATAGAGGCTTCTGCAACAGGAAATAGATGCTTGCTTAGCATCTCGCCGCTTTTATTTGGCCCGTGCGCCGACCTTATCATATAAAAGCACGCTTCCCTCGCCGGTCTACTCTCCTTCCTCCATCGTCTCCTTTCCCCCAACACCGCACTTCCTCCTTATTAGACGCTTGGACTGTATCCATAAGGCATTTTCTCTCCCCTTAGTAATTATACAACCGCTACACTACCCAGCTGCCTCTAATTTTCCTCCCTTTATGGACCGGCGACGATAACGCTACGCTATCTCCCTTAGCAGTCCCTGTCCGTACCTCCTCTTTAGCATTTAGCAAGTTCTATATAGGTTTTATCTACTCTACTTCCCTTGCCTTTTCTATAGCCGAGTAGTATTTATAAAGTCTTCCACTCTCTATATAAGAATCGCTTATAAATAGGCACTAATTTCCTTTCCCTATACGCATTACTCCCATTCCTTTAGTTTCCCCTCTTTAGAAGTTAATATCCCCTCCCATAGCTGCTTAACTTAGTAATCTTCGGCTACCTACTATTTTAATAATTATACAGAACGGTAATAGATATCTTAGATGCCCTAATAACGTCTTAATAAGAGGGGTTAAGCCTATATAATTTTAGCTAGACGCTTAGTAAGCTTACAGGACTATATAGCCCTAGGGAAATAATTGGTCTTAAACTATCTAAGTATTGCTAGTCTAGTTTTACCGGAAAGTTAGGCTAGGTAGGTACGACTATAACCCTCTATTAAGCTATGCAGGTAGTAGTTAAGGAAGGTACTTGCCTAGGTTGCGCTGTATATTAGGTTGGTTATGCCTTAGTCTATATAACTATTTGCAATAATAGTGTTATATTACAGCGTCCTAAATTAGGGGGAGCGAAGGGCTAGAGTAGGCTTTTAGTATAATAGGGGTTTGTTTAGGCGCCAATTTCTCTATATAGTTTAATCTACGCTACTAGAAGCCTAAAGTCTGGAGCCTAAATATGGGTTTAAGCCTAAATTTAGGTTTTAGGATTGCCAATAATTTAAAAAGTTGTGTTAGAATTTCCTTATTTAGCTTATAAGGCGCAGATTACATAAAATAGGCGTCTATAGACTTATATAGTTTTTAGGCGGACTCTAATAAAAAAGGGGAGGCGTATTTGGTAATATAGCCTAGCTCTAGGGAGCTAGCGCCACAATCCCTTGTTTCCATTATAAGTATTAATGGGATATTTGCGCATATTTTTATTTAATAAAGAGGGGCTTTATATAAGAGCCGCATCGCCACTAAAACCTCGCGGCTAGATAATGAACTTAGTTATATATAGGAAAGTGATTTAATACTAGGCGGTTTTCCTAATATGGGTACTTTTCGCCTATAGTCTTTGTTAACTATATCCTACTAACCGTAAGAGATTATTTATCTAAATCCCTAGAAAATCTGTGCTGGTAACCACCCCTTAACCATAGACCCTTTAACCACTTAAGATTGCTATTACCACTCTGCTTTTGCTCTTGCAGGTTATATAAGGTGGCAGTGATAGTAATAGTAATGGCAATGTCTTTTAGTACTTTTCCTATCTCTTAGGCATAAGAACCCCTCTAAATTATATAATATTCTAGGCCACTAGCGTAAAAACTATACTCTTAATGTTTTAACCTAAAGAATACCACGTCTACTATTACTAATTGGTATAACATTAATAAGATCCTAGGGAATAAGTTAGGGTTAAATGCTTAATCTAAGGATGGAAAGATTCTTATACCTACGTTCTATAGAGTTAAATCTAAGGGTAGTAGTTAAGGTAAGTGCCTAGCTTTAATTAGTATAGTAGCTTACGCATATTAATTTTAATATTGCGTAGAGAATGTAGTTGTTATTAATAATAACTAAACCAAACTAAATACTAATACTAATAACGAGGACGAGTATCCCCTATAGAAAGACGGTATAGATCTATAGATAAATAATTAACTTAAAGGTGCGGGTATATTAGCTATAAAGCATCTTAGTAAAGATTGTTATACTATAGACATAGAAGATGCTATTAACTCTATTAAAGAAACAGAAATTCTAGTTAGTCCGCTCCTAAGTTATAAGTCTATATTAACGCCGCCTAAGTCTACTATTAGCAATTTACTACCCTATATAAGCTATAATAGCAAAGTAAAGAAAACTATATATTTTGCTAATAAAATATTAATAGCGAATACTAAATCTAGTAATACCATTAAACACTATTATATAATTTTAAAGACTAATAGTAATATATGGTCTAACTGCTCTATTAACCAGCTAACGTAAGAGGTTAGCACCTGTACTGTCCTAAAAGTTATAATATATTAGTTGCAGTTACCGATAAAGAAATTTCTTACGCCCGAAAATGCGAGTAGTAATAGCGGTAACGATAGCGATGGCGACAATAGTGATAGCGACAATTATATAACGCGCGACACGTTGCTAACGCGTAAGCGGAAACGCCCTCCGCCCGCCTATACTGTTAGCCGTAAGCGGCATAGTTAAAAGTTGAATATAGCATCGAAGCAGCATCCTAAGCGCGCTATACACTCTATAAGGCGACAAAAGCCATCTCTATTCCGCGGCAGACCGCTCCTTAACCGTCCTTCGGCCCTAAAACCTACCTCAGGAGCGCGGTTTGGTAGTTACAATACCGAGATACTCCATAGCGACGACCACGGCGACGATAGTAGCGACGAGAGCAGTAAAGAAAGCAGTAATCGCGGCCGCCGTCCCGCACGCCTTTATTGCTCGGGCAGATATAAGCGGAAGCGCAATTGTAGTAGGGCTCTATAACTAAATACTTCTGCTAAACTAATGGAGGTAATTGGTCTAATATGCCTGCCCATAGCTACTGACTTAAGTAATAGTATTGGCAAGAAAGTATTATCCAAACTTTAGAATAATAAGCACGCTTCTGTACTCTGCTTGTAGTCTAAGACAGCTCCTCTAACTAAAGCGGATAAAGACGACAAATATAAGGTAGAGGAGATCCTTAAAGCCTATGCCTATCTTAAAGCCTATATCTATTATAGAAAGCTACAGTACCGTATTAAATGGCTTGGGTATAAGGATAATCTAGAGTGGTATAATACGTCTAACTTTAAAAATAGCCCGTATAAGCTTTGTAATTTTTATATAACTAACCCTACCCGCCTAGGGTCTCTAAAAAGGCTAGGGAGGTAGGTATAGTATTAGGAGGAAGGCAGAGATGCGGACAACTATCCTAATAATAATAAGCCTAAGAGATCGCACATAAGAGGCGGAACACCATAAGGATTGGCAGACTTACCTTAGCAAGCTTAGACGTGATTCCATTAGTGCGGATTTTTAATCGGTCCGCAAGCTAACTAACTACATTTATGCTATACTACTAGAATTACGTTTTCCGCAACGTTTATTAAGAAATCCGACATTTTATAGATCTTGTTATAGTGTGTATCTTATAAGCGCTAGAACTAGCTTAACCCCTTTTCTATAACCCTAGGATAAAAGAACCAACTATCGTATTTAATGCGCTCTTATCACATAATTAGCGGCAACGAGCAAATGCCGGAGTTATTATTATGGTCTTGTAATCGGTATAGAGCCCTATAACTTAAGTCCTATCCATCTGATTTAACTACACTAAGTTAGCTATTAACGTCATTCTAAAATAGAAGAAACTCTCATTTCTTATGCCTATTAGCTTTAATAACACTTCCTTATCTTTAAAGTCGAGGTGCCTAATAATTAAACAGGTCGATAGCGACTTTAATCTATAGGCTTTACTTCTAGTCTATATTTATATAATCTACCATATTAAGATAATAGTGCAATTAGTAATAATAAAGCTATTGGAACGCAGCCATTAGTCCCAATCTTTAAGACACTATAGAAGGCTAAGGCGCTTCCTAACTTCTCTACGCGAAACGCAGCTATATATAATCCGGTTGACCACAGCTAAAGGTCCGCCCTGCGCTGCGATTTTGGGTAGAAAAGACGCAGAAATATTCGTTAGGCGATTGCTCCTTAGCTTATAATAAACTTTAACTAGTCAAACTCGAACAAAGGATCGACCTCTATAGCGCTTAATTTTCGCTATATAACCGGGAACTATTGGATAAGAGTGTACACTCTCTTATTAACTCCGATGGTTAGCACAGCCACGTCTACACGGCCTTGCTTTCCCTTAAACAGCAAAAATACCAAAACTTTCCCTATAAAAAGGCCGTGTAGATATGGCCGCGCTAACCGCCAGAGTTAACAGGAGGATGTATAGGCTGGTGGTTAATATGCAGGGGGAAATTAAAGGTTAATTAGCTGTAAAGAGATAAGGGATTATCTGCTATAAGTTTAACTTAACTAGCGTCCAATACTTAGTTTTACTAAAAAAGCTAGTCGTTCTAGCATTTATATAGGCCGCTCTGGGGATACAGCAATATCCACGCTTTTCTTAAAGATGTTAGTCTGCTTAAAAAAAACCCTAGGAAAAGAGATCAATAAGTTTAGGATAAGGCCTCCCGTAGATTCACTTAAATACGCTAAGAAATATAAGAAGGGCCAATATTACCAACCTCCACTCTAGGAAATTCTTTTTAACATAGTTGCTAGTAAGTTATATCTTAGCCTTGCTTATTAGGGTCGCTTATGCTAAATTTCTTTAGTAGGGATTATAACTAATACTACTGCTCTATTACACTAAATCTATATCCCTCTAAACACAAACACAAGTGTTGATATATGTTCTCCCTTTATTTATGCAAAGAAATAGCGGGTTTTTAGCCAAGCTGCCTACTAGCGCGCCCTGTCCAAGCCTTGTACGTAATATACAGCACTTTTAACGGCAAAGCCTAGTGGCAACACGTGCACTCAAAATTGTTAACATTATCTTTAGGCAAGGGAAGTGTCACGGGACACCCCCATAACACCTTACACACGTCCACCTGTTTCCACCGACTGAACAACCGGAGACTGACCACGAGACGGCAATCTGACAGCAATCTGCCGTATTCCGCCGCAATCTGCCGTCTCTACTGTCGGAGTTGCCAACTAGCAACTTTAAGGACCTCTAACTGCCGAATTCTGCCAAGTTCTACTAGAACCGCCACCTAAGCTCTACCCTGCCTGTGTGTAGTATAGTACCCGTTAACCTAGCAACTAAGCGAACGTTATATACCCTTTTTCCCCTATTTCCTACTTCCTTTTCCTTATACAATGTCTTAACTTTATTACGCAGTTTATATATATAGCTTAATAATATCTACTTCGCTATATATTATTACCGCTTATACTTACTCTGTAACACTACATTGCGTTAACCTTATATACTACCCTCTAAAATACAGAACAACCCTAAAGCCCCTATAACAGCCGCTGGCATTATGTCCGCACTCTAAGAACAATTAGTAGAGATATAGAAGTCCTTTATAGACGCCCTTGTACAGAACTAAGCCACTTTAACTTAATAATAAGCTAAATAAGAAGCATAACACCTGCAAATAATTAAGGACCTTTAAGAAGAAGTCTACACCCTTAAGATACCTATACTAGGGCCCCAAGACCGAACGCCTTCTTTAGAGACAAATACGCGAAATAAGAGTCCTAAACCTATAATAGCTATTTATCCCAAATTAACTACTGCACTATAATAATCTAAACAACTACTAGACCCTTTAATATTTACTAGTAAATAATAAGAACTTTAATTATTTCTAAGCTAGCTTAAAAATAAACTAACTGGTAATGCTAACCGCTACCTAACTAAAGCTAACTAACTCTACTACGCCCTAAGTTAACTAGGAGGAGATATAGCTGACCTTATTAAACCCCTTTAACCAAATTTAGTATAAAGTCTAGTTGTACTTCTTAAAGCTATATATAGTAACCTAAACCGCCAAGCTACTGCTTAGAGAAAAATAAACTATATAACTTAAGAAACGAAAAGCTTTCTAGTATACTTCTCCAAATTTAACCATTACGTAAAGGAAACAAGCTGGAACAACTCTATATTAGTTAATAGCCTTATTAAATCCCTAAGTCCTAAACTAAAACCCTCTCTAATAGGTGTAGACTTACCAGGAGTCCTTAACACCTACGTAAATATTATTAATAAATAATACAATGATATACTACGCCTAACACTAAAGTCTACTCCTTAATATAATATAACAGCTTTGTAAATAACTATTAAGTTATTGTCTTAGCCTAAGCACCCTAATACCATAGACATTAACTCTAGAACCTTAGAGTATACCCTACTAGGGTCCCCTAAATAAGAATAATGCATTAAGCTAGGCCTTTACTTTAAATGCGGAAGCAAGGCTTATATTTTAAGATACTGCTCTGTCCCTATGCCCTAATACAATTTATAAATAGCTAATACTAGTAACCGTTTACCGCACTAATCCTCTAGTTACTATCTGTTACGGAGTAGGCACGAGCCGGGATACAATGCACTAAACGAGGTAGTAATTGAGAAGGCTACGTATATGTAACTATGCGTGGTTAATATAAAGACATTAGATAAAGAAGAAGAGTCTTTATGTGCCAGGTATGGGTATAAATAGGGGCTGTAGGGGAACGTGCGTAGGTGTCTCGGGACGAACGTGAGCACGGGTCAAGAACGTTAAAGACGCGCAGAGACGTGAGAACGAGTGAGTCCCGTAACACTATCCCTAATCTTTATATGGCTCCAGCCCTATATCTAGTAAGCACTACTTATAAGGATAAAGTTACAGCTAATGTTCTATAGGAACCCTACCCCAGTCGCCTCTAAAAGAAAGGTCCTAAAGCTAAGTCGCTCTCCGGAACGGCGCTACCTTAGGATCTTATTAAATGCTCTAGATGTCACAAATTCTAACTCTTAGGATTACAGCATAACTATTAACTGTTGTCTTTGGCAGAATAATTAATAGGCTAATACTTAAGTCCTAATTAACACAAGAGCCAGTAGTATAGGATTTATTAATAAGATCTTTATATAAGATAATGGTTTTACCCTAACCCCCCTTAACCAGCATATTAACGTATTTAGATTTAATAGCAAACGCACTATCTTAGGCTATATTACCTATATAGTATTCCTAAGACTCTAATACCTAAACCATAAAGAACTAATTAGGCTTTTTATTACCACCCTAGGTTACTTAGTAATACTTAAACAACCTTAAATAAAGCTATATAAGGTAACCATTAATTAGGACAACCTTAAGCTTCTATTTACCGCCTTCTATTACAAGCAAAAGTGCCTTATAACTTACTGCTTAGACCCTAAACCAAAATCTAAAAAATCCACTAAAATCTATTAGTCTAAAAATTTTACTAACGTCCACCCTATACCTAAAAAGTCTACCTAATTCTACTAAGAACCTAAAAATTATATTAAACTATATAAACTAACCCTAACTACTATACTACCCTAAACCAAGCAGAAGCCTAAACTTAAGCTTAATATATAAAAGTACTAAAAGAACTAGTATTCTACTATAAAAAGAATACTTAAAGAACCCGAACCTAAATCTAACACTAACTTTGTACCTAATACTAAACCTAAAGTTAAATAAGAAACAGTAGATAATTAAAAGGAAGTTACTAGCCGGCAACTCGCCCCCCTTTCTATGGATATCTATATAATTAGAGCTACCCTATTAGTATAACTTACCAGGAAACCTAAATACACAATCTTCGCTGTTATAATGGCCGATATTAAAAAGGCCTTAGTACTAAAAAAGCACACTAACCCTACTATAAAAGTACCAGTATGCCATTATAAGCATCTAGAAGTATTTTCATGAAAGAAAGCTGATAAGTTAGTAGAGCACTAACTATATAACCATAAAATCATACTTAAAGAAGGAAAACAGCTAGGATTTAAACCCCTATACAGAATGTCCCAAAATGAACTCTAAGTGCTGTAGAAGTACTTAGACGAACACTTAAGTAAAGGATTTATTAGAGCAAGCTCTTCGCCTATAGCTATACCTGTAATCTTTATTAAGAAACCTAGCGGTAGTCTACGCTTCTATATAGACTACTAAGCTCTTAATGCTATTACTATTAAGAATTGGTACCCGCTTCTGTTAATTTAAGAGACACTGAACTAATTAAGTAAGGCTCGCTACTATACAAAACTTAACCTTATCTACGCATTTAACCGTCTCTATATTATAAAAGGAGATAAATAGCTCACTGCATTCTATACTAGGTATAGACTATTTAAATACTTAGTAACGCTGTTTAGCCTTATAAATGCCCCAAGTTTGTTCTAATACTTTATAAATAATACCCTATAACCTTACCTAGACATTTTTTGTACTGCTTACATTGACGACATCCTAGTATACAGTAATAACCTAACTAAATACAAGAAATACGTTAAACTTATCTTAAAAGTCTTACATGGAGCTAGCCTATAATTAAATATAGACAAGTACAAATTCTATAAAATAGAAGTCCTATACCTTAGACTTATTATTTTTATAAACGGCATATAAATAGACCCAAAGAAAATTAAAGTAATTGTAAACTAGCAAGAACCCAAGAACGTTAAGGACGTAAGAGCCTTTATAGGATTTACTAACTTCTACTAATAGTTTATTAATAACTTCTCCGCCCTAGTCTTACCCCTTATAGCTCTAACCCAAAAAGACAAAACCTTTATCCTTAACAAGGAATATAAAAAGGCCTTTGCCTATCTAAAAGTTATATTTACTACCGCACCTATACTCTAACACTTTAACTTAAACTAAAAGAGTATTATAGAAGCCGACTTATCTAACTACATTACTAGAGGCATTTTATCTTAGTATAATAAGGAAGAAGTACTACACCCTATAGCATACTTTTTAAAATAACTAAGTCCAGCTAAATATAACTACAAGATCTATAATAAGGAATTATTAGCCATTATTAGATATTTTAAATAATAGCAACCTAAACTGGAAGGCGCAGGATTTCTAATTAAGGTCCTTAGCGACTATAAGAATCTATAGTACTTTACAACCATAAAACAGCTAAGTCATTGTTAAGCCTACTGGTTAGAATATCTGTCTTATTTCCAATTCTTAATTATATACCGCCTAGGCGTTTAAGGTGAAAAACCTAATGCCCTAACCTAACGTTTATAAGATATACCAGTATAAGAAGAAGCACGTACCTACCGTAATTAAACCCTACTTTACCCTAAATTATTTAATCCCCTAGCTAAAGACCTTATAGTATACGTCCTTAAAATAACTAATTAATCAGTTAAATAGATTATAATTAATAAATACCTAAATAACGAGTTTATCCAAGAGACACTTAAGCTAATTTAAAATGGCGTTAGACGCTCTAAAAAGATCTCTCTAAGTAAATATAAAGCTTATAGAGACCGCTTATACTACTAGAACCGCCTAGTTGTACCTAACTATAATAAACTTAAGCTTAAGCTTCTTAAACACGTATATAACCTACTAGTAGCCGGCCACCTAGGCTGTAGAAAAACCCTGGAACTACTTTAACAGGAGTACTACTGGCTAAATATGCATAATATAATATAAAGGTATATCTCTAGCTGCCATACCTGCCGACAAGCTAAGGCTTTGTATAAGATATACAATGGCTTTCTAAAGCCACTACCTATTCCGGACCAAAGATAGAAGGATATCTTAATTAACTTTATTATTGAACTCCCTATAAGTAAAGGCTGTATAAACATTATAGTAGTTATAGACCAACTATCCAAAATAAGATACTTAATTGCCTATCCTAATATATTAACACCTACCGTCGCCCAACTGTTCCCAGATTATATATAGAAACTCCATAGACTCCCTAAAACAATTATCTCTAATAGAGGCAGCTAGTTTATCTCTATATTCTAGAAAGAACTAACTACCTAACTCTATATTAAAGCACTATTATCTACAGCATACTACCCAGAAACGGATGGTTAAACGGAACATGCAAATGCTATAATAGAACAATATATTCAGATATATACGTCGTATCTACAGGACAACTGGATAGACTGGCTTGTATTTGCTAAGTTTACTATAAATAACTCCGTCTTGGAAACCACAAAGGTCTCCCCGTTCCTAGCCAACTACAGCTAGTATCTACAAATAGGTTTTAAACCCTTTAGTAATATTCCTTGCCCGGCTTATTAGGCCTTATAAGTTGCAGAAGCAAACGAATTTATAAAGAAGATGGAAGAACTATAAGAGTTCCTTACTAATAAAATAACATAGGCCTAATCTGTCTATAAAGCCGCAGCAAATAAGAACCAAACCCTAGCACTAGCCTACTAAATTGGTGACTTTATCTGGCTAGATACAAGAAATCTAAACACAAAACGACCTACTAAGAAACTTAATTGGAAGAACGCTGGCCCTTATAAGGTTAAAAAAGTTGTCTCTTCTTATGCCTACCAACTAAAGCTCCCTAATACAGTTAAAATCCACCCTATATTCTATACGTCAGTCCTCTACCCTACCGCCCCTATATTAGACACCCTACCTAAACAGATCTAAGACCCTCCCCCACTAGTTAAAGTGGATAGTGAGGATAAGTACCTTATTAAAAGAGTTAACAATATTAAGTACAATAAACGGAAACGCAAATATATATACCTTACAAAATGGAGAGGTTTTACTGAACCCTTATAGGAACCTGCCAACTCTATAGGACTTATATAAGCCGCAGAAGACTTTTACAAACTCTACCTAGAACTACCACAGCCCCATCTCGCAGATGCTTAAGTTTAAAGGGGGGGTACTATTACGGGACACCCCCATGACACCTTATATACATTTACCTGTTTCTACTAACTAAATAACTGGAGACTAACCACAAGACGGCAATCTGACAGTAATCTGCCGTATTCTGCCGTATTCTGCCATCTTTATTATTGGAGTTACTAACTAGCAACTTTAAGGACCTCTAACTGCCAAATTCTGCTAAGTTCTACTAGAACCGCCACCTAAGCTCTACCCTACCTATACGTAGCATAGTACCCATTAACCTAGCAACTAAGCGAATATTATATACCCTTTTTCCCCTATTTCCTACTTCCTTTTCCTTACGCAACATCTTAACTTTATTACGCAGTTTATATATATAGCTTAATAATATCTACTTCGCTATATATTATCACCGCTTGTGCTTGCTCCGTAACAGGAAGAGATGTTCAATACCTCTAAAAGACGCTTTAGTTATCTTAGGTTGTAAAGGCGTAACTTTCTATAGCAAGTCCTTAATAGTAGATATACTGGTACGATGTCTAGGGAACCTACTGTTAACGTTTTAGTAATAGTATTAGGTAGTACGCTAGGCGTTTCTGCTTCCATGGTTTAAATATAAGATTGATATAGGTAACAAAAATAGGTAGTAAGCTATATAAGAGCTTCTAGAGCCCTCTTTAATAAAATGCGTCCTTAAACTTAGCACGAAGATGTCTATATAGCTTATAGTCTACTCTAAAGGTTAAGTTTCCACGTAATTAGAGTAGCTCCTTTAGCTAAAGATTTCTTTCCTAGTCCTTAAAGATGTCCCCAATAAAAGAAGTCACTGTTAGACAAGGGGGGTAAGGGGGTGGCAATAGAAATAAGGGGTAGGTATTGACCTAAATTGGAGTTCCTTACTACTATTATACTACTAGCTGTCGACCTAGATCGTATTTACGTACTTTGTTTTAGTTGTCTCTTAACTTATAACTAAATGTCTTATTAAATGTTTTATTACCTATTTCCATTACCATTTACTAACTAAATAACAACGTAGTTGTTAGTCTATTTACCACCTACCTAGTATATATAGTAAGGCTCTAGAGCCTCTTGCAATACTACAGAGTTCTTATTCCTAATCGTTTGTTTATATTACGTTATAACAGTAGTATATATTTCTTAATAGGCATCTCGCCCCCTCCTAAAGGGCTAGAATAAACTATCTCTAGCTTTAGATATCTAATTCTAGCTACTAGGTAAGACCAGTTAGTGAGACATTAATGCTATATTAACGTTAGATTTAATTTGTTAAGGTATATACTTACTACTTATATAATTTATATAGAAGTCCTATTGTAGGTAATAGTGGTATTTATTTTACCATTAATAGCTTATAGGTATAGCTGGAGTAGGTATAGATAGATAACTAGGGTAATATATATACAGTACAGTCTTTCGCGTAATGCTTGGAGCTATTAATTACAGGTAGAATAGCTTTAAATGGCTTGTATATGCGTATAGACTATATTAAGGGGGGACCAAGCCGTTAGGAAAATGCTTTTATATTTTACAGTACTCCTAGTAGCCATTATTTTAGTTAGTGACGTGTTTTTACTCTAGCTAATAAAGCTGGAAAGACGTAAAACATATATGCCTTTCGCATATATATTGGAAATATACCAATTATCCCCACTACTGTATGCATTTTCGGAAATCTAGCAACCCGCACTTATGGTAACCTCTACCTCCTATAAAAATGTCTCTCCCAGTTCTATATAAAGAGGCTGTTATGGACCAGAATAACTAGTCTTAGTATTGCTATAGAAATGGTTTAAAATAACCCGTGGTTTTAGAGAAAGGGGAGCACTAGCTCTGCGGTAGGCCTAAGGATCTAGATAATCGCGGTATTGAAGGCCTAAGACCTCTAGCTGGAGGAATATAAAGGCAAGTATATACCCGCCGTCGTCACTAAGTAGCCTCTACCAATTTGCTATACGATATTATTAAAGCGAATAAGTGCCTTAAGTTGTTGGACGGACAAGTTACCTATAAAAACTCTATCAATTAATGCTAGCTCTAGAAGCTCTCTAATATCTATATATATAAGGTAGGGGCAAAAGACTAATAACAACACTAACGACGATTTGGTAACTATTACTCAATCGCTACCAGGCCAATATTGCTACTTAGTTGGTAATAGGTAATAAATAGGTAATAGAAAATAGATAGTAAGATATATAATGGCAAGAAACAGGGTGTAAGTTATAAGGTGGTACTTAACAGTAACCTTAACGGTCGACATAAGTCCTGGTTTAGGCGGCCGTAAGCCAAAGCTTTTAAAAAGGGTGTTAATCCTAACGTTGACGAGCAATATAAGGAGGAAACTACTGCCAAGAAAGCTGCTGCTAAAGTTAACGCGTTAGCTAATACAAATACACAGGAAGCTTATAATAGTGTAGTTATTAATATTCAATACTTATTGATAAGGACTCTGTACTTTTTAACACCTAAATAAAATTATATTATTAAATAATAATTTGAATATTTAAAGGCTCTTTAAAGTGTTATTGAAAAGTACTAAATCCTTATCAATAAGTATTAAATATCTATATTATACTGTTGTAACTTCTACTCTGCCGGACTGTTACGTATAGGGGCATTTATATACTAAATTAACTTTTTAAATAAGTTTTATTGGTAGATAAAAAACGGGTCACCTAATCTCTACCCCACAAAATACTAAGCATTTTACACTTGCGATGCACCCCCCAATACTAAATAAATAAAATTTCTATTGTAATAGATTTGTAGAGCTTGCGAAGCGCTTTAAAATAACACTACTTTGGTCTATATATCTTAAGGCTAAGTAATATTATACTGATGTAGAGCTTAAGAGCTCTTTGGAAGGGGGAGCCGTGTACAAAACTCTGTAGGCTCTGCAAATTCGCGACCTCACAACCTCTTCCTACCCCTTACTGCTCAAATACACGAAGCTCTGCAAAGGCTCTCCACAAAGCTCTGCTTAAAGCCCTATCTAAAGCTCCAAAGCTCTACTAACATGCAGCACTAATATACTAGGAAGCCTTGCAATCGTCTCTATGAACGGCTCTACGACGGCTCTGCATCGTCTCTACGAACGGCTCTACGACGGTTCTGCATCGTCTCGACGAACGGCCCTGCATCGTCTCTACGAACGGCCCTGCATCGTCTCTACGAACGGCTCTACGAAAGGCTCTACAACAGCTTAACAAACGGCTCTACTTAAAGCTCTATTGAAGCTCTATCAAAGCTCTGCTTAAAGCTCTACCGAAGCTCTACTTAAAGCTCTGTACAAGGCTATACTCAGCAGCAGACAGAGCAGCAGTAGGAGTGGCGGTAGGAGCTGCAGTAGGAGCTGCAGTAGGAGTTGCAGTAGGGGCTGCAGTAGGAGCTGCAGTAGGAGCAGTAGACGAGCAGCGGTCGAGCAGCAGTTAAGCAGCAGATAAGTAGTAGACAAGCAGCAAACAAGCAGCAGACGGAGCAGTAGTAGGAGTAGTAGTAGGTAGTAGATAGGATAGTAAATAGTAGACGGGGTAGTAAATAGTAGATAAAGTAGTATTAACCTAAATCAGATTTCCTTACTACTATTATACTATCTATTAACCCAGATTATATTTATATACTATATCTTAGTTACCTTTTAATTTATAACTAATTATCCTCTTTCTTACTATTGGATATATTATTACCTATTACCTATTACTAACTAGGCGACGTTTTTATTATTAGCCTTTTTACTACCTATCTAATATATATAATAAGGCTTTAAAGCCTCTTATAATAAGATAAAGTTCTTCTACTTAATTATTTATTTAATAAGTAGTAAATAGTAAATAAAATATAAATAATGTAGTAGAGGCTATATTAATAATAATAGTTAAATATAAGTATAAAATAATAAAGAATAATAGTAAAGGTTGTTACGGACAGCTTAAGTACAATGTTACAACTACTGGGAGAAGAGTCGGAGGAAGCTAGTTGGTTAATATAGGCACGGTCTAGGATGGATCCGGTGGAACTATGTAACAAGGAATGGTAACTGAGGTTATGTAATGTAATCTATATGATCCGTATAATCTATATAATCTGTAATAGAGTAGACAGAGTATACATACCTCACGGAGCGAAGGGATTTCTTAGGCGTATAGTTATATATTTAAAGGACCACAGTCTCTACCCAGATAGTTCTCTCTTTATAGTAAATCTTAGAATACAATTGGAGTTAATCTGTTAGGCAACCACTCCACCAGTTATTATTATGTTATTAACACTATTCTTACCTATATACCCAGCCTAATAATAGGACCTACTGTAGTTCCTACTACAAGGTTCCGTTATACATTTACTACTAAGGTTACAGTATTAAACAAGGTTAAACATTATGCCACCTAAAGCACCAGTTATAACAACGTTAATAGTAGCCACAACCTTAAGGTTAGGAGACACTAGTATAGCAAATACGGATTCTTAAGTAGTTACGCAAGGTTAGTTACAGGAAATAGTTAATCGCTTACAGGATAATAGCAGGCTACTTAAAGAACGCATTAATAGAATTAGAGTAGCAAAGGTCAAGTTATCTTTAATTAAACGGTTCTTAGGGGAGAAGTTAAAGCTTAAAGGGTTTCTTACGCAGATGCATTTTAAGGTTATATAGAAAGAAGCGAAGTTAGCAACACCTATAGACTAGGTAGCATACGCAGGACTATTTTTATTAGGGAAAGCTCTAGAGTGGTTTAAGCCTTACCTTACAGAGATATAAGTAAACGGTACAACGACTACTAACCTAGACGTACGGTATATGTTTGCAAGTTAGAACGGATTCGCAGAACGGTTAATATAAATGTTTAGAGACCCTAAAGTAACCACAATAGCGGAACGAAAACTTTAGAACTTAGTATAACGCACTTTAGTAATTAAGTATACAACGCAGTTTTAAACACTAGCTATATAGGTTAAGTGGAATAATAGGGCGCTTATAACACAGTATAAGCAAGGACTTAAGGCTAAAGTCCAGGACATAATTATCCTAATAAAAGATATGGATACTCTAAGAGAACTAATAGACCAGTTAATAAAGATTAATAATAGAATCTATTAAAGGGAACAAGCTAAGAAAGGGCAAGATAGAGTTCCATAGTCGTATAAGGCGCAGAGTATGCAATGATAGATATAGAGTTAAAAACTATAGAATGGTGCAGAGCTAATAGACCTAAGTGGTACCAAAGAAACCTAAAGGTAGGGAAAGAAACTATAAAAACCTAGAGGTTAAGGATCTAGTAATTAAAGGACCTAGAAGTAGAGGCTAAACTAGGGATCTTAGCAGTAGAAGACGTTTAGGCGGACTCCACAATAAGAAAAATGGTTTAAAGATAGGGCTTATATAAATTGCGGAAAACAAGGTTATTTCACCAGAGACTATAGAGGTGGTTAGAGTAATTACGTAGTAAAGGGAACCAGGCTAGCAGACGGCACATATATATAGAGGGACAATGGTGCACTATAAGGAATAAAAGAATGTTTAATTAACAGTTTTGCGTTTTATTATAACAACGTATACCAAATTCATAAGGACGCTAAGTACGGCGCAAGCTATTGGCTATAGGAGCTATTATTATCTAAGTTTAGAGGAACCAACAAACCAGCTTACAGATTGGACATTAAAGACAATAAGTTTAATACAGGCAAAGCGTTTACCAATAATAAGGCAATAAAGGCAGCTTACTAGGAGCATACAGACCTTAGAGAAGTTAAAACAGAAGCAAAAACTAAGACCATTACGGAATAAGGTTTAGTAACGGGTATTACAACACTATTAGATACAATTTCTATTGCTTTATAAGATAAAAGGAGTAACGTTTAAAAGAAACTAAGTAAGTAGATAACTACTAGTGCTAGCTTATCACTTAATAAAGGTAAAAGGCCACAGGTCCAAGACTCTTAGGATAAGATAAGGAAGGCTCTAGACTCGCAAGGTACAATAAGGACAGCTCCAGAACCCACAACGGACAAAAACCGATGGGAAAGAGCAGCGACTTAGTTTAGTAATAAACGAATAAGTATAGGACGCAAGTTTAAGAACTAAGAGTTTAGGAAACAAGTAAGCACGTTATTAGGTAACCAAGATTTCAAAAAATAAATAAGGGCTATAGCAGTTCTAGGTAAACCCAGTGTTCAGCCTAAAGATTAAAAAGTCGATACAGTGATTAAGAAGCAAGACGACTTCAAGGATCCAGCTGCAAGACGCAGAAAATAAGAAACTATGGATAAGTTTAGAACAAGAATTATTACATAGTAAGAGCAAAAGCTAGATAAGAGGTCAGCTATACTAGGTTGTATAAGGGACAGAGCACCCGTACGAAGAGTTATTAATAGGCCAAGTGCAGGGACACCTAGGGCAAAGTAGTTAGATAAACTAGAATAGAAAGAGGATCTAGGAATTCTAACTAGATTTAAAGAAAGACATACCAAAGGATGTTATAATATAGCAATGACAAGGTACTTTCTTATAGATAAACTATACACACTAAACTAACTATATAGAAAGTGGTATAGACAACAAAGCAATAACAAATAGGCAGATTTCTATATATAGCTGGATAAAAAAGTAGTCTAAGACCAACCTATTACGGAGAAATGCATGAACCACATTAAAGGAGCGTTGGTTATAATATTAAGGAATCTAAAAGAAGGATCTAGGGACTAGAGAAGCGAGCGATAAATCTTAATACCTATAGAAGAAAGACTGACAGTCAGATTAGCCAGATAGAGTTTTAAACTTAAAAGTAAAGACGAGCTAAGAGTAGACCTAAGTTACTTAGCGCATTATACACTATCGTAGATAGCTTATGTGGATGACACCTACAACATGCATAGAGCACTAAAAGATAAGAACCGGAAGTACCTAGTAAGGATATATTAGGCACTAGAGGAGAAGCGGTTTAGGGACGCTAAATATATACATAGATGGCACCCAGTAGAAGTATAAAGTTAAGGGGACTTAACACTTTAACCAGGAAGATTCCTTACGGAAGAATGCCTAGATAGATAACAGTAGTAAAAGTGCCCAAAAAAAACTTATCTATAGCATATAGAGGAAAAGAAACAAACTAAGTATTAGCCTAAGTTAGACTAAGTATAAGCAGGATCTAGCAGCTAATAGTTAGGAAAAGGGGAGGCGCATAGGACTAGAGGGAACTAGTATTAGAGCCTTAGACCCTTAAAGGAATTTAAGAACAACACCTAAATTTATAAATTAAATAGTAAGATCAGCAGTTTAAAGTATTAGTAGATAGTGGAGTAACTAGGAACTACATATTACTAAAAGCAGTGGAAAGGATGGGGTTGCTATATAGATAGAAGAAATACCCATATCCACTTATAACAATTTTAGGAGATTAGATAGCCTATAAAGGAGGCATTATTAATCTTAAAATAGGACCTATTTAGTTAACTATTAAAGGAAGACCAGTAAGAATGTCTTTTAATATCCTACTGTTGGGACAGGACAAGGCGATACTAGAAATACCTTAGTTATAGGAGTACAATCCAAAGATTAATTAGGTTATAGGTTAGGTCAATATTAAGAATACTTAATAGCGCAAAGTACGATAGTAAACCAAGTTGGTATAGTACCAAGTTGGAGCGATATACAAAGAGACTGAGCGAGGCTTAAGTTATATACCAAAGAGATACCACAAGTATGGTAAGAAGTTATAGTCACCAGAAAGTGAAAAGCTGTTAAAGTATGTAGTATAGGACTATAAAATAGAATTAGAAGAGGGAATAAGTCTAAGGTTCTTTCCAATCTATAAGCTTACTAAAACAGAGTTAGTAGCGCTTAAGGAGTTTGTCCAGGAGAACTTACGCAAGGGATATATTAGACTATTATAGTTATTAGTAGGATATCCAGTGTTGTTCATCCCAAAGAAAAACGGAAAACTTAGGATGTGTATAGATTATAGACAGTTAAACAGCATTACTAGGAAGGATAGGTATTCTTTACCCTTAATTAGCAAAATCTAAGATAGGATAGGCAACGTAAAAATCTTTACAAAGATAGATCTAAGATGGGCGTACCACTAAATTAGGATTAAGGAAGGCAATAAGTAGAAGGCAGCCTTTAGGTTAAAGAAAGGACTATATAAGCCATTAGTTATATAGTTTGGGCTTATAAACGCACTAGCAATGTTTCAGAAGCAAATTAATAGTGTGTTAGAAGAACACCTTAATAAGTTTGTTATAGTATACCTTAACAATATTATTATCTACTTAATAAGTAAGGAAGAATATAGAGAACACATTAAGTGGGTTTTAAAGAGACTATAGGAAGAACAGATGCCGGTAGCAATTAAGAAATGCGAGTTCTTTATAGTAAAGACTAATTTTGTAGGATTTATTATTAAACTAGGAAAGATTAGTATAGACCTAAAGAAAGTCGAAGCTATAGTAAATTAGTAAAAACCAAAGAATATTACACAGTTAAAATCGTTCTTAGGGTTTTACAACTACTATAGGAGGTTTATGGCACAGTGGTTAAAGAGTATTAAGCTATTTACAAGGCTAACCAAGAAAGAGGAACCGTGGGTTTAGGGTAGTAGGTAGAAGAAGCTATTTTAGGAACTTAAAGAGTTGTTTACCTAAGAGCCAGTCCTTAAGATATACCAACCAAAGTTAGATACGGTTGTTAAGATAGACGTATTAGACTTTGCACTAGGAGCATATTTACTATAAAAGCACCAGGACACATGGCATCCAGTAGCGTACTATAGTCGAAAGATAATACCACTAGAGTTAAACTACGACATTTACAATAAGGAGTTGCTAGGCATAGTTACAGTACTTAAGGAATAGAGAGCATTCTTGCAAGGCACAGAAAAATCGTTTGTGGTTAAGATAGACTATAAGAACCTTACAGGATTTCTAACGACGAAGGAACTTAACCAAAGACAGGTTAGATAGGCGGAAATGCTTATAGAATACCATTTCGAGATTTAGTATACCAAGGGTATAGATAACGCATAAGCAGACGCTTTAAGCAGAAAAGCTAAACTACAAAGTAATAAAAAGCCGTTAGGAGCTTTATTGCGAAAAGATTAAGACGGATTAATTAGGTATAATTATCTAAAGATCGCAGCAACTAAAGAAAGTTAGATCCATAAATTACTAGAAAGTGATTAGATATAAAAGATCTAAGAAGCACAGGTAGAGGATCTAGACTTAAAGCAATATAAAAACAAAGAAGCAACGTATATGCCTAAATCTATTATAGAGGAGTTTATTAAGGAATTCCACAAGGGAATAATATAAGGACACAACGGAGCTATAGGCTTAGTGTTAAGACTTTAAAAAGAGTACATTATTTAAGGAATCTGGGGACTAGTAAGATAAGTTATAAAGGAGTGTCTAAATTGCTAAAGGAATAAACTAATAAGGTATAAGCCGTATGGAGGGCTACAACCTATTAAGACACTAGGAAGACTATGGGAGGTTATATTATAGGACTTTATTATTAAATTACCAAAGCTAAAAGATCCTATTATGGGACAGGACCATAACGCGATCTTAGTAATAGTAGATAAGCTTATAAAATAGGGATACTTTATAGCATGCATAGAAGAGGTATTAGTAGAGGATATTGCTAGAATCTATATAAAGGAAGTGTTTGTAAGACATAGAGCACTAAATAAGATTATATTAGATAGAGATCTAAGATTTATAGCAGCATTTTAGGAAGTATTTCTGGTAGAACAAGGGGTTCGCGCAGCAACCTCTATAGCGTATTATCCGTAGACGGACGGATAAATGGAAAGACTAAACTAGACACTAGAACAGTATCTAAGGCATTATATTAATTACGTATATAACAATTAGGTATTGTTATTACCAGTTATATAGTTTGCATACAATACAACACTATAAGAAGGAATGGGGACATTACCATTTAAGGCGAATTACGGGTATGAGCTAAGAACGTTATTATCGCTACGCCAAGTAAAGAAAATGAGTAGCACAGCTAAACAAAGAATAGAGATATTAATGAATCTTTATACGGACCTTACGGAAACAGCCAAGCTAGTACAGTAAAGGATGAAAAGGTACTATAACGCTAAGAGATCTAAGGGACCAGATCTAAAGGAGGGAGATAGAGTGTAGCTACTATACAAAAATTTTAAGAGTTAACAACTAAGTAAGAAGTTGGACCACGTTAGACTAGGGCCTTTTAAAGTTAAGTAAAGAATTTTATTAGTTACGTATAAGTTGAACCTACTAGCCAAAATAAAGATCTACCCTATATAATATATCGCGATGCTAGAACTAGCATATGGAGATATTAAGTCACCAGTTTATAAGGCAGATATGTATAGAGAATAAGAAGAAGACAAATGGCAAGTTTTAAAGATTATTAGTTATAAAAACATGGATAATAAAACGTGGTATAAAGTAAAGTAGATAGGCTATAGTAAGACTACCTAGGAACCACTAAGTAACCTAAAGAACGCTATAGGAAAGATATAGGAGTATTAGAAGAAAGTAGGTTAGGTAATATTAATAAGGAAGAATTACTAAAAAATAAGTTACCTAAGGGGGACCTAAAAGGAGTAATTGCTAAGCTACTTAGAGTTGTTTCCCTTATAGAAGGAAAGCCAGTCCTTTTATTACCTAGCTTGGACAGACCCTATTAAACTAGTTTCTATTTCTTAGAACAAACCTTTTTATATACACGTTTAAGACGTTAAAGACGAGTATAAGCTAGACGTTAAGCTTTAAGGACATATACGGACTCTTCTAAGATATATTAAACCTTAAGCAGCGCAAAGACTAGTTTACCATTAAGTTTTTTAGCGGTAGATTAAACACAAGACCCTATAATAAGTTACTTAGGGAACCTAAAGACTGTTAAGAGTTATAGGACGCGTACACTTAGTGTTAGAGATAGAGTGGACATCGTAGGATAATTAAATGTTTGCTTTAGTGCACTCTAAATAAGAGGATGGTTGTTAAGACAAAGGGCTTGCTAACGCGATATAAACCAACCCTCTTTTACACAGTAAAAGTATAGAGACGGCATTATCTTACCCAGAGACAAGATTGCAGCAATAATACAAGACCGGCGAGCTGTAGAAGAAGAAGAAGATACTTTAGGTATAATAAGTAAGGATATTAACCAGACTAATTAAACGGATATTACACCTCTAGTAGACGACTTGGAGATATTAGGAATCTTTAAGGACAAAGATAAAGAGGAGGGAGATAGTATTACGGACAGCTTAAGTACAATATTATAACTACTAGGAGAAGAGTTGGAGGAAGCTAGTTGGTTAATATAGGTATAGTCCAGAATGGATCTGGTGGAACTATGTAACAAGGAATGGTAACTAAGGTTACGTAATGTGATCTATATAATCTATATAATCTATATAATCTATAACAGAGTAGATAGAGCACACGTACCTTACGGAGCGAAGGGATTTCTTAGGCGTATAGTTATATATTTAAAGGACCACAGTCCCTACCCAGATAGTTCTCTCTTTGTAGTAAATCTTAGAATACAATTGGAGTTAATCTATTGGGCAACCACTCTACCAGTTATTATTACGTTGTTAACACTGTTCTTACCTATATACCTAGCCTAATAATAGGACCCACCGTAGTTCCTACTACAAGGTTCCGTTACAAAGGTGATATTTATAAAAAATATATATATATAATAATAATAGTAAATAAGTAGCCTTTGTAGTAGTCTTATAGGTAGCCTCTATAGTAGTTTTATAGGTAGTATCTATAGTAGTATTATAGGTAGCCCCTATAGTAGCCTCTTTAGTATATATATAAGTAATCTTTATAGTAATAGAGTAAAGTAGATATAGGGATAGTAAAAATAAAAATAGTATTAAAAGTAGAAATAGAAATAGAAATAGAAATAGAAATAGAAATAGAAATAGAAATAGAAATAGAAATAGAAATAGAAATAGAAATAGAAATAGAAATAGAAATAGAAATAGAAATAGAAATAGAAATAGAAATAGAAAT
>Ga0307507_10002214_pt1 | contig 41570 bp, 31 predicted proteins | sample 7_EM_MG_FD_207223 | JGI IMG/M metagenome (GOLD analysis project Ga0307507, IMG submission 207223) | Populus trichocarpa ectomycorrhiza microbial communities from riparian zone in the Pacific Northwest, United States - 7_EM | ecosystem: Host-associated > Plants > Roots > Unclassified | place... | reverse complement strand
GCTAGGACGTAGTGAACCCTAGCTCTAGATAAGCTAGAGAAGGAAGCAGTGGTTCCCAAGGAGTTCAAAACATCCAAGGAGGAGGACGTAGCTGTAGGCCCACAGGGCCGCTGCTACATGCAGGCATAGCAATTCAGGGTTTTTCATCCTACTGAGGTGGCTCATAGGGTTTTTCCTCCCCCCCAATAGCAAGGGGTTTTTCCTGTCAATATTACTTTCCCCTTATGTACGGAGTAGTCTGCGTGGGCCTAGATAGGATCCGTATTAGACATTAATTAAAGATCTACTACTACTAATAATATATAATAAAAAACATAATTTAAATAATTTAAACTTCTTATTAAGTGGGAAGGATATAAAATATAAACTTAGGAAACCTATAATTAGATTAAGGCCAATACGCCTTCCTTAATAAAAGAATTCTATAAGGACTATCCCTTATAGCCTTCTCTAGCTAGATAGATATAATATAAAGGCAAATAACTACTACCTAATATAAATATATAAAATATAATAGTAGGAAACTTAAAATTAAAAAGAACTTATAATATAATAAGTTATAAATTCTTAACTAAATTAAATTATTTTAGACCTTTAGCTAAAGGGGGGGTACTATAATAGGACTAGCCTAGTTATAGTAGGAATATTATAACAGAACCTTGTAGCAGGAACTACAATGGGTCCTATTATTAGGCTGGGTATATAGGTAAGAATAAATCAACAACATAATAATAACTAGTGGAGTAGTTGCCTAACAGATTAACTCCAATTATATTCTAAGATTCACTACAAGGAGAGAACTATCTACGGTAGGGACTAAGGTCCTTTAAATATATAACCATACTCCTAAGAAATCCTCTTTTATACATAAGGTACATGTTATACGTATTATATACAGGTATATACTACGTACACTTTATACACTGTGTATAATATTATATAACTTGCTTACTATTCCTTATTATATAGTTCCACCAGATCTATTCTAGACCGTGCCTATATTAACTAACTAGCTTCCTACAACTCTTCCCCAAGTAGTTGTAATATTGTACTTAAAGCGTCCGTAATACTATCTCCCTCCTCTTTATCTTTGTCCTTGAAGATTCCTAACATCTCCAAGTCGTCCACTAGAGGTGTAATATCTATTTAATTAGTCTGGTTAATATCCTTGCTTATTATACCTAAAGCTTCTTCTTCTTTATAAGCGCAATATTGTGCTCGCACCATAGCTGCCATACTATTACTTAGTGAGATAATATTATCTCCATATTCTTATTATACGAAAGCGGGGTTGGTATATATTGCGATAGTAAGTCCCTTATCTTAATAACCCTTATCTTGCTTAGAGTGCACTAAAGCAAATATTTAATCATCCTATAATGTTCACTCTGTCTCTAATGCTAAATATGCGCGTCCTATAACTCTTAATAGTCTTTAAGTTCCCTAAGTAACTTATTATAGGGTCTTATATTTAATCTACTACTATAAAGCTTAAGTCCGAGTTGGCCACTACACGCGCTAAACTCTACCGTTCTGCTAAAGAGACCGCTTAGGCCCTTAAGGCTTAACGTCACTCCTTTAAGTCTTAGTAGGTTACGTTCGCTTAGTTAACCCATCTTAAGAAGGTTTATAAGAAGGTTCGTTTTAAGGAGTAGAAACTTGTTTAATAGGGTTTTAACAAGCTAAGTAATAAAAGAACTAGCTCTCCTTCTATAAGGGAAATAACTCTAAGTAGCTTAGCAATTGCTCCTCTTAGGTCCCCCTTAGGTGACTTATTCTTTGGCAATCCTTTTTTAATACTTCCTAACCTACTCTCTTCTAATACTCCTTTACCTTTCCTATAGCGTTCTCTAGGTTACTTAGTGGCTCCTAGGTAGTCTCACTATAGCCTATCTACTTTACTTTATACTATGTTTTGTTATCTATATCCTCGTAACTAATAATTTTTAAAACTTGCCATTTATCTTCTTCCTGTTCTCTATACATGTCTGCCTTATAGACTGGTGGCTTGACATCTCTATGTGCTAGTTCTAGCATTGCGATATATTATATAGGGTAGATCCTTATTTTAGCTAATAGGTTTAACTTATATATAACCAATAAAATTCTTTACGCAATTTCAAAAGGTCCTAGTCTAATATAGTCTAACTTCTTGCTTAGTCGTCGACTCTTAAAATTTTTATATAGTAGCTATACTTTATCTCCCTCCTTAAGATCTGGTCCCTTAGATCTCTTAGCATTGTAGTACCTTTTTATTCGTTCTTATACTAGTTTAGCTGTTTCCGTGAGGTCTATATAAAGATTTATTAACGTCTCCATTCTTTATTTAGCTGTGCTACTTATCTTTTTTGCTTAATATGGCGATAACGATGTTCTTAGTTTATACCCATAATTCGCCTTAAATAGTAATGTCCCCATTTCTTCTTATAGTGTTGTATTGTATGCAAACTGTATAACTGGTAATAACAATACCCAATTATTCTATGCGTAATTAATATAGTGCCTTAGATACTGTTCTAGTGTCTAGTTTAGTTTTTCCGTTTATCCGTCCATCTGCGGATAATACGCTATAGATATTACTGCGTAAACTCCCTATTCTGCCAGAAACACTTCCTAAAATACTACTATAAATCTTAGATCTCTGTCTAATATAATCTTATCTAGTGCTCCGTATCTTACGAATACTTCCTTTATATAGATTCTAGCGACATCTTCTACTAATATCTCTTTAGTGCATGCTATAAAGTATCCCCACTTCGTTAGCTTATCTACTATTACTAAAATTACGTTATAATCTTGTCCTGTAATAGGATCTCTTAACTTTAATAACTTAATAATAAAGTCCTATAATATAACTTCCTATAGTCTTCCTGGTATTTTAACAGGTTGTAGCCCTCTATACGGCTTATGCCTTGTTGGTTTGTTCCTTTGGCAATCTAGATATTCCTTTATAACTTATTTTACTAGCCCCTAAATTCCTTAAATAATGTACTCCTTTTAAAGCCTTAACACTAAGCCTATAGCTCCATTATGTCCTTGTGTTATTCCCTTATAGAATTCCTTAATAAATTCTTCTGTAATAGACTTAGGCACATATATTGCTTCTCTGTTTTTATATTGCTCTAAGTCTGGATCCTCTGCCTATGCTTCTTAGATCTTCTGTGTTTAATTACTCTCTAGTAACTTATAGATCTGGCTTTCTTTAGTTGCTATAATCTTCGGATAGTTATACTTAATTAATCCATTTTAATCCCTTTATAATAAAGCTCCTAATAGCTTTTTATTACTTTATAGTTTAGCCTTTCTACTTAGAGCGTCTGCTCGTGTATTATCTATACCCTTAGTATACTAAATTTTGAAATAGTATTCTATAAGCATTTCCGCCCATCTAACCTATCTTTGGTTGAGTTCCTTTGTTATTAGGAATTCTATAAGGTTCTTATAGTCCGTCTTAACCATAAATAGTTTCTTTGTGCCTTGTAAGAATGCTCTCTATTCCTTAAGTGCTGTAACTATACCTAACAACTCCTTATTGTAGATGTCATAGTTTAACTCTAGTGGTATTATTTTCTAACTATAGTATACTACTGGATGCTATACGTCCTAATGCTTCTATAGTAAGTATACTCCTAGTGCAAAGTCTAATGCGTTTGTCTCAACAACCGTTTCTAACTTTAGTTAATAGATCTTGAGGATTAGTTCTTAGGTAAACAACTCTTTAAGTTCCTAAAATAGCTCTTTCTATTTACTACCCTAAATCTACGGTTCCTCTTTCTTTGTTAGCCTTATAAACGGCTCAATACTTTTTAACTATTATGCTATAAACCTCCTATAGTAGTTACAAACCCCTAGAAACGACCTTAACTACATAACATTCTCTGGTTCGTGCTAACTCGCTATAGCTTTAACTTTCTTTAGGTCTATGCTGATCTTTCCTAGTTTAATAATAAATTTTATAAAATCAGTTTTTCTTATAAAGAACTCGTATTTCTTAATTGCTACTAGCATCTGTTCCTCCTATAGTCTTTTTAAGACCTATTTAACGTGTTCTCCATGTTCTTCCTTATTCTCTAAGTAGATAATAATATTGTTAAGGTATACTATAACAAACTCATCTAGGTGTTCTCCTAATACACTATTAATTCGCTTCTGGAATATTACTAGTGCGTTTATAAGCCCGAATTGCATAACTAATGGTTTATATAGTCCTTCCTTTAACCTAAAGGCTACCTTCTATTTGTTGCCTTCCTTAATCCTAATCTAATAGTATGCCCATCTTAGATCTATCTTTATAAAGATCTTTACGTTGCCTATCCTGTCTTAGATCTCGCTAATTAAGGGTAAAGGATACCTATTCTTCCTAGTAATACTGTTTAACTGTCTATAGTCTATACACATCCTAAGTTTTCCGTTTTTCTTTGGGATAAATAGTACTAGATATCCTACTAATAACTATAACGGTCTGATATATCCCTTACGTAAGTTCTCCTAGATAAACTCCTTAAGCGCTACTGACTCCGTTTCAGTAAGCTTATAGATTAGAAAAAACTTTAGACTTATTTCTTCTTTTAATTCTATCTTATAGTCCTATGCTGCATGCTCTAATAGCTTTTCACTTTCTGGTGACTATAACTTTTTACTATACCTATAGTATCTCTTTGGTATATAACTTAAGCCTTACTTAGTCTCTTTATATATCGCTCCAACTTAGTACTATACCAACTTGGTTTGCTGTCGCACTTTATACTATTAAGTATCCTTAATATTAACCTAACCTATAACCCAATCAATCTTTAGATTATACTCCTATAACTAAGGCATTTTTAGTATCGCCTCGTCCTGTCCTAATAGTAGGATATTAAAAGACATTCTAACTGGTCTTCCTTTAATAGTTAACTAAATAGGTCCTATTTTAAGATTAATAATACCTTCTCTATAGGCTATCTAATCTCCTAAAATTGTTATAAGTGGATACGGGTGTTCCTTCTATCTATATAGTAACCCTATCCTTTCCACTGCTTTTAGTAATATATGGTTCCTAGTTACTCCACTATCTACTAATACTTTAAACTGCTGATCTTGCCATTTAGCTCGTAAATTTAGGTGTTAACCTTAAATTCCTTTAAGGGTCTAAGGCTCTAATACTAGTTCCCTCTAGTCCCGTGCGCCTCCCCTTTTCCTAACTATTAGCTGCTGGATCCTACCTATACTTAGCCCTCCTTAGGCTAATACTTAGTTTATTTCTTTTCCTCTATATACTATAGACAAGTGTTCTCTGGGCACTTCTACTACTATTGTCCGTCTAGGCATTCTTCCGTAAGGAATCTTCCTAATTAAAGTATTAAGTCTCCTTAACCTTATACTTCTACTAGGTGCTATTTATATATATACTTAGTATTTCTAAACCGCTTTTCCTCTAGTGCCTAATATATTCTTGCTAGGTACTTCCAGTTCTTGTCTTTTAGTGCTCTATATATATTGCATATATTATCCATACAAGCTATCCACAATAGTATATAATACGCTATATATTTTAGGTTAACTCTTAGTTTATCTTTGTTTTTAAGTTTAAACCTATACCTAGTTAACCTAACTACTGGTATCTCTGCTATGGGTACTAAGATTTATTACTTACTTCTCTAGTCCCTAGATCCTTCTTCTAGGTTTCTTAACATTATAATTAATGCTCCCTTAATATAACTTATATGTTTCTCTGTAATAGGTTAATCTTAGACAACTTTTTTATCTAGCTATATATAAAAGTCTTCCTATTTGTTGTTATGTTGTTGCCTATACCACTTTCCGTATAACTGGTTTAGTGTGTATGGTTTATCTATTAGAAAGTACCTTATTATCACTGCATTGTAATATCCTTTAGTATGTCTTTCTTTAAACCTAGTTAGAATATCTAGATCCTTTTCTTATTCTAATTTATCTAACCATTTTGCCCTAGGTGTCCCTGCACTTAGCCTATTAATAACTCTTCGTACGGGTGCTCTGTCCCTTATATAACCTAGCATAGCTAACCTCTTGTCTAGCTTTTGCTCTTGCTATATAATAATTCTTATTCTAAACTTATCTATAGTTTCTTATTTTCTGCGTCTTGCAGCTAGATCTTTATAGTCGTCTTACTTTTTAATCCTAGTATTAACTGTTTAATCTTTAGGCTAAACACTGCGTTTACCTAGGATTGCTAATATTCTTATTTGTTCCCCAAACTCGTAGTTCTTAAACTTACGTCCTATATTTATTCGTTTATTACTAAACTAAGTCACTGCCCTTTCCTATCAGTTTTCGTCCGTTGTGGGTCCTTAGGTATATCTTATCTTATTTTAAAAATCTTAAGCTTCTTTTATCTCTTCTTAAGAATCTTAAGCCTGTGGCCTTTTGCCTTTATTAAGTAATAAGCTAGCACTAGTAGTTATCTACTTACTTAATTTCTTCTAAATATTACTCCTATTATCTTATAAAGTAATGGAAATTGTATTTAATGGTGTTATAATACCCATTACTAAACCTTATTCTGTAATGGTCTTAGTCTCTACTTCTATTTTAACTTCTCTAAGGTTTACATACTCCTAGTAAGCTGCCTTTATTGCCTTATTATTAGTAAATGCTTCGCCTATATCAAATTTATCATCTTTAATGTCCAATCTACAAGCTAGTTTGTTAGTTCCTCTAAACTTAAATAACAATAGCTCCTATAGCTAATAGCTTGCGCCGTACTTAGCGTCCTTATAAATTTAGTATGCGTTATTATAACAATATGCAAAACTGTTAATTAAACACTCTTTTATTCCTTATAGTGCACTATCATCCCTCTATATATACGTGCCATCTGCTGGCCTAGTTCCCTTTACCGCATAGTTACTTTAACCACCTCTACAGTCTCTAGCAAAATGACCTTGTTTTCTATAATTTATATAAGCCCTATCTTTAAACCATTTTTCTTGCTATAGAGTCCGCCTAAACGTCTTCTGCTACTAAGATCCCTAGTTTAGCCTCTACTCCTAGGTTCTTTAATTACTAGATTCTTAACCTTTAGGTTTCTATAGTTTCCTTTCCTATCTTTAGGTTTCTTTGGTACCGCTTAGGTCTATTAGCTCTACGCCATTCCATAGTTTTTAACTCTATGTCTATTATTGCGTACTCTGCGCCTTATACAACTATGGAACTCTATCTTGCCCTCTCTTAGCTTATTCCCTTTAATAGATCCTATTATTAATCTTTATTAACTGGTCTATTAACTCTCTTAGAGTATCCGCATCTTTTATTAGGATAATTGCGTCCTAGACTTTAGCCTTAAGTCCTTATTTATACTATGCTATAAGCGCCCTATTATTCCACTTAACCTATATAGCTAGTGTTTAAAACTGCGTTATATACTTAATTACTAAAGTGCGTTATACTAAGTTCTAAAGCTTTCGTTCCGCTGTGGTTATAGCCTCCAGGTCTCTAAATATCTACATTAGTTGTTCTATAAACCTATTCTAACTAGTAAATATATACCATACGTCCTAGTTAGTAGTTGTTATGCCATTAGCCTATATTTCCGTAAAATATAGTTTAAACCACTTAAGTGCCCTCCCTATTAGGAACAACCCTGCATAGGCTACTTAATCCAACAATATTACTAACTTCGCTCCTTCCTGTATAACCTTAAAGTGCATCTGTATAAGAAACCCCTTAAGCTTTAACTTCTCTCCTAAGAACCGTTTAATTGAAGGTAGTTTAATTTTTGCTACTTTAATTCCATTAATGCGTTCTTTAAGTATCCTATTATTATCTTATAAGTAATTAACCATTTCCTATAACTAACCTTACGTAACCACTTAAGAATCCGTATCTGCTATACTGGTATCTCCTGGTCCTAAGGTTGTGGCTACTATTAACGTCGTTGTGACTAGTACTTTAGGTGGCATATTATTTAATCTTGTTTAATACCATAACCTTAGTAGTGAATGTGTAACGGAACCTTATAGCAGGAACTATAATAGGTCCTATTATTAGGCTAGGTATATAGGTAAGAATAAATTAATAATATAATAATAACTAGTAAAGTAGTTGCCTAACAGATTAACTTTAATTATATTCTAAAATTTACTACAAGGAGAGAACTATCTATAGTAGGGACTAAGGTCCTTTAAATACACAACTATACTCCTAAGAAATCCTCTTTTGTATGTAAGGTACGTGTTATACGTATTATATATAGGCGTACACTACGTATACTTTATATACTGCGTATAACATTATATGACTCGCTTACCATTCCTTGTTATATGGTTCCACCAAATCCATCCTGGACTATGCCTATATCAACTAACTAGCTTCCTGCGACTCTTCCCCAAGTAGTTATAATATTGTACTTAAAGCGTCCGTAATAAATATCTTAGTGAAATACTTAACAGATAACTATCTAAAACTATTTATAACTATTTATAACTATCTATAACTATCTATAACTATTTATAACTATCTGCAATTATCCGCTACAATCTACTATTTTCTACTAGTGCTATAACACTAAAGTATATTAAAGACCGTTAAAGACCGCGTATATATATGTACATACACTAACCACTAAGACCCTAACTGTTTAATTATATAATTCTCTTGTTATTCCTTTCTCTTTTTTATATAATATCTTGTTCTCTGCAAGAGCTATATACTCTTAAATTTAGATAGAATTTATATTATTCCTTTAAATCTTCCCTAAAGCCTCTTCGCGCCCTTATAGTCTTTTATTTTTAATAATAACTATATAAAAGCCTTTAAGAAATTAAAGGACCGACTTATCTTCTCCCTAATTTTTTATTACTATAACCTAAACCTTAAGTTAATGCTAAAAATAGATGCCTTTAACAGAGTAGTAGCGGAAATCCTTTTATATCTATACCTAGACGGTAAATAGTACCCTATTACGTTCTTTTTAATAATAATAGCCCTAGCTAAGTATAACTATAAGGTGCATAATAAGGAAATACTAGCTATTATATAATTATTATTCTAGTGGCGCGCAAAGCTTAAAAGCATAGACTCTTAGATTAAGGTCTATACTAATTATAAAGCCCTTAATTATTTCATAATAATAAAACAACTTACTAGTTAAGAGGCCCGGTAGGCTAAAATACTCTTCTAATTCTTCTTTATAATTATATACCGTTTAGTAGATAAAATTCTAAGGCTAATACCCTAACCTAGAGAGAATAGGACGTGGGGCTATAAGATAAGCTAAAGGCTTAGTACCAGATACACGCCCTTCTCTGTCCTAAGTAGCTTAACCTATATATCCTTAAGGAACTAAACTCTAAATGGGATAAGATAGCACCTATAGAAGGAGATATTCTAAATAAACTAATAGGACTAATTAATCGCATTCTATACTACATCACGCCAAGGATCACGAAGGTGACGATAGTGTTGAGATAGCAGTCGCGAGAGAGTAGCTATTTTGAAGCTCTACTAGAGTCCAGGGGCGTACGAGCCTACTTTCAAGTAAAACACCATGTACTACATTCAATATTCAATATCTTTTCAATATTTTTCAGTATTGAACTACTATTCAATATCAATATCAATACGGCCTTTTCCTAATATTGAATATTGATAAGAGCACTGAAATAAGCTCTGCCACTGATTCTATGCTAGCAGAATTAAACTTAGCAGAAGATTCGGACAGAATAGTTACTGCCAAGTGTTACTGTGCAGATCCTGTCCGCCCCCAAACCCAACGCCCCCTCCCCTCCACCCCCACCATCACCACCAGCAACACAGCCTAAACCTTCCCCTTTTGCGGCCGACAATACCACTGCGGCCGCTCCGTCCCCATCTCGCTCTGCGCCCTCCACCTCTCCTCCTCCCCCTCGACCGCCCTCGCCCTCGCCCTCCGCATCTCCTCATCCCCTCCCTTCCCATCCCCCACTTGGCCACCAGCCTCCCTCACACTAGTCGTAACCCTCGTCTCCGTCTTCCGCACAATCGCCCTCTTCGCATCCACCCCACCCAGCTCCACATCCTCCCTCCCCACCGCTCCCCCCATCGCCCCCATCGCAAACAACTGCTCCTCACTCGCCGTCATCACAGCCTCAACAACGCCAGTGCGGCCGCGGCACCGCGGGTCGTCGACGGGGATCTTGCAGAGCGAGCGGCGGCCCAGGGACGAGCTGGCGCACGAGGGGTGCGAGCATGAGCCGGTGTAGGTGGAGGCGTGGATGGAGATGAAGCGCACCAGGAGGGCGCGGAGGGGCGGCAGGCAGACGCAGATGACGCCGACGTTGATTTCGATTATGGACCAGAAGCCTGAGGCGACTTCGTCTGCGGGGGCCGGGGGGAGTTAGTGAGGTTAGGGATGGGGAGGGGAGGGGAGGGGCGACTGACAGGTTGTGTCGGAGCTTGTGGCGACGTGGAGGGCAGTCATTCGGAGGATGGAGGTGATTGTTACGCTGGAGAGGGTTAGTGGAGGGGTGGGTTGGAGGGAGGAGGCGTGGATGGTGCTTACAAGATTCCGAGTCCGAAGACCATGAAGAGTAGAGCTTTTTCTCTCACGTCTCGCTTCATTTGGTATACCATCCGCATCGGCAGCGCTAGGATCACGCAATCTGTGATGATGGAGAAAATCGCGTTCGCATACCACGCATCCACTAGCGGGTAACAATGGCCTGGTTTTTTCTTATGCCAGGCTTTGTCGACAGGGATGCATTGGAAGACGCCCGCAATGATGGTGGAAACAGCAAAGAGAGAAACCAGGGTCAAAAGCGCCCAGCAGGATACGCGATAAAACCTCTGCGGCATGATGCGGATGAAAAGTAATAGAATTGAAGCTTTGTTAAGCGCGATAGACAATTTGTATGTGATTTGGAATGTCCAGTGAAGCTAAAGGAATGGGAACAGAAATTTTAGCGCGTGCTTCCTCCATAAAAGGAAGTAGATGTTCTTACGATCAAACTAATTTCCAAGTCTTTTGCGGGCAGGTCAGTCGTGTGGTGACCCCATCCATACCGATGTGCTGAATTTGTTAGAATCCAAGGCTCCTTTATAGAATATTGAGGGGATACTCACCAACGAGTGTTTGAATATTGCAAGAAAGTACAGAGAACTGGAAAAAAATTCATCAGTAATCGTGTACACAGTCAGGCTTGGAGCAAGACCTACAAGAGCAGCCAAGGAAACCCAATCGTCCGCTCCAATCTGACTTACGGTCCATCTACTACAAAATCTCGTCGCAACAAATATTGGATCAATCAAACAAAAAATAATGCAAGCTAATTTCTCAGACTCGGCCGTGCCTGAAATCGATCCTATGATGTGGTCTACTGCCATGATTGTTGTCAACACTACAGAATGGAAAAAGGGTAAGGCTGAGTCTTATAGAAGCGTGACATGTAGTAGGAAATATAGATGAGCTGTCCACCCCAAAAGGTCGCACCATGTCAATTCATTGCGTGTCCTTGCAGCCGCTCGCTGGGAGTTCCATTGTGTTGTCGTACGACATCCTGGTGGAGTGTGTGTTCCGCTTCGTACACTAACAATAAAAATGGCATCAGGGAGCCACCAGTTGAATTGTTATGATTTGCTACGGTCTCATATAAATAATCCCGTAGAGTTGGTACGTAGCGAGCCGCCCCTTGTGGTGTGATTAGATGGGGCCGGGTACTCTAAAAACGGGGACCTCGACTCAACACCTTGACTGGCGGATGTAAAATTGATTGCTCGGGGCCAATGCAGCCAGTCGATCGAGACTGCAGTAATTGGCTGAGTGAATTTGGATGGGTCTACGGCAGTATTTTCATTCACTGAGAGCAATCAAGACAATAAGCAGAATTACTAATTTGAGATCAACAACCCTTCCAAGCTGCCTTGCCACTGCATCGCTGACTGTATCGCATATTTTCCTGATCGCCAATGTGTGTCCGGGAAATGCCTGAGGGTGCGGAAACCAGGAAGTTCCTCTGCCACGTTATGCAGGCACGCACTGCAGAGGAGTCATCTTCTTTACTGCTTAATAATATAACAACCATAAAAGATATAAAATAATAAAGGTGCAGGTATAATATCTTAAGGCACCTTAATGCCTTTATCTATTTAAAAATTAAAAAAACATATGTTATTGTGGTTTAATAAATCCATAGAGTTGAGTGACTTTTGATGTTCCCCAGTGGTTTGTGTCACCCGCGTGGCAGGCAGGACGGAGATATGTACATTCAAGGTTCCGAATTCATTTACCCACCGGGTTAACCCGGACGACCTGGCTGTAACCGTCTGGGCCCAACCCACCGGGCCGGTCCGTGTAGCCTAACGGCCTATGGAATAAACGGATCTGGAAATTACGATGAGAGGTTACAACGAATGTGTGATGTGCGTCGATCTCAAGGGCTTCTTGTATTAGTGAAACGCCATCGGTCCAGGGATACTACCGGTACAGAATCCTCTACGTGTGAGGCTGGCAAGAGAAGCTGCACGAAGTGATTTATATATCCGGTGGTTCCGTTCCAATCCTGTAATGCACTTCAATTGAACATCTTCGCCTTGCGTGTACACATGTTCGAAAAGTAACAGTGGTTGGGAAGCATACGGCGGTGGAGCATGGAAGCAGCGCCTAGGTCTTCTACATATTATCTAATCCAACCAGTTCCATTGAGGAAAGACTGCATTCGTATCTTGGATGATGCTTCTCCGGAGAGAATGCGGCGACCGCAATCTCCCAAGCCTTCCTCATTGGTGCTATAAACTCGACAAATTAGTTTCATCTATCTTGTTGGAGTACGCGCGCACGGGATTACGCTTCGATACCATAGTATCCTTGATGAGGAATAATATGTAGCCAATCGCATCCCAGATTTCCAAGAACCCTACTGTGCGGCACTGCGGTACGGCACTGGATAACCTGCTGACAGATAGAATTGGGAAATAGCACCGGTTGCACGGTCCTCAGACAATATCTCCGACTGCTACCATAGGCTGGTGTGATTAGAGTTGCCATGTGTCCGTGTCTACAAGGTGGTAGCACAACGGGGTAGACGCCCTCCCTGCTAGTATGCTAGCAGAATAATATAGCCCAACCATTTTGCAAGGGCTCGCTTATTTTAAAAACACACTAGCAGGGAGGGCGTCTGCCCCGTTCGTGGAACCCCCTTGTATACTATGCATCCGTCGGCAGTAAAATGCATCTGTCGGCAGTGAGTTGTTATAGGAGTGGCTACCATCCTGCACGACCGTTTCTCCTCAAATGCCTCTCTATTCTTACTCTTGTTGGCACTATTTTCTTTGGCCCCATATCGGACGGCTTTTTTCATTATGGGAGAGAAAGAAATTTTTGAAACATCTACCCGTGAGGATTTAGAGTCCAGCGGAAGCTCCTTCTCAACCATCGATCCGGTTGCAGAAAAGAAGCTCGTGCGAAAATGTGACATTCGAGTCGTTCCCATCCTTTTTCTTCTTTATGTTCTTGCGTACTTGGACCGAATCAACATCGGTAATGCCAAAATCGAGGGGATGCCCCAAGAACTAAAGATGAAGGGGAATGACTACAATGTGGCGTTGCTTGTTTTCTTCATTCCTTACATCCTCCTCGAGGTCCCTTCCAACTTGATCTTGAAGAATCTTGATCCCCCAAAGTGGCTGTCCGGAATGATGTTTATCTGTGGTATGGTCCAATCTATAGTGAAGTTATTGGATATAGACTCATTACTTATGTTAGGTATACTCGTCATGTGTGTGGGCTTTGTGAAGACCAAGCAGCAGCTTATTGCCATGCGGATTCTTCTTGGCGTGTTCGAGTCTGGATACTACCCCGGGTGCTTATATCTCATGAGCATGTACTATAAACGAGATGAGCTGCTCAAGCGGTATACTGTATTCTATTGTTCGACACATATTGCCGGATCCTTTGGAGGCGTAAGATGGCCTTTGTGTCCTTCTTGAGAACTGAATTAACAATTCGAGATATAGCTGCTCGCGTTCGGATTTGCTGATTTGAAAGAAAAGGGTGGATTGAGCGCATGGCAATGGTGAGTTGGTGGGTTAAAATTAACAAATAATGGGTCTAAATGCTGTTTAGGATTTTCATCGGCGAGGGGCTCATCACAGTCGTGACATCTGTCGTTGCATTCTTTTTTATTGCTCCGTGGCCACAAGATGCAAAATGGCTTACCGCAGAAGAGAAGGACCTCGTCTTCCGAAGGAACGAAGAGGGAGTCCGCGCAGCCAAGATGAACCGCATGAGTCTTCGAATTTTCGGGAGAGTCGCCAGAGATTGGAAAATCTGGTGTGGGTGAGTAAATGAGATGTTGAATAAAAAGCGTTATCTAATTGTATTGGATAGTGTCGGCATGTACATGGGAGTGTGCACAACAGGGTACTCTCAATCGTTCTTCGTTCCCACTTTTTTGAGCGAATTCGGTTATTCGCCATCCGAAGCCCAGCTTCATACAATCCCTCTCTTTGCTATCTCCCTACTATTGAGTCTTTTTATCGCCTGGTTGAGTGATCGCCAGAAGCACCGGTACGGCTTCATCATTTTCGGAATCCTGGTCTCCACGATTGGATACAGTACTCTCTTGAACCAAGAGCACCTTAGCAGAAGTGTCAAGTATATGGCACTCTTCTTCCTCCTATCAGGGTGTTATACCGTCTTGCCAATTACGATGTGCTGGATGAATAACTCCGTGGGTGGACATTACAAGCGTGGTGCGGCGATGGCTTTTCAAATAGGTTTTGGAAATATTGGTGGTATTATTGGAAGCAATATCTACCAGAGTAAAGAGTCGCCCAGGTATAAGACCGGTTTTGGAGCTGGCTTGGGAATGTTATGGTTCTGCGGTTTCTGTGCAACCATCTTGTTTTTTGGATTGAGGCGGGAGAATAAGAAGAGAGACCAGGGCCTGCGTGATGACAGGCTGAAGCTTTCGAAGGAGGAACAAGAAGTCCTTGGAGACGACCATCCACATTTTAGGTATATTTTGTAGCTCTGCCTCGTTGTGCCGAGTTATGGAGAAACTCCCTGCTTTGTCACGGTTCGGTTTGCCATTAGGACTATACGAGTCCTTTGGTCTTCTCCATCCACAGAATGAAGAATCTTGAGTAGCGTCTATCAGCAATGGTCTTATAGCGTTCCGTGATAAACGCAAAGAGTTCAATATGATGAAATCATGTAGTTGTGGTGTTGGAATGGGTAGCGAAGCTTCCAAGTTGAAATTGGGGCGTCTTGGCATTGCACAAATCGCGTTAGGTTCATGAACACTTGCGATCATATATTTTCATTCATTATGAAATGCCACTATTGGAAGCGGAGGTGATGCGGCATTCTGGCAATTTTGAGTCGTGATATTTCTGCCGTCTCTGATACACAGAAAAATGAGCTTTATCCAACAACACCGAAACTCCGATGCAACTCATTCCAAATCTGAAAGAGCAGTTATAGATCAAATCAAAGCCCCATAATTCATGATGACCTCTTCCTTCCTCCGCTTCTTCTTGGCTTTCCGCTCCCATTCTGCCATCTTCTGATCCCTGGCCTTCTTCCTCGCCCACTTCCTCGCCTCATGCTCAGCTTTCAGCCTCTGGTGCTCTTTCTCTTTCTTCCTCTGCACTTTAAGCCCCTTCTCAATCCTCTTGAGTTCCTCGGGGCTGAGCACCCATGGCTTCGCCAGCACATTCTGCCGAAACGCAGCCGTGTCAGCCCAAGCTTGCGCCTCCTCGTCCGTAGTGCGCACAATGCTGATTCTTTTCAAGTCAAGCTGCTTGTCTCCGCGGAACTCGGTGATTGTGCATTTAGCCTTGATCACGGTGCCGATGTCGAGGTTTTGACCATCTACCACGACCTCGAAAACACCTACTTGCGCCACGACGTTCAAGTTGTCCACTGTGGTATTCGATGGACAATCCACTGCGCTACTAATGTCGGAGGCAAGACGCGTGATTTTCACCTCGATGGTGGCACCGCTGCTATCGTCGATAGTAAGAATAGTGTATTTCGAGGTGATGTCGTCGATGGCGACAATGATGCCTACAAGACGAACGAAGCGGATCGGATGGTTGAGGGAGAAATAGATATTCTGGCCTATTCATGTCTTTTATTAGACATTGTGTGACGCAGACGAGTTTAGATGGATTACCTTCATAGCCAGGCTCGGCGCGCAGCCTATGGACACCGGCAGCCGTAAGCTTCACCCATGCATTAAAGGTCGGAGAGACCTTGAAGCAGTATGCAGGGTAGATGAGTGGATGTTCTGCAGACGACAGCGTGGTCATATCATGACGCTTTTCGGTGGCGGGTGTAAAGTATGTTTACGCACGAGTCTGGGCGAGGAGCACGTCCTCCTCACGACAACACGTGACCAAATCTTATCTCTTATCTAGAAGCCTGCACTTGCAAGTCCGCGTGTTGGTGACGCCTCGATGCGCTCTGGCAGCTGCCCCACCGTGATGATCGCGGCCATGGCTGCATACAATCCGCAAGAGCCGCTCCCAGGCTCTGCCACCGCGAAAAAATCAAGGCTTTTCCTTCAACGCTTCATGCCCAACACTTCATACCGCCTCGGTCTCTCCGCCCAAGCAGAGCTAAATAGTTTTGCTATCGTGGCACAGCACCTTGGCCCAACCGCCCTAGAACTACCAACAGCCTCAACCGGCCTAAGCTGGCTCCACCTCTCCATGACACCCTTCCAATACTCGCAGGACAGCTGGTTTGCGAGCTGCCAGCTCCAATTCTCTGACAAACGACCTAGATACCTCCATGCCTGACCGTACCCAACAGGGCCGGAAGAGCAAAATCGACGAGGCGTCCACAGCGGCCAAGCAGAGCAAACAGACTATAAGGCTGACCAGCTGCAGCTTGGCCTGGAGCTGCTTTGCCTTGTGCAGGTGGAGCTCCCGGAAAGCTCCACCCCACCACCAAAAACCAGGATTTAAGGCGTGGATGCGCCTCCGCAGGAATGCCGGCCGAGCACCAACCTGTCTGCTGACCCCAGGCTGAAGTAGAAGTTCTTTCGTCGAGGACGAAGCTTACCATGTCTTGCTAACTACATCTACCCTTCTTTCGCACCTCAGCCGTTCTTCGACATGCTATCGTCAATCTAGCATTTCTTCTTTTATTATCTACACAGCTCCAGCTCTCCAGCATGGAGTCTTCAATCAGCCTCTTCCGCCTCTCCTCGCTTCTCGTCGTCCTCACCACCCTCTCCCTCGCAGCTCCCGAACCCCAAACATACACCTACGCCCCCTTCTCCGGCGCCATCTACCTCATCGCCCCGAATGGCCAGACCGTCAGCACCGAATCAGCAGACATGTGTCCCTCCTACGCCTCCGTGAGCTGCAGCACCATCGGTCAACCAAGCTGGTGAGCTCTCTCCCCTCCACCCAAACCCCCCTTCACCCACCAACCCACTCACTCACCCACCACAGGTGCTGTCCAAACACCTACACCTGCGCCACCGTCCCCTCCTCCCCCGGCCTAATAGGCTGCTGCCCCTCCGGCAGCACCTGCAGCGGCAGCGTGAATGCCGCCGCCATCACGACGGTCACGGTGCAGGAACTCGTAACCTCGACGCTCGCGCCCGTGTACGTCGCGCAGACGTCCGTCGTCTACGTGCAGGCCACCACGACGGTGCAGCCCGTCTACGTCGCGCAGACCACAGCCGTCGTCGTCGAGGGCGGCGGGCCGTACTGCGCGACGCTGACGGAGAACGGGCCGGGGCTCCCGACGACGCGGCCGGGGAGCTGCGGGACGATTTTGATTGTGAGCGGCGCGGAGCGCGGGGTTAGGGCGCTGGCGGTGGGTGGGGTGGTGGTGGTGGTGGGACTACAGGTGGTGGTGGGGCGGGTGTTTGGGGTTGGGGGAATGGCGTGAGAGAGGTTTTCTGTGTGCAGCGTTAGTGGTCGAGGAGTTCTGGTGTTTTGGGGTTGAGTTGGGGCGCTGGATATCAGATCCACTGGACGGATCACGGCGCGGAATCACGGCGCGGGATCTCATCACGAGTTATGAGAAATAGGCGAGTAGTAATACAGCTGCACGCTACAACCCACGGCTTAAGTAAGGGAGAGCTGCCTAGCTTCACTTCTCCACATCCTCCGCCTTGTCCCTCGGCGCAGACAATATCCGGCACCGTCACGGCATTCAGCCTCCGAAACGCTTGTCAAAAACAGTGTCAGCACGCTTTCTTATATCAGGCTCAACGCACCCGCCACACGCGCGTTTTCCACGTACAGCTCCACCCCCAGAACACCCACGCCTCCGCGTAATGGACCCACCTCCACAAGCTTGCTAACTGAGCGGCACTTAAGTTGGTAATGGATGAGTCCGGCAGGTTGCCGTCCCACTTGTCCTCGACCTTCTCGATCCTGCCCGCGCCGTTCGTGTAGATGTTCACGACGGATGAGATGGTCTGTTCCTTTTTGAGGCCCTTGACGATGTAGCGCGTCTTCAGGTCCAGCGAGATAGGGTTGCTGGCCGACTTGACGCTGTGCGAGAGGCGCTTGATTTCGGAGAAGGCCGTTTGGAGACCGTACTGGGTGTGGTCAGCAATGCCGGCTGCGGGGAGCTAGGGAGAGGATTGGGGGAGAGGTTGGGGATGGGGAGTTACTAGCCCATTGCGCTTCGTACTGCTTCCAGCCTTTGGCGATGGTTGAGCAGGTCTTCGAACACGCCGTTATCGGCCCAGAGGGAGAGCTTTTCGAGCGAGGGACGGCCGGCGAAGAGGTCGAGGGCGCTGCCGACGAGGGTTTTCTGCTCGGGGGAGAGCTCGACGCTGGGGTGGGTATTGATGTTTGTGTTTTCGATGGGGATGTTGGCTGGTGGTTTGATCAGCATATGCTCTGGTAGTGGTGCAGTTATTGGATACTCACAAGTCGATATTTTTGCTGTGCTTATGCGAGAGAATATGTGCAGGTGGGATCTTGCAGTGCTTATGCCTTTGAAAGAATTGTGGAGGGTATGGAGGGTTTGAGGAGTAAATGGACGCATGAGAACGTTTTAGAGGATTATTAGTTAGATTAAAAAGGATATACGCGGCGGCCATCTCTTTGTATAAGGACAATTCACGCTCGTCACTGGAAGCTTATTGCTCCAATTCGCTAAACTCCAAATGCTGAAAAGTTATGACGCCATTGGAATGCTGCTGCCAAGAGATCGCTGGCATCCGATATGGGGAAATCGGGAATGCCATCCGCCACAGATCGATTGGCTCGGAATATATCCATCGTTTAATTGGCAGACATGGCGATATGTGGAAATATGAGAGGTAAGGCAGTAGGAAATAGACTTCTGCAGCAAGGCTACTCATGTCCAGCTGTGGCAACATTCAATATTTGTTCCTCAAGCCCGGGCACATGAATGCACTCAATCCCATGCTCTCCCAGCTTACTTCGTCCCTTATTCTCACCCACAAATTTCTCAGGCTCCTTAACCCCTAAGTACACTTTCGAGATACCTCCATTCCCACCCTCTCTCGTCCGAATAATTCTCTCAACACATGGTAGGTTACCACTCAGCCTAAGTCCACACGGCTCCATAGTAGTATAGATGACCGTATTCTCCGGCAGCACCTCGCCGACCCGCTCTTCAGGCAGGTCGTGGCTCTGAGCAAACTTCTGCAGACAGCATTGCTCGGCGTGCGTATTTCCGGGCAGCTCCAGCGTGTAGCCCGTAGCTAGGACTTTGTTGCTGCCCTCGTCCACAAGCACAGCGCCGACGCGGAAGTTGGAGGGCTTCGGCGGGGACTCGTGGGCTTCGGAGAGGGCGAGCCGCATGTATGCTTCATGGTCCAGAGGCGCAATTGGATTGAAATTTTCATCAGAAGAAGAGCCTGGAGGGCCCTGTTGAATACACATGTTTAAAAGTGGTATTGAGAACAGATTTATATCTTTGCAACTGTGATATCGGTATTCATTAATATTCCTGAAGACAGGACGGAGTGGCGGGAGAGCACGGCAAAACCTCGGAATTGGTTTCGCGTCGAGACGCCCTTCAACGACGCGTTCACCTCAACCACCACCGAAGCTCTTCATCAAATCCGATATCACCACCACCTCCGGTCACCATGCCACGCAAACAAAAGCTTGAAGAGGAGGTTGAAAACGACGGATTCTTTGACGATGAACCTCCCAAAACCATTAACCCGTACGAGGTTCTTGGGCTCGACAAATCCGCAACAGCCGATGAAGTAAAGTCTGCATATCGCAAAGCTGCACTACAGCACCACCCAGGTAAAGTGAACCCCACGCCCACCGCTTCCCCTCCCAATTAACCAAACCCCACAGACAAAGCCAAAGACGAAGACAAAGCGACTGCACACACCAAATTCCAAGAAATCGCCTTCGCCTACGCCATCCTCTCGGACCCGCGCCGCCGCACCCGCTACGACACAACTGGCCGCACCGAGGAATCCGCCCACCTCGACGCCGACGACGACTTCGACTGGATCGCCTTCTACCGCGCACAATTCGCCGAGCTCGTCACGAACTCGGCCATTTCAAATTTCAAGGCCGAATACCAGGGCAGCGACGAGGAGAAAGCCGCGCTGCTGGCCGCTTACGACGCGCACCAGGGCGACCTGAACAAGGTCTACGAAGTCATCATGCTCAGCAGCCCGCTGGAAGACGAAGATCGCTTCCGCGGGATCCTGGACGCGGCGATTGCGGCGGGGACCGTGGTGGCGCACAAGAAGTATACGCAGGAGACGGAGCGCAGCCGCAAGGCACGGATGGAGCGAGCGCGCAGGGAGGCGCGGCAGGCGGAGAAGCGGAGGGAAAAGGAGAAGGAGGCCGGGGCGGAGGGGGGGAAGGGCAAGGGGGCGAAGGGCAATGGGGGTAGCATGGATGATTTGGCGGGGCTGATTCAGCAGCGCCAAAAGGCGCGCGCGGAGGACTTCTTTACTAGTCTCAAAGCTAAGTATGCGCCGAAGAAGGGGAAGAAGCGTCCGTCGCCGGAGGATGAGCCGCCGGAGGAGGCATTCCAGAGGAATGTGGTCAAGGGGAAGAAAGGGAAGGCTGCCACGGCTGCGGTGGATGCCGAGGAAGAGCCGGCTGGGCGGTCGCGGAGGTCGAAAAGAGTCAAGAAGTGATAACATTCCCACCCGCGGGTTTTCATGGTTAGCGAGGCGTTTTTGGGACCGGTGGATAAGGACATCTGCATTGGCATTGGGTAGGTAGGACATGGTTATATGGACTCTCGAGCTAAGGGGATTATGGTCCAGTTTCTTTTTGTGAGATCCGGCATTCCTCGATTTCTCTTACTGCTACATAAGTCCTATCCATAGTCCTATCCACACATCGTTCAGGCTGCTTAGCTTGACTGGATTTCATATTCGGTCCCTAGCCTTTTCAGCTTTGGTTTTGCACTCACTCCATGTGCGAGATGGATTCAAGTTGAATATGTTTCCAGAATTGACTACGAGGCGTTATGTTGAAGGAAGCAGATCCGGACATCTTTCAAACATCATGCCTTGAGCTCCAAAGCCTTCTACAAGACCCAAAAATATCGAACTGGAACCATACATCGTATTCTGCTTCAATCGTACATGACTCTCTAGTGAGTTCAAAGGCAAGCTGCAAAGCCATGCTACCATGGTAGAAGTCTCTTCTGGATAGACGATTCGTAATCCATCCCGGGGATTGATGAAGACGGATAGGATGAGTCAAACCCCCAGTAAGTGGCTTCCACCCTTTTACACATCATTTAGAAGTCTCGGCTACAAACCCAGTCTTGTCAATAACATAAAAAAAAAACCCCCACAGCTCATCCCTCGCTGTAACTCTCGAGTACTTCGAGAAGCTTATCATGGTGTTACGTCATTTTAGCTACTCTGCACTTTTACTACTCAATTGAAGTTATTCTGGAAGACATTTCTTATCCCTTAACTACGGCTTCCTAAACCAACACGATTCGTTTTGGCACATAATGATGTTCCTCTAAATGTTGTACTTCAACTAGAAAACCAAAACGAATCTACACATCCGTTTTCAGGGGAGATATAGATATACAAAAACCACAAATTAGGGTATCTCCAATCCGGGATCTATACAAACCCCAATAGAAATCTAAACATGCCAGGCCCTATAACCAAACCATCCGAGAAAAGTCCTCCTGAACAACGCTTGAGTCGATTGCATCGTCGACTTTGCCTTTTCCACATTGAAAGGCCATTCGTGCCAGTCAGCCTTAGCCTCACTCTCACCCTTAGTAAACATTTGAATCAGGTCACCCCATCTGTATGTACATAGCTCATTCATTACTTCACCATCAAAGTTTTCTTTTCCACACTGATTTCCCTTCCAGTTCCAGGCAGGGTTGTAAATCAATCAACGAGACTTCAATATTGAGTTGAGTTGGGTGCCAAGACTCAATTAATTCAACCAACTGAGAGTTCGCTGGCTTGGCAATTCAATCAATTTGGAGGCTCCGATTGAATTGAGTTGGTTAAAGAATATTAAAGCTTTGATATTATATAGAAAATATTACTAGAGTTCACATAGAGCAATGCTCTAAACCTTATTATTCTTAGTTTCGCCCACCAAAAATAGTTTACCCGAGCATTGCCCGTTGTTTACACCGTCATATCGCCGCCCGAGCCCCGGCAGGTGAGACTCCTAATTCTATAATATCAATTCTGCTACTACTATGGCCTCTAACGCGTTAGATGATGGCCAAATAAATGCCTCAGTCCTTTCTACTGCTCGTTCTAATCCTACCGTACCTACCAACCTCTAGGGCGCCTTAGATTATAGTGTAATTGGCAATACCGACGCGTCTTTTCATCTAAAATTAATAACTACTTCGCAGGCGGCTTTGTTCTACCTACACCTACAAACAATCGCAATAAGTATAACAATTGGCTGGCCCAAGCAGGTTACCCCAAGAACGCTCAATATACCGATCCGATTTCATATTGGCAAGCCAAAGTAAATGGGACCCACAACCCGCTCGGATGGCTCTTAATTTAATAACTACTCCACCAATATCATCAGACCCCAAACGTATATTTAGCCTTACTGCTTGCTCCTTACTACTAGTCGCACACGACTACAATCTAATATAATTAGAGCTTCAATGGCGCTAGGGTCATCAGATAGGGAAGGCATTATCAATATAGTAGATGGGCAGTTAAAGCGGCCGGTAAAGGAAGAGACAATATTAACAGGCGGGAAGGTAAGTCAACGCCATGCCAAGACTCGCAATGGACCTATATTAAGAGCTGGGCGACAGGAAGGACAGTAGGAAATGATTTAGGTGTCGCTAGGTAGGTCGTCCTGCATCAACTCTATGCCAAGAACTCGTGATAGTTGCTGACTACACCAGTTGAACTAGTTGCCAAGACTTTAATATTGATTCAATCAATTTAATCAACTGAGATATCTGCTTACAAAGCTTTCAATTTAATCAATTTGAAGCCTCAGTTGAGTTGAGTTGAGTTGATTGATTTACAACCCTGGTTCCAGGTGTTCGTGTAGAAATATTCCAGATCGCCCCATTCATTCTCCAGACTGTACTTTCTTTGGCCTTTTCACATACATCATAATGGGATTGTCTTCAGGTAAATGGCGGTCGATTTTGCACTCAGGACAAAACCAAACGTCATTCGACCTTAACATGAGGTCTCTGACTTGATCAGGCAGTCCCTCCCCTGCCTTTTCGTAGTTACCCGTTCTCTCGAAGTCGCATGGCGGCCAGGAAGACCCTTGCTCCATCCATCGGTGCACTTTCCTGCATGACGCTGATTTGGCTAGTGGATGAACTTATTGTTTTGATCGTAACCCACGGGACCATCGCGGCCTCCGACCGCCAAACCGTTGAGGTAGTACTCGCCCATGTCATATCCGCGATGTTCCAAAGCACAGTAGTCGAATGCGTTTGTAGAGTCCTTTTCGGATTTTACACGAAGGACAAAGCCACCAGTTGCTTTCATTCACGGTGGCGGAAGTGTAAGCCAATAGACCCATTGGAGCCTTCAATACGGTATCGCCTGTTGCAGTGTAATCCGCCACAATTTATACGAGGGTTGAATATGTTGGTTTTGTTGTATTGAGTTTCAGGCTAGGTAGGCAATGTATACACTGGTCCTGAGTTCCAGTGAGGAGATTTGGTTGGGACTGGTATGAACTGTGTACTAGGTACTCCCTACCACGGTGGGTAATGGGCACCCCCTTAGAGGGTACCCCCTAATATTGTAAGTACTCCTCATTATGGGTACTCTATACTTTCGTGGATGCTCCGTGCTTCCGTGGGTACTCCACGTTGCTGTGGGTGCTCCCCTCTCTGGGTACCCCTAGTATGCCGTAGTTAGACTAGTATAAAAGGTTGGTACATGATGTTGGAGCTAGGTAGGACTGGTACGTAGAGAGGACTGCAGCTATTAGGACTAGTACAAATGATGGACTGATACACTACTATATATAGATTAGACTGGTACAGAGAGTCTACTAGTATAGGGCTAGGATAAGGGACTAGTACAGTAAATTTACTAGTAAACGAAGTGTACTGGTACATGAGGTCTATCACTATGTACCGGTCCGCCAATCAGACCATTCCACTTTTCCCTACCTATAAAGACAAGCAAATCTCTCTGGTAAGACTAGTTCCAGTCACAGTTATTAACCTAAGCTGCCGCCGCTTTAACCGAAGTAAAGGTTAAGCCGCGCCAAGAGGTACCTAAATCGGATCTAAGCAGCCTTAGTTAGGGCCAAAAAAGGACCTATACAGCTTCTAGGCAAGAGAAAGGCCGCCCGTTCAAGAAAGCCAACGCCCGACTATAATTTCTAGGTCACCTTTCAGCTCGGTTTCATCTAAGCGTACTGCCTACAGCTCGGCCACCTTCAGCGATCCTTCCAACCATGAATGATGCAGGATCGAAAACGGCTGCAATAGCTGAGCAAATTGGCATTTCCTTGTGAAGGCAGGGCGGATCTAATAGAGAACATTTTATATGAATGAAAGAGGGGATTCTAGATACGGTTCTATAGACCAATTAACTACGTGAATGAGTATACCTCACTAATCATGTCTCGGAGGTTGTAAAGGAAATGTTTTCGCCATCCACATTCCATGCCCAGTTATAATCAGAATTTGGGAAATAGTCGAGGATCATAGGATCTAGTAAACTAGTATCGAACTCAGACAACATTTGCCAACCATTAGGCTGATCGAAACCAAGAGATGCAGAGGGCTGATCAGGCTGTGTAATACTCGGAGATCGAGAATGAGTCGTGGTAATCTGTGGTTCGGAATTTTTGTTGGGTTTGACTGCCGTCTTCAGCGTGTCAATTGTTGGAGGCTCAATCTCGGCTGGTGTATCACTAGACTGGGGTGCTCCAAAGGATTCTGAGCTTCCAAAGCTTGTATTTGCAGAGCCATATCCAGAATCAGACTGGTCCCTCGAGCTTTCGGGCCTAGCTTGATGTCCTTGCTGGATTTCTTTCAAATCTGGGCCATTGCTGAATCCATGTACTAGAGGTGGAGGCATAAAAACTTCTGCCAACTCTGTCTGGGAAGGATTCGTTGTTGATCGACTATCTATTGTACGCTGAAGACATTCGGAACTTACCGCAGCAGTCGTTGGCGTACTTGGACCAATACGTCGTGCGTCTTGATACATGGAGACAGACTTGCTAATAAACAAACAATTCAAACCATCGATCTTTGGTTTGGTTGATTGGATATTTTAAAGCTTCAAGCTTGTTTATTTCGTTTGGTTAATTAAACTAGCAAACGGTTTGGTTAGATTTGACTATTTGGATAGATTTATATACATTTTTACGCGACAGTAGGAAGTTCTAGGAGCTCTATACTACAATTTGGTGATAGGCATTTGGTGTAGTACTATGCTTAAAAGTTAGATAAGGTCACGTGACTCTAACTTTAATGCAGAGTTTTCCTATATAAAAGATGCCCAAAAAATCGATCGCCTCTACGACGGCAGCAATATCGATCTGGCTATATAGCCAATCCTCCCTGTATATTATTATATGTATATAAAACAGCTCCTAAAGTAGGAGATCGCGGCTCGCAATAGCACCAAAGTTAGAGGCTATATTAAAAATTTAGGTAGGACTCGTCGCTCTATTTAAAAGTCAGCAAACCAAATCAAATGGCGCGATCTCCGGTTAAGTCTAAACCAGTATACGATTTCCTTATTAGAAAAGGTTATTTTCTGTATTTAATAAAGCTATTACGGTTCCAGCTTCATATACACTATAAGGCTGCGATAATATTAGGCCGCATTTATAAGCAATAAGGCTTAAGTATATTACCAAGCTCACTAAACAATCGTTCGCAGTTGCAGCTTAATAGTAGTATACTTAGTATATCAAGCGCTATTTAACTAAGGTTAGGAAACTCCATTGCTATCATCCTCTAGTATAAGAACGGATTATAAGCTAATAGGTGATCTTCTATTAGTAGATTAAGTTTCTTTTACTACTTATACTCGTCTTCTTAATTGTCAGATAAGGAGGGTGCTGTAGTAAAGGCGGTACCTATAAAGCTTTTAATAAAGTCATTAATATCAGATTGCAAAGGCTGATTTTTCTTAGAGGCTTACCCTACCAACTATAGCTTCTTTCCTTTATACTTAAGCCAGAGCTTTTAGAAGGAAGCGTTATAGCTAGTTATCTAATTAGGCCTCTCTTTCTAGTTATTTTAACAGAATCGCTTAAGGTTAGGGTATAGTAGGCAAGCTGCGTAGTAGATAGGCGTCTGATTAAGCGCTATATAATATTTTTAAAGCTTCACCCACCCACAATTAATGTTAATTTCATAGTAATCCTCAATTGCCTCTTAATTAGGATAATCTTCCATTATTACCTTAGTTAATTAAGCTTTAGCTTCTTCATAGTGCCTCATTAAAAACTCCATGCAAGGGATAACTTCCCATATTACGCCATTGCGCCCAGCCTTGCCTCTTCCTTCAAGCTTAAGTATAGCCTGCTAAAGCGGCTCAAGAAGCTAAATATATTATTTAATAACGTCCCAATTATAGGAAGTAAGGCCGCCGACTTACATATAAAGAGGTCAATTAAGAGGCTTCTAATATAGATTCGGATTCTTTCTACATTATTAACTAGACTTAATTGTTGCGAGCTTCCTATTCCATTTATTAATATCGTGCTATATTATTAAGGAAATAGGGCCTTAAAGCTCAACAGCCCATTTAAATGTTATTAAATAACTATTCCACCTAGTCTTAACAGGCTTAATGAGCTTAAGGACTTTAAAATCAGTATATAGTAGCATAGCGTTTTCCTCTCACTAGAAGGCATAGAACTGTTTATACTTTTATAGCAAATAGATTAAATAGATAAAATCAATAAGAGTTCCAAGCGGGCCTTCCTTTTACCACTCCTCTAGGAACTGCTGCTCTTCCTATAAAAGCCTTAGTTTTAATTAAATTAATAGTAGGGGAACGCCTACCTACCGTTAAGTTCTTATTACCGTTCTTAAACGCATCTTTATCGGTTCCAAATAGACTTAATTAAGCCACTAGATTAAATATATAAGTAGCACACCGCACTTAATATTGCTCTTTATTAAATCCAAGCTCTACCACAAGGAAGTTAATGCAGGTGTTATTATTATAGGCATTATCTATAATAAACCAGCCAATTTAACTACCAAGATTATACTCAGCAATAGTATTACCAATAACGTTGTGGTAGTTATAGCCGCTATATAGGCCAAGCTGCTCTAGTAAAGCAAGCATAAAGTCTCAAATCTAGCCTTAATAGTCTAAATAGTAAACATAGATACCAGTAAGAGCCTTCTTCTTATCGCGCGTTATCCAGCTATTAAATAATATATAAAATCTTATTATTAATCGCGCCAGTTCTTCCGTCACCACACCTTTATTACTATTATATTCAGTAAGAACTTAACTATAAATTAACTTATAGTTTTAGTAGAGATTAAGCTTAGCGTCTTTATTTGCGGCCACAATTAGGGCTCAAAATTCAGGTCGCTTAACTTCTCATAAAGGGTGGTTTCCGGCGGCAATCCATAGTATAACTGCTTATTTAAAGATATCGGAGTTATAAGACTTAATAAGCTTATTAGCAACTGCTTATAATATATAGTAGGTTCGTTAAATCTGCTCTAGAACAGTTAAAGCCTTCCACTTTCAAGATATTATATAATTAATAGGACCACAAGAATCAACCTAGTAGCCATCTATATCCTTAGCAAGGTGTCCTGCCGCAGAAGTAGTAGCTCTACCAGTTTTATATAGGGTCACCTTAATCTTATGCAGATAGCAATATTTATATAAGAAAACGGTTGTTTTCTTACCAAATCTTTACTGGAGCCGCTAGCTATAGTCCTATATAAAGCTCGGAGTTCTAAGGAGGTCTCAATAAGGCCGTTAATATCTCTCTACACAGTCCTAATTAAGGCCTTCGTATTTGTTCTAGAGGGGGGTTAATTCTGATAAGGTATTAGAACCTTCATAGGCTTCACTAGGCGCGATTATAGGCGTGTTCTCTGCCAAATCAATAGGGCTAGCCTCAGTAGGTTGGGAAGACATAATATAGGCAGTATAGCGATAGGAATTAGTGAGTAAAAGAGGAGATTTTAGAGGGTTAAGTTAGAAAGACGCATTTAGATATTTATTTTCAGCGCGTATATTATATCATGATCATAGTATATTTTAGAACTGTCTAAAACTCAACCACCAAGAACCTCCCCTTGACCAAAAACAATACCTATATCTTATATATCAAACGAGCAAACTAACTCAATCAAACGGGACGATATAAGGCTTGATTGACTACTAAAATTAGACCTTTAGGCTTGATTGGTTATTTGATTACAAAGCAAACAAGTAAACAAACTAGCAAACGGGGTTTGTTTATTAGCAAGTCTGCATGGAGAACAACTTTTCCTGGCAATCGCGAACAATATCAATAAGCTGACTTTTCAGGCTTTCCTCTAGCAGCTGCATTTGAGTGTTTTGCTCGACCAACACTTCCAAGGAAGTTCGTACAAGCTCAGGGAGCTTTTTCTTGGAAAAGTCCTCAAATCGGGCAAACTCTGGTGAATTTGGCGACGTGGATGGTGTGCATTCTTGTGGTGAGGTGAATTCGCAATCTAGCATAAGTTTGTTAGTTCTCATGAATGAGTATTTGTGTGAGGTCTGAGGGGTCCTTACAAGCGCTAGGAATCTGGTCATCGGCAACTTGTGGAAAGAGTATTTTATATATCACCTTCCACCTAGCCTCATCTGGGAACGAGCTTGTCGACCTCTTTTTCCTCCTTAATTTCGCCTCCTGAGCCTTGCTTACACCTTCCAGTGGATCTCCTTCCTTCCTCTCACAGCCTCGCTGTGCCCTCTGGTGCTGAAGGCAATCATCCTCATTGCTGAATGTTTGGCAACATCTTGGGCATTGGATTGGCAGTGTATGGTTTCGGTACAGGTGCTCCTTGACTCGTGAAATGCTTGGGAATCCGGGATATACGCAAGCTCTATTAGTTGAATGCCCACTCGGATTGTGTTTGAAAAAAGGGCAAGCAAGTTTCCGCCCTCCACGCAACTTCAAGACCGGGGTACTTGGGTCTACTTTTCTCCGTTTGTTAGGGTCGTCATCATTTTCGCCGTTTGGCGGAGATGAGTCACCATCTCGATTCTTACGCTTTTGGCCTCCAGGGCCCGATGTCCCATCTGAAGTTTTTTGAGGCTGTTCCCCAATTGGCGTATCTTGAGAACCACTTTCACCAGCACCATCATCGTGCTTCCGGATCCCAAAATTTGTGTCAAAAAGGCGGTAAAATTCGGCCATTACACGATCCACTAAATCTAGCTTGAGAGGCGAGAGTACGGGCCGGACTATGTTTGTGCGTTCTGTACTATAGGGAAAATCTAGGAATGACGGTAGGTCAGGTGTAGGTAAACGGGCTCCTGCGGTGTCTTTGAGAAGATTCCGGGTTTTTTTCCAGGGTTCTCCAAGGATAGGAACCTCCATGCGATCGAAAAATCCTTGTTTAGGACCTTTAATGTGGATATCCTGGGATGCATAACTACCACTTGCTTGGTACGAAGCGGGGACATTCTCCTTGGAATTGGGGGAAGAACTGTGGAATAAGCTCCCGGGATCAACGAATCCAGAGTGATCCAGCGCCGAATCAGAACCTTGCCATGACGGATTTAAGAATGACCAGAAAGATGAATCATCAAAACCCAGAGAGGAATGAGTTGAATGCTCTGAGTATTGATGAACTGAATGATTGATTGAATTGGATGAATGAATGAATGAAGTTCTAACTACGACAAATATAGGCCTTAATATAGGCCTATATGGTGTAGCAATCAACAAGTGATTGCTACGGAAACAAACCAAAAAAGGAACAAAGGGAATCTGCTTATATAAGCAGGAAACGCGTGTGGAGGACTCTTCCGGATCCTTTCTCAAGTATGAGTATTCATAGAAGGGAGTGGACAATCGAGCCGCCGCTTCGACATCGGAAAAACACTTTTCTTCGCGAACCAAGGCTCGAGGCTCCTTCTGCTCCTTGAATATCTTCACTTGCTGCTGATAATCCGCAAGTGCGTGACTGTAACTGTAGTTCGCATTAGAAAGGTAGGTGTTGGCGTCTTGCTCGGTGTGTTGATAGGCTGGATTTGTATTCTCCATGATGTCCTCGGGCCTCAGATCCTATAGATGTAAGAAAATACGGCGCATACGAACCCAGGGGATTAGAATATACAAACAAGTACCTTACATGGACCCAGAGATGACATCGGATCGTATGCGCTTCAGCCAACACTCGAAGACGAAAACTGACAGAGAGGGAATGTAGAGGAAATCTTTGCAACTGAATTTTACGTGAGGCGGCCTCTAAGATTATCTAGCCTTAGCCTTGGGCCGAGGAAGTTGCTTTTTCGCTCCGGTTTGAACGGCGTGTGGTCTTTAGGGTGGGGTTTTGGGAGCGGAAAAATGAGCTCATTGCTACACGGAAATGAAAGAAGAGGTCGGAAGTGGAGAAGGTTGGGGGGGAAGTAGGAGGGAAGCTGAACGTGCCTATACTAGTCTGGGCAAAATTCGCAGGCGCGAATCGAGCAGAAATGCGCAATTCGTAGCCTTGTCCTTAGGCGATTTGAGAGCGCCCGCGATTTCGAATAAGGGGGCGCCGCCTCTAACTACGCAATCTCAATGCTATTCGAATTCGAAATGTAGAACTGTTCTAAGTTCATGATGCAAAACTCGGTCTATAAAATAGCAGAAAGCGGTTTCAATGGGACCTGCTCCGTTTATCTGTATGTCATTGCCTGACTGACCAACCGTTGTGGTTGAGTTACCTCAGCAAGCTGATTCCAATCGGCCCGCAAGCTAACCACATTCATGGTCGTCTGAGGCTGTTTTACAACACTTATTAAGCGCGTCGGCCTATTTTATTTTTTCCCTACATAAATCAATGAATCGCTCTATAACGGTGAATAGAATCGCTTTACAAGTTCATCGATTAGAGAGACGACTTAATATTTTATAAATATCGGATCTAAATCAGCCTATAACTCCCTAGAGCCGCTTATTTTCGCCGTTATAAAGAACCTATACTAAAATATAGCGGGAAGCTTAATTAGAGGACAGTTCTATACTAGCTTAGCTCTAGGTTAGAGAGGCGGTCCTTCTACCGCATACTTTTCGCAAGTAAATCGTATAGGAACTGTATATTTTATAAGCTAACAAGTAATATAGTGTCGACCGGAAAATTGAGGGTAGGAAAACTTGTGTGAATATTAATCTATAAAAGAAAAGAGACTATATATATATGAGGTAGGTGGCAAAGGCTAACCAGGGGTCTTAACGATTATGGGATTCTTATTAATAAAATAATTGTAATCATTAAGGATCGTGCGTAGAATCGCGATAATCGTTAAGCTACACAGCTAAGCCACAGTTAAGCTATAGCTATTTTATTAATAAGATCCTTAAGTATTTACGCTGATCTATATATACACAGCTATTATAGAATTCACCTATAATACCTTATTTCCACCTACCCTACCATTTTCTGCCGTCTCTAGCGTTAGAAGTTGCCTACTAGCAACTCTAAGCCGCAAAGACTATTTTTGGAAGCCTTTCCAAATATTACCTTGTATGCTACTCTTATATAAGCTAGAGTTTTATTTTTACCCTTTTAAGATACCACCTCTATACTAGCTTTTTAAACACTTAGTTCTTTTAATATTCTCTAGTCCAAGTAATATTCTTTCCTATATAATCGTACAACGTCCTCCAGAAAATACCCTCTCTGGTTTATTGCTTATAGTAAGAATTAAAAGAGTTTTAGTTGTAAATTGTAAAAGAAGGGGCCATCTCTTTTGTTGCTAATCCTAGCACTACCACTAAAGTGCTAACTAGCTTTGAATATTGTACAATGCTTTAGAACAGTAATTATTGTACTTATCTTTATCTTTATTCGCTCTAATATTACTTCTAAGCCTTTCTAGAATCTAATTATACTTATTAAAAGGCTCCTATTCTTAGAGAGGATTACTTTTAATATAATTATACGATATTTCGGCTTAATAAGTCTCTTTGTATTGCCTCTAGAGCTCTTTAACCTTTTATAAGGCTAGCATCTGCCAGCCCTTCTTCCAGTTTACTTTAATATATCTCGTATAATAGGTAGGATGGAGGATAAGTATAGTAATATAGAAAGGTAAATCATCTGTATGCTAGTAGTATAAAATATACTTTTCCCAATAACATTAAATTCAAGTAACTAAGTCTTTATTCTTCTTATAAGTAATAAGAGCACGCTTAATATATATAAGAAAAATATCCATAATAAGGAGAACTTGATTAATTCGTACGGAATCGCCTTGTGTCTTAAGAGTCGCTTAATAGAAAAGTTTTAGAAAAGAGTGGATTATATAAAGGTTTACCTAGTCCTATAGCAAGAGTATATTATCCTTAAGAGCTTTTAGGTTCTTCTTTACATATTTATTAACTTTTAACTTTACTTTAAGCGCTATATTAAGAAGGCTAAACTAGGAATTCCATCTTATATGATTATCCAGCGGAATTATCCTTCCAACAATTTGCTTAAACTTAGCCGTATAACCCGCAGAAGCATAGCTATAAATAATAATATTATAGAGCTTTCTAAGTACTCCCATTGCTTAAAAAGTCTACTCTTTCTTTTTTCTTTGCTTCTTATTAAGATCTATTCCGTTTATCTTATCTTCTTTATATAACTTAATTATAGAAGTATCAATCACTCCTTAGAAAAGAAAGTCCTGGATAGTAAGGTTAATAATATACCCCTAGCAACAAATTTATTAGATAGATAGATCCCAATTAATATTCCAAAGCGCTATAAAATTAAAAATTATATAATAGAGAGTATTATTTATTCCAGAATTATCCGCAATAAGAGCTTTAAGTTTATATATAATCCCATATTCCTAGAGGACTAGAAGGAGAGTATCCTATTAGTTATCTCTACTATATTCTAAAACCGTATAAAGAGCAAGAAGAGATTTTCTTAGCTCTTCTTAGTCGTCCATAAAGTAAGCACAGATTGCAAGAAAGAGGTAATTATTTAGAGATATCTAGATATTAATTAAGATGTAAATCCAAGTAAGGGCCGACTGCAGCCTCTTTTGTATAATATCCTTCTAGTCTATAAATAATTCCTTAATATATAAAACAACTGTTATTATTATTATTATTTATTGCTTAACGTCCGATTCGGATCCCTATTGGGCCCACGCGGACTACTCCTTATATACATATGGGGAGAAAACTCTTTTGAGAAAACCCTGTGATCCGTCTCCCTACCTTTTAGGACTTGCCTACAAGGCGCCTACGAGTTACCTATGGTGCTCTACTACCTTACTTTTTGACCTCCTTGGGAACCACTGCTGCCGTAACAAGCCTACGGACGCGCTAGTATTGTAAACTTTGCTCTACTACTATAGAGTTATTAGGGGGCGCCTATTGCTTGCCTCTTTACCTTTTATTACCATTTCCTTTATAACCTAAAACTGGTCTAGTATATTTTAGCTAATAAGCTACCGGGTAACCACCTTAAGACCTTTTTGTGTTAAGAGTAGTGTATTATAGTTCTCTATGCTAGCTACTAAGAGCATAGCTTCTTAGTTGGTGCGTAGGGGGCATAACAGTATTATATATTTTAGTGTCTATCTTGGCCAGCTATATTCGCATCTTAGGCTGCCTACTGGGACACCTACCTAGTAGAGCCAATCTTTTAGTCCTATTATCCCTGTTCTTAAGAGTATTGCCATTATATTTTCTGCCTTTATTAGGCCTTTTTAGAGCTCTTAAGTGTTTACCCCCTATAGCGTTAACTATACTATAGCTTGGGTTTCTCTTGCCTAAGTTAGCCTCTATACCTTTAACTTCTATGCGCCTCTCTAGTGTTGGTCTAACCAGTATTATATTGCGGAAGATGGTTTCCTAGTATTCTTTTATGCTCTACTTTAGCTCCTTTCTTTTTCTTACTATTGTCTTTGCTGGCCTCTTACGCGTCTTCCTTCCTCCTCTATATAGGCCTGGGCCCTAATATAGCACTATTCTTCTTCTGCTTTCTTTACCTATTTCTTTAATATCTCTTCCCTACTTTAGGGTTATTAGTTTGTTTTTTTATAAGGCGCCCTAGGGTCCCTCTATAGTTTATTTAGGCGTGTCTTAATATACTTTATAATATTAGAGTTACGTTTACTTTACGCCCTTTATATTACAGCGGCTTTAATATATAGTTATAGGGGGGGAATATTGGCTTCCTTTTTAAGTAGTACTATGGCTGTTCGCTTATACCCACCTATTATACTCTAGAGGCAGGCTGTTTGGACCTTTTAGAGTGATTTAAGGAGTGATTTAGGGGGGCCCTTTTTAGTTTCTCTAATGGCCCAAATACTAGATCTATATATTATAGTTAGCTAGATAACTGCTGTGTATAGTAGGCGTGACCTCTAGAAGTATAGACCTTATGTGGAATTAATAATCCTAGATAATATAATGTACTATACTTAGCCCTTATGGGCCGCTTATACCGCATATACGCTCTACTAGAGCTTGCTATCTACCTATACTCCTAATACCCTTAGGCCTTAAACTGGTTAACCCCTAAAGCCTTAAATATAGATTGTATGCTAGAGATCTGTAGATTAGTTACATTTTCTTATAAAATAAATTAGCTAGTATTTCTCTAGTAAGAATTAAACTCTATATCGTCTTGCCTATTCTATATAGGTATTATAGGCTTTCTCTAGTGTTCTATAGTTCTCTGCGGCTATTGGCCTATATGTGATTAGGTTTATGTTGTTAATAAAGCCTATCCCCTAGGTCGCCCCTTTCTTAAAGGTATTAAGTAAGTTACTTATAAAGAAAAGGAAGAGTATAGGCGAAAGAGGTAATCCTTATAGTATACCTATTATAACTGCAATAGGGGGGCTCTGGTATCCGCTAAAGACTAGTAATATCTCTTTCTGGCCTATAAACCCTTAAATAAATTGTATAATCTATTTTAGGAAGCCCTTTACCCTAAGGATATATAGGAGGCGCTTATAGGGTATATTATTATAGGCGCCACTAATATCTAGGCTAAGTATTAATACTATAAAGTCCTTACGCATAGCCTATATAGTTTTAATAGTAGTAGCAAGTAGTATAAGTGCTAATAGTGTTAAGTGATTCTTTCTTGCCCCTATTTAGCTTTATGGTAGTAGGGTATGTTTCTTTACTGTGTCTACTATATAGTCTACTATAACCTTTTCTAAGATCTTGCTTAGGGTGTTTTTTAAGGTAATAGGGCAGTAGCTTTCTAGGATTAAGTAGTCTACTTTGCCTTCTTTTTATAAGATAACTGTTGTTATAGATCTTCTAAGTCATAGGTAGTAGCCTATTACAAAGTATACTCTAGCTATATCTGTAAGCTAAGGTACTATAAGTAGACTATAGGTCTTTAAGGCTTTGTTTAGAATCCTATCTGGTCCTAATGCTATATTATTTAAGAGGTGACTAATAGTTCTAGCTATTTCTTTAGTTATTATATCGCTGTTAACCCTTAGGCGAGTTACTGGTGTTTTGCTGGTAATATTACTAAGGTCTACTAGAGCTAGTTAGGGGAAAAATCTTTTTATAAGGATCTTTGCCTTCTTATTATTGTTGTTTGTAGCCTATAGTTCGCCTGCTTTTTATAGGGGTGGTAGATATAAATCTTCTGCTAGGCGTCCTACCTTTTTCTTTACCTATCTTGCTATGGTCTAAAGGCCCTTATTATAGGGGATACTTAGGTTAATAGTATATTTGTTTATAAACTGTCTCTAATTATTTCTTACTTTTTTTTTTAGGGTATTCTTTAGCTGGTTTTTTATATCTTTGTATTGTTTCTTATCTTTAGGGTTATGGCTACTTGTATATTTCCTTCTTACTTATTGTTAGCTAGCTATAAGAACCGCGCATTATGCGGACCATACGTATTGCGTATAGGGGCCTAGTTTTAAGACTAGGTAATGCTTTTTTAGCCTATTTTTAATTACTGCCTAGATCCTTTTTAGTCTTTAGTTAATTTCCTTAGGGGTAGCTAATAAGCCTCGCTTGTTTAGTATTAGGTAGATTTCTTCTAGGTTTTAAAGTTATTATTTAACTATATTAAGGAAACTGTTTATCTTAAGCTTCCTTATTGCGTATCTTTTACTATTTAGTTACGCCTTAATATCCAAATCTAGCTATATCTAGATGGGGATATGGTTTAAGGTAAGTGCCTATTTTTTTTTAGGGATACACCTTTTAAGTCTTTAGTATAGGCAATTATCTATAAATATAAGGTTAATTGTACTTCTAGCAGTGCCTTATTGCTATATAATTGCTCCTAGGGGAGTGGCTAGCTTAAGGCCCTAGATATCTATAGCTCTTAGTAGGTACTCTGCCTATTGTTTAATAGCGATATAGATACCCCCCTACCACAGATAGTGGAGGTTTATGTCTCCTAATAGAATAGACTCTATGCCTTTGGTTTTTAGTAAGCTTATTACCAATAAAATATTCTCTGTTTATAGGACCCCTTTAACCCTAAGGTTATATATATTAATAATTTATACCGGTCCCCTATATATCTGGATTATTATAACTGCAATATCTAGGTTAACTGCTTGCTATAACTATAAGAATAGGCTAACAGCCTTACTAATTATAAAGCACATACGTATAGCTGCTTTTAGTTCGTATAGGAGCTGAAATTCTTAGGGGCAGTATATTAATTATATATAGGTATTATAATACGGCTCTTATATAGCAAGGATATAGTGTTTCTCTAGGTCTAGACTGTCTAGTAGGGGCCTTACAAGGCGGTAGTTTGTATTGCCGCAGTTATACTATATAATAGATAGGTGGCGGACCCTTAGTAAGAGTTGTTTGACTTTTCTTTATTTTTTACTTTCTTTATTTCTACTTTCTCTAGGATTTTTAGAACCTTTATCTCTTATATCTACACCCTAGTTACTACTTATTTTATATAGGGCTTTCTATTCCTATATCTTGTGTTCCTACTAGCGCTTCTATATCTAAATCTATTATTATCTCCAGTTCTTCCCCTAGTCTTACTAGTTAGCTTTATGCCCTTTATAGGTTAGCTGCGAATATTAGATTTACCGCGTTTAGTCTAATTCTTAATTATTCTATTCTTAAGCTTGCTATAGCTATCTATAGGGGTCTTCCTATAGGACGTCCTCTCCCTTATGTTCCCTATAACCCTTGTGTCCCTGTTTAGTCTAGTGATATTATATGGCGTCGCTTCTAGCCCGTTAAGGCTTGGGATAGCTGGCCCAGCCCCCTAGTATTAAAGGTAGGGAACACTAGGAAGGCACCTATGTCCCCCTAGCTTATTACCTGTTGTTTCTATTTATATAACCTAGTGTGTAGTTATTCCCGTAGCTATTAAGCCCTTGCCTTCCGTCTCCTATATTTAATATAGTCTACTCTCTCCTACGCCTTATATATGCTTTAGTGACAGTTTATATATTTTATTTGGTTTTAATTTAAGTAGTGTCTTATATTATAGGGGCCTGCACAGTGGCCGTAGCACACCTATGCTATATATATGGATTAGGTATATCCCTATTATATACAGCAATAGCATTATTCTAGGCGTAGTTTGTGGTTATAGAGCCTTATATTGTATATAAGGCCATTTATAATTATTCCTTTTTAGATAAGGAGTTTTTGCATTCCTAGTATATATATACTAACGATAAGGGAGCTATATGTTTAACTAGCGTCTCCCTGGTAAGTCTTTAGCAACTCTTATATCCTCTTATTGTTCTTATTATATGCTTAGATTGCATTTTCCTATCAAAGCCATTAGATTTGGGTAATCTTAAGTCCCAGTATAAGGCGTTCCGTATATTTTACTATCTCCTATATAGTTGCTGTATTGTTTGCCTAGCGTCCCTTTTCTACCCTAAGGCTTATAGGAACCACTAGGACTTTAACTAGGTAGTCTTTATAAAGTACTTTTATACTAATATATTCTTCTAGCCTATCCCCTGCCCTTACGGCTCGTTCCTTTGCCTATTAGTCCTTTAGGGTAACTCTAATATATCCGCTCCTTAGGTGTCGGACTGTGACGATATTATAGACTTCTTTGTAAATCTCTATAAGGACTTCTATTTCTAATTATCCCCTAAGCCTCTCTACTTTTTCTATATTTAGTTATATTGTGATTATATACCTAGTTATTATCTTAAGGGGGTTGGGTTCCCTATACTATAGAAGCGCAGCTACGGCGGCCTAGGTACGGTTTACTAGTAAAAAGAGGTTTTATTTATTTTTAATTTTGCTTAGCCATTAAAGGATTTAATTAAGGGATTGCTAAAGGGGCGCCTAAGAGACGCTAGACTGGCGGAGCCATTCTACTAGCTGTATTAGTTTATTATAGCTAACAGTTACTTCCCTATAATTGCGGATACTAGACGCGTCTAATAGGCTTTATATTTTGTCAGATGCCTTTTTAATAGAGGTATTTCCGCTTTATGGTGTGGTATTCGCCCGTTCTTATTATGGAGGGCCATTGCTGGGCGTAGTTCTGGCGGTTGCGCGCAAGTGCGAACCACCGTTATTTGACGTGTGCCTTCCCTGCGATGCAGGCATTTTAGGGGGATTCTCTGGGTGTTTTTTGGGGTTCTTTTTGGTTGGTTTTGGTCTTTTTGGGCCGGGTGCAGCAAGAGCTCTAGTATAGGATTTAATATAGATTCTCGCGCCTTTAAATCCACTAGTGATAAAAAAAAAAAAAACAACTGTTATAGGCGCTGTTGGAAGGATACTAGGCTTAATTAATTCTAGATTTAAGGCCCTATAGAGAACATGGAATTCTGGCCATTATACCATACTAAAGGGGAGGTTTTATATAATAATTAAATTCACAAGTGCCTGGTTTAGAATATCCTTATTTAGAATCTTCTTTAGGACTGTAGATTTAATCTTAGTTATACAAACGTCTAACTTTATTGCTTTAGTATAGAGTTTAGCAAGCCGTTAATGTGCTTTTCCTTTTATACAATTTCCCCAAGCATTACATTCAATTTAATGCTTGCTAAAAAGATGGTTCCGAAGGTTGGTTATTAAGGGGTAACCGTTCTCTTCTATTTCGTCTAGACAGATCCTATAGTAGTATAATAACCGCCTATTCTTTCTCTTTGGTTTATCCTTATATAGGTCATGGTAATATTTATAGACTAGAGATATCTTTTTACGAGATTGTTAAGTTCTTAAGGATGTAATTAATAGAGTAAGAAGGGATAAATCTAAGTTAAAAGCTATTTTATACAAATAGAACTTAAAATGCAAGGATATTAGAACTAGAATTTTATTATAGGAATGCCAAGAATAATCGCGATTGTGATTCGATTATCGCGATTCTAGGAATTCTTATTAATAAGATTATAATCGGATCTAATCGCGATAAGATTTATCGTTAAGACCCCTATAGGCTGACGTCGATACTAGCATCGATTTGAAACTATTACGCCATTACTACCTAATCGACATATAGTAAACCCTATAGAGAATATACCTATACTATTAAGCGCCTTTACTATCTTACTTATAAGATAAGTGCTCTTTCTCCTCCTATTTTTTTCCTTACAATAGGGTTTTTTAAAGGAGGTTTATTAAGGCTGGCGATAAGGACTAAGGACGGCCTTTTTAAAGGAGGTAGTGTTAGGTGCGAGACATATTGAGACAGTATGTAGAGTAACTATATAGACGTCTTTATATATCGTCTGCAAAGTCTCTACACATTACGTACTTCGCTTAAGGCTATATATAAGGGGGTAACATCAATGCCTCAGACGCCCCCCTATTAAAAACCGTGCGCAATAGGGGGTATATGCACCCGGTGTAGCTCCGTACGATTTCTATATACAATTCACCACTTTATATGGCCTCCGTTCGCAAGAATTACAGCCTTATAGCGCTCGTGCATCTAATATATATACTTTTTAAAGTTGTCTACCTGTAGCCTTTCCTATTCCTCCTTAATATACTACCATACTTCCTTATCCGTCTTAGGAAATTGTTTACCCACCTAATACTTTAATAGCCGCCAGATGTTCTTAATTAGATTCAAATTAGGTAAATTAGTAGGCCATTTTATCCTCCATAAGTCATTACAATTGTGTAAAACTTTTATGGCTTTAGCTATATGGGAAGGCGCTCCGTCCTCTATAAGAATAACGTTTCCTTTACCTGCGTATTACTCAACCTCCTCTTTATATATATATATTACAGGAACCATGTGCTTCCTATATACGTCTCCTAATATATTACCCTATTCCTTTTCAAACACTACTAATCTTCCCTTGCTATATAGGGATATCGTCCCTTATATTATCCAGAAGCTATAGCTACGGAACTTAGGGAAGCAGCAGCTGTCTAAATACTCCTCCTTTAGCCATTAAGTTATATACACTTTTTTAAAGCCTCCTGTTGCGAAGGAGGCTTTATCTATCTAGAGGACTCGCGCCCATATCTACGGAGGCCAGTTGCGGTAAACTAAGGCCTACGTAAGACGTGCCTACTTATAAGCCTTAGTAAGAAGAGGCTTCTCTATTGCGACACAGCGGTGGTATTACACCTTCTTAAATGCAGTATTTAACGTGCGCCTATAAGCTTATATTCCCTCTAATTTAGCAATCTCTTTATATATTATGCGGCGGTAGTATACATTAATTATAGCTTGGACGACAAAACGCTTTTGGAGAGGCGTATTAAGCATAAAAGGCCTGCCAATAGGCTTATAAGAAGTCTTAGTATATAATTTAATTACCGACCAAACAGTTGTATGTAGAAGCTTTAAGGAACTTGCAATTAATTCGTAGTGCTAGCAAGTAAATTGATGTAATCAGAAGATCTGATTGCGTTCGCAGAAGGTAAGACGCGTACAGGGCGCTTGATTTGGATATAGATTTTAATGTCGGGAAGGGGGGGGGGGGGGGGGGGGGGGGGCCGGGTTGGGGGGGGGGGGGGGGGGGGGGGGGGGGGGGGGGGGCTTTTTGGGGGGGGGGGGGGGGGGGGGGGGGGGGGGGGGGGGGGGGGCGTTCGATGTTGGGGTTGATTCGAGGAGC